>JAAIGE0100649736.1_pt1 | contig 12990 bp, 8 predicted proteins | sample 6487951 | NCBI WGS metagenome assembly JAAIGE01 (sample SAMN13974128, study PRJNA590717) | phyllosphere metagenome | biome: tomato field; feature: multiple bacterial spot infested tomato fields; material: tomato leaves; isolation source: leaves from tomato fields | host: Solanum lycopersicum ... | reverse complement strand
GTTTGGGGTCTACCCCATCCGGATTGGCCGGGATTACAACATTGTCGTAGAAAAGCCTGATTATTTGAAGAAGCAGGAGTTGTTTATCACGGAGGGTAAACAGATTCCGGAAGAACGACTGACGAAACCCGTTACGGATACAACACTGTACGCTACGGTAGACATGCTGAAGAAAGAAGTGGGTACGGAGCTTTCCAAGTCATTTAAAATCGAAACGATTTATTACGACTTTGATAAATTTAACATTCGGGCCGACGCCTCAACGGAGCTAGATAAAGTGGTTCGTATTCTGCAGGATAACCCGGATATTAAACTGGAGTTAGGTTCGCATACGGATGAACGTGGTACCAATTCGTATAACCAGCGGCTTTCCCAGCAACGGGCCGAATCGGCGGTGAACTATATCCTTTCCCGCGGTATTTCGTCGGACCGCATTACTGCCAAAGGTTACGGTGAAAGTCAGTTACTAATTCCGAATGCACAAACGGAAGAACAGCACCAGTTAAACCGTCGTACGGAATTTAAAGTAGTTGGCTTAGATTAAACTCAGCTCGATCGTACAAGCAAAAAGCTCGCAACGTGTTGCGGGCTTTTTGCTTGTACGGAGATACCGTTCCCTAACTACCCGATTCGTATTCGAGATAAAATACTCAATTTCGTTAGCTACCTACCCAGCCGATGAAATGGTTTATTTTTCTCTGTCTTTTTCCCCTCTTCAGTTATGCACAGGAACCCGTACGGCCTGAGTTGGACCCAAGTACACTGATTGAAAATTTATTACCCAACCAATCCGAAAACATAACTGAAGACGTACTGGACAACCTGTACCAGCTTTTTCAACAGCCACTTGATCTTAATGCGGCAACGTTTGAAGAGCTTTCAGCCCTGTATATCTTATCCGAAAAGCAGTTAACCAGCTTCTTTCAGTACCGCCAGCAAGCCGGACCGCTGGTATCCCTATATGAATTACAAGCTATTCCCAACTTCGACCTTCGGACCATTCAGCGATTACTTCCCTTCGTACGAATACCAAACCAGCAAGTAGATGGCTCAGCGGCCCAGTACGTACTGCTTCGCTACGACCGCTCACTGGAGCTTCGGCGGGGCTTTATCCCGGATGCGAAGGGAAACATTCGTTACCTGGGACAGCCATACCGTTTATTTACCCGATACAAAGGTTACGCTAGTCGTCAGTTCAGCTTCGGCTTTACCGCCAAACACGACGCGGGGGAACCCTGGAGCTGGCAGCCCGCCACGCGTAGTTACGGCGTAGATTATATTTCCTTTCATGGCTTCGTACAGAACTACGGAAAGATCAAACGCATAGCCGTTGGTGATTACCAATTGCAACTAGGTCAGGGATTACTGGTCGCTGGGGGCTTTTATCTGGGTAAAGGTTCTGAACCCGTACTCAGCATTCGACGTAGTCAGCTGGGTATTCGTCCGTATACCTCCGCCACGGAATATGGTTTCTTTCGTGGCGTCGCGACCACTGTACAACTCGCCCGGCAGTGGGAATTAACTGGCTTTTATTCGCGAATTAGGCGGGATGCGAATCAGGTTGATTCGATTACGGTCAGTAGTTTACAAACTTCAGGTCTACACCGTACTACGGCCGAAATCACTGACAAAGCCAGTCTGCTCAGTCAGGATTGGGGTGGACATCTTCGTTGGCAGGGCAGACAAGCCAGTCTGGGCTTCACGTATCTCCAGACTCAATACGACAAACAACTTCAACGAGCGGATCGAGCGTATAATCAATACGAATTTGCGGGTCAGACGAATGTTGTCCTAGGCATTAACTATACGTATCTCTGGCGAAATATGAATTTCTTCGGGGAAGCAGGTCGCTCCAGCTCGGGTGGTGTTGGACTGGTTTCGGGCGTACTGGCCAGTTTTAGTAAACGCTGGGACGGCAGTCTGATCTTCCGAAGATACGACCGGAACTTCCATTCCTTTTACGGGAATGCATTCAGTGAAAACTCCCGGGCCATCAACGAAACGGGTTTGTATCTGGGTGGAAAGTATACGCCTAACCGTCGCTGGCAGGTAGGAGCTTACCTGGATTACTTCCGGTTTCCCTGGTTAAAGTATCTGGTAGATCAGCCTTCCCAGGGCTTCGGCACGCTCATTCGGGGTACGTACCGCCCTCGCAAAACGGCTCAATGGACCGTTCAGGCATTTTACGAACAGAAGGAAAAGAACCTTCCCGCTCGCCTGTCTAAAACTCCTTCAGTTACCACCATTGCCCGTAGTGGCCTCTGGATGGGTTTTGATCAGGATTTGAACCGAAAGTGGTCCCTGAATTCCCGTATTCTGTACGCCCGTTTTTCATATCGGGGTTATGCTCCCTCGCAGGGGTTCGCTTTGGTACAGGATGCCAAGTTTCATTCGGGGAAACTTTCCGTGACCGGCCGTCTGGCCTATTTTCATACCAACGATTACGACAGTCGCATCTATGTGTACGAATCCGATGTACTGGCCGCGTTTTCGATTCCGGCCTACGCCGATGTCGGCTGGCGTAGTTATCTATTGGTTCATTACGGATTTTCCAAACGCTGGGATGGCTGGCTTCGACTCTCACGTACGCAGTTGCTTAATCAACCCACAGTCGGTTCGGGTTTTGATGAAATTCCGTATCCCTATCGCACGGATGTGAAAGTACAGCTGCGTTACCGCTGGTAACTTTACCACCAGAAGTTTTTTTGATCCAACGATACGACCAGTCCCGAGCAAGTTCTTACTTCGCGTTCTAACCAATCATAAGCCATGACACTTCCCATTTATCAGGTGGATGCCTTCACGAATACCCTTTTCAAAGGAAACCCCGCGGCGGTGGTTCCCTTACAGGAATGGCTGCCCAAAGAAACAATGCTCAAGATTGCCGCAGAGAACAATCTGGCAGAAACGGCTTTTTTCGTCCAGAAAGGTGATGATTACGACTTAAAATGGTTTACACCAACGGTAGAAATTGACTTGTGCGGTCACGCCACGGTGGCTTCAGCTTTCGTATTGTACGAATTTCTGGGTTACACGCCGGACGAAATTCGCTTTCATTCCAACTCGGGTTTACTGACGGTTCGTCGGCAGGGCTCCCGGCTGACGCTGAATTTTCCGGCCAACCCACCCCAGGCTACCGAGATTCCCGAAGGTTTACTGGAAAGTTTGGGCCTGAGCCGGGCCTTGGAAGTATTACGGGGCCGAACCAATGATTACCTGGTGATTCTGGAAGAACAAGAACAAATTGCCGGACTCAATCCCGATCATCGTCACTTACGCACCATCGGAGCCCGGGGAGTCATCGTGAGTTCGGTGGGAACAGACGCGGATTTTGTCAGTCGTTTTTTTGCCCCCGGTTCAGGCGTGGATGAAGATCCGGTGACGGGTTCAGCACACACCGTACTCGTACCGTATTGGGCGGAGAAACTAGGAAAAACGGAATTATTCGCCCGTCAGATTTCGGCTCGGGGGGGTGAGCTGTGGCTCCAACTGCTGGGCGATCGGGTCGAAATTTCCGGTGAAGCCGTGGCCTATCTGAAAGGTGAGATTATGATATAAAAATAGCCCGGCATAAAAGCCGGGCTATTTTTAACCATTTCATGGGATTAGCTTTTATAGACCTAAGGTATGCTCTGGGCCATAGTCACCCTCGCTTCCTCAGATAAAATTTACCTCCGCTGAAAGAGCGATCCCGTACTTCTCCAGCACGGAAGCCTGTATTTTTTCCGAAAGACTTTTAATCGCTTCGCCCGTAGCCTGGCCGTAATTGACCAGTACCAACGCCTGCCGCGTATGTACGCCCGCGTCTCCTTCGCGATAGCCTTTCCAGCCCGCCTGTTCAATGAGCCAACCCGCGGGCACTTTGATTTGTCCGGGTGTAGTGAGATAACCCGGCAGGTTAGGATACTGAGCTTTCAGGGTTTCATACTGTGCTACGGGAATTTCGGGGTTTTTGAAGAAGCTTCCCGCATTGCCCAGTTCAGCCGGATCGGGTAGCTTGGACCGGCGAATTTGAATGACCGCCTGGCTAATGGCCCGGCTGGACAATTCGGTTACGCCCATTGCCTCCAGCGTTTTTTGAATATCGCCGTAGCTGATCTGGTAGTGAGGCTTTTTCGAAAGTTTATAGGTGACACTGACGATTACATACTGGCCTTTATACGCGTGCTTGAATACGCTTTCGCGGTAACCAAATCGGCAGTCGGCGGCGTTAAAACTGTGGATTTCTCCCGTTTCGATGTGCAGGGCTTCGAGTGCGTGGAAGACGTCCTTGATTTCTACCCCGTACGCTCCAATATTCTGCATGGGCGACGCTCCGACCGAACCCGGTATTAAGGATAAATTTTCCAGCCCAGACAGGTCCATCTCTAGCGAGGCTTCGACCAGTTCCTGCCAGACGACACCGGCTCCGGCCTTGACGAAGGTATATTCCGCATCTTCCGCGACGATGTCGATGCCCGGAATAGCCACTCGAATCACCAGACCGGGGAAATCCTGCGTTAAGAGCAAATTACTACCCCCGCCCAGAATGAGCTTGGGCGTATCCCGATGGGCTTGCAAAACCGCCTGCAAGGTCTTTACCGAGCTTACTTCAGTATACCAGCGGGTTTTCGCCTCAATACCGAAGGTGGTATAGGGCTTTAGAGAAATATCTTGCTGCATGTGCATAAACCAGATTCCTTTTCAAACTTCGGTAAAGTTCTATCAGAAATACGTTTGATTTCCGGGAAATTCCCTGAAAATTTGTTTCCCCAAACGTAAATCGCAACGAGTCACTGGTTTAGCTTTTCTTCCTAAACCCACGCTTTGATATGGTTATGAAACCCTCCACACTACTTATTTTTTTGGTAGGAATGAGCCTCTTAACGGCCTGTTCTTCTAAAGTTGTTCCGACCCGTTCGTCTAATTCATCCAGGCCATATGACCTGGATCTGGCTTCTTACCGCCCTCGGTATGAATTAAGTGAAGTCAAAAAAGCTCCGGTAGAAGAGAAAAAAAAGCCTGTAACAACTGTTACAGCTCCCGGCAGTACACAAACAATCAACAAAAAATTAGACTCGACGCTGGATACGCTGGCTCAGCGAAATAAAGGCGTTCGGTATCTGGCGGGCTACAGTATTCAGCTGTATACAGGAACCAAGCGTGCTGACATGGAAGCGGCCAAATTATACGTCTATCAAAACTACGGAGAATTAAACACGTATATTGCTTACAACCATCCAACGTATCGCCTACGCGTAGGTGACTTTGCTACCCGCCTCGACGCGGAACGTTACTTCAATAAAATCAAGAACGAGTACCCGGGTTCTACCCTGATTTCGGACCGGGTAAGCCTTCGGGACGCTCTGAAAATCATAGACAACCGGGTTACAGACAAGGATGAAAGTACTGAACCGTAAAGGATTTTGCCAATATTGTTTTGTACCTCTAGAATTTTATTAGTTTTTTGTAAACAACAATACTTACCAGTGGTTTAGCAACATAGCAGTCCCTCGTATTGTGGATTAGATATACAACCGAATGAAGAAAGCCCTTATCACCGGAATCACCGGCCAGGATGGTGCCTATCTGGCAGAATTTTTACTCAAAAAAGGTTACGAAGTGCATGGCGTTAAACGCCGCAGCTCGCTCATCAACACCGAGCGGATTGATCACTTGTATCAGGACCCCCATGAACAGGATGTCCGTTTCCATCTGCACTACGGAGATTTGACCGATTCTACCAACGTGATCCGGCTGATTCAGGAAACCCAACCTGATGAAATTTATAACCTGGGAGCTCAGTCACACGTGCGGGTTAGCTTTGACGAACCCGAATACACCGCTCAGGTGGATGGCTTGGGTACGCTTCGTATCCTGGAAGCTGTACGCCTGCTGGGTCTTACTCACAAAACCAAAATTTACCAGGCTTCTACTTCGGAATTGTACGGATTGGTACAGGCCGTGCCTCAATCGGAGACGACCCCGTTCTACCCCCGTTCACCCTATGCCGTAGCAAAGATGTATGGCTACTGGATTACGGTGAACTACCGCGAAGCTTACGATATGTTTGCGGTGAATGGTATCCTGTTCAACCACGAATCTCCCTTACGCGGTGAAACGTTCGTAACGCGGAAAATTACCCGTGGCGTTTCGCGTATTGCTCTGGGCGTACTCGACAAGATTTACATGGGTAACTTGGATTCACTGCGTGACTGGGGCCATGCCAAAGATTATGTAGAGGCCATGTGGCTGATTCTGCAACAGGAAAAAGCGGAAGATTACGTGATTGCTACCGGCGTAACGACGAAAGTACGGGACTTCATCCGGATGGCGTTCGGTGAAGTAGGTATTGAGCTGGAATTCAAAGGAGAAGGACTTGAGGAAAAAGGCTACGTAACTGCTTGCAACAATCCGGAATACCAGATTGAAATCGGCAAAGAAGTAGTAGCAATTGATCCGCGTTATTTCCGTCCGACGGAAGTAGACCTGCTGCACGGCGATCCGACGAAAGCGAAAACCCAACTGGGCTGGGAGCCGAAATATGACCTCCCTGCACTGGTCAATGATATGATGACGGCTGATCTGGACCTGTTCAAAAAAGATCTGCACCTGAACAAAGGTGGCTATCGGACGATGAACTACTTCGAATAATTTACCAGACTCCTGGACCAAAGCAGCGGCGGTTTCGTCGCTGCTTTGTTATTTTTGCAGATTCAGGATGCCGGAGGTAGGACCGGCTCAAAATCATTCGCAGATGTTTATTGAACGTACCAACGGACTTCGTACGCCCGACGGCTGCCACATGGGCTGGATTGAGGTGATTTGTGGCTCTATGTTTTCGGGGAAAACGGAAGAATTGATCCGCCGCGTGAACCGGGCCATCATTGCCCGACTGAACGTACGCATTTTTAAACCCGCCCTGGATACGCGGTATCACGCCGAAAATGTCGTTTCCCACGATGCTACTTCGATTCAGTCAACGCCCGTGGCTTCGGCCCGGGAAATTCTGGCATTGGCCGAAGATTGTGAGTTGATTGGCATTGACGAAGCTCAGTTCTTTGATGACGAGATTGTAGCCGTCTGTAACGAACTGGCCAATGCAGGTAAACGCGTGGTCATTGCGGGTCTGGATATGGACTCGGAAGGTCGTCCGTTCGGACCCATGCCCTCGCTGATGGCCATTGCCGAATACGTAACGAAAGTACACGCCATCTGCGTGGTCTGCGGGGAACTAGCGAATTATTCCTACCGTAAAGTAGCTACGCCCGGACAGATTTTACTCGGTGAAAAAGACAGTTACGAAGCCCGTTGCCGTCGGCATTTTCTCGAAGGCATAAACGCCGGAGCAGGGCATTAACCGGCATACGTCCGTCACCAGACTTTCTGCTGAAACATAAAAAAAGCCGCTTTTCTACACTGAGAAAAGCGACTTTTTAACGTATTAGGGTTTTGTTATTTTTTTGAATTGCTGCTTGCCGTCTCCTTCACTACCCGCATCACCCCGTTCATGATTCGCCAGTGACCGGGGAAGGTACACACGAAGGGATAATCGCCTGGTTCCGCTGGAGCAACAAACTTCAGGTGAGCACTATCATCCGGATTGACCAGCTTCGTGGCGATAATCACTTGCGGAATCTCTGGTACGTAGCTTTTGTACACGGCGTCGGGTCGCGTAATCATGGCGTCAGCTGCCTTTCCAATCACTTCCAGAGACTTCGGTTTACCAATCACCAGGTTGTGCTGCATCTGGTCGGGGTTGTCGAGAATGATCTCTACCGGCTGTCCAGCCTTCACTGTAAACTCTTTCAGGCTAAATTGAAGCTTTTCCGTAACCGTCTTAATCTTCACCGTCTGTACATTAGGATCGACTTCGTTCTCCGCAGATTTGCGTAAGCCGGTCAGTTCAGCCCAATTGTTGAGCAGTTTCTGATTGTCTTTGGAAAGATCTTTGTCCAGACTAGCCAGCACCTGTTCCGTTGCCGCCGAGGGAGTCAGCTTACGTTTGGGATCCCAGCCGCGTCGCATACCGGCCAGCACCGCTTTCGCATCCGTATCATTCAAGCCTTTCAGCAAGCCAGCGAAAGATAGCAGTTCGGCTTCGGTAGCCGTAGCCGTGTAGGCACGGGTGGCATTTTCAAGCACAAAGCCCGTCAGATTCTTGAGCGGCTGGTACTTGACCACGTAACGGAAGGTGTTATTGTCTTCCCGATTTTCCGGAATCTTATTGTCCGGATCAGCCGTTACCGAAATCGTAAAGTTCCCTGGCACATCCGAACTTAAACCCATGGGGCCCACCCAGGGACCGTTATTGGACTCGGTGATGAACGCTTTCTCTCCGGCTTTCAGACCTTTGACGAACGTATAGCTCAGCCAGTCCCGGCTCAGGTTTGGACCTTCGGCGTGGATTTTCAGCGTAATCGGTGTACCTGAGGGAACGGCTGCGGAACCTCGGTTTTCTACTTCTACCGAGAACGAAATCCCTTCCCGCACCGTCGGCATGGGCGTCGAAGGTTTTACCTGCGTTACGACAATATCGGCTTTCGGACCCGTACTCGCAGCGGCTTTTTCTTCCGCCATACTATGCTGATGGGCGGAATGATCCATCGCGGCTGAGGTGCTGGCGGACGCCGAAGCTTGTCCCTGGCGAGGAGCCTTCGCCAGAAACGTTTTCAACAATTCGGAATCACGGGCATTGAATACGGTCGTGAATGCATCGGGCATCCAGCGATCGGATACAAAGTTCGGATTGCCCAAAGCTGCTACGACGGCTTTTTCGACTTCAGCCGTCATAGGAGCTTCCGTGAAAGCCAGTACCGTGTTCAAGCCTACCAGTGGCTCCGAATCATTCAGCGTATTGGCCTGTAACAAACTGGCTACCGTAGATGCATTCTTAGGCAATACCTGAACCGCCGTTTTACGAACGGAAGCCGCCGTATGTTTCAAGGCCGCCGTAACGATTTGGAAAGCCTCCGCATTCGAACCATTCAACGCTCCTAATCCGTGCAGCGTCCATAGAGCGTGAATAGCCCCAGGGTTTGAACCAATCGCATCGAGTGACTGATTTTTTATTAAAGCATACAACTGCGGCAGGACGTCTGACTTTCCGCGTTCGACCAGTAATCGCTGAGCCGCCTGTCGCCAGAACATATTGTCGCTGGTGAGGGCCTTGACTAAAGCATCAGGCTGATCCTTGGAAAGGGCGAGTGGCTGATACGCCGGGGCTTTCTTGTAAGCAATGCGATAAATCCGTCCGTGCGTATTATCCCGAAGGTCTGTCACATACGCGTTCCCGTCCCCATTTTCGAAACCTTTAGGAGTCGGATTATGCTGGATGATAAAGCTGTACCAATCGGCAAACCACACGGCTCCGTCCGGACCTACTTCAGCGAATACGGGTGAAAACCACTCATCCGCTCCGGCAACGAGGTTGAAATCGTTTTTATCGTGATAGTCCGTCCCATCTTTTTCCATCGTATTCAGGTGGATGATGTGGCCCGTAGGTTCACTGACAAAGGCGACGCGGTTCCAATAGGATTGCGGGAAACTCCGGGCCGTGTAGAAATTATGGCCCGCCGCCGCCGTATAGCCACCGAAAACATCGACCTGACGAATCCGGGTCAGGACTTTCATGTCTTTATGCGTATCCGTACTGCGACCGCCGCGGAGACGAAGCTTATCCCAACCCAGCATGTACCGGTTTGGAATGGCCATGTACCAACCGTGATCGTTATTGGCCGTAGAGCCAAAAAGATTTCCGGTTTCATCGAAGCCCAGCCCCCAGGTATTGTTGGAGGTAGACGTCAGATATTCCAGTTCCGAACCATCGGGTTTGAACCGGAAAAAGCCCTGACCAAACTGGTGTTTCTTGCCACCGACGGTACCATTGAAGCCGGAATAGCCAATCGATCCGTAAATCCAGTTATCGAAACCATAGTGCAGGTTACTCGGACCGGCGTGCGTATCCATCGTACCGAACCCCGTCATCAATACTTTGCGGACATCGGCTTTACCGTCGCCGTCGGTATCTTTTAAAAACAGCATGTCCGGTGCCTGCGAGACGATGAAACCGCCATCATAAGCTACCAGACTCGTTGGAATACTCAGATTGTCCGCGAACTTGGTAAACTTGTCAGCTTTTCCATCACCATTGGTATCCTCCAGCATGAGGATATAATCGCGGCCACCCGTTTCTTTCCGTTCGTTGGGGTAATCAAGGGTAACAATCGCGAACATGCGACCTTTCTCATCCCAGCTCAGGGCGATGGGGTGCTGTACGTTGGGTTCAGCAGCAAATAAACCCAGCGTAAAATCCGGATTTACCTGCAAATGCTTCATCGACTCTTCGGGCGAAAGCGGATCGGGCTTGAGTTGCGGCCCAGGCCGTTTTTCGTAGTTGGGAAGATTCGCTTCCTTATAAACAAAGGGTTTGGGGTTCAGCTTCTGCAACTCACCCGCGACCTTGTCGCCCACCGACCATTTGATCCCTTTTTCCATCAGATCATGAAAGCCCGTTTGCTTCCAGGTAAGCTCGTCGTGCCCGTAAGCCGTGTAGAATACGCGGCCCTTGCCGAAATTACGAACCCAGGTATAGGGCTCGGTTTTCTGACCGGGTTTGTCTTTAGCCTGTTTGGCGTCGATGATTCGTTCGGTAAGTACTACGTTATCCGCCGCCAGTTTTTTGTGTAGATAAGTTTCGTCTACCGTTTTGAATTGCTTGGTGCCAAAAATGGCCGGATGATCGGGCTTGGCCCACACGGGCTGAATGGTATCCCAGCCGTGTTTCCAGAATTGTCCCCCTACCATGTCATTGACGAAGGCACTGGAGTTACGGAAACACCAGGAAGCACAGTGTACGGCGATCAGTCCTTTGCCCCCTTTCACAAAATCGACCAGAGCTTTTTCAGGAGCCGGTGGCAGACTGTCCCAGTTGGCGAACACCAATAGACCGTCGTATTTGCTGAGGTTTTCTGGATTCAGGTCTTCCAGCCGATCGGTATAACTCAGGTTGATGCCCTTATCACCCAATCCTTCCATCAGTATGGGAGCCATTTGCATAGGTCGATGGTGCCCATTGTCCCCCAGAAACAGAATCTCAATCCTCCGCCCCTCGGTCTTGGGCGTCGAAGCCGACGAGCCCGGCTGCCGCGTACAATACGTCAGCGAAAGCATACTCAGGGCGGCTAGTCCCGCAAGAATTTTTTTCATTCATAAAAAGGTTTAGCTCTGTATTAACCCTACAGAAACGGGTGTTCCTGTAGGGTTCTATCTACACTCAGGCATTCTCAAAATCAGGCAGGTACAAGAGTTTTCCACCCTGTAAAGCTGATTCATGAGCTAGAATTCCCACACTGGTCCACTCGGCCGACTGTACAGCATTGGGAAAGGGTTCGCGGTCTTCAACCAAAGCCATCAGGAATTCATGCACCAGGTGCGGGTGCGAACCGCCGTGACCACTGCCCTGGGTAAAGCTCAGGTGCGTGTTTTCGGCGACGTCGTATACGCCTTTCGTGGTAAAATCCTGAATCTCTTCGGGTAAGTAATGAGCGAAATCGGGCACGGTAACGCGTTCCGGAATTTCGTGTTCTTCTTTTTTGGCGGTATGAATTACGGCCTCTTCGCCTTCAATGAGCGGCCACTCAAACGATTTTTTCGAACCGTATACCTCAAAACTTTCGCGGTACTGCCGGGCCGTATCAAAGAGCGAGCGGTAGACATACGCCGACAGATCACTGTTTTTGAATTTGATATGAGCGGATTCAACGGCGAAAGGTGAATTATGAATCTGAGCCAGCTCTTCCCGAATGGTTCCTGAGCCAAAGCACGATACATATTCCGGACTGGATTTGAGCAGACCAGCTACGGGGCCTACGCAGTGCGTAGCGTAGTGCATCGGTGGCAAGCCGGGCCAGTAATCAGGCCAGCCATCCATGTCCTGCTGGTGACTGGCTTTGAGAAACTGTACATTACCCAGCTCTCCTTTTTCGTACAAGTCCTTTACAAACAGAAACTCGCGGCTGTATACCACCGTTTCCATCATCATGTATTTTTTACCCGTTTCGCGGCAGGTCTTCACAATTTCCAGACATTCCTCTACTGTCGTAGCCATGGGTACCGTACAGGCTACGTGTTTGCCCGCCCGTAAGGCTTTCAGGCTTTGTTCGGCGTGGTTAGGAATGGGTGAGTTGATGTGAACGGCGTCGACGTTGGGATCTTTCAGCAATTCATCGTAATCGGTATAACGAACGTCAATGCCAAAAGCGTCTCCTACGGCGTTGAGTTTTTCGGGCGTACGCTGACAAATCGCGTACATATTCGCATGGGGGTGACGCTGATAAATGGGGATAAATTCGGCTCCGAAGCCCAGACCTACAATAGCAATGTTAACGGGTTTTGACATGCGTACTAGTGATTAGAGGATATACAATGAGACCTTAGGCCGTATGGCCATTGCTTACAAAAGAGGGGGCAGTTTGCTTTTCCCAGTTACTTTGAATGAATTGAAGACCGTCCCGCATGAGTTGCTCTTCCGAGTCAAACATGCTTCGCCAGATATTGGCTACACTTAATTTGGTACTGAATGCTTCGATACTGAGCCAGCCCTGATAGTTGATGTCGCGAAGCCCCTGAAATACGGAATCCCAGGCGACGTTGCCTTTACCGGGTGTCGAACGATCATTCTCCGAAAGTTGTACAAAGGTGATGCGGTCGCCGAGTTGCCGGATAGTGTCGCCAATGTTTTTCTCCTCGATGTTGGCGTGAAACGTATCGAACATGATCTGGCAGTTGGGATGGTTCACCTCATCCACAAAACGAGCCAGTTCTTCGCCGCAACTCGTCAGATACATTTCAAAGCGGTTGAGGTATTCCAAACCCAGTCGAATGCCCTGTTGCTGAGCGTATTCCGCCAGAATCTGGATGCTCTCTACCCCCCATTTCCACTCATCGGCCGTAGCGGGCTGACCAGTAAATACGCCCAGGGCCGAATGATACGGTCCCATCAGGTGCGTG
>JAAIGE0100874183.1_pt1 | contig 12991 bp, 8 predicted proteins | sample 6487951 | NCBI WGS metagenome assembly JAAIGE01 (sample SAMN13974128, study PRJNA590717) | phyllosphere metagenome | biome: tomato field; feature: multiple bacterial spot infested tomato fields; material: tomato leaves; isolation source: leaves from tomato fields | host: Solanum lycopersicum ... | reverse complement strand
CCTGGTGGGCGACGAGCCAACCGGCCAGGCCGATCAGAATGAGCAGAAACGGCACAGCCGCCGTCGCCGACTTCAGAAATGCGGCAAGCAGGTGCTTGTCGGCACTGCGGTTCTGGCTCAGTTGCAACAGCATCGGCGCCATGCCCGCCACTTCGACAGGCATTTGGGCGGTCAGAAAATCGGTGCCGCTCGCGCCTTCCCATTCCATGAACAGGATGTCATTAGCACGTGGCGAGCGGCGCTGAGGGTTGGTGTCCAGCGAGCCGACGCGTAGCACGACATCGCCGGTCTGGCTGTTGATCGCCACCAGCGAGAGGTCGCTGTGCCCGGTAACCGCATCCGCCACGACGTGTTGCCAGGGGCGACCCTGGCGAATCTCCACATCGTCTTTCAGGCCGCTTTCGATCTGCGCGAGCTTGGCCGTGATTTCGTTGCGGGCGCCACTGTCGAGTTCTCGTTCGAGCACCCAATAGCACATCGCGATCAGCAGAGTGACCAGCGTGGCGCCGGTGAGAATGACATTAAGGGCCAGGCGCAACGCGAGGCTGAAGGGTTTCATCGCTGATCTTCCAGCAGGTAGCCGACGCCACGGATGGTATGGATCAGGCGATGCTCGAACGGCTCGTCGACCTTCACACGTAAGCGGCGAATGGCGACCTCGACGACATTGGTGTCGCAGTCGAAATTCATGTCCCAGATCAGCGAAGTGATTTCGGTGCGCGTCAGCACTTCGCCGCGGCGGCGCAGCATCAGATGCAGCAGGGCGAATTCCTTACCGGTCAGGTCGATGCGTTGGCCGGCGCGGAATGCCTTATGACCACTGGGGTCGAGCACCAGGTCGGCGATCTGCAGGCTTTCGTTGACCATCACGGTTTCGCCGCGGCGCAGCAAGGTGCGAATGCGTGCAAGCAGCTCGGGAAACTGGAACGGCTTCACCAGGTAGTCATCAGCGCCAAGCTCGAAGCCGCGTACTTTCTCTTCGAGCCTGCTGTGGGCGGTGAGCATGATGACGCGCGTCTGTTTGCGGCGTCTGATCAGTTCGAGCACTTCCCAGCCATCCATGGTCGGCAGGTTCACGTCTAGCAGAATGAGTGAGTAGTCGGTCTGCAGTGCCAGATGAAAACCATCCAGCCCGGTGTTTGCGATGTCGACGATGTAGCCACTTTCCGTGAGGCCCTGGCGTAGATAATCCGCTGCTTTTTCTTCGTCTTCGATAATCAGAATACGCATGTGGGGAGAACGTCTTGAGCCTGAATGCGGGAGCGCACGCAACGATAGAGTCTGTAGTGGCTACAGGGTCAAGTGGTACCGCTGCCTGCTTCGCTGTGTCACCTTCTCACTCAAAGTTTCCCAAGCACTTGGGACAGTAGAGACCATTACAAAGCTTGTGCAGGGGGGCAAATAAGAAGGGACTAGTGGCAAGAAAAATAGGCTGACGGTCAGGGCCAATACCTCAATAGCAAGTTAGCCCAGATAGCTGGCTAGGGTGGTGCTCGATCCCCTATGAGCGTCCAAAGTATCAAGGCGATTAGTTCCTCCTGGGCATTAATTCTTGCCCGTCGATGACGGGCAAAAAACCGGCCAGTAGCTGCCTGTCACCAGCGCCTGCTTCCGGCCAAATGCGAACTCAGGGACAGTGCGCTGGTTGTACTGGAAGACTAGGCCAAGACCTTGGCAAGGTATTCGGCCAGGTGCATAGCTTCGCGGCCACTGATGTTGCGGATTTGCCCTCGGCAGCTGAACCCGTCGGCCACCACCGGAGTTTCTTCGGGAATCCGGTCGATATGTGGCTTGAACTGCTGCTCGCCAATGGCTTTGGCGATAGGCGCGGTTTTCGCGTGGTAGGCATAGGCGCCTGCCACACCGCAGCAACCGGCCTGTATCACCTGGCCTTTACCGCCGAGCTGTTCCAGCACGCCTTGTTCGGCAGCCATGCTGCCGCACGATTTCTGATGACAATGCCCATGGATCCGCACGTCCTCGTCGATCACCGGCAACTCCAGACCCCTGCTGCGTATGAATTCGCTCAGGGTCATGATGGACTGCTCCAGCTTTTCCGCTCTTAAGTCTTGCGGGAACAGTCCTGGCATTTCGTCCCGGAATACCGAGAGGCAGCTGGGTTCGAGCACCAACACTGGCATGTTCTCATCCAGTACCGGCTCCAGCTGGTCGAGGATCTGCGCCAGATTGGCCTTGGCCTGGTCGATCATGCCGACGTCGTAGTAAGGGCGGCCACAGCATACATGGCGCTTCATCAGCTTCACGGTGAAGCCCAGTGACTCCAGCACCTGTACGCCTGCCTCAAGCACCCTGGGGGTGAATCCGTTGTTGAAGCTATCGACCCACAGCAGCACATCTGTGCCGCTGCCAGTGCCCTGGTAGCTCAGGATTCGCTGCGCCGTTGCTCCGGCGCGAAAGCTCTGTGGCGCGATTGCGGGGAATTTGGCCTCTTTTGCCAGGCCGAACCACGCCCCCGCTGTTCGCACCAATGGATTACCCATCGCGTAGTTCAGCACTGGGGACAGCCGGGTGGCATGCGGCAGCCATTCGCCGATACGGCCGATCATGGTGTCCATGAGCGGGCGGCGCTTGTTGGCGTAGTAACGGTTGAGAAACTCGGTCTTGTAGCGGGCGATGTTGACGTTGGTCGGGCAGTCGGTTTTGCAGCCCTTGCAACTCAGGCACAGGTCGAGGGAATCCTTGAGCTCCTCGCTTTGCCAGCCGTCTTCGATCACCTCGCCTTTGAGCAACTCGAAGAACAGCCGGGCTCTGCCACGGGTGGAGTACTTCTCTTCTCGTGTGGCACGGAAGCTCGGGCACATGGTGCCACCGTCCAGCGAGCGGCATTTGCCCATGCCGATGCAGCGCTCGGACTCACGCGCAAGGCCTTTGCTGCCCAGGCGAGGGTCATAGGTGAACTGGCTGTCGACCTCGCGACGGCTGTAATCGGGACCCATGCGCAGGTTCGCGTCCACGGGCATGGCGTGAATGAGTTTGCCCGGATTCATGCGGTTTTGCGGGTCCCATAGTGCCTTGAACTCGGCGAAGGCCTGCATGATCGGCGCGGTGTACATGATGTGCAGGTACTCGCCCTTGGCCTGGCCGTCACCGTGCTCGCCGGACAGCGAGCCGCCATAGCGCACCACCAGCCGCGCCGCCTCATCAAGGAACGCGCGCCAGTTCTGCACGCCCGCGTCGGACTTGAGGTCGAAGGTAATGCGCGAGTGAATGCAACCGTCGCCGAAATGCCCGTAGAGATTGGTCTTGTAGCCGTAGCGACCGACCAGCACCTTGAATTCGCGCAGGTATTTGCCCAGGTGCTCAGGCTCGACCGCGGCGTCCTCCCAGCCAACGACCGGATCCGGCTCGTTCGGGTTCAGCCCCAGTGAGGTGGCCGACGCGCCGGTTTCACGAATGGTCCAGATCCGGTTCATCAGCCCTTTGTCTGTCACCAGGCGCACGCTTGGCTGGCCGGGCAACTGCGGTGCAATATCAACGGCACGTTGCGCCATCGCGGTCGCTTCTTCGATGGACAGGGCGCCGAACTCGATCATCAGCCAGGCGTTGCCTGCTGGCAGCTCGGCAATGTCGGCCAGCTTCATGCCGCGCTCTTTGAGCCCGCCGATGATCCCGTCATCCAGGCCTTCCATGGCAATCGGGCTCAGCGGTAGCAACTGCGGTACGGAGTCGGCGGCGTAGTAGATATCCTCGTAACCCAGCACCGCTAGGACCCGATGCGTCGGGTTCTTCACCAGCAGCGTTTCCGCCTTCAGGATGGTGACGCACGTTCCTTCCACCCCCACCAGCGCCCGGGCAATATTAAAGCCGTTTTCCGGCAGCAGTTGGTCCAGGTTGTAGCCCGAGACACGGCGTTTGAGCTTGGGGAATCCCTGGCGGATATCGTCTTCGTAACGGTCCACCAGGTCCTTCAGGCCCTGGACGATTTCGGCACGGCGGCCGCCGGCCTGGAGGTGCTCACGCAGGGAGGCTTCGTCCGTGGGGCCCACCCAGAATCGCTCGCCGCAATAGGTCAGCACCTCAAGGCGCTGGATGTTCTCTACAGTCTTGCCCGCCATCACCGAGTGCGCACCGCAGGAGTTGTTGCCGATCATGCCGCCCAGGGTGCAACGGCTATGGGTGGCGGGATCCGGGCCGAAGGTCAGGCCGATCTTTGCAGCCTCGTCCTTGAGCTGGTCGCAGATCACCCCCGGTTGCACCCGCGCAAGCTGTCGTTCGGCGTCGATGAAGTCGATGCCGTGCAGGTATTTGGAGGTGTCGATCACTACAGCGGCATTGACGGCCTGGCCGCACATGGAGGTTCCGGCGCCACGCGGCAGCAAGGGCAGACCCGCTTCCCGGCACAGGTTGACCGTGGTGACGATGTCCTGGATATCCCGCGGAATTACCACGCCGATGGGCAGTTGCCGGTAGTTGGAAGCTTCCGAGGCGTACACCGCTCGAGTGGCGGCGTCGAAGCGAATCTCGGCGCTCGTTTGCGTGGCCAGCTTGTCGCGTAGCGCCAGCAATACATTGAGGTCAGGTGAATGCCGTTGCTGCGACCCACTTTGGGCACTTTGGGGGCTTTCAGGACGTGCTGCAACAGGGCGCGTCGTAGCGTTCATCAGGGGTACCTGCGGTGTATTTTTAATTTCTCCGCAGTTTATTGGATGAAATTCGTTTGATAATTACGATGAAAATAAATCCACTATTGAATTCAGGTTAACAATTGGGGCCTTCACATCACCGAAAGCGCTCAGTCAGCGCCTGGGCCAGATACCGGGTGAATTCCGCGATGCGCTGCGGCACGTGGCGTCGCTGTTGGTACACGGCATAGATGTCAGCGTGGGGCGGATGGTATTCGGGCAGCAGTGCCACCAGCTCGCCGCGTTCCAGGTGCTCCTTGGCATCCCAGCGCGAGCGCAGGATCAGGCCATGGCCGTCCAGCGCAAGGCGCATCGCGACCTCACCGTCATTGCTCGAAAGCATGCCATGCACTTTCTGGCTGTATTCATGGCCAGCGCGTGAAAAACGCCAGATGGCGTAATCGCTCTCGTACTGCTTGAGCACGATGCAATTGTGCTGGGCAAGGTCGGTGACCGTGCTCGGCGTCCCGCATCGAGCGAGGTAGGCTGGGGAGGCGCAGAGTATGCGCGGATTATCCAGCAGGCGGTGGGCGATCAGACGTGAATCCGGTGGCTCGCCAATGCGGATATCGATATCGATATCCGCATCCAGCGTATTGAGCGGCTGGCTGGACAGCTGCAGCGACAGTTCCAGATGGGGATGTTCGGCGGCGAACGCCGATAGCAACGGCGCAACATGCCGCCGGCCAAAGCCCAAAGACGCATTGATATTCAGCTTGCCGCGCAGCAGTGGCTGGCGATTGCTCAAGGCGCTCTCCAGCTCTTCCAACTGACGCAGGATTGGCCGCGCGCCTTCCAGATACAGCTGTCCTTCGGGCGTGAGATCCAGGCGACGCGTCGTGCGCCGAATCAACTGCACACCCAGGCGCTGCTCGAGCAGCGACAGCCTTTTGCTGACGGCAGGCAGCGACAAGCCCAACTCACGCGCCACGGCGGTCAGGCTGCCGTGGGTGGCGACCCGGTTGAAGAAACTGAGATCGTCGGTGGAGGTACTCAATTCTTTACCCGATTTCAAGCAGTGCCTTCCTTTTGTTCGCGTGATTCATCGCCGCTGTCTTTACCGAGCGGGGCCCGCCATTCTTCTTGTCGCCGGGCAGTCGATGCTGGCAATCCTCGGCAAAGGGCTTCGCCCAAGCGCACATTCACTCAGGCACCGTCTCACCTCTGATGTCCCTGGCCTGTGCATGCAGGGCATCGATGAGGGTTCTGGCAACGGGGGTTTTCAGGCCGTTACGCAGCACAATGATACCCACCGGCGGGAGCTCGATGGGTACGTCCAGCGGCAGGGTATAACCGATGCCTGCTGACTGGAGGTAATGCGCAACCTCGCTGGCGACGAAACAGACGCAGCCTCTTTTTCTCATGAACGTCGTCGTCACCAGAAACGACGAGGTCTCGACAATGTCGGCCGGAGGCTGCAGCTTGTGCTTGTAGAACATCTGATTGAGCTTGACCCGTGAGGATGCCCACGCGGGAGGAACGACCCAGGGTAGAGTTGCCAGGTCATGCCAGGTGAGCTTGGCGACGGAGGCGAGGGGATGATCGACGGCGACCACTACCCGCATGGGCTCGGCATAGAGCGCTTCGGTCTCAAGATCCGGGGAGCTGTATCCCGGCTCCAGACGGCCGACGATGAAGTCGAGTTCGCCTGTACGCAGCCTTGGCAGCAGGCGCGTCAGGTCACCCTCTTCAATGGACACCGTTGTCTGTGGCGAGCTGACCTTGAGGCGGCCTACGGCTTCAACCAGCAATCCCGGCGTGGCAACGACCATGGCGCCGACGCGTATACGGCCGGCTCCGCCGCTGGCGACCGCGGCGATGTCATCACAGGTACGATCAAAATCCACCAGCACCGAGCGTGCAAAGCGGACAACCTGCTCACCGTAGGCGGTCGGCCGGGTGCCGCGCGTGGAGCGGGTAAATAATTCCAGCCCGAACATTTTTTCGATTTCCGCCAGAGACTTGCTTACGGCTGGCTGGGTCAGCGACAGAAACTCCGCTGCTCGCCCGAGGTGGCGAAACTCATCCAGCGCAACCACGAGTTGCAGGTGCTTAAGCTTGAGGTTGGAGCGCATAACCCTATCGATATCACTCACCTGCTGACCTCCGGCAGAAAACGACTACATGTCAAAAGGGTTATGAAGTATGTCCGCTTATTCATTGTTCAGCAATGTTGCGCCGATCCACCATTGACGAACAAAAACAATGATCGGAGCAATGTGATGAGCACTCCAGCTGCTGCAAAGCCACTCGATGGCGCCGTGGTGAATCCAAGCAAGAAATCCAACGCACGTTGGGTGGTGGCAGGCCTGATGTGGTTTGCCATTGCGATCAACTATATCGACCGTACCGTTCTCTCGGTCGCCGCACCTGAACTCACTGAAGAGTTCAATCTGACGCCAGAAATGATGGGTATCGTCTTGTCCGCTTTTTTCTGGTCCTACGCCTTGCTGCAGATTCCGGCAGGCTGGATTGCCGACAAATTCGGTCAGAAAGTGGGCCTCGGACTCGCTGTAGGCTCCTGGTCACTCGCGACTGCGGCAACTGGGCTGGCAACAGGCTTCGCATCTCTGGTGGGGCTGCGCGTTGCACTTGGCGCCGGTGAGGCCGGCGCTTATCCGGCCAACGCCGGCATCGCCTCCAAGTGGTTTCCAGACAAGGAGCGGGCGACCATTTCGGGGCTTTTTGACAGCGCCTCGAAATTTGGTGGCGCTGTGGCCATGCCACTTATCGTGACCCTGATCATGCTGGTTGACTGGCGCATGACATTCGTCATCGTGGGGCTGGCCGGGCTTGTCTGGAGCGTGATCTGGTGGTGGTATTTTTCGGATACACCTGAGACACACCGAAGCGCCAACGCAGCCGAAGTGGAATACATTCGAGGTGGCCAGGCCCAGCAACATGGTGTGGGTAACGCTATCCCAATGAAATGGTACGAGCTGCTCAAGTACCGCAATATCTGGGCAATGTGCCTGGGCTTCTTCACCATCAACTACATCTCTTACTTCTTTATCACCTGGCTGCCCACTTACCTGGTGAAAGAGCAGGGCATGGGCCTGCTGAAAATGGGCATCATCGCCTCACTTCCGCTGATCGCCGGCCTTTTCGCAGAAATCATCGCAGGTTGGCTCTCCGACCGCGTGGTTCACAGCGGGCGCCTGTCGCTCACCGCCACCCGCAAGCTGTTTCTGATTGTAGGTCTCGGCATGGCACTGTGCATCGGGCTGGCGCCGCTGACTACCTCGGTCACCATGACGGTGGTGCTGCTGTGCATCGCCAAGGCGGGTACCACCGTTGCGGCTTCTCAGGTGTGGGCTCTGCCGGGTGATGTCGCGCCGAAGAACATGACCTCGACGGTTGCTGGCTTGCAGAACATGGTTGCCAACTTCGGCGGCGTGCTGGGGCCGGTTATTACCGGGTTCATTGTTGCCTCTACAGGGTCGTTCAAGATGGCTCTGGTCTTCTCTGCCTTCCTCGGCGTGTTGGGCATCCTCAACTACGCACTACTGCTGAAGAAGGTTGAACCCATTATCGTGCGCGAGCCGACAGCAGCTTAAGTGGCTAGCGCACCCCATCCATGCAGCGGCAGGTGCTCGATGCGCGAACTCTGCGCTCATCCTCACCGTCGCTGCAATCTGGACGCCAGGATCTATCAATGACTACCACAACTCATGCCGCTCGCAGCCTGATACGCCTGCACGCCAGTGACAACGTCCTCGTGGCTCGCCAACTGATCGGCCTTGGGGACGAGCTGCCTGAGCTGGGTGTTCGCGCCCGTGCGCAAGTCACCCCGGGCCACAAGATCGCCGCACAAGACATCATGGCCGGTGAGCCGGTGCGTAAGTACGACACCATCATCGGCGTCGCTTCACGCGATATCACCAAGGGCGAGCACGTCCACTCTCACAACATCTCGCTTATCGATTTCGACCGGGACCCAGGCTTCTGTGAGGATGTACGCGCGGTGGACTACGTGGCGCCCGATAAACGCGCGACCTTCATGGGTATCGTGCGAGCGGATGGCCGTGTCGCCACGCGCAACTTCATCGGTATCATGTCGTCGGTGAATTGCTCGTCGACGGTGATCAAGAAGATCGCCGAACACTTCACTCCCGAGCGCCTCGCCGATTACCCGAACGTCGATGGTGTCGTCGCATTCGCCCAGACAAGCGGCTGTGGCATGTCCTCGCCCAGTTACCATTTCGACGTGCTGCAGCGCACCATCGCCGGGTACGCGCGACATCCCAATCTGGCCGCGGTACTGATCGTCGGGTTGGGTTGTGAGCGCAATCAGGTGGCCAATCTGGTCGAGGCCCAACACCTGGTGCCGGGTCGCAATCTGCGCACCTTCGTCATGCAGGATACCGGCGGCACCCGTGCGACCATCGCCCAGGGCATCGCGGCGATTGAAGCAATGCTGCCCGAGGCCAACGACGTCAAGCGTGTTCCGGTCAGTGCCGAACACCTGAAAATTGGCCTGGAGTGTGGCGGCTCGGATGGCTTCTCAGGCATCACTGCCAACCCGGCGCTGGGCGCTGCGATGGACATTCTGGTGCGTCACGGCGGTACGGCCATTCTCTCCGAAACACCGGAGATCCACGGTGTCGAGTTCATGCTGACGCGACGTGCGATCAGCCCCGAGGTGGGCCAGAAGCTATTGGACCGCCTGGCCTGGTGGGAGGACTACACCCGCGGGCATAACGGCCAGTTCAATGGTGTCGTGGGGCCGGGTAACCAGGCCGGCGGGCTGGCCAATATCTTCGAGAAGTCGCTCGGCTCTGCCATGAAGGGCGGCACCACGCCCTTGCAGGCGGTCTACGAATACGCCGAGCCCATCGACAAGGCCGGGTTCGTGTTCATGGACTCGCCCGGCTATGACCCGGTAGCCGCCACAGGGCAAATTGCCAGCGGTGCCAACCTCATCTGTTTCACCACGGGCAGGGGCTCGATGTTTGGAAGCAAACCCGCGCCCACGATCAAGCTCGCCAGCAACACGCCGATGTTCTCGCGCCTTGAAGAAGATATGGACATCAACTGCGGCCTCATCGTTGACGGGGAGCTGTCGATTGAGGAGATGGGGCAGCGCATCTTCGAATACATCCTGAAGGCCGCTTCGGGCACCCCCACCAAGAGTGAGCTACTGGGGCTTGGTGATCACGAATTCGTGCCTTGGCACCTGGGTATCGTCAGCTGACCCAGTCCGTTCATCCATTTATAAGGAGCCCAGACATGAGCTTGAACCTGACCCGCGCTGACCTGATGCGCACCCAGAACTTCATCAGCGGCCGTTGGTGCAATGCGCAGGCAATGCTGTCTGTGACCAATCCTGCCGACGACAGCCCGATAACCCAGGTGCCCGATAGCAGCGCCGTCGACGCGCGTGAAGCCGTCGACGCCGCTCATGCCGCTTTTTCAGCTTGGCGCAGCACGCCTGCCAAGCAGCGCGCGCAACTGATCAAACGCTGGAACGACCTGATTCTTCAGCACCAGGAAGATCTCGGCCGGTTGATTTCGCTGGAGCAGGGCAAGCCCCTGGCAGAGGCGCGTGGTGAAGTCGCCTATGCCGCCAGCTATGTTGAATGGTTTGCCGAAGAAGCCACGCGCTCGTATGGCGATATCATCCCCGCGCCTGTGGCGGGGCGGCGCATGACGGCAATCAAGGAGCCCGTTGGCGTGGTCGCTGCGATCACCCCGTGGAATTTTCCAGCGGCGATGATTGCCCGAAAGATCGCGCCGGCATTGGCGGCAGGTTGTACCGTGGTCTGCAAGCCAGCCGAGGACACGCCCCTGACGTCTCTTGCGCTCGTGCGGCTGGCTGAGGAGGCAGGTTTCCCGGCCGGAACGCTGAACATCGTTACCGCCTCGCGGGAGCGCACGCCCGAAGTGGTAGACGCCTGGCTGGCTGATTCCCGGGTGCGCAAGATCACCTTCACCGGGTCGACGCCCGTGGGCAAACACCTGGCGAGAATGTCCGCCGATACGCTGAAAAAGTGCTCGCTGGAATTGGGTGGCAATGCCCCTTTTATCGTGTTCGACGATGCGGATCTGGACGCAGCGGTGGATGGCCTGATGGTCTCCAAGTTCCGCAATGGTGGTCAGACCTGCGTGTGCCCCAACCGCATCTACGTGCAGAGCGAGGTACACGACCTGTTTGTTGAAAAGCTGGTGGCGAAGGTGCGCGCGCTCAAAGTTGGCCCCGCTTCGCAAAGCGATTCTCAGATCGGCCCGATGATCAATGCGCGAGCCGTGGACAAAATCGCTCGCCATGTGGAGGACGCGGTCGCCAAAGGCGCAGAGATCGCCACCGGCGGTCGACGTATCCGCGAAGGTGTCGCGGACGGCCCGAACTATTACGCGCCCACGGTATTGATCAATGCAGCCCCGAACATGGAACTCTGCACCGAGGAAACATTCGGTCCTGTTGCGCCGATTTTCCGCTTCACGACTGAGGCGCAAGTGATCGAGTTGGCCAACGATACGCCGTTCGGCTTGGCAGCCTACTTCTACAGCCAGGACGTCAAACGCGTCTGGCGCGTGGCCGAGGCGCTGGAGTCGGGCATCGTGGGTATCAACGAAGGCGCACTGGCCGCAGAAGCCGCGCCCTTTGGCGGCGTCAAGGAGTCCGGTTATGGCCGCGAGGGTTCGCGCTACGGCCTGGAGGACTACATGCACATCAAATACCTGTGTCAGGGTGGCCTGAACTAATTCCGCCACCCCACCTGAGGAGTACAGGCAATCATGGCAAATCCATTCAAAACCGCCATTTCGCGAGGCGAAAATGTCATTGGCCTCTGGCTGTCACTGGCCAATTCCTACAGCGCCGAGATTTGCGCGACAGCTGGCTTCCAGTGGCTGTTGATCGACGGTGAGCACGCGCCAAACGATGTGCGCAGCACCCTTGCACAGCTGCAGGCCGTTGCGCCTTATCCGGCCCAGCCAGTGGTACGCACCGTCGATGGCAATCCGGCGCTGATCAAACAGATGCTCGACATCGGCGTTCAGACACTGCTCATCCCCATGGTCGATACGGCCGAGCAAGCCAGCGCCCTGGCCGCCGCCACCCGTTATCCACCAGAAGGCACCCGAGGTGTCGGCGCGGCGGCAGCCCGGGCTTCGCGCTGGGGAGGCTACAAGGACTATCTGGAGACGGCCAACGACGACGTCTGTCTGCTGGTACAGGCTGAATCAAGGACTGCTCTTCAGAACCTTCAAGCCATTTGCGCTGTTGAAGGCGTGCACGGCGTTTTTATCGGGCCGGCTGATCTTGCCGCGTCGATGGGCTACCGCGGGCATCCGGAGCACCCTGAAGTGCAGCAGGCGATCGAAAATGCCATACGCACCATCGTCGCCAGCGGCAAAGCGGCGGGCACCCTGACGGGTGATGCCAAACTGGCGCGGCACTATCTGGAGCTGGGCGCCTCGTTTGTTGCCGTCGGGCTCGATCTGACATTGCTGGCGCGAGCGACTCGCGGCCTGGCCAACGACTTTGAGCTTGGCAATATGTCGGCAGCACCGGTGAGTGGCGCGTCACCTTACTGACTCCACCCATCGGCAGTGCAGTTCGTCTATGGCGTGGCGATCACAACGGGTTAACGCTCGGAATCAGACGTGGTTCTCTAGTGCCAGAGAAGACACATCTTTTTATGAGGATCGCTTCTGGCCGATAGCTGTCGGCCAGAGCAGATGTGCCTCCGGTTTTGAGTGTGCCAAAGCCCTTTCTTCGACAAAAAATAAAATGCCCACCCAAGAGGTAGGCATCTTCAGCTATGACTGACGTGTCCCATGGCAGGGTGCGTCATTCCTCTTTAGGTAGCCCGCAGCCGACCCGAATCTCATTCATCATGTCAAAGCTGATGGGGAAGTTTGGATCTTCTTCTTGTATCGAGGCTATCTCGTCGTTGAAGCATGACTCCTTCCCGTAGTTGGCTGGACGAGTGTTGGCTGCATAAGCTGCCTGCCCGCGTTGTGGGCCGACATCCATCCGGTAAGCAGTCGTCTTCCCTTCAGCGTCGTAGTCTAGGTACCAGCCTGAGTCGATGAGGTAAGTTCCCGACGCGCCGCGGCCTAGTAGCTCGCCTTGCTCGAAACCCTGCCAGTTATTCACAACGGCGCATCCATACTCGCCGCAACGCAGGGGGATGTAGGCATGCACGGTTTCCAAGGTGCGCTTTCCTGTTTCTCTATCAACGAAAGGGAGCTGCTTGAAGCGCGGGGTTTTGGTGCCTTGAACGCGGCAGTCATAGTTACGATCTTTGTTGATAGAGAAACAGGAAAGCGCACCTTGGAAACCGTGCATGCCTACATCCCCCTGCGTTGCGGCGAGTATGGATGCGCCGTTGTGAATAACT
>JAAIGE0101189964.1_pt1 | contig 12993 bp, 10 predicted proteins | sample 6487951 | NCBI WGS metagenome assembly JAAIGE01 (sample SAMN13974128, study PRJNA590717) | phyllosphere metagenome | biome: tomato field; feature: multiple bacterial spot infested tomato fields; material: tomato leaves; isolation source: leaves from tomato fields | host: Solanum lycopersicum ... | reverse complement strand
GGCATAACCTGAATCTGAGGCAACATCTGGCAAGGCTGGGCAGGAAGTCACTGTCGTTCTCAAAATCGGTGGAGCTGCATGACAAAGTCATCGGGCATTATCTGAACATAAAACACTATCAGTAAGTTGGAGTCATTACCTCTTCCTGGTATCTTCCTGGAAATTTCCGCCCCGCCCGTAAGCCGGCACCGCTCGCCGCAGCCGAACGACCGAGCGCAGCGAGTCAGTGAGCGAGGAAGCGGAATATCTTCTGTATCGCATATTCTGCTTACGCTCTGCTGCAGCATTTTTCTTCTGCCGCATAAGGCGCTTTCCTGATTATCGCACTCATGCCAACATACTAAGCCAGTATACACTCCGCTAGCGCTACGTGACTGGTCCGGCGCTGCGCCCGGAACCCGCAAATTCAGAAACTGAAAGCGGGACAAGATGTGTTTTTGGAGTACCGCCATCACGATGCCGGCACCAAAACGATATCTCAGGGCTGCGCCCCGATACCCCGCCAACGCTTCACGGCACCGGATTAAAATCCGTTCCCGTTCACCGTTTCTCAGGGCTGTTCCCGGCTGCAGGTTCTTCATGAGGTTCGCCGTGTCTGGCAGACTGTGCAGAGTTATTCTGACCGGAGATCGCCATGAAACGACTGATAAACCTGACGCCCGCCGAGAAAAGATTTCTCGACGATGCTGTTGCCGCCGCTGAGAGAGCGTCAGGCAAGAAGCTGAATCAGCCCAACAGGCACATTGTCCTTAACAGGGCTCGTGCACAGATCGAATCGCAGCGCCAGGCAGAACGGCAGCGATCTGCGCGTGAGGAGGAGCGGCAGCAGGCGGAATTTACCTGGTCGCGTCCGCGGGCGCCGCGTCGCTGATTGCCACTTTCGTCGGTTTTGTGGGGAGTTCAGGGCGAAACAGCGTGGTATTCACTACGGTGCATAGTCATTCACCCCCGTAAAACTCACCAGAGCGACTCCGGGCGGTTTTCTGGGGGTAAGACGTGCTCTTTTGTGGCTGAAGGCGCAGAAACGCCCTGAGGCCGTTTTCGCGGTGCGCGTAAGAAGGGATTATGGTAAATAGGGCGCTATCGCCTACGCCTAAATGTACGACTGATTGCTTTTTTTTCTTTGAAGTATGAGATTCCTGAGTAGACAGCTACAACAAGTAGAGCAATGGCGATAGCAAGTGAAATCCAGTCCATAAATGCCTGATTAATTTAATAAAAACAGCATGTTATGATTTCATAAAGATAATATCATCTTTTTTTAGCATGATACTGTCGTTACTTATTGTGGTGAGATGAAACATAACCACTGTTTTTGTATGTGTTTGTTAAGGTTTCTAAGATTATTCCTAACCACTGATTTTGTACATATCATCAAAAAAATAAAAAAACTAATGCCCTGTGGTGGGTATGTAACAAATCACGGGGAGCGGGTCAGAACTACGCCAAAACTTTGAATGATCGGGTGGCAGGCTAAATGAAATCTTGAGATTCATTCAGCCTCGTCGTAATCTCTTGCTCTGTAAACGAAAAAACCGCCTTGCAGGGCGGTTTTTCGAAGGTTAAGTCAGTTGGGGAACCGCTTAACCAGGTAACTGGCTTCAGCAGAGCGCAGATACCAAATACTGTCCTTCCAGTGTAGCCGTAGTTAGGCCACCACTTCAAGAACTCTGTAGCATCACCTACATTAACTCGCTCTGCTAATCCTGTTACCAGTGGCTGCTGCCAGTGGCGCTTTGGCGTGTCTTTCCGGGTTGGACTCAAGACGATAGTTACCGGATAAGGCGCAGCAGTCGGACTGAACGGGGGGTTCGTGCATACAGTCCAGCTTGGAGCGAACTGCCTTCCCGGAACTGAGTGTCAGGCGTGGAATGAGATAAACGCGGCCATAACAGCGGAATGACACCGGTAAACCGAAAGGCAGGAACAGGAGAGCGCACGAGGGAGCTACCAGGGGGAAACGCCTGGGATCTTTATAGTCCTGTCGGGTTTCGCCACCGCTGATTTGAGCGTCAGATTCTGTGATGCTCGTCAGGGGGGCGGAGCCTATGGAAAAACGCCCCGCCGGGGCGTGGCCTTTTCGCCCTTGTCCTTAGCTTTCGTTATGCTTACCGTTACGTTATCTGCTTATCCTCCCTCCGCTCGCCGCAGACTCATGACCGAACGGAGTGAGCGAATGAGCGAGGAAGCGGAAAACCATCAGAACGTACAGTAAGCACTTTCGCGCCGGGGCCTTCATGAACAAACAACAAAAGACTGCCGTTAACATGGCTAAATTCATCCAGGATCAGTCCCTGCTTCTTCTGGACAGGCTTAATGAGCTGGATCTGGATCATGAGGCTGATTTCTGCGAGAAACTCCATGAGGATGCGGAACGCCTTTACCGAAGCCTGTCAGCGCGCCTGAATGAGCAGCAGGACGGTGCGTAATGGCTCCGTTCTGGGTATTACCGGAGTAATACCGGCATCGCCTTAATTTTCATTGTCCTGGCGCTTAACATTATTACCCCGGTAATACCCAGAATCCCTGTATTTTTTCTTTTTTATTTATTTTTCATGAAGTTGCGATGAAAATCGCAGCTGCGTTAGGTGTATGACCATTTTGAGGTTGAAAAATAATCAACCATGGCGGGTGATTTACGCAGGTTAAGGGGAGATCGTGACAAAAAAGCGTTCCTCACTGTATCGTTCATGCCTGCATGAACGGGTTAGTCTTCCTGACTACAGAATTACATCGCTCCTTCAGTTCATACATCACTTTTACATCACTTTTGCATCATTCCTTCAGCTCATACGTCACTTTTAGGGGTCGGTTCCGGCTGAGGGCGAAATGACACCCTAAGCGTTAGCTCTGTGTCGTTGCACGATGTCAGCGACGGTATTCTTGCTGATACCGAGCTCGCGTGCGATCCAGCGATAGCTGCGTCCCTCGGCCCTCATCGCAACCACCTTAGGCAAAAGTCGGTCTGATTTTGGTCGCACTCCGGCCTGACGACCAAGCCTCTTACCACGTGCCTTCGCAACAGCAAGGCCTGACTTGACCCGCTCGCTGATGAGATCCCGCTCAAACTCCGCAATGCCGGAAAGAAACGTCGCCAGCATTCGTCCATACGGCGACGAAAGATCGAACGCCATTCCATTCATGGCTATCACGGAAACCTTCCAGTTCTCCAGTTCACGTAGCGTATTGAGCAGATCGAGCGTCGAGCGCCCCCACCGGGAAAGCTCAGTGACCAGGATTGCATCAATTTGTCTGGACTGGGCAAGCGCCAGGACTTTCTTTCGCTCGGCCCGGTCGAGTTTAGTTCCTGAACCTGTTTCCTTAAATATTCCCACCACGTCGTAGCCGGCACGGCCGGCGAAGGCTCGCAGATCAAATTCCTGGCGTTCACAAGACTGATCCGCTGTTGAAACCCGGCAGTAAATGGCGGCACGATGTCCCAATTGAACCCTCCTGGATTTTTGTATCGGAACGCCCTGATTTATATGGGCTGGCTGTTGTCCAAAACAGACTATACTTCAAAAGGGACGAATTTGTATGTCACGACGCCATATTTTCACCGAACGGCAGCGAGCAGCGCTGTTCGATCTGCCCACGGACGAACTGTCGCTACTGAAGTTCTACACGCTGGGCGATGATGACCTGGAAAACATTAGGCAGCGCCGCAGACCGGAAAACAGGATTGGCTTTGCCCTGCAACTTTGTGCCTTACGATATCCGGGCCGTGCACTGGCTCCTGGTGAGATGATCCCGCGTGAAGTCCTTTCCTTCGTCGGTGCTCAGCTTGGAGTTCCGGCTGATGCGCTTCTCACTTATGCCACACGGCGCCAAACCCGTCAGCAGCACATGGACACGCTGCGCGAAATTTACGGCTACAAGACCTTCACGGGCCGTGGTGCCCGTGATCTGCGGGAGTGGACTTTCGGCCAGGCCGAAGATGCCAGATCAAACGAGGATCTTGCTCATCGTTTTATTGTGCGGTGTCGGGAAACTTCCACCATTCTGCCCGCAGTATCGACAATCGAGCGCTTGTGCGCGGATGCTCTGGTCGCCGCTGAGCGGCGGATTGAAACGCGGATTGCGGAAAATTTAACAGCGGATGTTCGCGATCACCTGGACAAACTTCTGAGTGAAATGCTCGCCGGCAATATCAGTCGTTTCATCTGGCTTCGCAACTTCGAGGTTGGTAACAACTCGGCTGCTGCTAACCGTTTGCTCGACAGGCTCGAATTTCTGCGTACCCTGAATATCAATCATAGTGCTTTGGCCAGCATACCTGCCCATCGCATTGCCCGGCTGCGTCGGCAGGGTGAACGCTACTTCACCGACGGTTTGCGTGACATCACTTCGGACCGCCGCTGGGCGATCCTTGCCGTCTGTGTTGTGGAGTGGGAAGCGGCGATTGCTGATGCCATAGTCGAAACCCATGACAGGATCGTAGGAAAAACCTGGCGGGAAGCGAAGCGCCAGCATGACGAAACAATTTCCGGCTCTAAAGCCACACTCACGGATACGATCCGTACCTTCACCGCGCTGGGAGCTTCGTTGCTTGAGGCCCGCAGTGACGGAACCCCGCTGGAGATGGCTGTCGCCAGTTCGGTTGCATGGGACCGGCTCGCTCAACTGGTAGCGACAGGGACTCAACTCAGCAACACGCTAGCCGATGAGCCTCTTGCATATGTCGGGCAGGGATACCATCGCTTTCGTCGTTATGCGCCCCGCATGTTGCGCTGTCTGAAGCTCGAAGCCGCGCCGGTCGCCGGACCATTGGTAGCAGCAGCTTTGTCGATCGGAGAGATGAAAGGTGTTGCATCGCCAGAAAGGCGTTTCCTGCGGCCCAGCTCCAAATGGAACCGTCATTTACGAGCTCAGGAAAAAGGAGATACCCGTCTTTGGGAAGTGGCGGTACTCTTTCACCTCCGGGATGCTTTTCGTTCCGGAGATGTCTGGCTCGCTCATTCGCGCCGCTATGGTGACCTCAAGCAGGTACTGGTGCCGATGATCGCGGCGCAGGAAAATGCAAAACTGGCCGTGCCTTCCAACCCACAGGATTGGCTGGCAGACAGAAAGGCGCGACTCACGATCGCTCTTAAGCGGCTGGCCCGGGCTGCCCGTAACGGCACTATTCCGCACGGTAGCATAGAAGATGGAACGTTGCGGATCGACAGGTTGACAGCAGACGTGCCGGATGGTGCCGAGGCACTCATACTGGATCTGTATCGCCGAATGCCGTCCGTTCGGATTACCGACATGCTGCTTGAAGTTGATGCAGCCCTTGGTTTCACAGATGCGTTTACCCATCTGAGAACCGGGGCTCCATGTCGCGACCGGATCGGTCTGCTCAACGTCCTGCTCGCTGAAGGGCTCAATCTGGGCCTGCGTAAGATGGCGGAAGCTACAAACACGCATGATTACTGGCAGCTCTCACGCCTTGCCCGCTGGCATGTTGAAAGAGAAGCCATGAACCAGGCATTGGCAATTGTGGTGGCCGCGCAGGGTAAACTGCCGATGTCACGCGTCTGGGGGATGGGCACGTCAGCATCGAGCGATGGTCAGTTTTTCCCGACAGCGCGGCATGGCGAAGCCATGAACATGGTCAATGCCAAATATGGTTCTGTTCCCGGCCTCAAAGCGTATACTCACGTAAGCGACCAGTTCGCGCCATTCGCTTGTCAGTCGATCCCGGCGACCGTGAGCGAGGCACCGTATATTCTCGATGGACTACTGATGAACGAGGTCGGTCGCCATGTTCGCGAACAGTATGCCGATACAGCAGGATTCACCGACCATTTGTTCGGAGCCAGTAGCCTGCTCGGCTACAATCTCGTTCTGCGAATCAGGGATCTGCCATCGAAGTGGTTGTACGTATTTAATCCCGATACGACCCCCAGGGAGTTACGCAAGTTGGTAGGTGGAAAAGCCCGGGAGGATCTTATCGTTGCGAACTGGCCTGATATTTTCCGTTGTGCCGCGACGATGACCGCTGGCAAAATCAGGCCCAGCCAACTCCTGCGCAAGCTCGCTTCTTACCCACGACAAAACAACCTTGCAGCTGCGCTTCGTGAAGTTGGTCGTATTGAACGGACCCTTTTCATTATTGAGTGGATCCTGGATACGGACATGCAGCGGCGTGCTCAGATCGGTCTTAACAAGGGAGAGGCCCACCATGCGCTCAAAAATGCGCTCCGTATCGGGAGGCAGGGGGAAATTCGCGATCGCACGACAGAGGGGCAGCACTACCGAATCGCTGGGCTCAATTTATTGACTGCGGTGATCATTTACTGGAATACCGTCCATCTTGGTCATGCCGTCACGGAGCGGCGGAACGAAGGGTTGGATGTTCCCCCTGAATTTCTTCCCCACATATCCCCATTGGGCTGGGCGCACATTCTACTGACTGGCGAATATCTTTGGCCCAAGGAACCGAAAGCTTAGGGTGTCATTTCGCCCTCAGCCGGAACCGACCCCAACATCGCCAACAGATCAGGAGACCTTTAGTGCCCCTCTCTTGTACCGATCAAGCTGCTCCATAGCAATGTCGTTGTCACAAACAGCAACACCAAAATAAGACTTCATTTTCAAAACCAGGCGATCAAACAAGGCGGCAAACAATTTATCCCACCCCGAAACCTTCGTCGCTGCATTGGTCGCTGATAATGCGCCCGGCGCTTCTATCGGGTAGACGTGGTTATTGGTGTCCGGCGACACAACAACCTCTGTACCGGCCACTTGCCTGGCCAGATTAAACCAAAGATCATCCTGTTTTGGCGCAAGTCTCTTGTAGTCTTCGCTAAACATGGTGTCATGGTCTAACAAGGGCTTCCGATACAGCACACCAGCGATCCCAATTGGCAAAAGGTCCTTTCCGCTAGAGCCCAAAGGCACCAACCGCCAATTCAAATAGCTTTGCCTACGACCAAGCCGATTCTTGGCCGGTCGCCGTGCTCTGCCGCATACGATTGCTGAAGGGTACTGCTTAGCAGTCTCTACCAGGGAAGATAGCCATTCGGGCCCGTAAATAACGTCATCGTCACAGGTTACAATCCAATCCTCATCGCTTGCAGCCCGGTATACCGGCATGAGCTTTCGATAAGGGCCGGTATTTTCAACCCAATTAATTTCAACCTGCCCCTGCTCTACCATCGACGTCAACCAGGCTGGCAGTTTTTTAATTCCCTCGTCAATCAGGTAAGGCTCTTTTGAAATACAAAGCACTATCCGGTCTGCACTGCATTGCTGATCGAAAAGAGATAACAAGGTGTGCCTGAGAACAGGAAGCCGACGAGATGTAGAAGTTAGAGTGACAATCAATGACATAGAAGACCTATTAAAGATATCAGCCGAAAATCGCCTGAATTTTTGACTTAACTGAACTAAAAAGGGACACCAGAGCCAAGCGTGCGCCAACCACCGTTTGAGGTTTCCTCGCCGATATTGCGGCTAAAGAAAACGGAGCCTTCTGAGATAAATAATTAGCAGCCTCTTCGAGCCCGGTATTGTATCGAGTCAACACCGAGGCGCTATCAATCAGATAACCTCCCCAAGTCAACTGAGTTCGATACATATCTACTATTTTCGTTACGGCCTCATCTCCTAGGCTTTGATAGCTAGTTACGGCCAACACATAGGCTCTAAATGTTTCAGAATAGGCCCAACATTTTTTCATGTCAGTTGTGACACTACCTTCTGCCAATACGTACTCATAAAGCCGGTCTTTCAACAAATACACAGACTTTGCGTTATAGAAGCAACCAATATTTAGAATAAGATCTTCATTAATGCTTTGCCGCCAGGGAAAGTGCAGATCAAACCATGGCTCAATCACCGAACGCCTGAACAACTTGTTCCACAGCATTCCGGTACCAAACTCAAACGCACAAAACCGCTCAAAAACGTTGTCGTCAACCTTCTCCGAACGCCGAAACCGCAACTTTGGTGCAATCACCTTACGCTGCTCTGTAACTCTGTCTGAGCCACAGACTACGATATCAACATCGTTATCTACCGCTGCAGAAAGCAATGTCGCAAACATGTTTGGTCGCGCAAAATCGTCAGCATCCAAAAACCCGATCCAGGGCGCTGTGGATTTCTTCAAGCCAGCCAGTCGCGCCTCATGAACGCCTTTATTCTCGGAAAAATGCACCGGAACAATATTGGTGTTCTCTTTAGCCAACTGATCAATAACTGAGCCGGAGTTATCGGTAGAAGCATCGTTGACTATGATGATCTCGATGTCTTTCAAGGTCTGGTTGAGCAGTGATTCGATGCTGGGGAGCAACTTAGCCCCGGCATTGAATACCGGAACGATGACAGAGACTTTGGGTGCAACAGGCATTCAATCAGCTACCGAAAAGTTGAGTTTGTAGAAATTGACGGCCAGCACTAGCCAAGGCTTCCCGCTTATCGTTAACAGCCTTCCAATCAATTTGGCTATGGACTAGCTTTGGCGATACCTCCTCTGGAGATTCAACCAGCCTGTCAGTCAGCCCAAACTGTGACAGAAGCGATTCAAATCGAGCCATTCCCCTGGCCGAGTTCCCGACCGCAATGAACGGCTTATTGAACAAAATCGAAAACACAGTACCGTGAAAAGAGTCTGTCACGACAAAACTGGCATCGTGAAAGGCTTGAAGCCAACTTTCAACGCTTGGGAACCGACACTTGGCTATATCTTTTGCCCGCACCTGAGTGAGCGAGTACTCGGGCTTGATCGAGAACACGTTGGCCCCCACAGCACGCCCTACACTATCGGCTATCGAACGCTTCTCGGGAGCCGGGTCGAGCACGTAGGAAAGCACACAGCCGCCATTAGCATTCTTTTCACACTCAGTAATCAACGGCTCATAGTCCGCTGGCTCCAGTAACAGAGTTGGGTCAACAACACACTCAGCCGAAACACCCAGCTTAGCCCGGCACAACGCAACAGCTGACTGCTCTCGCACAGAGATTGAGTCAAACTTCTCTGCCAGGATTTTGCATTGCTCAGTCAGTTCGCCGGAGTATTCCCAGTCGTCCACCCCGAACGAAGCCGAATAAGCGATCCGTTTTGCGGGGCTTTTGATGTCGTTAAGAAAGTCCAGGTAAAAATTCAAAATGCTAGGTGAATAGCGAGGCCGCCAAACCTGATCGCTGCCAACAACGAAAGCGTCGAAATCCCGGTCGCGATAATAATCCCGAATTTCTTGTTCACTCGCTATTCGGGGCGACATGGTTAACCTGCGGTCTCGAAAAGCCGCCAGTTCACTCAAAACCCAAGCCTGTCGGCTTTCGGTCGGTAATGATTTAATGCGGCCCAGCATCAGCCTGGCAAGGTTTAAGGCATGGCCTTTCAGGGAAATTCGCCCTGCGCCTTCGACACGCCTGTCAAGCGTTTCTACCTCGCAGCCTAGCTTCTTGAGATAGGTTTGTAAGGCGTAGGCTTGAAGGAGGCCACCGTAGTTGTGGCCAAGGGGTTGGGTGAGAATAGCAACCTTCATCTGCGCTGATATCCTGCAATTTTTAGAGTCCGTAGAATGAAACTCTTCAGTTTTGACTTCAGCCTACTCTTCAACGGTATCCCAAGCCTTTTGTATTTCGAATAAACTGGTGTCATTCGTTTAATATAGACATTTATATCTGACCGTTCTTTGGCCTGCTTAAAGCTCTCATGAGAAAGATCTCTCATCTGTACCCGCAGCATTTGCTTTTCTTTCTCAAGCTGCGGCTTTGCATGGTCAGGAGTCGCCAGACGCTTACTGGGAACCCAGCGATCGGCTTCCACCTCAAAATTCAACCGATCGACTATTCCCCTCTTCCTGTGCCGCAACCCCGCATCCTGAGACTGCACGGCCTTTTCAACACCTAGGTCGTCCATCTCTAAACGCCCCTCAATACGGGCATTCACAATCAACTGCCGGATGTCTTGGTTTCTGGTTACCACAACGTTGGTGCCATAGCTATCCTGCACATACTCCGGCAACCAGGCATCGCCCAGCACCACATCGGCGGTTTCGGCAAACACGTCGTCACAGAAATCACAGGCCTTGTACTTGAAAGCGCCTGCGCCCCAGTCTGCGCCGAACAGTTGGTTGGTGGGCACTACCTTCTCGCCAGAAGGGCCCTTGGCATAGGTGCTGTAGCGGTTGGCGGGTTGTGAGGGATCTTTAGCGCGGAAATCTATGCCCTCAAGGTCCTGTGGAGGAATACCCATTTGCCAGGCCAGGCTCTCTGCATAGTGGGCGCTTTTCAGGTGACCGCACACCAAGCCAACGCAGTATTGGATACGTTCGGCGAGTACCGGGTCTTGGGCCTGAAGCAGTCTGATGCTCTTGATAAAGCACGGTAAACCAACAACGGCGTAACGCCCGGGCTTGTTCCGAACGGTTTTCAGTACTTCTGACAGTTCAATCGGGTAATAGCGTGATTTGCCACCCTGCTGGGTTTCTTCGAGGGACTCGCTGACCTGATACTTGAACGGAATGTTGTGCAGGTCTTCGGCCGCCGTTTCGGATTTAACGTGTACCACGTAATCCACCAACCCTTTGGAGAGCAGCTCGTTGAGCACCCAGGTACCCATTCCACCGGAGCTGCCCTGGTTCCGAAAATCACCTTCGGTAACGTGCCCGGCGAACACTCCGTTGTAATAACCTACCTGATCGTTGTACTCGCAGGTTTCAGAAAATTGTTGTTTGCCGATTTCGTCCTCATTCGGCGCACCCGAACCGAACGGACAGAGTTTTTCGTAGTCGTTTTGCGTTGTCGCAAATACATTGGCGTCTTTCAGAGCAGATTGATACTGCCCGTAGTCGTCCATAACGATTTTGAACGGGCTTTGTTCCGGCACGGCACAGGCACCGCAGCCTACACAGTAGCCGTTCGCGATAACGGTATCGTTCAGTGCCTGGGGGCTTTGGTTGGTCGTCACTTTGAAGTCAATTTCCTGGAAGTTAGAAGTTTGAGTAGGTCTAGGATTTCGATCAGCTCACGCCGCGTGGGTTTAATCAGTAAACACAGCGCCGGGTAGATCACCGCTGCAGCGGCAATGAATACTGCTAAACCTGCTACTGGGCTTTCTATCAGAATAAAATGCCGAAGGGTGAACAAAGCTGCGATGGCCCCCAAGGCACAGACTGTAGCAGGCACTAATGCCTTGATGAACTCACCAAAAGTAACTGGCAGGAACCGGCTAGAGTAATACAGAAACCCCGGCAAACGAATGAACACACCAGAGAGCGCATAGGCCGCGACCACACCAAAGGCCCCCCAAAATGAGCCGATGCCGACAGAGACAATCAAAATCGACAAAATAATCGCTTTCCATCGCAGCAATGCTTTGGCGTTACCTATCGCGACAAGAGAAACAGCCAGGAAGCCCGCAATGGGCTCTACTAAAGAAAACACTGCCAGCATCCGAAAGATGGGAACCGCGCCGTCCCAGCCCGAGCCCAGAAACAATTGGACGATCCAGTCTGCCAAGACGGCCATGGTGAGCGTCACAAACATCGTACCGAGCACCAGCTTGCCCATGATCGATGTGATGGTGCTGCGCAGCCGCTTCGGATCACTGGCCACCCGCGCCAGAGTCGGCTGTAATACATTCATTACCGGCGGCAGCATCTGGCTTGAAGGTATGGATGTGAGCATATTGGCACGATTAAACAACCCCAGCGACTGCGCACCACCTATGTAGCCTATGGCGAATGGGGTGAGGTTTGTGGCCATATACCCAATAAAATTCGCCACGGTCAGATTCGCCCCAAATCCCAACAAAGGCCGCACGCCGGACCCCCGGCTCATCATCGATGGAACCCAGCGGGCACTCAGCCAGCGCATGACGGTTTTTGTTGCAAAGGTAGTAATGGGGCTGATCACTAGCGCCCAGTATTCAAGGCCTCCCAGAGCTGCGGCTATGCCGGTAGCAATGCCTGCCGCCATGGACACAATGTCGATCACCGAGATGGCTCTAAAGCGCATCTGCCGGCGCAATAGAGCATCGTGTTGTACGGATAGCCCACCGATAAGGAAGGTCAGGCTCATGGCGGCCATCACCAGTGTCAGGCGGGGTTCGTCGTAGATAATGGCAACCAGCGGCGAGATCAGGATGCCCAGCAGGCACAACGCCGTGCCCAAGGCGCCGTTTACCCAGAACAAGTTGGACACCTGAGCGTGGGTGATCTGGTCGCGCTGGATGGTCGCCATGGATAGGCCACCTTCCATAAACTGCAGAGCCAGCCCGGTGAACACGGTGACCATGGCAATCAAGCCGAAATCTGACGGCTGCAGCAAACGGGCCAGAATGGCTACGGAGCCCAATTGCAGGATCAGCTTGATGCCCTGAGCGGCCAGGGTGATACCCGCGCTTTTTACGGCGCGTTCTTTCATGCCGGTTTTGAGGTGGTCGGCGTTGAAGAGTTGGTCTTTGGAGTTGCTCAAGGATTACCTGTGGGAGTTAGGGTGCAGATTAAAAAACTATTTCGAATGACAAAATCCATACATAGAGCTCTTCGTCGTTTTGTCAGTCAGGTTTTAGCCGATATGGGAACTTATCCGGGTTATCAGCATTTATCGGTACTCATAACACACCGCGCTTCTCTTTGTAGCCTCAATGTGGCTACAACTATCCACATATCCTCAAGGTAAGACAAGTATTTCTGATACCCGCCACTCAAATTAAGCATGTCAAACACAGAATTTTCGGCACTGTTGCAAAGTTAGCGATGAGGCAGCCTTTTGTCTTATTCAAAGGCCTTACATTTCAAAAACTCTGCTTACTAGGCGCATTTCGCCCAGGGGATCACCATAATAAAATGCTGAGGCCTGGCCTTTGCGTAGTGCACGCATCACCTCAATACCTTTGATGGTGGCGTAAGCCGTCTTCGGTGATGGTGCCAACTTACTGATTTAGTGTATGATGGTGTTTTTGAGGTGCTCCAGTGGCTTCTGTTTCTATCAGCTGTCCCTCCTGTTCAGCTACTGAAGGCGTGGTGCGTAACGGTAAAAGTACTGCCGGACATC
>JAAIGE0100291074.1_pt1 | contig 12995 bp, 12 predicted proteins | sample 6487951 | NCBI WGS metagenome assembly JAAIGE01 (sample SAMN13974128, study PRJNA590717) | phyllosphere metagenome | biome: tomato field; feature: multiple bacterial spot infested tomato fields; material: tomato leaves; isolation source: leaves from tomato fields | host: Solanum lycopersicum ... | reverse complement strand
GCGCCGGGAGACCCCCGGCAGCGGAAGGAGCGACCATGGCAGCCCTCGACGGCAAGAAGATCCTCGTCATCGCGACGAACTACGGCGTGGAGCAGGACGAGATCGTCGTCCCCACCGACCAGCTCCGCGAGCGCGGTGCCGACGTGACCGTGGCGGCGCAGGAGTCCGGTTCGATCGAGACCCTCGTCGGTGACAAGGACCCGGGCAAGTCGGTGTCCGTGGACACCACCATCGGCAGTGTCAGCGGCGCAGGCGACTACGACGCGCTCGTCGTCCCCGGTGGCACCATCAACGCGGACACCATCCGACAGGACTCGGACGCGGTCGCGCTCGTGCAGGCGTTCGCCGAGGCGGGCAAGCCCGTCGCCGCGATCTGCCACGGCCCGTGGACCCTCATCGAGGCCGGTGTCCTGCAGGGGAAGACCATCACGTCGTTCCCGTCGCTGCAGACCGACGTGCGCAACGCCGGCGCCGAGTGGGTCGACCAGGAGGTCCAGGTCGACGGTGGCCTCATCACGTCGCGGAACCCGGACGACCTGCCGGCGTTCGTCGACGCGATCGAGCAGGCCCTCACCGCGTAGGCGTCCGCCTTCGGCCTCGCAAGACGCAACGTCGGCGGTTGCTCGCAGCGGAACACCGCTGCGAGGAGTCGCCGACGTTGCGTTCTGCGGGGCAGCGCCCCCGTCAACGCGCGACGGGCACCGCGGCACGCAGCACGGCCGGGCCAGGACTGAGCACGCCGTCGGACTCGGGATCGCACCGGACGCCGCCGCGACCCCGCATCGCCCGGAAGGCTCCCGGCGCCACCTCGTGGTCCATCCACGCACAGGGATTCGCCGGTCGGTACCCGCGGAAGCGCACCGGCTCCTCGCCCGGGCTCTGCAGCGAGAACGGCACGCCCCGCAGCGCCTCGACGTCGGCCCCGCGGAGCACGACGTTCCTCCGGGTGGCCGCGGGGTCGACCGGTGCACCGAGCTCGGCCGCGACCGCCTCGAGGCCCTCGACGCCGATCACCGTGACCGAGGCGTGCACGTGCGCGCGGGCGGCGAAGTAGCGGTCCCCGACGATGCCGAGCCCGGCCCGGAGCTCGACGTGGTCGCGGAGCTCCGGCGCGTCAGCCGGCAGCGCACCGTCCGCCGGGCGGCCCTCGTAGCGGTGGCGGGGGGACGCGAGCAGCAGGACGACCTCGACGTCGGCGCGGTACGGCAGCTCGTCGGCGTCGTGCTCGGTCACGCGTCCACGGTAGCCGGACCCGTGGTCGGCCCGTGTGGCGCGGGCGACGGGACGCCTCGGTGTCGCCGAGACGCCGCGGGCTCGCCGAGACGCCGCCGGTTCCCGCGGCGTCTCGCGCGTGCTGCGGCGGCTCGGGCCTGCTGCGGCGTCGCGCCCGCCTCGGGGTCGCCGCGGTCTGCCACCGCCGTGTCCGATTCCCGCCAGAAGGCGTCGGTGGCCCGTGTCAGGCTTGCCGCATGCAGGACACCGTCCCGGACGAACAGCACACCGAGCGCTACCGCGCCGTCGCCTCGCGCGACGCCCGGTTCGACGGGCAGTTCGTCACGGCCGTGCACTCGACCGGCATCTACTGCCGCCCCAGCTGTCCCGCGCGCACACCCCGTGCCACCGGGGTCACGTTCTACCGCACGAGCGCCGCCGCGCACCTCGCCGGGTACCGCGCGTGCAAGCGCTGCCTGCCCGAGGCGACACCCGGCAGCCCCGAGTGGGACCTGCGCGAAGACGTCGCCGGCCGCGCCATGCGCCTGGTCCTCGACGGGGTCGTCGAGCGCGACGGCGTGCCGGGGCTCGCCGCCCGGGTCGGGTACTCGGAACGCCAGCTCAACCGCATCATGACCGCGGAACTCGGCGCCGGGCCGAAGGCACTCAGTCGCGCGCACCGCGCCCAGACCGCGCGCACCCTGCTGACCTCGTCCGACCTGCCCGTCGCCGACGTCGCCTTCGCGGCCGGTTTCACGAGCATCCGCCAGTTCAACGACACCATCCGCGAGGTCTTCGCCGTCACCCCGTCCGCACTCCGCGCGCGTCGCACCGGTCCGACCGTCCGCGACGGCTGGCTCCACGTCCACCTGCCCGCGCGGGCACCGTTCGACGCACAGGGGCTCCTCGACTGGCACGCGCTGCACGCCCTGCAGGGGCTCGAGCAGGTGGAGCGGGACCGGTCGGGGCGGGTCACGTCCTACGGGCGGCTGCTCGCCCTGCCTGGAGGCCCTGCTCGCTTCACCGCGTCGGCCAGCGCCGATCGCGTGGTCGGCCCGGCAGCCGGGCGGACGGGCATCGACCTGCGGGTGCGGCTGACGGCACTGTCCGACCTGCCGACCCTCGTCGCCCGCGTGCGGTCGCTCTTCGACCTCGACGCCGATCCCGCGGCCGTGGACGCCGCGCTCGCCGCCGTGCCCGCGCTCGCACCGGCGGTCGCCCGGGTCCCGGGCATCCGGTTGCCCGGATCGGTCGACGCGCACGAGGTCGTCATCCGCACGCTGATCGGCCAGCAGGTCTCCGTCGCCGCCGCGCGCACGGCGCAGACCCGGCTCGTCGCGGCGCTGGGCGCTCCCGTCGACCCGGCGGTGTTCGAGGGTGGTCTGCTCTTCCCGACCGCGGAGGTCATCGCCGCCCGCGGGCACGAGGTCCTGCGTGGACCGGCCGCCCGGGTGCAGACCATCCTGCGCGTGGCCGCAGCACTCGCCGACGGGTCGCTCGTCGTAGACGGTGGACAGTCCCTCGACGACCTCCGCTCCGGGCTCCTGGCGGTGAAGGGGATCGGGCCGTGGACGGCGGACTACGTGGCCCTCCGTGTTCGGCACCACCCCGACCTGTTCCTGCAGAGCGACCTCGCGGTGCGGAACGGCGCGCAGGAGCTCGGTCTCCCGGGCGAGGCGCGGGAGCTCGCCCGCTGGGCGGAACGGGTGGCGCCGTGGCGCAGCTACCTGACCATGCACTGCTGGCGTCCGATCGTCGACCGGGCGACCGCGACGGCCGAGGCGCTCGCCGCCACCACGACCGCCACCACGACCACGGCGCTCGAGCCGGACGACCACGACGAAGGGGAACCACGATGACCGACGGCACGACGCACCACGCCACGCTCCACGACGCCACCCTCCACGACGCCACCATCCAGACGCTGCAGACCCCGGACGGGCCCTTCACGGTGCTCGAGGACCGCGAGGGGCGGGTCCTCGCCTCGGGCTGGACGGACGACGCTCAGCGCATCGTCGCCCGACTCGCCGAGCGCCACCGACCCGAGCGCGTCGTCGATGGGCGGGTCGCCTCCGCGCAGGCGGTCGACGCCTACTACGACGGCGAGGTCGAGCACGCGATGCACGTGCCCGTCCGCCAGTTCGGTACCGACCTCTTCGCCGAAGGGTGGCGGCAGCTCCGCGCGGTGCCGTCCGGCGCCACGCGCAACTACACCGAGCTCGCCGCGGCGATGGGTCGCCCCGATGCCGTCCGGGCCGCGGCCAGCGTGTGTGCCCGCAACGCCGCAGCGCTGTTCGTGCCGTGCCACCGAGTGCTCCGGTCCGACGGGTCGCTCGGCGGCTTCGCGTGGGGGCTCGACGTGAAGCGGTCGCTGCTCGAACGGGAGTCGGTGGCGGTGACGTCACTCGTGTGACGGCCTCCCCCTGATGCGGGTGGTGACGCGGCGGTGCCGGACTGCCATGCTCTGCGTACCGACACACGCACGGTCCGTCCCGAGGACCCGACGCAGCGCCGTCGCACCACCTCGTGAGGACACCCATGCACGCCGAACCGCCCGTCGTACCCGACCGCCAGGCCGGTGCCGGAGCATGGTCCGCTGCCGATCCGGGTGCTGCGGAGCGACACCTCGACCGGATGGTCCGCTCGGCGGACGGCACGCCGATCGCCGTCTCCGAGGCGGGGAGCGGCCCGACGCTGCTCGTCGTCGGCGGCGCCTGGGACCACCACGGCACCCCTGCTCTCGACCGACAGGTCGCAGCGCTCGCAGACCGCTACCGCGTCGTGACCTACGACCGCCGCGGCCGTGGAGCGAGCGGCGACACGGCGCCGTGGTCGATCGACCGCGAGGTCGAGGACATGGCCGCCGTCGTCGCCTCGCTGGACGGGACGGCTGCCGGTGCGGCCGCCGGGTCGTCGACCCTCCGGGCGGGTGGTCCGGTCGACGCCCTCGGCACCTGCGTCGGGGCGGGCCTGCTGCTGCGTGGCCTCGCGGCCGGGGTACCCCTCCGCCGCGCGGTCCTGTGGGAACCGCCGTACCGGGCGACGGTCGATCCGCACGCCGACGACGTCCTGTTCGCCGACGTCCTCGACGAGCACGTGGCCGCCGGTCGTCGCGCCCAGGCGGTGCGGGCGTTCCTGGGCCAGGTGCTCGGCGTGCCGCTCGCGCACATCACGGCCGCCCGGCTCAAGCCGAGCCTCTGGCGGGCGCTCCTCGCCGACGCGCACGTCCTCGCGCGGGACGTCCGGGTGCTCGGCGGCCTCGCGGTCCCGGAGCGGGCGGCCGCCGCCGTCGGGGTCCCGGTCCTCGTCGCGGCGGGTGACGCCGGTCCGGAGTGGATGCGCGGGGCAGCGGCAGCGCTCGCCGAGGCGTTGCCGGGCTCGCGGTTCCTCGTCGTCCCCGGACAGGGGCACGTCGCCGACCCCACGGTGCTCGGACATCTGGTCGACCGCTTCGCCGAGGCCGCGCCGACCACCCCGCCCACGCGCTAGGGGCGGTGGTCGCGCTTCCGGTCCGGGGGATCGAGCGGCGCCTGCCGCGGCCACACGCGTCCGTCGGACCCGGCAAGGGTGCCGACCACGCCGCGCCAGACTGCGGTCGCGATCGTCGCGACCCATCCCCGACGCCGCGGGTCGGCGAAGCCGTCGTCGCCGTACGGCCGGTCGTCCCCCATGGTGATCCCCTTCGTCCACGGTCACGCTACCGCGGCGAGCCCCGCACGACGGCGGGTCGCGCGTCCGGACTACGAGAGGATGGACCCGTGACTGCTCCCCGCCTCGGCCTGCTGCTCGACGTCGACGGACCCATCGCCAGCCCGGTGACCCGGACGATCGCCATCGCCTCCATCGTCGAGGACCTCGTCGCGCTCGCCGCCGAGGGCATCCCGATCGTCTTCAACACCGGTCGCAGCGATGCGTTCATCCGCAGCGAGGTCGTCGGCCCGCTCCTCGCCGGGGGCCTGCCCGCCGGCGCTCGGGTGCACGCGGTGTGCGAGAAGGGTGCCGTCTGGTGCTCGATCGGTCCGGAGCACGAAGGCGGCACGGGCGAACTCACGGTCGCCGAGGACCTCGCCCTGCCGACCGACTTCGCCGACGAGATGCGTGCCCTCGTGCGGGACGAGTACGCCGACCTGGTCTTCTTCGACGAGACGAAGCGCGCCATGGTGTCGATCGAACAGCGGGTCGAGGTGCCGAACGCGACGTACCTCGCGCGCCAGGCGGAGTTCGACGCGAAGGCGATGGCGGCGCTCGAGCGTCGGGGCCTCGGGGTACGACGACTCGACGACGTGCGTCCCGACGCGGACGGTGCCGTGCAGTGGCGCATCGACCCGACGATCATCTCGACCGACGTCGAGTCCGACCGGTCCGGCAAGGACCTCGGGGCGGAGCGGTCGCTCGAGCTCCTCGCGCAGGACGGCGAGCTGCCGGTGGCGTGGCGCACGATGGGCGACTCGCGCAGCGACTACGCGATGGCCGACTGGCTGCACGCGAACGGCCACGAGGTCGCCCACGTCGACGTCCGGCCCGCCGACGGGGTCCCCGCGACGCCGTACCCGGTGCTCACCGCGCCCGAGGGCATCATCCACGACGAGGCGGGCGCACGGTTCCTGGCGGACTGGCGCCGCGGCGCCTGACGCACCGCGCGCACCCCACGCATCGCGCGCATCGCGCGCATCGCGCGCACCGGCGCCGGACCCGCACCGTGCACGCCGCAGCCGCACCGCGCCTCCCGGCCGATCGCCGCGCCGACCGCTGCGCCTCCCGGCCGACCGCCGCGCCGACCACACGACCACCGCACCGACCACACGACCGCACCCGCGCACTGTACCCGCCGGTATACCGCCGTTTGCGTGCCGGGGTGGTACACCAGTACCCTCACCGAGTCCACCGCCAGACTTCGACGGGAACACCCCCAATGGCATCACCCCTCCGCATCAAGTCGATCGAGGCCTCACTGGCCGACTCCGAGGAGCAGGGTCGCTCGCTCAAACGGTCCCTGAAGACGTTCGACATCGCCGCGATGGGCATCGCGGTGGCCGTCGGCGCCGGCATCTTCTCGGTCGGGGCGAACGCCGCCGCGAACTTCGCCGGCCCGAGCGTCATCATCTCGTTCCTGCTCGCCGCCGTCACGTGCGGCCTGGCGATCATGTGCTACGCCGAGTTCGCCTCGACGATCCCCGTCGCCGGCTCCGCGTACACCTTCACCTACGCGACCATGGGCGAGCTGCTGGCGTGGATCGTCGGGTGGGACCTCATCCTCGAGACCCTCACCGCGAGCGCCGTCATCGCCAAGTACTGGGGCATCTACCTGAGCACCGCGTTCGGGGTGTTCGGCGTCGACCTGCCCTCGACGATCCAGCTCGGCCCGATCGGCTTCACGTGGGGCCCCGTCCTCATCGTCGGCGTGTTCACGGTCCTGCTCGCGTTCGGCACGCGGCTGTCGTCGCGCGTCTCCGCCGTCATCACGGTGATCAAGGTCGCGATCGTCGTCTTCGTCATCGTCGCCGGCGCGTTCTTCGTCAAGGCCGCGAACTTCGCGCCGTTCGTCCCGCCGGCGGAGCCGTCCCGCGGTGCCGAGGGCGGGGCGCTGACGCAGTCGCTCGTGTCCTTCGTGACCGGTCAGGCCCCGGCGCAGTACGGCGTCTTCGGCCTGCTCGCTGCGGCGTCGCTCGTGTTCTTCGCGTTCATCGGCTTCGACGTCGTCGCGACGAGCGCCGAGGAGACCGAGAACCCGCAGAAGACCCTGCCGCGCGGCATCTTCATCGGCCTCGGCATCGTCACGCTGCTCTACGTGGGCGTCAGCATCGTCATCACGGGCATGGTCTCGTACCAGCGGCTCGCCGACGAGGAGTCGCCGTCCCTCGCCTCGGCGTTCGACATCGTCGGGCTGCCGTGGGCGGCGGGAATCATCGCGATCGGCTCCCTGATCGGCCTGACGACGGTGGTCATGGTGCTGCTGCTCGGGCTCTCGCGCATCGTGTTCTCGATGAGCCGTGACGGGCTGCTGCCCCGCTGGTTCTCGAAGACGAACCCGAAGACGCAGACCCCCGTGCGGGTGCAGGTCGTCGCGGGCGTCATCGTGGCGGTCATCGCCGGCTTCACCGCGGTCGACAAGCTCGAGGGCATGATCAACATCGGCACGCTCTCGGCCTTCGTGCTCGTGTCGATCGGCATCGTGGTCCTGCGGAAGACCCGTCCGGACGCGCCGCGTGCCTTCCGGGTGCCGTTCTCGCCCGTGCTGCCGATCGTCTCGGCGGTGCTGTGCTTCTGGCTGATGCTGAACCTGGAGGTCGAGACCTGGCTGCGGTTCATCGTGTGGCTGGCGATCGGCTTCGCGATCTACTTCGGCTACAGCCGTCGGCACAGCCGGGTGGGCAAGAGCCTGCAGTAGAGCGGGCGCTCCCGGCCCACGGAACCAGGTTCCGGACACAGCACCGCGATGCACCGCGGTGCTGTGTCCGTTCCGGGGGGTGCGTGGGCGACGCGGTGCTGCGACGCCCGACCGCGCTACGCGCCGAGCGCGAGCGCCGCGCCGAACCCGAGCATCACGACGGCGACCAGGCCGTCGAACACCCGCCACGTCACCGTCTTCGCGAACAACGGCCGGAGCAGCCGCCCGCCGAACCCCACCGCTCCGAACCACGAGCAGCTCGCCGCCACGGCACCGGCGGTCCACCACCAGCGCTCGTCGACGCCCTGCTGGTTCGCCACGGAGCCCAGGAACACGAGCGTGTCGAGGTACACGTGCGGGTTCGCCCACGTGAAGACCACCATGGTCGCCACCGCCGCGCGCATGGTCACCGCGGCCCGGCCGGGAGGCGCGGTGCGCGTCCGCACCGCCGGCCCCGACCCGTCGGCACCCGGCTCCGCCACCGTGGCAGACCCCGCCCCGGCGGCGGCGGTCGCGGGGACCCCGTCCTCCGCCGCGGTCTCGTCGAGCCGGAGCGCCTCGCCGCTCGGCCGCAGGGCCCGCCGGGCCGCGAGCACCCCGTACGTCACGAGGAACGCAGCCCCCACGAACCGCACGACCACGAGTGCGACCGGGAACCGCTCGACCACGGCCCCCACGCCGAGCACGCCGGCCAGGATGAGCACGGCGTCGGACAGTGCGCAGACCAGGACCGCCGCGGTGACGATCCGCACGGGGGCGCTGACGGCGAGACGGAGCAGGTAGGCGTTCTGGGCGCCGATCGCCACGATGAGGGCGAGTCCGGTGCCGAGGCCGGAGAGCAGGGGAACGAGCACGCTCCGACGCTAGGCCCGGAGCGCCCGTAAGCCCAGTTCACGATCCTGCACCACCGTAAGCTGTGCTGCATGCGGCTGCAGCGCGAGCACCTCGAGACCCTGCTGGCGGCGGTCGACCAGGGCACGCTCGACGCGGCCGCCCGTGCCCTGGCGATCACCCCGTCGGCCGTGTCGCAGCGGATCAAGGCGATGGAGCAGCAGGTCGGCCGGGTGCTCCTGCAGCGGACGACGCCGGTTCGTCCGACGGCCGACGGCGAGGTCGTCCTCCGGCACGCGCGGCAGGCGCGGCTGCTCGACGAGGAGACCTCGCGCGCGCTCGGTGGCGGGTCGTCGGTCGTCCCGTCGATCCCCCTCGCGGTGAACGCCGACTCGCTCGGCACCTGGTTCCTCGACGCCCTCGCACGCGTCCGCGCCGACACCGAGGTCGTGTTCGACCTGCACCGTGAAGACCAGGATCGCACCGCCGAACTCCTGCGCGCGGGCACCGTGATGGGTGCCGTCACGGCCGAGGCGGACCCGGTGCAGGGCTGCTCGTCGGTCCCGCTCGGCATCGACCGGTACCGCGCGGTGGCCTCACCGGACTTCGTGCGGCGCTACCTCGGCGACACCGACCCGGCGACGGTCTCGGAGCGGCGGGTGACCGACCGGCTCGACCGGGTGCCGCTCGTCGACTACGACCGGGCGGACGACCTGCAGCAGGGGTACCTGCGCCGGGTGCTCGGGCACGCGCCGTCCGGCCCGCGCCACTTCGTGCCGACGTCGGCCGACTTCGCCCGGGCGGTGTCGCTCGGCTTCGGGTGGGGGATGCTGCCCGAGGCGCAGTGCCTGGACGCGCTCGACCGCGGCGACCTCGTGGAGCTCACCCCGGGACGTCGCGCCGACGTGGCGCTCTGGTGGCAGCGGTGGAACCTGGCGTCACCGCTGCTCGAACGCGTCACCGACGCCGTGCGGGCGGTGGCGGCGGACCGGCTGCACCCGCCGCGTCAGGCGCCGGCGCGGTAGCGGAGCCCGTCCACCAGGAGCCCGACGAGCGTCCGGCTCTGCTCTGGGTCGGGCGCCCCGTGGCACAGGTCGGCGACGGCGCGCAGGAGCTGCGGGGCGTCGACGTCCGGCCGGATCGTCCCGTCGGCGGCGGCGGCGTCGAGCAGCCCCGCGAGGGCGCCGCCGAGCCGACCGAGGAAGTACTCGGGCAGGGCCGCGAACGCCGGGTCGCCTGAGTGCAGGGCCGCCGCGAGTCCGCGCTTCGTCGCGACGAAGTCGGTGAAGCGCCGGAGCCACAGCGCCAGCGCGTCCGCGGGAGCGTGTGCGGCGGCGAGCTCGTCGGCGGCCTCGGCGCACGAGTCGACCGCCTGGCGGAAGACCGCGACCACGAGGTCGGAGCGTTGCGGGAAGTGGCGGTACAGCGTGCCGACGCCGACCCCGGCGCGGTCGGCGACCACCTTGGCCGGGGCGTCGACGCCGTCCTCAGCGAAGACCTCGCGCGCGGCGTCGACGAGGGCGGCGAGGTTGCGTCGGGCGTCGGCGCGCACGGGGTCCTCCGGGGGTGGGTCGGGCCGTGCGCGGTGGCACGGCGTCGTCGGCAGGGTGGTGCTTGCAGAAACGGAAAGACGTTCCGTATAGTTCCGGAAGAGCGTTCCGCTTCGATGCCACGATACGGCACCGGGGGTCAGGACGCCACCGACAGGAGGCACCGTCATGCAGTACCGCACCCTCGGCCGCACCGGCATCCAGGTCAGCCCCTTCGCGCTCGGCGCGATGATGCTCGGCACCGACGGCCGCATCGGCAACGGCGACGAGCAGGACTCGATCCGGATCGTCCACCGCGCCCTCGACGCCGGCATCAACCTCGTCGACACCGCCGACCGCTACTCGCAGGGCGGCTCGGAGACCCTGCTCGGCAAGGCGCTCAAGGGCCGTCGCGACGACGTCGTCCTCGCGACGAAGTTCAACGGCCCGATGGGCGACGACCCGAACCGGCGGGGCAACTCGCGGCGCTGGATCACGACGGCCGTCGAGGACTCGCTCCGCCGCCTGCAGACCGACCACATCGACCTGTACCAGGCGCACCGCCCCGACGACTCGGTCGACCTCGAGGAGACGCTCTCCGCCCTCACCGACCTCGTCCGCAGCGGCAAGGTCCGCGCGATCGGGTCGTCCGACTTCCCGGCCTCGATGCAGGTCGAGGCGCAGTGGACGTCCGAGCGACGGGGGCTCGAGCGCTTCCGGACGGAGCAGCCGACCTACTCCATCCTGAACCGCGGCATCGAGCGCGAGGTCCTGCCCACCGCGCAGCGCTACGGCATGGGCGTGCTCGTGTGGAGTCCGCTCGCCGGCGGCATGCTCACCGGCCGGTTCCGGCGGGGGCAGCAGGACGACCTCGCACGCACCGGCATGTTCCGGCACAACGCGGACGAGCGCCGCATCGACGCCGTCGAGCAGGTCGTCGCCCTCGCCGAGGAGACCGGCATCCGGATGACCCACCTGGCCATGGCGTTCGCGATCGCGCACCCCGGGGTCACGAGCGCGCTCATCGGCCCGCGGACGTCGGAGCAGCTCGACGACCTGCTCGCCGGGGTCGACGTGGCGCTGTCGGACGAGGTGCTCGACCGCATCGACGCCATCGTCGCACCCGGCACGGACACGGTCCGGCTCGACCAGCAGTACGAGCCGCCGGCCCTGCACGACGCGTCGCTCCGACGTCGTCCGCCGGCACAGCGATCGGCCGCCTGACCCCGGCAGCAGCACGTCCCGCACGGCGTGTCCCGCAAGACTCGCCGTGCGGGAAACCGCAAGGATGCCCCGCGCGCTGCGGAGTTCACACGATCGTCACCTGCGGCCGGGGACCCGGCACGTAGCTTCACCTGCACCGACGGCGACGGGCCGTCGCAGCACGACCACGCACGACCACGCACGACACCGAACACACGTCACACCGAACACCCGACCCACCGAACAGTGGCCGCACCCTCGGTCACGAGCACCCCGGCGCAGGATCCCTGGTCCCTCGCCGGGCCGGACCGCCCCGGTCCGGACCTCGTCGTCACAGTCGCCGACGCCCGTCTCGCGCGACGTCGACGACCCTGTCGCGGTGCGCGAGTCTCTCCGAACCCGACAGGAGAACCGCCGTGTCCGCACCACCGGAGGTCCGCCGCCCACGCGCGGACCACGTCACCGCCCACGTCACCACCCCCGCACCCGCTCGCCGCGGCACACCGCCGCAGTCGCCGCTGCTGCCCGACCAGCCGCCGGTCGACCGCGACGCCGTCCTGCCGCCGCAGCTCACGCCGCGCGACCGCGAGCGTGCCCGACGCCGGCGGCCGTCCGAACCGGTGCCGTACGTGCGGCCACGGTCCGAGAGCCGTGCGCACAGCCCCGTGATGGTCCTCATCGTGCTCGTCGCGACCCTCGGGGTGATGGCCTACGCGGTGTTCCTGCTCGACCCCGCGAACCGCGGCGACCTCCTGCCCTACGGGCTCGTGATCGTGGCGGAGAGCGTGCTCGTCGGCCAGGCGCTGCTGTCGATGTGGACGATCCTGTCGGGCGGGTCCGACCCGCGGGACTTCGCGTTCCACCACACGCAGGACACGCTGTTCGACCGCGACACGATCAGCCGCAGCGGCATCGCCGACCAGCCGCACCGCTGGCCGATGCACGTGCGCGGCCGCCGCGTCGAGGTGGACGTGTTCGTCACGGTCTACGGCGAGGAGCTCACGAAGGTCGCGGCCACCGTGCAGGCGGCGGTCGCGATGCGCGGCGAGCACCGCACGTGGGTGCTCGACGACGGGCGGAGCGACGACGTCCGGGCACTCGCCGCCGAGCTCGGCGCGCGGTACGTCCGGCGGCTGTCGTCGCACGGCGCCAAGGCCGGCAACATCAACCACGCACTGACCCTGGCGAAGGGCGACTACTTCGCGGTGTTCGACGCGGACTTCGTGCCGAAGCCGGACTTCCTGTTCGAGACCGTCCCGTTCTTCGCCGACGACGGCATCGCGTTCGTGCAGACCCCGCAGACCTACGGCAACCTGCACAACCTGGTCTCGCGCGGCGCCGGCTACATGCAGACCGTCTTCTACAAGTTCATCCAGCCCGGCCGGAACCGCTTCAACGCCGCGTTCTGCGTCGGCACGAACGTCGTGTTCCGCCGGGAGGCGATCGACGACGTCGGGGGCATCCACACGGACTCCAAGTCGGAGGACGTGTGGACGAGCCTGATGCTCCACGAGCGCGGGTGGAAGTCGGTCTTCATCCCGATGACCCTGGCGGTCGGGGACGCCCCGGAGACGATCGAGGGCTTCACGAAGCAGCAGCTGCGCTGGGCGACGGGCGGCTTCGAGATCCTGCTGACGCACTTCCCGTTCAACCCGAAGCACCGGCTGACGATGGACCAGCGCCTGCAGTACCTCGTCACGGCGAGCTTCTACCTGACCGGCATCGTGCCCGGGCTGCTGCTGCTCGTGCCCCCGCTCGAGATCTTCTTCGACCTGCGCCCGATGAACCTGTCGATCGGGGCCGGCGAGTGGGTGCTGTTCTACCTCGGCTTC
>JAAIGE0100279011.1_pt1 | contig 12996 bp, 14 predicted proteins | sample 6487951 | NCBI WGS metagenome assembly JAAIGE01 (sample SAMN13974128, study PRJNA590717) | phyllosphere metagenome | biome: tomato field; feature: multiple bacterial spot infested tomato fields; material: tomato leaves; isolation source: leaves from tomato fields | host: Solanum lycopersicum ... | reverse complement strand
TCGGCACATCGGGCCGCATACGCAGTCAATTGCTCGGCGGAGGCCTGGCTGCTGTTCTCCAGCGCCAGCGGCTTGCCCGCCGCGTCGCGACACTCCAGCGGATGCGAGCCGCCGGTGCCGCGCTGATCGACCAGAAAGATGTCGCGCTGCTTGCGCACTTCATGCAGGCCCATGTCCACGATCGCCGCGACCTCAGTGGCCGATTGCCCCGGTCCACCGGCGATGAAGAACACCGGGTCCGGCGTGCTGCCGGCGCCGGCTTCGCTTTCCAGCCAGGCAATCTTCAACGCGATGCTGCGCCCGCTCGGCGCGGCCGGATTTTCAAGCACGCGCAGGCTCGCGCATTGCGCTTCGATGTTGCCGGCAGCACCACCAGCGCTCAGCGTGCACGGCGTGAACAGCAGCGTGCCGTAACGATTGCCCGCGGCAGTGCCGGGCGGCATTTTTGAGGCGGACTGCTGCGCAGTCGTACCCGGCGCTGTCGCGGTGGATTTTGCTGCAACGTCGTTTGCTGCGGCCGGCGCTGCGGCGCGCTGGCATCCGGCAGCCAGCATCGCCATCAGCACTGCCGCCACCATCGTGGATTGCTTGACCATCGTCATCCTGTCTCCTGGCATTGCCTGTCCCCCGACGCTGCATGCGGCCACACGTGACCGTTACTGCCCGTCTTCGTAAAGAAAAACGTGCTCGATCGATTCCCCAAACAGGCGTGCGATCCGAAACGCCAACGGCAGGCTGGGATCGTACTTGCCTGTTTCCAGCGCGTTGATCGTCTGCCGCGACACACCCAGCCGTTCGCCGAGTTCTCCTTGCGACCACCCATTGGCCTCGCGCAATTCGCGCACGCGGCTATTCATTCAAAACGACGCGCGTGGATGCTTTTGGTGATGCCGTAGATGGCGCACAGCAACGGAAACACCCACAGCATCGCCGCGCTCGCCGGAACATCGATCAGCGCGGCGGCCTGCAGAAATCCGGCCGTCATGTACGCACCGCTGACCAGGCCGGCGGCAATGGCGATCGCTTCCAGCTCGATCCGTCGTTGCATCTCGTCCGAATCGCGCACGTAACGCGCCACCGCACGAATGACCAGTACCACCAGCACCGCCGGCAGCAGGGCGATCAATACGCGCGCCCAGTGCGGCCCGACATGCCCGAGCAGATAGCGCCAGAACAGCATCACCAGCACGTACAACAGCATCGGGATGCCGAATTCGCGGTAGTACCGCCGCGCCAACGCCGGACGGGTGCTATCGCGCGGATTGCCGCGCGCCAGCCACATCGGCACCGACAGCAGCATGCATGAGCCACCAATACCGGCACTGACCCCGGCTAGGTAGTTGTTCAACGGCAGCACGTGCCACAGACCCAGCAGCCCAATGCCGAGCAAGACCAGTCCCACGCAGAACACCAGCAGCGCCTTGCGCTTGCAGCTAGTCATCGCACGGCCTCGGTGAAGCCATGACGCGCTGCCCGATCGCTGCGCGCACGCCCGGCGACCGTGCGCACAGCGCATCGCGTTGCGCGGTGATGCCTGCAATCCATGTGCCTATGCTGCCGCCGCATCTCAGTCGCCTGTCAAGTACGCTTGACAGGCAAGATGCGCCCACTGGCGCTTGCTGTCAAGCACCCTTTACACATTCCAATGCGGTTTTTTTTTGCGTCCGCCGTCATTGCCTGGCCCAAGCGGCGAACACCCGTCGCGGGATGTCGGCAGGTAAGACAGACGACACACAGCCGCCGCAGCGTACGCACGGCACATCCGATGCCAAGCCGCGGCAGCGGCCGCGTTCGCATGGCGGCTGCCTAGCGATGTTGTTGGCCCCGCGACATCACTCCGCATGTCGGCAGTGGTCTGCCGCATATGCGTTAGGCTGCCGGCTGGCACTTCAGCAGGAGCGGCGATGCGTTCACATGTCTTGTTGGCAGCGGCGCTGTGCTGCGTGACGGCTTCTGCACCGGCGCAGCACGCAGCGCCGCGCACGATCCAGCTGGATCTGGCCACGGCGGTTGCGCCGATCGATCGTTTCTACGACCTGTCGGTTGGCTCGGATTTTCCCGGCACCTTGATTCGCAGCGACACGCAGGCGCATCTGCTGCCTGCCGTGCAAGAGTTGGGGTTTCGCTACATCCGCTTCCACGATGTCTTCCATGATGTGCTCGGCACCGTCAAACAGGTCGACGGCAAACTGGTGTACGACTGGACCAAGCTGGATCAGTTGTACGACGCACTGCTGGCCAAACGCATCCGTCCCTTCGTCGAACTGGGCTTTACCCCAAGCGCGATGAAGACCTCCGAGCAGACGCTGTTCTACTGGAAGGGCAACACCTCGCACCCGGATCCTGCCAAGTGGAGGCAGTTGATCGATGCGTATGTGCGCCACATCCGCGCGCGCTACGGTGCCGAGGAAGTGCGCCAGTGGTATTTCGAAGTGTGGAACGAGCCCAATCTGAAGGATTTCTGGGAGAACGCCGACCAGCAGGCGTACTTCGATCTGTATGCGAACACGGCGCGCACCATCAAGGCGATCGACCCGCAACTGCGCGTCGGCGGTCCATCCACGGCAGGCGCCGCCTGGGTACCCGGGTTACTGGCCTTTGTCGCCAACAACAAGCTGCCGATCGATTTCGTCACGACACATACCTATGGCGTGGATGGCGGGTTTCTCGATGAAGACGGCAAGCAGGACACCAAGCTGTCTGCGTCGCCGGATGCCATCGTCGGCGATGTGCGGCGCGTGTGCGCACAGATCCAGGCCTCGCCGTTTCCGGATCTGCCGCTGTACTTCACCGAGTGGAGCAGCAGCTATACGCCGCGCGATTTCGTCCACGACAGTTACATCAGCGCGCCGTACATCCTGACCAAGCTCAAGCAGGTGCAAGGCCTGGTGCAGGGCATGAGTTACTGGACCTATACCGATCTGTTCGAAGAACCCGGCCCACCGCCCACGCCCTTCCACGGCGGATTCGGGCTGATGAACCGCGAAGGCATTCGCAAGCCGGCCTGGTTCGCCTACAAATATTTGAATGCACTCAAGGGCCGCGATGTGCCGCTGAGCGACGCACACTCCCTCGCCGCAGTGGACGGCACGCGTGTCGCCGCGCTGGTGTGGGATTGGCAGCAGCCCGTGCAGGCGGTGAGCAATACGCCGTTCTACACCAAACAGGTGCCCGCCACCGAAAGCGCACCGTTGCAGATGCGCATGACCCACGTGCCTGCCGGCACCTACCAGTTGCAGGTGCGCAGGACCGGCTATCGGCGCAACGACCCCTTATCGCTGTATATCGACATGGGCATGCCCAAGGCGCTTGCGCCGCGTCAGTTGACGCAGTTGCAACAGGCCACCCGCGATGCGCCCGAACAGGACCGTCGTGTGCGTGTGGGCGCCGATGGCGTGGTTGCCATCGCGGTACCGATGCGCAGCAACGATGTGGTGCTGCTGACGCTGGAGCCGGCGGCGCACTGACTGCAAGCGCCAGGGTGCCGCGCGTCAGGACGACGCGGCGCGACACGCACATGCAGGCCGTCCCGCGCGCCTGGACCATAACCGGCCGGGGATGAGCGCAATGGTGTGTCGGCCGCGCTTACTTCAGATAGGTCTTGAGGATGGCCGTGATGTCATCCACTGCCAGCTCACGCTCACCCAATGCATCCGGCGCGGCCACGTGATGCTTCAGGTGCTCGCTGAGCAACTCGACCATCAAGCCCTGCGCCGCGCCGCGAAATGCGGCCACCTGGGTCAGCAACGCGGTGCAGTCCACGTCTTGCGCCAGGGCTTTTTCCAGCCCTTCCACCTGCCCGCGGATCCTGCGCACGCGCGCGAGCAGTTTCGATTTGTCCTGATTGAGATGTGCCATGCCATATACCCCCTGGGGGTATTTAGGATACCCTCTGGGGGTACCTTAGCCAGAGCTACCGCCGATGTCGACCACGCACGCTGCGCCGCATTGCGCGCAGTCGCATACCTTTGCCAGCGCCAACCCGATCGCCGAGCGCAGCACCCGCAAGGCGGTGATCCTGACCGTGCTCATGATGGCGGTGGAGATCGTGGGCGGTTGGACGCTCAATTCCATGGCCCTGCTCGCCGACGGCTGGCATATGAGCTCGCACGCGTTGGCGCTGGGACTGGCGTTGTTCGCCTACCGCTTTGCGCGGCAGCATGCCGGCGATGTGCGCTTCACCTTCGGCACCTGGAAGGTGGAGGTGCTGGGCGGTTACACCAGCGCGGTCCTGTTGCTGGGGGTTGCCGCGCTGATGGCATTCCAGTCGGTGGAACGCTTGTTCACGCCCAAGCCCATCCAGTATCAGGAGGCCACCGTGATTGCGCTGATCGGCCTGCTGGTCAATCTGATCTGCGCATGGTGGTTGCGCGACTCGCATGGGCATGCGCACGGTCATCACCATGGTCACGTGCACGCGCATGACAGTCACGGACATGCGCACACGCACGAGGGTCATGGTCATGGCCAGGAGGCGCACAGCGATCTGAATCTGCGCGCGGCGTATCTGCACGTGGTGGCCGATGCCGCGACCTCGGTGCTCGCCATCGTGGCACTGGTGGCCGGCATGCACTGGGGCGTGACCTGGCTGGACCCGCTCATGGGCATCGTCGGCGCGGTGCTGGTCACCGCCTGGGCCTGGGGGCTGCTGCGCAGCACCGGCAGCGTGTTGCTGGATGCGGAGATGGACGCGCCGGTGGTGGCCGAAGTGAAACAGGTCATCGCCGAGCTTGGGCATGCGATCGACATCGCCGACCTGCATGTCTGGCGGGTCGGCAGCGAGCGTTATGCCTGCGTCGTCAGCCTGGTCACTGCAGCCGATATCGATGCGGAGCTGGTGCGCCGCGCACTGCAGATCCATGAAGAACTGGTGCATGTCACGGTGGAGCTGCAGCGCCCGGCGCTTCTGGACGCTGCCGGCTAAAACCGCAGCAACTTGGCGTCACACGCTGCAGGCCACAGCACGCCTGCAGACACAGGCGGCATCGACGCGCCGCCTGCATGCCACCTCAGACCTTGGGCGGCGTGGAGCTGACGTACTTCTCGCGGCGAATCTGCGCACTCGGCAGGCCGGCGGCTTTGAGCGCGTCCAGGCAGGTGTCCACCATGTCCGGGTTGCCGCACAGGTAGGCGATGTCGTGCGCGGCATCGGGCGCGAACTCGGCCAGGTGCTGCTGCACGTAGCCGTGCCGCACATCGGCATGCGGCTGCTCGGGCACTTCGCGCGAGAAGCACGGCACGTAGCGGAACTGCGGGTGCGCATCGGCAAACGCGCGGAAGTCGTCGCCGTACAGCAGCTCGGTCGGGGTGCGTGCGCCCTGCAGCAACACCACCTGCACACCGCGGGTGGCGATTGCCTCGGCCAGCAGCGGCAGCATCGAGCGGTACGGGGTGACGCCGGTGCCGGTGGCGATCAGCACGTAACGCTGGTTGTGATCGCCCGGCTGCAGGCAAAAGCGCCCGTAGGGGCCGCTTGCCTGCAACTGGTCGCCAATCTCCAGGCCTTCGAACAAGGCCGTGGCCGAGCCGCCGGGCACGAAGCTCACCGCAATCTCCACTGCCTCGCCCGGCCCCAGCGCATGATCGTGGATGGTCGCCAGCGAATAGCTGCGCTTGGTCGGCGTGCCATCGGCATAGTCGAAATGGATCTGGATGAACTGGCCGGGCTGGAAATCCAGCGGCTGGCCGTCGTCACGGACGAACTGGCAGTGGGCCACGGTGGGCGCAATCATGCGCCGGTCGACAAGCTTGAGGGGGAATTGAACGGGCACGAACGTATTTGGGACAGTCTGTGATCGGGGCAAGCCCCAACGGGCTTCTATAATAACGGGCTGCAACTCGCTGCGCCGTCACCCTGGCGCGAAGGACCCGGCTTGAATTCCCCATCTCCCCGTGCGCCCGCCCTGCGCGTGTGCGATCTGCGCAAGACCTACGACAACGGCACCCAGGCGCTCAAGGGCGTCTCGCTGGACGTGGCGCCAGGCGATTTCTTCGCCCTGCTCGGCCCCAACGGGGCGGGCAAGTCCACCTTGATCGGCATCATCAGCTCGCTGGTGAACCTGTCCGGCGGCCAGGTGGAAGTGTTCGGCACCGACCTGGTCGCCCACCGCAGCGATGCGATGCGCCTGATCGGCCTGGTGCCGCAGGAAATCAACTTCAACCTGTTCGAAAAGCCGTTCGACATCCTGGTCAATTACGCCGGCTTTTACGGCATGCCGCGCAGCCAGGCGCAAGCACTGGCCGAAGTGGAACTACGCCGCGCCCACCTGTGGGAGAAGGCCCAGGTGATGAGCCGCACGCTCTCCGGCGGCATGAAGCGCCGGCTGATGATTGCCCGCGCCATGATGACCCAGCCGCGCCTGCTGATCCTGGATGAACCCACCGCCGGTGTGGATATCGAAATCCGCCGCGACATGTGGCGCGTGCTCAAGGACATCAACGCCGCCGGCACCACGATCATTCTGACCACGCATTACCTGGAAGAAGCCGAGCACCTGTGCCGCAACCTGGCCATCATCAATCATGGCCAGATCGTCACCCAGGGGCCGATGCGCGAACTGCTGGCCAAGCTCGACGTGGAAGGCTTCCTGTTCGATATCGACGGTGAGCTGCCCGCGCAGTTGCCGGTGATCGAAGGCACCACGCTCACCGCCATCGACGGCCACACGCTGGATCTGGACATGCCGCGCGCGATGGACCTCAACCGCGTGTTCGCCGCGCTGGGCGACGCCGGTATCCGCGTGCGCTCGATGCGTACCAAGAGCAACCGGCTGGAAGAATTGTTCGTTCGTCTGACCGGGCCTGGCGAGACCGTCGCCGCCCCGGCTCCTGCCGCAACGGCGCCCGTGCGCCCGGCAGGCCACCCATGAGTCCTTCGGAGCCGTCGATGTCCGCCACGCCCGCCACACCCCGCCAACGCAACTGGATTGCGCTGGGCACCATCGTGCGCCGCGAAGTGCAGCGCATCCTGCGCATCTGGGGTCAGACCCTGGTGCCGCCGGCCATCACCATGACGCTGTACTTTTTGATCTTCGGCGGGCTGATCGGCTCGCGCGTGGGCGAGATGGGCGGCTACAGCTACATGCAATTCATCGTGCCGGGCCTGGTGATGATGAGCGTGATCCAGAACAGCTACGGCAACATCTCTTCGAGTTTCTTCGGCGCCAAGTTCGGCCGCCATGTCGAAGAACTGCTGGTCAGCCCGATGCCCAATTGGGTGATCCTGTGGGGCTACGTGTCCGGCGCGGTGCTGCGCGGGGTGATGGTCGGGGCGATCGTGCTGATCATCGCGATGTTCTTCACCCCGGTGCGGATCCCGCATCCACTGGTCACGCTGACCACGGTGCTGCTGGGCGCGACCATCTTCTCGCTGGCCGGCTTCGTCAATGCGGTCTACGCCAAGAAGTTCGACGACGTGGCGATCGTGCCCACCTTCATCCTGACCCCGCTGACCTACCTGGGTGGCGTGTTCTACTCGGTGAAACTGCTGCCCGGCTGGGCCGAAGCGGCCACTCACGCCAACCCGATCTTCTACATGGTCAACGCGTTCCGCTACGGCCTGCTCGGTAGCTCGGACGTGCCGATCTGGGTCGCCTACGCACTGATGCTGGGCTTTGTCGCCGTGCTCAGCGCGCTGGCGCTGTGGTTGCTGCGGCGGGGTGTGGGGCTGCGGAGCTGATGGCCATGCGCATCCTGATCCTGGGCGCCGGCGGTACCGGCGGGTATTTCGGCGGGCGTCTGGCGCAGGCCGGCGTGGATGCCACCTTCCTGGTGCGCGAAGCTCGTGCAGCGCAGCTCCAGGCCAACGGCTTGCGCATCCGCAGCCCGCTGGGCGATGCCGATCTGCAGGTGGCGCATGTCACCGCGCAGGACTTGCCGGCATTGGTGGCGCAGCGGCCGTTCGATCTGGTGATCTTGAGCTGCAAGGCCTACGACCTGGACAGCGCGATCGAGGCGATTGCGCCGGCGGTGGGCGAGCACACCACGGTGTTGCCCATCCTCAACGGGCTGCGCCATTACGCGGCCCTGGACGAGCGCTTCGGCGCCGCGCGGGTGCTGGGCGGGCTGTGCTTCATCAGCGCTACCAAGGGCGAGCACGGCGAGATTGAGCACCTGGGCAAGCCGGCGGCGATCACCTTCGGCGAGCGTAGCGGTGACGCACATTCGGCGCGGGTGCAGGCATTTGCCGCCGCCTGCGCGCAGGCCAGCATCGACTACGTGGCCAGCACCCAGATCGCGCAGGAGCAGTGGAACAAGTACAGCTTCCTCACCACACTGGCCGCGGCCACGTGCCTGATGCGTGCGCCGGTCGGCGCGATCGTGGCCACCGACGACGGCCGCGCGTTGATCAACGGCCTGTACAACGAATGCCTGTGGGCTGCCGATGCGGCCGGGCAATCGATTCCCGAGCCGGCACGCGCCAAAGCGTTGCAAACGCTGCTGCAGGTGGATTCGCCGCTCAAGGCCTCGATGCTGCGCGACCTGGAAGCCGGCCAGGACGTGGAAGCGGCGCAGATCGTCGGCGACATGCTGGCGCGCGTGCGCGAAACCGGGCGCAACGCGCCTCTGCTGATGGCGGCCAATGTGCACCTGCAGGCGTATCAAGTGTTGCGGCATAGTTGATCATGGCGGGCAACTGGGGCCGCCTGCGCGTGTGAGCCGTCTCCGCCATCCGCGCTTCGGGCACCTTCCCCGCAGGCGGGGAAGAGCGCGGGACAAAGGATGCGGGTCGCTACACGGCAATGGGTCAAAGGCCTGCATATACACTCCACCGCATTGCTCTGGAACGTCACTTCTCCCGCTCGCGGGAGAAGGTGGCGCAACGCGCCGGATGAGGGCGCGCCGGGTTGGCGCAGCCTTCGCGCTGCAACGACGCGGTGCACACGATGCTCTGCTTCCCATCGTCCGCCTCGCCCCTGATGAAAGCGCTCAGCCACCTGTTTCGTGCCGGTCATTTCGTGATCCTGGCGTTCTTCGTGCTGTGCGCGGCGGGCCTGGTGACGATGGCCGGGCTGGAGTTGTGGCACGGCTTCACACCCGGCGGCGACATGGTGGTGCGCGACCGTTTCAACGTCGTGCTCGAAGCCATCGGCCTGCTGACGGTGGCGCTGGTCACGCTCGAATTGGGCCAGACCATCTTCGAAGAAGAGATCCTGCGCGACGTCAAGGTCAGCGGCCCGACGCGCGTGCGGCGGTATCTGTCGCGCTTTTTCGTGGTCATCGTGATCGCGCTGGCAATCGAAACGCTGGTGTCGATCTTCGAACTGATGCATGCCGACCCGGCCAAGCTGCCTTACGCGGCTGCCGTCGGCTCCTGCGCGGCACTGCTGCTGATCGCCTGGGGTGTGTTCGTCAAACTCAATCGCAGCGCCGAAGAGCTGGAACCGGAGGCGATGGAAGAAACCAAGCGCGAAGACCGCGAAGTGCAAGAGTAAGCGCGCTCACGGCGGCGAGCACCATGTCGCGAGCGGTCGTCAGGCGGGTGTGGATGAAGCGCAGCAACCGCAGTGCACGTGATACATACCGCACCGAGCGCCGGCTGCGCCCACATGGCGGCAGCGCAGTCGTCTTATTCGCTGCTCTTAGCCGGCTGCCGGCAGCGGCGGCACCGCCGTCGGCTTGCCATCGGCATCGAGCGCAATCATCACGAACTGCCCGCGCGTGCACAGCTCGCGTGCGCCGCTGAGCAGGTCTTCGGCGATCAGTTCCACTTCCACCGTGATCGAGCTACGCCCCACCAACACCACGCGGGCGATGGTTTCCACCATCTGGCCCTGGCGGATCGGCAGCTTGAAATCCACCTGATCCGAACGCGCCGTCACCACGGTGCGGCGCGCATAGCGCGAGGCGGCCAGGAACGCGGCCTTGTCCATCCACGCCAGCGCCTGCCCACCGAACAGCGTGCCCAGATGGTTGGTGTGATTGGGAAACACGATCTCGGCCATGCGGGCTTCGGTCGGTGCAACGGGCGTGGAACTGGTCATGAAGAAGTGCCGTAAGAAGGAAGGATAGCCAGCCCGATCATCTGCGCAGCGGCGGCAGGAAGCTCAGGTCCAGGTGGTAGCGCACTGGCCGCTGCGGATCGACGAACACCCGCAGCGACTGCCCCTCGCGCAGGAACGGCTGCGGATCGGTCCACAGATTATCGCTGCGATACTCGGTCAAGGTGTCGTGCGTGCGGTCGTGGCGATGGGCCAGGATACGGAACGGGTGCACGCCGTTGACCTGCAAAGACGCATTGCGTTCAACGCACACAAAACGCGCCTCCACCACCGTGCCATGCCGGCGCAACCACGCAGCACGGCGCGCATGCCAGACGCGATAACCGAGGATGCCACCACCCACGCCGCCGAACGTCACGCCCAGCAGCAACAAGATCCAGCGCGCCTGATCCGGCAGCAGCGCCACACCGGTCAACAAGCCCAACCCCGCCAGCAGGAAGCTCCAGGCGACGATGGTGACCGTGGTGTTCATTGCCGGGCGCCTCGCATCGACCGGGCGCCCGTCGCCATCACAGGCCGCTACGGACCGCCGCTTCCACCTGCGCCGGCGACTGAAAGCCGGGCAGACGCGCCACTTCACTGCCGTCGCGGTAGAGCGCCAGGGTCGGCGTCTGGCGCAGGCCCAGCTCGCGGAAAAAATCATGCCCTAATACTTCAAGCTTGACCTTTAACAACGCTAAGCCGCCTGCGGCATCGCTCTTCGCGAACCTCTCCAGAGACATATCGAGCATCCGACATCCAGGACAGTCGTCCTTATAAAAATCCACGAGCGCGCGCGGGTGCTCGGCCAGCGCGGCAATGTAGTGTTCAGGCGAGGTGACTGTAATGGTCTGCATCGTGTCAATTGTGTTGGCATTGGGCCAGGACTTGATCGGTCCAGGTAGAGATGATCTGCGCATCCGTTGCACCGTGGGGCATCTGCTCGATGGTCAAGCGCGCAAAGGGACTGGAGAAGAACTGTGCGATGCGGTGTACGGCACCGCAATAGTACTCCTCACCCCACTGTGTTTCGCCGGTGCCGAACACGGCTACGCGTGGTGGCTTCCCGATCATCTCCACCAAATCGACGATGAAACGTTTCATTTCGGCAGGCGTACGCCCTCCGTTGGCCGTCCAAGTGCCAAGCATGAACAAGTCATACTGATCTAGCGTCAGCGATGCGTTCGCCAGAGTCTGCATATCGGTTTCAATCCAATCCAATGACAAGCCATGCTCTACACAGCGAGCACGAATCATCCGCGCAACATCGCGCGTGTTGCCGCTAAGCGATGCAACCGCAAGAAGGATTTTCATGTGACGTATTCATGAGATTGCAGCTCGCGTCTTGAACGTCGCAGAGCCCTGATTGATATCTATAAGTAGCATCTTAGTTCCATGCCAACATTTCACTCAGTTAGGGCGCCGGCACACCGGCGCCCTTCCCATTTCCCCAGAGATCACGCCTGCAAATTAATGGCTAGGCAGTGAACGAAAGTGTTGACACACATTCTCCAGGCGTCCATTTCGGAACCTGGTGTACGAATGCACGAACACACTCTTGAAGAGAGTTTTCATGTTGACCTCTTGATCAAAAGAGGCGCAATGAACCGGTGGAAATGGATCTGGCTATCCTACGGAATGCGACCGGCGGCACTAGGCCTAGCGGCCAACTCTCTGTAGGATGCTCGTTGTCAGCGAGTGCAATTGTTGACGAAGCTCCAAATCTGGTGTAGTGCGGATCGCCTCTAGCATCCGTCTATCCCGGGCATCGAGTGGCTACTGTGCGTTAGCGCGCACACAGCCACTCGTTTGATCTGAATCAACTAAGTTGTAAAAGATCAATCTAGAACCCGCCCACAGTGGCGGGTTCTTTTTTGCAGCGCTTTACAAGTCGTCGAAGCCGTTATCCGAATTGGTCTTCTTGTACGAGGCATTACGCATCTCGAAGAAGTCGGTCTTGGTTTCGGTGAAGTTGTCGGCGTAGGCCTTGATCCACGGCATCACGTTGTCGTTAGCGCCTTCGTACAGCTTCTCGATGCCGAGCATGCCGGCCATCTTGTTGGCGCGGTACTTCACGTAGCGGATCATCTCGTCCACGTCGATGCCGTCGATGCCGTCCAGCACTTCGGCAGTCCACTGGGTTTCCAGGTCGATCGCGTGTTCGAAGGCCTTGTGCACGTAGTCGGTAAGCTCGTCGCCCTGCAGCGCCTGGTTCTCGCCGATGATGGCGCGAATCAGCTCGCTGATGAACTTCGAATGCGCCAGTTCGTCGCGGTTGATGAAGCTGATGATCTTGCCGGTGCCGGTCATGCGGTTCTGGCGCACCAGATTGTAGAAATACGCAAAGCCGGAATAGAAGTTGATGCCTTCCAGGATCGAGGACTGGATCAGCGAACGGATCAGCGTTTCGGCCGTCTTCTCGCGCATGAAGTCTTCGTAGGCGCCCATGATCGGCGCGTTGCGCTTGAGTATCTCGTTGAGCTGCGCGGTGGCTTCCTTGTCCTGGCCCTGCTCCTGGTACAGCTGCGCCAAGATGTAGCGCGTGCGCGAGCGCTCATTCTTGAGCGGAATCAGCGGCACGGCGCGCTCGAGCTGCGCAATGGCTTGCTTGGGCTCATTGATTTGGAGGTAGTAGGCGGCGCGAGTCAAGAACAGCTCACGGGCGTCTTTGCGCAGGCCGGTTTCCTTGTCGAGCAAGTCCGATACGGCCTTGGCATTATCCAGCTGCTTAAGGACCAGAAAGCTGCGCATCAGCCCAATCAGCGCCTCCTGCTTGGCGTAGGGGTCTTTGCTGGTGCTGTTCACGAACTTGAACGTGAGTACGGCATCGTCAAACTCCATCTTGTAAAACCGTGACCAACCCACCAAGATGTAGGCGTCGTCGGTCCAGTCGGAGCCCGGCCGGTGCTGAATAGGTAGCGAAGCCTTCTTGATAATGTCGTTGAGGTCGGCGCGGGTGGCGCGCACTGTGCCGCTGTCCAGGGTCGGGAACAGCGGTAGCACCCGGTTGTAGTCG
>JAAIGE0101158197.1_pt1 | contig 12997 bp, 10 predicted proteins | sample 6487951 | NCBI WGS metagenome assembly JAAIGE01 (sample SAMN13974128, study PRJNA590717) | phyllosphere metagenome | biome: tomato field; feature: multiple bacterial spot infested tomato fields; material: tomato leaves; isolation source: leaves from tomato fields | host: Solanum lycopersicum ... | reverse complement strand
GGTCGAGCTGATCCCGCACAGCGTCGCCCGGCTCGAGGCACCGTTCCACGCGGTCTACACCGCCGAGGAGGCACAGGCGTACAAGCCGCGGATGCAGGCGTTCGAATATATGCTGGGCCAGCTCGGCTGCGGTCCCGAGGACATGCTCCACGTCTCGTCGAGCATGCGCTATGACCAGATGACGGCGGCCGACATGGGGTTTGGCGGGCGCGCGTTCGTCAATCGCGGGCACGAACCGTCCAATCCCTATTACAGCACGCACGAGATCCGCGACATCTCCGGCCTGCCCGGACTGCTCGGGCTGTGAGCATGGGCGGGACGGTGCGGTCGTTCACCGACCTGCGCGCCTTTGCCGCCGACGCGCCGGCGGGCGTGCCGGGCGGCGGCAAGCGACTGCCGCTGGCACCGGGGCCGGTGACGATCGCGGCGGCGCGCACCGCCGGGGCGGGGCGGATCGCATGCGATGCGGGCGACCTGTTCCTCCTGGTGCTGGCCGGATCGATCGCGGTCGCCGGGCGCACGCTCGGCCCCGGGGCGTCGATCGTCCTGCCGCGCGGTACCGATGCCGACTGGCGGGGCGGCGACGACACGCTGGTCGTGACCATGACCTGCATCGGCGAGGCAGGGGCGGAGGCACCGGTCGCGATCGACACCGACGCACCGCTCGCACCCTCGGGTGCACCGCTTGCCGAGTTATTGGTGGGGCCGACCCCCGCCTGTCGCAACCACACCGACTATCGCTCGGCCAGCGGCGAGTTCCTGTGCGGGACGTGGGATTCGACGCCCTATCACCGCCTGCCGATGCGCTATCGGCATCACGAGCTGATGCTGTTGCTGGACGGCGAGGTCACCTTCGTCGACGAAGCCGGGCGCAGCGCGACCTTCGCCAAAGGCGACGTGTTCGTCGTCGAACAGGGCGCGACCTGTTCGTGGGACAGCCGCGTCGACGTCAAGAAGGTCTATGCGATCTATCGTCCGGCCTGACCAGGACGGGGGACGGGTCGGACGCCCGTCCCCTCAACGCTGCGCGAAGCGGGCGATATGGTACGGTTCGATCGGCGTGGTCGTGGTCCCGGTCGCGATCAGTTCGGCCATCACCTCGCCGACGCCCGGCCCAATCTGGAATCCCGCGCCGCAGAAGCCGAACGCATAATACAGCCCGCTGGTCGTGGCGCTCGGCCCCATGATCGGCATGTCGTCGGGAAGGTAGCTTTCGACGCCGCTCCACACCCGGATGACGTTGACCGCCGCGAACCCCGGCATCACCCGGCGCAGTTGCTCCAGTTGCCCCAGGAAATTGTCGGGCAGCACCGCCGCGCGGTTCGTCTCGTTGCTGGCGGGGCCGCGCGTGCTGCCGCCGAGGATCACGTTGCCGCGTTCGACCTGGCGGAAATAGACGGTTTCATAGACGTGCGGCGTCGACACGCCGATCGTCGGCACGATGCGATACGGGAGCGGCTCGGTCACCGCCATCTGCGGCCCGTGCGTCGCGATCGGCACCGGTTCGCCGAACAGCGCGGACAGCTTGCCGCCCCATGCCCCGGCGGTCACCAGCAGCACGGGTGCGCGCAACTCGCCGCGTCCCGCCACCTCGACGGTGAAGTCCTCGCCCGTCTTGGCGATGTGCGTCACCTCGCTGTTCTCGTACAGCGTCACGCCCGCGCACACCGCGGCGCGGCCGAACGCGGGCGCGGTCAGGCGCGGATTGGCGTGGCCCCCGGTCGGGTCGAGGCATCCCGCGACCAGATCGGCCGAGAGATAGGGATAGCGCGCGCGCAGCGCATTGCCCGACAGCATCTCGAGGTCGAGGCCGTAGGGCCGGGCATCCTCGGCATAGGCGGCGATCCTGTCGGCCTGTTCGCGGGTATAGCTGACCCGCAGATGCCCGGAGGGCAGGAATTCGCAATCCTCGCCGATCAGCTCGGGCAGCCGTAGCCAGATGTCGCGCGCGCGGTTCGACAGCGGCAACTGGTGGAGATAGCGCCCCTGTCGCCGGACGTTGCCGAAGTTGGTGCCGCTCGCTTGGCTGCCGACCAGCCCGCGTTCGAGGAGGAGGACCGACTTGCCCGCGCGGGCGAGGAAGAAGGCGGCCGACGCCCCCATGATCCCGCCGCCGACGATGATGACGTCCGCCTGTGTCCTCATGGCCGCTGCCCCTTCGCGGTCGCCATCGACAGCGGCTTGACCGGGGCCTGCCCGCGCAGCCGCCCGACCTCGGCGACCGGGACGCCGCGCGCCTCCGCCACTATCTCCGCCGCCGCCGATCCGCAGAACCGTCCCTGGCAGCGGCCCATGCCGACCCGCGACAGTGCCTTGGTCCGGTTCAGCTCGGGCGCGTCCTTGGCAGTCGCCGTCTCGCGCAATTGTCCGGCGGTGATGCTTTCGCAGCGGCAGACGATCACGTCGTCGGCGACCCGCCGTGCCAGATCGCCCGGCCACGGAAACGCGGTGGCGAGCCCGCGCCGGAACCGGTCGAGCGTCACCATCCGCTGCCGCAGCGCCACGACCTCGGCGGTGTCGACGGCGTGCCCCGCATCGGCGAGCGCCGCCAGCGCCGCGAGCCGCCCGCCCGCCTCCGCCGCATCGGCACCCAGCACGCGCGCGCCATCGCCCGCCAGATAGACCCCGGCACGCGGCGAGCGGCCGTCGTGGTCGGCGACCGGGCGCCATTGCCCGGTCGCATCGTCGAACGCGAACGGACAGCCCGCCAGATCGGCGAGCTGCGTTTCCGAACGCAGGTGAAAGCCGACCGCGACCGCATCGGCCGCAATCGTGCGTTCGGTATGGCCGACGCGGTAGTGTACCCCGGTCGCTTCGCCGTCGCCGGTGATCGCGAGCGGCACGACGCCGTTCTCGACACGTATCCCCGCCGCCTGCAACCCCGCACGGAACTTCGCGCCGCGCAGCAGGAAGCCCGGCCGTACCGCCAGATCGGGCAGCGCGCGCAGCTGCGCCGACCATGGCGCGGTGTCGAGCACGGCGGCGACCTCGACCCCCGCCTTGCGATACTGATGCGCGACCAGATACAGGAGCGGCCCGGTGCCGAGGAACACGACGCGCCGTCCGATCGCGCATCCTTGCGCCTTCAGCGCTACCTGCGCACCCCCGAGGCTGTAGCAGCCGGGCCGGGTCCAGCCCGCGATCGGCAGCAACCGGTCGGTCGCCCCAGTCGCGAGGATCAGCGCGTCGAACGCCAACGCATCGGCCACGCCGTCGCGCACGACATGCAGCACATCGTCGGCGACGTTCCACGCCAGCGTGTCGGGACGATAGTCGACCGCATCGCCCAGCGTGTCGAACATCGCGTGCAGGTCGCGTGCCTTGCCGGCATCGGCGCCGTAGAGGGAATCGGCCTCGCGCAAGAAACCGGTGGGAGGTCGACGATAGATCTGCCCACCCGAACGCGCGGCCTCGTCGATCACGACCGGGCGGATGCCGGCGGCAACCAGCGTCTGCGCCGCGCGCATCCCGGCCGGCCCTGCCCCGACCACGACCGCCCTCATGCCGGACGCGGCCACAGCCCCTCCCCTACGGCCACGCTCGACAGCGCCATGCCCTCGGCGACCGGCGTCGTGCAGGCGCGCAGGCGATGGCCGTCCCCGGTCCACATCCAGCAATCCTGACATGCCCCCATCATACAGAATCCCGCCCGCTCGCCGTCGCCGAATTCGGATACGCGCAGGCTCCGCCCGTTGGTCAGCACCGCGGTCAGCACGCTGTCGCCCGCCAGCGCACGCACCTCGCGCCCGTCGAGGCGGAAGGCGACGGTGGGCCGCCCCGCCTCGGCCACCCGGTGCAACCGGGGGATCACAGATATTTCAGCCACCAGATGTCCTTGCGACGTTTCTTGAGGTCGGCGAACCAGCGCGTCGGCCAGTAGAGCGGGACGAGCAGCGCCAGATACAGGAGATAGAGGGTGGCAAGGTGATCGAAGCCGAACACCGCGCCCTGGTTCGTCCCCCAGATCGCGACGGCGGCAAGGTAGAGCCCCTTCAGCACGAACAGATGCAGCAGGTAGAAGAACATCGGCGCGCCGCCCAGCACCACCAGCCAGTGCGACACCCGCCCGCCGCCGCCCCGCTCGAACGCGGCGAGCAGGAGCAGCCCGGTCCCGAGCGTGAGGAGCAGGAACAGCAGCGAGGGGGGATATTTGGTGAGCGCGAGGAAGCTCATCGCGGTGCGCAGCGGATCGCCCGCCACGACGAACCATGGCGCATCGCCATAGACGTTCAGCAGCCGCAGCACGACGAATCCCGCCAGCATCGCGCACCCCGCCGCGATCAGCCGCCGCCGCCGGTCGCCGCTCGCCCCGGCGAACCACGGTCCGACGCACCAGCCCAACACCATCACCCCGATCCACGGCAGGACCGGATAGGTCGTCTTGACCGTGAAGCCCGCGAGCGTGAACATCTCGCGCTGGTGCAGCATCGCCCAGGGTATGTAGAACGGGTCGGCGGGCGTCAGCCGGATGGGATCGAGCAGGTTATGCGCCCCCACGATCACCAGCCCCAGCACGAGGAGCACGCGCCGAGGCAGGTGGATCAGCGCGGCGAGCACGACCATCGAGACGCCGATCGCCCAGATGACCTGAAGCCAGAAGGTCTGCGGCACGATCCGCCCCGACCATGCGACGCCGACGACGAAGAGTTCGAGCAGCATCAGGAAGCCGCCACGCTGCACGAGGAACAGCGACACCTCGGCCCGGCTGTGCTTCTGGCCATAGAGCCACGCCGACAGCCCGGTCAGCGCAACGAACACCGGCGCGCACACGATGCTGGTCAGGCGGGTGAGGAACAACACGGGCATGACCGTGCGCGCGTCCATCGGATCGCTGACTTGCAGATGTAGCAGAAAGGTTTCGCGGACATGGTCGAGCAGCATGAAGACCATCACCAGCCCGCGCAGGGCATCGATGCTCGACAACCGCGCGCCGCCCCTCGCGGTCGCCGCAGCGCCCATCCCGACCAACGCGTCCGATCCCGCCAGCGTCGCCATCGTCATGCTCCTCCCGCGATCATCGCGCCGGATCAGTAGATCACGGACCGGACGGCAAATACTGCCGATTGCACGCCGCCGGTGCGAAACCGGGGCGGTCGACGCCGGTGCCCGCGACACAAGCTGCCGGCCCCTCACGCCCGCACCGCCGCCGCCGCCCGTTCGAGCCAGCCACGCTCGAGCAGCGGTACCGACGCCATCAGCCTGGCGGTATAGGGATGATGCGGCCCGCCCTGCAGCATATCCTGCGACAATTGCTGCACGATCCGTCCGCCCTGCAGCACGATGACGTCGTCGGCGATGGCGCGGACGATGTTCAGGTCGTGGGTGATGAACATGTACGAGAGGCCGAGGTCGCGGCGCAGGTCGATCAGCAGGTCGAGCACCTGTTCGGCGACCACCGGGTCGAGCGCCGAGGTCACCTCATCGCATAGGATCAGGTCGGGGCGCGCGGCAAGTGCGCGGGCAAGGTTCACCCGCTGCTTCTGTCCGCCCGACAATTCGCCCGGCAGCCGGTCGGCGACGCTCGCGGGCAACTGCACGAGATCGAGCAGCCGCGCGACCTCGGCGCGGCGGTCGCGGCGCGACAGGCCGTGGAACAGCGCGAGCGGCCGGCCGAGCGCCTGCGCCACGCTAGTCGCGGGATTGAGCGCGGTGTCGGCCATCTGGAACACCATCTGCACCCGGCGCAGCTGGTCGCGCGAGCGCTGCCCGATGGTGGGGCCAAGCGGTATGCCGTGCAGGTTGACATGGCCCGCCGCCGGCGCGTGCAGCCCGGCGACGACGCGGGCGAGCGTGCTCTTGCCGCAGCCCGATTCACCGATGACGCCGAGCACCCGTCCGCGCCGGATCTTGAGGTCGATATCGTCGACGATCCGGACCGGCGGCAACCCGTCCGCCCCGGCCCGGCCATAGCCCGCGACCAGCCCGCGCAGTTCGAGCAGCGGCGCCTCGCCCACCGCGGGTTCGGGCAGCGGCATGGGCGGCAGCGGCGCGCGCGGCTGCGCGGCGGCGAGCAGTTCGCGGCTGTAGGGATGGGCGGGTCCCCGCAGGATCGCGTCGGTCGGCCCCGCCTCCTGCACCGCGCCGTCGCGCAGGACGAGGATATGGTCGGCGATCTGCGCGACGACCGCAAGGTCGTGGCTGACATAGACGGCGGTGGTGCCAAGGTCGCGCACCGCGGCCTTGAACGCCATCAGTACCTCGATCTGCGTCGTCACGTCGAGCGCGGTGGTCGGTTCGTCGAAGATGACCAGCGCGGGATCGGTGATGAGCGCCATCGCCGCCATCAACCGCTGCAACTGTCCGCCCGACACCTGATGCGGGAAGCGGTCGCCAACCCGGTCGGGATCGGGCAGCGCGAGTTTGGCGAACAACGCCCGCGCGCGCGCTTCCGCTGTCGCCCGGTCCATCAGCCCGTGGAGCAACGCCGGTTCGATCACCTGCGCCATGATCCGCCGCGACGGGTTGAACGCGGCGGCCGCGCTCTGCGCGACATAGGCGACGGTGCGCCCGCGCAGGCGACGCAAGCCGGCTTCGTCCATCGTGTCGAGCCGCTCGCCCGCGACCTCGATCGTGCCACCGGCGATGCGACAGCCGGGCCGGGCATAGCCGAGCAGCGACAGCGCGATCGTCGTCTTGCCCGACCCCGACTCCCCGATTAGTGCCAGCACCTCGCCCTTCGCCAGCGACAGCGAGACGTCGTGGACGATCGGAAATTCCCGGCCGTCCTCACCGGTGGCAACGACGCGCAGCGACCCGAGCCGGACGAGCGAGGTCATCGCCGCCCCCGCTTGGGGAATGCGTCGATCGTCAGGTTCATGCCGATGGTCAGCGTGGCGATGGCGACGGCGGGGACCAGCACCGCCCATGCGCCGAACCCTAGCCCTGCAATGTTCTCGCGTACCAGCGAGCCCAGATCGGCCTGCGGCGGCTGTACCCCGAGGCCAAGGAAGCTCAACCCCGACAGCAGCAGCACGACGAACACGAACCGCAGCCCGAAATCGGCGAGCAAGGGCCCGGTGATGTTGGGCAGCACCTCGCGCACGACGATATACGGCAGGCCCTCCCCCCTGGCCCGCGCGACCGTGACGAAATCGAGCGCCATGACCCCGGTCGCCAGCGCCCGCGCGCTGCGGAACGCGCCGGGCATGTAGACGATCGCCAACACCCCGACCAGCACCGGCAGCGACGCGCCGAGCGAGGCGATGACCACCAGCGAGAACATGAGGCCGGGGATCGCGATGATCGTGTCGAACACCCGCGACAGGATCAGGTCGCCGACACCACCCGCCGCCGCGATCAGCCCGCAGAAATACCCGCCCGCCGCCGCCAAGACCGTCGCCAGCAGCGCGATGACCACGCTGTAGCGTGCCGCGCCCAGCACCCGGCTGAGCATATCGCGCCCGAGATAGTCGGTGCCGAGCGGAAAGGCGGCGCTGGCGGGGGAGAACACGTCGGGATCGACCACCGCCCCCACCGGATAGGGGGCGAGCCACGGCCCGAACACCGCGATCACCAGCCAGAAGCCGAGCAGCGCCATGCCGACCCGCCCGGTGAGGGACATGCGGCGCAAGGCGGACAGCCGCGCGCTCACCGGTGGCGCAATCGCGGATTGGCGACGATCGCGACGACATCGGCCAGCGTCACCAGCAGCAGATAGGAGGCCGAAAAGATCATCGCGACGCTCAGCACCAGCGGCATGTCGCGCATCGCCACCGCATCGACCATCAGCCGCGCGACACCGGGATAGTTGAAGATGATTTCGATCACGATCACGCCCCCGAGCAGGGTGGACAGGCTGAGCGCGACCGCATTGGCGATCGGCCCGATGGCATTGGGCAGCGCGTGGTGGAGCACGAGCCGGGCGGGCGACACGCCCTTCAATCGCGCGGCCTCGGCATAGCTGCTCTCCAGCGCGGCAATCACCGCCGCGCGGGTCATCCGCACCATCTGCGCGACGACGATGCACGCAAGCGCGGCGACCGGCAGCACGAACATGCGGGCCATGTCGGCCATCGACGTCAGGTCGCGCATCGACGACAAGGCGGGCAGCCAGCGCAGCTTGACCGCGAACACCAGCACCAGCAGCGTCGCCACGAGGAACTCGGGCACCGACACGATGGCGATCGTGCCGAGGCTGATCGCGCGATCGAACATGCCGCCGCGCCGCACCGCCGCGAGGATACCGAGCGTCAGCGCGAGCGGCACCGCGACCAGCGCGGTGACGCCCGCCAGCGCCAGCGAATTGCCCAGCCGCGGCGCGATCAGCGCCGACACCGGCATGCCGCTGACCAGCGAGGTGCCCGGATCGCCGCGCACCATGCCCCCCGCCCATCCGACATAACGCGCCCATGCCGGCTGATCGAGGTGCATCGCCGCCCTGAGCCCCGCCAGCGCCTCGGGCGTCGCGCTTTGTCCCAGCACCGCTTCGGCCACATCGCCCTCGATCAGCAGCGAGGTCGCGAACACCGCCAGCGACACCAGCACCAGCGTCGCCATCGCCACCAGCACGCGCCGCGCGATCATCCCCCGAAGCGACGTCATGCGTCCTCCAGCCAGACGTGCTGCGCGAAGTCATAGCCCATCAGCCCGCCCCCCGGCATCGGCCGCAGCCCCTTTACCCGCGGATGATGCGCGTCGAGCAGGCTGAGGAACAGCGGGATGCCGATCCCGGCATGATCGTGGACCATGTGCTGCATCTCGCCGTAGATGCGGCGACGCAAGGCTTCGTCGGTGCTGCCGCGCGCCTCTACCAGCATCCGGTCGAAGCGGGGGTCGTGCCATCCGCTTTCGTTCCACGGCGCGTCGGAGGCGAAGAACTGGGTAAAGATGATGTCGGCGGTCGGGCGCGGGTTCACGTTGCCGAAGCCCAGCGGTACCTTCATCCAGCTGTTGGTCCAATATCCATCGGACGGCACCCGTTGCAGGTCGATGATGAGGCCGGCGCGCGTGGCGGCATCCTGCAACAGCACGCCCATGTCGTCCGACTTGTCGGCCGCGCTGGAGGTGACGAGCGGCACGGTCGCACCGAGCATCCCGGCGCGGGCGAAATGATGCCGCGCCCGGTCGGGATCGAAGCCGCGTTGCGGCAGGTCGGCGGCGAAATAGGGATTGGCGGGCGGGATCGGCTGGTCGTTGGCGATCGTCGCGAATCCGCGAAAGATCGCGCGGCGCATCGTCTCGCGGTCGAGCAGCGCCTTCATCCCCGCGATGAAATCGGGGTTCGATCCCGGCGCGCGGTCGAGCCGCATCACGAGGTCGGTATAGCCGCCGGTCCTGGTTTCCATGACCGAGAAGCCCGCCGCGTCCAGTTGCCGGACGATGCGCGGGTTGATCGCGTTGATGAGGTCGACATCGCCCGAGAGCAGCGCGTTGATCCGGGCGCTGTCGTCGGCGATCGCGAACAGCTCGACCTCGCCCAGCCGGACCGGCACCCGCCAATAGTCCTCGTTGCGCGCAGCGATCGACCGGACGCCGGGCAGGAATTCGGCACAGCGGAACGGACCGGTGCCGTTGGCGGTGCCGAACCGGGTCGTGCCGTCGCGCACGATCTGGAACTGCGGAATGCCGAGGATCACCGGCAGGTCGGCATTCGGCCCGTCGAGCGTCAGGCGCACCGTATCGCTCGACAGCGCGCGGATATCGGCGAAGCGATCGGCGAACACCCGCGCCTTCGATCCGACGCCGGGATCCTTGTGCCGCCCGAGCGACCAGACGACGTCGCGCGCGGTCAGCGGCTGTCCGTCGTGGAACCGCACGCCGCGTCGCAGCCGGATGGTCCAGACCCGCGCGTCGCGCGTCTCGATCGCCTCGGCCAGTTCGGGCTCGGCACGCAGCGCGGCGTTCAGCCTGGTGAGGCCGTTGTAGAACATGTTGCCGCGGCAATAATCGGTCACGACCGCCTGCCGGGCGGGATCGAGCGTGTCGGCGGTCGAGCTGACCCCGGTCGCGACGCGCAGCCGCCCGCCCTTGACCGGCGGACGCGGCGGCGGAAAGCTGCACGCACCGAGCCCGGCGATCGCGCCGCCCGCCAGCATCGCCAGCGCGGTACGCCGCGCGATCAATGCCGCCAGTCCTGATAGCGGTAATAGGCTCCGACCAGCGGCAGGAACCACGGCCGCCCGAAATGGCCCGGCACGGCGGGCCAGTCGAACCCGGCCCATGGATTGGCCCGCGTGTCGCCGCCGATCGTCGCCGCCATCGCCTCACCCATCAGCACCGACATCTGCGTGCCGTGCCCGCTGTAGCCGGTGGCGAAATGCACGCCGTCGCGCTCGCCCGCACGCGGCAGCCGGTCGGCGGTCATGTCGACGATCCCGCCCCAGATATGGTCGATACCCACCCCCGCCAGTTCGGGGAAGATCCGCGCCATCGCGCTTTCGAGGATACGCCCGCTCTTGGCGTCGCTGGTCGGGCTCGACAGCGCGAAGCGGGCGCGACCGCCGAAGATCAACCGGTCGTCGGCGGTCAGGCGAAAGTAATTGCCGATGTTGCGCGTGGTCGTGCAGTTGCGTCGCCCCGGCATCAGGCGCGCGGCGCGGTCGCGTCCGAGCGGCTCGGTGGCGATGATGAAGCTGCCGATCGGCACGATCCGTCGCCGCAGCCACGCGAACGGTCCGCGCATCGACGCTCCCGTCGCCAGCAGCACCGCCCCCGCCTCGATCACGCCCGCGCTGGTCGTCAGCCGGTGCCCGGTCGCGGTGCGCGTCATCGCGGTGAGCGCGACCCGCTCGAAGATCGTTGCACCGCGTCGCACGGCGGCGTCGGCCAATCCGGTGACGAACCGCCCGACGTGCAGCGCCGCGCTGTTGGGGAACACCAGCCCGGCGTGAAAGGCGTCCGATCCGATTTCGTTCGGGAGATCGGCGCGGTCGATCAGGCGCAGGGCGGGTTCGACCTCGCGGGCCAGCAACTCGGCGGTGCGCGCGAGCTTGGCGGCATGCTCGGGCTTGTCGGCGAGCTTGAGCTTGCCGGTTCGCACGAAGTCGCAGTCGACGCCCTCGTCGGCGGCGATCGCCTCCACCCGGTCGACCGCATGGTCGAACGCGCGGTAGAGCAGGCGCGCGCGCTCCATCCCGACCTTCGCGGCCAGTCCGCCGAGGTCGCCGGCGAGGCCGTTGTTGCACTGGCCGCCGTTGCGCCCCGATGCCTCATGGCCGACCGCGCCCGCATCGATCACGACGACATCGGCTCCGGCCATCGCCAGCGCGCGCGCCGCCGCCAGTCCGGTCAGCCCGGCACCGACCACCACGACATCGGCCCGCGCGGGCAGCGCGGCGGCGGGCAGCCCGCCCGTGAAGCGGGGCGCGGTATCCAGCCAGTAGGAGGTGCGCGTCATCGGCTTCCCCGGAGTTCCAACGTCGCGGCATGATATGTCGCGCCCGCCGGCAGAGTCGCACCGCAGATCGGGGCGATAGGGGCGGTTCGTGCCGATCCGCGCGTGTTCCGCCGCACGGCATACCGTGCCGTGTTCCCCGCCCGGTCAGCCATCGGCGAAGTCGATCAGTACGGTCTTGACCTGCTGGTTCGCCTCGAACGCCTGCCGCCCGAGGTCACGGCCGATCCCCGACGCCTTGAACCCGCCCGACGGCAAGATGAAGTCGCCCGAGCGACCATAGCGGTTGACCCAGACCGTCCCCGCCGACAGCGCGCGGACCCCGCGCAGCGCGCGACCGATGTCGCCGGTATGGATGCCCGAGGCGAGGCCATAGTCGGGATGGTCGGCAAGCGCGAAGGCTTCGCCCTCGTCGCGGAACGTCTGCACCGTCAGCACCGGGCCGAAGATCTCGGCGCGGATCGCCTCGGCATCGCCCGCCAGCCCGGTCAGGATCGTCGGCTGGTAGAAGGCGCCGTCCTGCGGCCCCGGCACCCGGCCACCGCCGGTCACGACCTGTCCGCCCGCGCGCACCGCACCCGCGACCAACGTGTCGATCCGGTTGCACTGATCCTCGGAGATGATCGGGCTGAGCGTCGTCGCCGCGTCCCATGTCGCGCCGGGACGAAGCGACCGGCAATAGGCGGCGATGCGGTCGACGGTTTCGTCGGCGATGCTTTCGTGGACGATCAACCGCGATCCCGCGACGCAGACCTGCCCGGCGTTGCCGGTGATCGCGCGGGCGACGGTCGTCGCGGTCCTTGCCAGATCGGGCACGTCGGCGAACACCAGCTGCGGGCTCTTGCCCCCCAGTTCCAGCGTGACGGGCTTGGTGCCGGTCGCAGCACAGGCGGCCATGATCGCCGCACCGGTCCGGGTCGATCCGGTGAAGGTCACCTTGTGGATGCGGGGATCGCGCACGATCGCGTCGCCGACGTCGTGGCCATGCCCCTGCACGATGTTGAAGAGCCCGGCGGGCAGTCCGGCCTGAACCGCCAGCTCGGCGACACGCACGATGCTGAACGGCGTCAGCTCCGATGGTTTCAGCACCACCGCATTGCCCGCCGCCAGCGCGGGCGCGAACTTCCACGCCGCCATCACCAGCGGGAAGTTCCACGGCGCGATCGCCCCGACGACGCCGTAGGGCTGGCGCAGTATCAGCCCGAGCGAGGTGGCGGCGGTCGCGCCGACCTCGCCCCCCTGCTTGTCGGCCAGTTCGGAAAAGAAGCGGATGCACTCCGCCGTGGTCGGCACGTCCCATCCCCGCGCCTCGGCGATCGGCCGGGTCGACACCACGGATTCGAGCCGGGCGAGATGGGCGACGTCGGCGTCGATCAGGTCGGCCCAGCGGCGCAGCACGCGGATGCGGTCGCGCGGCGGACAGGTCGCCCAGCCGCTGGTGCGCCACGCCGCGTCCGCGACTTCGGCCGCCTCGGCCACCTGATCGGTCGAGGCAGCGGCCATCTCGCCGTGTACCTGCCCGTCGGAAGGACGGCGCACCGCGATGGTTGCCCCCCGGCCCCTGACCGCCACGCCGCCGATGAAGTTCGCGGCGACAGCACATGCCACCGTCTGCGGATCGAAGTCGATCCTGCCGTCGCTGTCGTTCATCGTCACCCCGTTCGC
>JAAIGE0101328960.1_pt1 | contig 13002 bp, 16 predicted proteins | sample 6487951 | NCBI WGS metagenome assembly JAAIGE01 (sample SAMN13974128, study PRJNA590717) | phyllosphere metagenome | biome: tomato field; feature: multiple bacterial spot infested tomato fields; material: tomato leaves; isolation source: leaves from tomato fields | host: Solanum lycopersicum ... | reverse complement strand
GCATGTTGTCTGGCATCTGCCTGCACCCAATCCGTTTTTGCGGGCGGTGTCAGACGCTCAACCCGTCGCCGACGAAGCGGCCCTGTATCTGCGCTGGAGATTGCAGCACCCGCAGCCCGCGCTCTGGCAAATGCTCAATGACAGCCTGAGAGACCTGATCGAAGATGCCCGACAGGCAGGCGTGACCCTGAACTTCAGTGCCTACGGCACGTATTGGCAACTCAGACTTGGCGGGGCGCCGGCGCCATTCGCCGCGATTATCGAACATTGCTTGCATCGATTGACGCATCCAGCCGCTGAAACCCTGGTCCGCTACGGGCAACCGGCAAGCGAATCAGCGTTGATCCCCATTCGGCAGTTGCTCAAAAAGCTGCCTGATCATTTTTTAAACACAGTTTCAGGACCAGAGACCCACGACCTGCAACGTGCCTGGGCGGCGTCAAGCTGGACCAGTCTTGCAACAGGACTGCCGGAACACTGCAAAACTTGCGTGGATGCAGCGTTGGCCAGCGCGCCAGGCATACCGCAGACTCAGTCGCCGACGTTCAGCGCCAGGCAATCAGGCAAGCGCTGGCGAACAGAAGCATCGTCTTCCTCGGAAAGCGCAGTGGTGCTGTTCTGCCCGGCACCCAGCTTATCGGCGGAGGATGAGGCTGCGTGGCGCCTGCTCGCTCACCTGCTTCAAGCGCCCTTCTACCAAAGGCTGCGGGTCGAATTGCAACTGGGTTATGCGGTGTTCAGCGGCATCCGGCAGATCGACGGAACAACCGGACTGCTGTTCGGTGTCCAGTCACCGGTGTGCGATGTCGATCAGCTCGTCGCACACATCGAGGCGTTTCTGAGCGCGTTGCCTGAGCTGACAGCCCACGCCTCTCTGTCCGAAAAACGCCAGGCACTGAGCACGCAGCTGGACCTGTCCACCCTGCCCTGTGATCAGGCTGCTGAAACGCGCTGGCAGGCACACCTCGCCGGGCACACCGCAGGTCACGCAGATCGCTTGCGAAATGCTCTGTCAAATCTGGATACACACTCGTTGAACGCGGCCGCACGCCGTTTGAGTGACGCCAGCGCAGGCTGGCTCATCCTCGCCAATCGCCCGCCAGCCCCAGCCTGCAAGGATCGTTACCTGAACGGTAATGGTCTTTCGTAGAGATTTGGCCCCTTCGGGCTGATTAAATTGAGTAAGATAGCTCCCTAAGCATCTGAACGTATGGCGTTACCCGTGCACTAAGATGTAGTCACCAACCGCAGCATTATCTGAAGGAGCTTTCCCATGTCGTGGACTAAACCTGCTTACACTGATTTGCGCATCGGTTTCGAAGTCACCATGTACTTCGCAAGCCGCTGATTCCAGTGCGCTGTAAAGCCTCGGTTCGCCGGGGCTTTTTTTATTGTCAGGCTGCTTTTGTTTTTTGTTTCGGGTCATGTGGTAGGGAGCTGACATGTACATCCAGATTCTAGGTTCCGCTGCCGGTGGTGGTTTTCCCCAGTGGAATTGCAACTGCGGCAACTGCGCAGGCTTTCGTGACGGCAGCCTGCGGGCGCAGGCGCGCACCCAATCGTCTATCGCGCTGTCCGACGATGGCGTGAATTGGGTGCTGTGTAACGCGTCGCCGGATATTCGCGCTCAATTGCAGAGCTTCGCACCGATGCAACCGGGCCGGGCGCTGCGTGACACGGGCATCAGCGCCATCGTGTTGATGGACAGCCAGATCGACCACACCACGGGCCTGTTGAGCCTGCGCGAAGGCTGTCCGCACCAGGTATGGTGTACCGACATGGTTCATGAAGACCTCAGCACCGGTTTTCCACTGTTCGAAATGCTCAAGCACTGGAACGGTGGTCTGAACTGGAACCGCATCGAGTTGCAGGGCAGTTTTGTGATTCCGGCCTGCCCGAACCTGCGCTTCACGCCATTCCCGCTGCGCAGTGCCGCGCCGCCCTACTCGCCGCACCGTTTCGACCCGCACCCGGGCGACAATATCGGTCTGCTGGTGGAAGACACGCGCACCGGCGGCAAGCTGTTCTACGCGCCGGGCCTGGGCAAGGTCGATGAAGCGCTGGCCGAGAAGATGCGCGACGCCGACTGCCTGCTGGTCGACGGCACGATGTGGGACGACGACGAAATGCAGCGCCGTGGCGTGGGCACTCGCACCGGGCGGGAAATGGGCCATCTGGCTCAGAACGGTCCCGGCGGCATGCTCGAAGTGCTGGAAGGCTTTCCAACCCAGCGCAAGGTGCTTATCCACATCAACAACACCAACCCGATCCTCGACGAAGACTCTCACGAGCGCGCCGAGCTGGTCCGCCGCAACGTCGAAGTCGCCTTCGATGGCATGAGTATCGAGCTTTAGGAGCCGACATGAGCGAAGCCACTGCGCTGTCCCCCGCCGAATTCGAGCAGGCCCTGCGGGCCAAGGGCGCGTATTACCACATCTACCATCCCTATCATGTGGCGATGTACGAAGGCCGTGCGACCCGCGAGCAGATTCAGGGCTGGGTCGCCAACCGCTTCTACTATCAGGTGAACATTCCGCTCAAGGACGCCGCGATTCTGGCCAACTGCCCGGACCGCGAGATTCGCCGCGAGTGGATTCAGCGCCTGCTCGACCATGACGGCGCGCCCGGTGAAGACGGCGGCATCGAAGCCTGGCTGCGACTGGGTCAGGCCGTGGGGCTGGACCCGGATCAACTGCGCTCGCAAGAGCTGGTGCTGCCGGGCGTGCGTTTTGCCGTCGATGCCTATGTGAACTTTGCCCGCCGCGCCAACTGGCAAGAAGCGGCCAGCAGTTCGCTGACCGAGCTGTTCGCGCCGCAGATTCACCAGTCGCGTCTGGACAGCTGGCCGCAGCACTACCCGTGGATCGACCCCGCAGGTTACGAGTATTTCCGCACGCGTCTGGGTCAGGCACGTCGTGATGTGGAACACGGTCTCGCCATCACGCTGCAGCACTACACTACGTATGAAGGCCAGCAGCGCATGCTGGAGATCCTGCAGTTCAAGCTCGATATTCTGTGGAGCATGCTTGATGCGATGTCCATGGCTTATGAATTGAACCGCCCGCCCTACCACAGCGTCACAGACCAGAGGGTCTGGCATAAGGGAATCGCGCTATGAACGTTCATCCCCACAACGATAATTCGAACCCGGAACGCCTGGCATTTCGCAACAAGGTCCCCAAGTGGCGCCAAGGCTATCGTTTCCAGTTCGAGCCGGCTCAGAACAGCAATGTGCTGCTGTACCCCGAAGGCATGATCAAGCTCAACGACAGTGCCGGCTGGATCGGCGGTCTGATCGATGGACAGCGAACGGTCGCCGCCATCATCCAGGAACTGGAGCACAAATTCCCCAACGTTCCTGAGCTGGGCATGGACGTCGATGACTTCATGAAGGTCGCCCAGGAAAAACACTGGATCACTCTTGACTGACATGACACTCGCAACCTCCAGCCCACTGATACCGCCCAGGCCGGAAACCGGCCTGCCGCTGTGGCTGCTGGCCGAACTGACCTATCGCTGCCCGCTGCAATGCCCGTATTGCTCGAACCCGCTCGATTTCGCTAAACAGGGTCAGGAGCTGACCACCGAGCAGTGGTTCAAGGTGATGCAGGAAGCCCGGCAGATGGGCGCCGCGCAGATCGGCTTCTCCGGCGGCGAACCGCTGGTGCGTCAGGACCTGGCCGAACTGATCGCCGAGGCGCGCCGGCTGGGCTATTACACCAACCTGATCACTTCCGGGATCGGCCTGACCGAAGAGAAAATCATCGCGTTCAAGGAAGCCGGGCTGGACCATATCCAGATCAGCTTTCAGGCCAGCGATGAGCAGGTGAACAACATGCTCGCCGGCTCGAAGAAAGCCTTCGCGCAGAAGCTGGAAATGGCCCGCGCCGTGAAGAAGCACGGCTACCCGATGGTGCTGAACTTCGTCACCCATCGGCATAACATCGACAAAATCGACAAGATCATCGAACTCTGTCTGGCCCTTGAGGCGGATTTTGTCGAGCTGGCAACCTGTCAGTTCTACGGTTGGGCGCACCTGAACCGCATCGGCCTGTTGCCGACCAAGGATCAGTTGGTGCGCGCCGAGGCCGTCACCAATCAATACCGTGAACAGCTGGAAGCGGAAAATCATCCGTGCAAGCTGATTTTCGTCACTCCAGATTATTACGAGGAACGCCCCAAGGCCTGTATGAACGGCTGGGGCAGTATCTTTCTGACCGTGACACCCGACGGCACTGCCCTGCCGTGCCACGGCGCGCGCCAGATGCCGATCCAGTTTCCCAATGTGCGCGAGCACAGCATGCAGCACATCTGGTACGACTCATTCGGCTTCAACCGCTTTCGCGGCTACGACTGGATGCCCGAGCCTTGCCGGTCCTGCGACGAGAAGGAAAAGGACTTCGGCGGCTGCCGCTGCCAGGCGTTCATGCTGACCGGCGACGCCGCCAATGCCGATCCGGTGTGCAGCAAGTCCCAGCACCACGGGATGATCACGCAGGCTCGCGACGAATCTGAGACTGCCACCCAAACCATCGAAGAGCTGGCCTTCCGCAATGAACGAAACTCACGACTCATCGCCAAATCTTCCTGAGCCGCTTTCCGCCGCCCAGGCCGTCGCTGCAGGCGTGGACTTCGCCGAACTGGATGTCAGTTCGGCAGGTCTGTTCTGGAACGAATTCCGCCCTGAAGACGGCGCTTGCCGCATCTGGCAATGGTACGCGGGCGATACGCGCTGCCTGACGCCCGATGGCTTCAGCGTGCGCAGCCGGGTGTATGAGTACGGCGGAGGATCGTTCTGCCTGGCCGATGACGCGGTGGTGTTCGTCAACGAGCGCGACCAGCAGCTGTATCGTCAGCCTCTGGATGGCAGCACACCGGTGTCGTTGACCCAAGGGGATAAACGCTACGGCGGCGTATTCCATACCAATGGCCAGATCCTTGCCGTTGAAGAAGACCATAAAACCCATCGACTGGTGAGCATCAATCTGGCTGACGGGCAGCGTGTGCTGCTGGCCGAAGGCGCAGACTTCTATGCCTCGCCAGTGGTCAGCGCCGATGGCGGGCGACTGGCCTGGGTCGAGTGGCAGCGTCCGCATCAGCCATGGACGGTCACGCGACTGATGTGCGCGGCCAGGCAAGATAACGGCAGTTGGGGCCAGCCGCTATGCATCGCGGGCGATGACGCAGAAGAATCCTTGCAGCAGCCGCGCTTCGATGCGCAGGGCCGTTTGTATTGCCTGACAGACCGGGCCGGATTCTGGCAGCCCTGGAGCGAGACGGCGTCTGGATTCGCGCCCTTGAAAGCGGCGGCAGCGGACCATTCGCCAGCACCCTGGCAGTTGGGCGGGTGTACATGGCTCCCGCTCAGCGATGGTTTTCTCGCCAGTTGGTCGCAGGACGGCTCGGGCATTCTGGGCCTGAGCGACACCGAGGGTTCGATCACCGACTTCAGCGCCGGTTACAGCCGTTTTCGCAGCCTGGCACTGGACGAGGAATACATCTATTGCATCGCCGCGTCAGCCGTCAGCACGTCGGCGGTGCTGGCGATTTCGCGTGCCGACAACAGCGTGCAGGTTGTGGCCGGAGGGACATCGCCGCTGCCACCCGAGCAAATCAGTAGCCCGGAGCCGTTGTGCTACCCGAGCGGCAATGCCGAGGCTTACGGATATTTCTATCCGGCCATGACCGGTGCAGAAAAGCCGCCGCTGGTGGTGTTCATTCACGGCGGTCCGACCTCGGCGTGCTATCCGGTGCTGGACCCACGTATTCAATACTGGACCCATCGCGGTTTTGCCGTTGCCGACCTCAACTATCGGGGCAGCACGGGCTACGGTCGTGAGTATCGCCAGGCCCTGCACCTGACCTGGGGCGTGGCGGATGTCGAGGACGCCTGTGCCGTTGTTGCCCATCTGGCCGACAGAGGCTTGATCGACGCGAATCAGGCGTTCATCCGTGGCGGCAGCGCCGGTGGCTACACAACCCTGTGTGCATTGGCGTTTCAGAAGGTTTTCAGGGCGGGCGCCAGTCTGTATGGCGTCAGCGACCCGGTTGCACTGGCAAGGGCGACTCACAAGTTCGAAGGCGATTACCTGGACTGGCTGATCGGCGACCCGGTCGAAGACATCGCGCGCTACGAGGCAAGAACACCGCTGCTGCACGCTGACCGCATCAGCGTACCGGTGATCTTTTTTCAGGGCGAACTGGATGCAGTCGTGGTCCCGGCGCAGACCCGCGACATGCTCAAGGCTCTGCAGGACAAGGGCATCAAGGCCGAAGGACACTTTTATCCGGACGAATACCATGGCTTCCGCAAGGCGGCCAACCTGGCAGATGCGCTGGAAAAGGAGTGGCGATTTTACCGGGATGTTCTGGATGGCGCCGTATGATCGTTCCCGCGCAGGGAACGATCAACCGCAGCACGTTAGAGCGCTGACTGCTTACTTACGCGAAACGATGATGTAGATCGCGTGGATGATGCCGGGGATGTAGCCGAACAGGGTCAGCAGAATATTCAGCCAGAAAGCGCCGCCCAGACCCACTTGCATGAACACGCCCACCGGGGGCAGCAGAATGGCGAAGATGATACGAATGATGTCCATGGAAAGCTCCTGAGTGATTGGCTCTGATTGGCCATACAGCTAATCGACCCTGAGCATCCATGAGGGTTCAACCCGCTCTGGCACGGCGCCAGTATTCTTCGGCCAAATCCCTGGGGTGAACGTTGAAAACGCCCGTGCAAGGCGAGGGATATAAAAACACGCGCACAAAGAAAACCCCGCCGAAGCGAGGTTTTCCAGACTGTTTCCCTGACATCCCTTTCGTCCCACCATCCTGGCAGGCTTCCCTACGTGTCCCTGTTATGTTTGATTGCGCATCCTGCGCTACGTCCATGGATTTAGAGTAACTTTGGATCCGAATTAAAGGAAGAGGCCAAATGGCAGCACGACGTGTAAGCAAATGCTTACACGTCGCTACTGTTTCAAAACTGATCAGCCTCCAGCAGGAACAATGACTCGCTACCCGCGCGCACCGAGGCATTCAACGAGTGGATGCGCGGCAGCAGACGGGCGAAGTAGAAACGTGCCGTGCCCACCTTGCTCGCGTAGAAATCTTCCTGAGCCTCCTTGCCCACAGCGGCCTTGGCCATCATCGCCCACATGTAGGCATAAGCGGTGTAGCCAAACAGGTGCAGATATTCCACAGAAGCGGCGCCGATCTCATTGGGATTGCTGCGCGAACGGTCCAGAACCCAGTTGGTCAGCTCATCCAGCATGTCCAGTGCCGAAGCCAGCGGGCGTGTGAACTCGCCGAGCGAGCTGTCCGAAGCGGCGATGAACTGACGCACCTCCTCCGAGAACAACTGGTAGAACGCGCCACCCGACCCCACGATCTTGCGGCCCACCAGATCCAGCGCCTGAATACCATTGGTGCCTTCGTAGATCTGGGTAATGCGCACATCGCGCACCAATTGCTCCTGGCCCCATTCGCGAATGTAGCCGTGGCCGCCGAAGATCTGCTGGCCATGCACAGTGGTCTCCAGGCCAACATCGGTCAGGAACGCCTTGGCAACCGGCGTCAGCAGGGCGACCAGGTCGTCAGCGCGTTTGCGATCCGCGTCGTCTTCGCTGAACTTGGCGATATCCAGCTGGTCGCCGACCTACGCGCTCGACATGGTCTCCGTCGTCGAGGCGACCCTCGACGACCCGCGGGCGATCCTCGCGCAGCAGCAGTTCAAGGAGCGCGGCGAGGCCGTCGCCCGCATGAAGCAGGAGGGCATCGAGTACGAGGAGCGGATGGAGCTGCTCGAGGAGGTCACCTGGCCGAAGCCGCTCGCTCCGCTGCTCGAGGCGGCCTACGACGCCTACGCGGCCGAGCAGCCCTGGGTGCTCGACTTCCAGCTCTCGCCGAAGGCCGTCGTGCGCGACCTGTACGAACGGGCGATGACGTTCGGCGACTTCGTCCGCTTCTACGAGCTCACCCGGTCCGAGGGCCTCGTGCTGCGCTACCTGTCCGACGCCTACCGCACCATGCGGCAGACGATCGCGGACGAGCAGCGCACCCCGGAGCTCGACGACCTGATCGAGTGGCTCGGCGAGGTCGTCAAGCAGACCGACTCGTCGCTCGTCGACGAGTGGGAGGCGCTCGTCAACGGCTCCGTGGCGGAGGCAGCCGCAGAGCACGAGGACATCGCGCCGCCGCAGCCCGCCCGGCTCACCGGCAACCCGCGGGCGTTCCGGGTGCTCGTGCGCAACGCGCTGTTCCAACGGGTGCTGCTCGCCGCGGCGGACGACCCCACCGGACTCGGGCAGCTCGACGCCACGAGCGGCTTCGACCGGTCGGCGTGGGACAACGTGCTCGAGGAGTACTACGAGGAGCACGACGCGATCGGCACCGACGCGGACGCCCGGTCCATGCAGTACCTCGTGCTGTCCGAACACGGCCGGACCTGGCGTGCGCGGCAGATCTTCGCCGACCCGTCGGGCGACAAGGACTTCGGGTTCTCGGCGACGATCGACCTGGACGCGTCGGACGAGACCGGGGAGGCCGTGGTGCGGGTGACCGAGATCGGTCGGTTCGACGGGTGGACCGACGTGGACGTGGACTGACCGTGGCACCCGTGTCGTCCCGCGTGCTGGGCCCGGAGGACGTCGGTGCGCTGCAGGACCTGCTCGAGACCGTGCCGACCTACGCCGAGCGGATCACCGGGTACCCGCCCGGACCGTCCGACGGGCTGAGCGCGCTCATCACGGTGCCGGACGGGTTCGACCCGGCGGGGAAGTACGGGATCGGGCTGTGGGACGGCGCCGTGCTCGTGGCGTTCGCGGACGTGCTCGTCGGGTACCCGACGCCCGAGCACGCCTTCGTCGGGCTGCTCGTCGTCCGCGGGGACCGGCAGGGCAGCGGCCTCGGCCGGGCGCTGCACGACGCCGTGCTCGTGCACCTGCGACAGGTCCCGGGTGCCGCATCGCTCGGACGGCTGCGCCTGGGCATCGTCGCGACGAACGCCGCGGGGGCGGAGCCGTTCTGGCGAGCCCTCGGCTACGAGCCGACCGGCGAGCAGAAGCCGTACCGGTACGACCACGTGACGAGCACCGTGGCGCTGTGGGAGCGGCCGCTGTCGACCTGAACGCTCCCGGCGGGTGCCGTGTACGTTCTCCGGCAGCCCCGGACCCGCCGCGGGCCCCCGGGAGGCACACCATGCGCATCGGCTCGAGCATCGCCCTGATCGTCATCGGCGCGATCGTCGCGTTCGCGTTGGACATCCAGGTCGCGGGCGTCGACCTGCGGCTCATCGGCTACATCCTGATGGCGGCCGGGGTCGTGCTGCTGATCATCAGCCTGGCGGTGGCGTTCGGTGGGCGGCGCACCACGACGACGACACGCAGCGGCGTCGATCCGGCGTCGGGGGAGCAGATCACGCGGCAGGACCGGCGCGACGGGACCTACTGAGCGTCGGGCCTCCGAACCCCGGTCCTGGGGGACCGACCTGCGGCGACGAGGTGGACGGCCCACACCGCAGCAGCGAGGACGAGCGGGACGGCGGCGAAGACGAGCTGCCAGCGCGGCCACGTCGGACTCCCGAGGTACACGAGGCCGGTGACCGTGCCGAGGAACGCTGCCGTCAGCAGCAGTGACGTCACCGACGGGGCCCACATCGCGCGGTGGACCCGGACCGGCGCGCAGACCGTCGCGACGACGAACGCGACGGCCGCGAGCGCGACCGTGGCGGGGAGCCACCAGGGCAGCGAGAAGTCCGGCCATCCCGGCGCTGCCTCGAGCCAGCCGAGTCGACGGCTCGCGTGCGGTGGTCGCTCGACATGGGAGGCGCGCGCTCGGACGGGCGCGTAGACGTACAGGCCGGCGAGCAGGAGCACGGACGCCAGTGCCACGGTCCCGCCGGCCATCCGCAGGTGGAAGAACCACCGCAGCTCGTGCGAGGACATCGAGGCCTCGGCGCGGGCGTGGTACTCACGGGCCTTCCGGACGCCGGGGTTCCGCTCGAACACTGCTCGGTCCTCCCTCAGCTGCGCCCGCGGCGTGCCGTCGAGTCCTGGACGAGGGCGACGAGGTCGCGCAGGACGTCCGAGGGGGCGTACGGGGACAGCAGGACCGATCCGTCCGAGCCCGGCTCCGGGGCGAACCAGGCTGCGTCTCCCGCTCGGATCAGTGTCAGGCCGGCGGCACGGGTCCGCCACCCGTCCGCCCGCACCGCGCCGATCACCGGCCGGCTGTCCTCGACCGACACCACACCCATCAGCGGCGGACGAGCTGATCGACGGAGCGGCGGTACACCGCGAGGACCTCGCGCATGACGTCGTTCGTCCCGATGGTGTGCAGGTCGACGAGTCCGTCGGCCAGCGGCTCCGGGCGGAACCAGTCGCGGTCCCCGGCGCGGATGAGCTCCTGACCGAGACCCGTGCGGGGAACGCCGAACTCGAACTCGGTCCACCGGCCTTCCTCCCACGCGCGCGAGACGCTCCAGCTGGCCTGCGCGGGCAGCGCGGGCACGTGTGTCTCGTCAGTGGCGATCCGGGCTTCGACCGCGCCCCGCGGGTACGCGCTCAGGCCGTCCTGGTGCGCGAAGGTCCACGTCGGGCCGATGCCCATCCACTGGACCAGCAAGCCCAGCGCGATCGACTCGGTGACCACGGACAACCCGATGCGCCGATCCTGCGGGAGCTCGCTCGCGACCATCTGCGGCCCGGCCGCGATCAAGGCGGAGTCCGGGGCAAACCAGCACGACCACGTGCTCGTGAGGCCCCCGCTCCGCGCTTCGGAACCGAGCGCGATGACGGTCCTGTCCCGGACGTCGAGGTACTCCTGGGCGGACGAGGACGGGGTACCAGCGCCGGTCAGGAGGCCAACGGCGCTGAGCTCGGCGAAGGCGGCGGTGCCCGGCTTCACCCGGAAGAACCGTCCCTTCCGTGCCCGCCAGAGCGCCGCCCATGCTTCCGGGGACACGGCGATCTCGGCACCGGGGTACCGCTGCGCCGAGGCGATGCGGTCGAGGGACTCGCGCGGAGCGCCACGGCGGGTGCTCGCGGCGACGTCGAGTCGGAGGTCGTTCACGCGTGCTCCTTCACGGTCATGCCGCCGGCGATCATGTCGAAGATCGCCTCGACGCGGAACCGGTCCTCGATCGATGCGCTCGTCGTCAGGTCGATCGCGCGCGTGCCCGTGGACAGGAGGAACCTGGTGACGTTGACGCACACCCCGAGGTCCACGTAGAGCGACTCGACCACACGCCCCTCGCGGTCGTCGTACTCCCACGGTTGGTCAGCCACGACGTGCGACCACCCGGGGTAGGCGAGCGCCTCGCTGACGGCTCGTGCTCCGAGCACCTCGATCGGCGCGTCCGTCTCATGGATCACGAGCACCGCACTGGCGCGGAAGCGGTCGGGATTCGACGACGGTTCAGCCACTGCGAGGAGCGCGCCGAGGGGGTCGACGGACTCCCAGCGCTCGGGGACGAGGAGATCGACCAGGTCGGTGGTCAGCGGTCGCCATCCTGGCACCGTCATCGTGGTCGTCCTCTCCCGGTGGGGTCCGTCCCCGTCGTGCTGGCTCACCAATGGAAGAGGTCATCCATCAGTCGTTCAGCGCCTTCGCCCATCTTCTCGCCGATGTTGCTGCCGATGAAGCCGCCCACGAGCCCACCTATGATGCCGCAGACCACCGTGCCGGCGCCGGGCAGCACGATCGTTCCGATCGATGCTCCGATCTGCGCGCCGGCGAGCCCGCCGGCGATCCCCCCGGCAGCGGAGACGCCACCCGTGACCACCGCGTGCTCGGTCGCCTTGAGGTTCTTGTGCGTCTCGGTCCGCTCCGGATGGGCGGCGCTGTTCTCGTTGTAGGAGTCGATGTACGCTCCGCCGATGGTGGCGACGGTTCCGACGGCGCCCAGAGCCTTCCCGCCCCATCGCATGCCCTTGGACACTCCTTCGAGGTCCTTCGGCCCGGCGACGTGCCGGCTTCCCGGTTCCTGATCCGGCATCGGGGCAGGAGTGACACGGCCGCGGGCCTCCTGACCTGCCTCGCCCGTCACCGACTGCGGTGCCTTGTGCTCCCCGGCGGCCTCCGCGAGTCCACGCACCTGCAGTTCAGCGACCAGCGCGTCCTTGAGATCGTCGTAGTTGGACATCAGCGCTCCCGCGACCCCGAGCGCACCACCGGCGGCGAGGTCGTCTCCAAGGGCGTCCGACAACGTGCCGAGCTGCTGTTGGGGGTACCGTGCGAGCGCTCGGAGCGCGGCGGCGCAATCACCATCGGCAGCGGCGACGTCCGCGTTGAAGGCGCTGATGCGATCCGGGAGTCCCCTCGCGGCGACGTCATCGCCTTGAGGGTCGGCGGCCGGGTCCGCTGCAGCGGCGGCCGCGGCTTCGTCGGCTGCGACGATGTCCTGCAGGAGGGCGGCCCGGCGAGTGGACAGGCGGGCGAGCGTCCCCGCGTACGCCTCGAGCGCACGTCGGGTGCTCGAGGCGTCCTGCGCGATCACGTCCGTGGCTCGGCGCGGGCCTTGCATCGCGTCGTGGACGTGCGCCGACTCCGGAGTCTCGTACACACCTGGCGCCCGGAGGGTGGACCAGATGGCGTCGAGCGTGTCCATCGCGGTGGACAGGGCCGACCCGACGCTGTCGAATGAGTTCGCCGCAGCCTCGATGGAAGCGGCGTCAGGCACGGCGGCGATCCCTGCGGCAGAGAGTGCCGGGATCGGGGTCACCGGGGCTTCTCCGCCCACGTCGCCGCCATGTGCTCGTCACCGTGCTCGTACGCGGCGATCGCGTGATCGGCAGCACTGATGTTGGCGTTCAACCGCGCGCGGGTGGCCGCGATCTCCGCCTCGAACAGGTCGCTGCCGAGTGCGAGGAGCGCAGCTCGCGTTTCCGGCCCAGCGGCAGCGTGTGCTCGCTCGACGCTGGACGCAACTGTTTGCATCGCTCGGTGCATCCCATCGTGTGCCTCGCTGGATGCTTGCCGCAGGATCGCTCGCGCGGCCCCTGG
>JAAIGE0100270546.1_pt1 | contig 13011 bp, 12 predicted proteins | sample 6487951 | NCBI WGS metagenome assembly JAAIGE01 (sample SAMN13974128, study PRJNA590717) | phyllosphere metagenome | biome: tomato field; feature: multiple bacterial spot infested tomato fields; material: tomato leaves; isolation source: leaves from tomato fields | host: Solanum lycopersicum ... | reverse complement strand
CTTGTGGGAGAGGATAGAAAACCTCGATCTTCGCAAAGCGAAGTCCTAGGTTTTCTTGGTGAGGGGTGCCGCTGCTTGCTGAGACGCGAATGAGGAAAAGGCCAAAGGGAGAACCGCACTCGTGAAGACCATCATCGCCCGAATTCTCGCGCTTTTCGTCTTCATCGCCACGACGCTTCCGGCCTTCGCCGAAGAGTTCATCCTGTCCTATCACTCCATCATCGACGTTGCGAAGAACGGCACATTGACGGTGACGGAAACCATCAATGCGCGGGCGGAAGGCAATCGCATCAAGCGCGGTATCTTCCGCGATTTTCCGCTCTATGCGCTGGACAAGAATGGCAACCGCACCAAAGTCGGGTTCGAAGTGGTTTCCGTGGAGCGCGACGGAGCGCCGGAGGACTGGCGTACGGAAACGATCGATGGCGGCATCCGCATCTACACGGGCAATGCAGACCGTTTTCTCTCCACTGGAGAGCACATTTTCCAGATCACCTACACCACCGACCGTCAGATTCGTTACTTCGACGCCTACGACGACTTGACCTGGAACGTGACCGGCACCGGCTGGCAGTTTCCGATGCGCGAAATATCCGCGACTGTTTCGTTGCCGCAAGGCGTGAGCCCGACAGAAACGGCAGTGTTTACAGGGGCTTTCGGTGGCAAGCGTCGAGATGCGCGCATCTTGACGGAAGGTAACGAGGTGTTTTTTGCCTCCACTCGCCCCTATCAGGAAGGCGAAAACATGACGATTGCCGTGAAGCTACCAAAAGGTGCCATCGACGTGCCTTCGGCGGAGCAGCAGCGGCGCTGGTGGCTGCGGGATAATCTGGGCTTAATCGTCGCAGGAATCGGGCTGCTGTTGGTCCTTGGCTATTATTTCAAGGCGTGGGCGGCTGTGGGGCGAGACCCGGCAGCGGGCATCATCGTGCCGCGATGGGATGCACCTGAGGGTGTTTCGCCCGCGCTGGTCAACTACATCGATAATCGGGGATTTTCCGGAGCGGGATGGAGCGCGATTTCAGCAACGGCACTCGACCTTGCCGTAAAGGGTTACGTCACGCTGGAAGATCTCAAGAAATCCATCATCATTCGCCGCACGACCAGGAAGATCGAAGACAGTCTTCCAGCGGGGCAGCGTTCGCTGCTCGCGTCCATCGGAGGGCCGGGCGACAGCCTGCAAATCAGCGCAGCGAACGGCCTAAAGGTGGAGCATATCGGTGAACAGTTTCGCTCGGCCATCGAAAAGGAACATCGCGGCAAATATTACAAAAGCAACCTCGTCTATATCGTCTGCGGGGTTTTTCTGAGCATCATGATTGTTCTTGCCACGATGATTATTGGCGGGTTTGACGAAAATGATGTCGGCACGGTCGTCGCACTGAGTTTTGCCTCCGTGTTCTTCTCGGTAGGTGCGGCGATCTTCGGCAAGTCGCGAAAGCGGGGCGCACCCGTAGCCTCACGCATCGTCAGTATCGTGTTCATGGCCGTTTCTGGCTTCCTCTGTTTTGTATTTATCATAGGCTTGGCGGCAAAATTCTTCTTCGATCATGTCCATGACACAAATTCGCTGGCGGTGGTGGCGATTGGCCTGATTGTCCTCATCAACGTGCTTTTTATCTTCCTGATGGGCGCACCAACGCCGCTCGGCCGTAAATTGATGGACGGAATAGAGGGCTTACGCCTCTATCTGACTGTTGCTGAGAGGGATCGAATGAACATGCAGGGCGCCCCGGAAATGTCACCACAGCATTTCGAGACGCTGCTTCCCTATGCGGTGGCGCTTGGCGTAGAAAAGCCCTGGAGCCGGACGTTCGAGACATGGCTGGCAAATGCCGCAGCGGGAGCCGCTGCCACCTATACGCCAGGCTGGTATGTCGGTGGCAGCGCAACCAATTTTGGAGACCGGATCGGCGGATTTTCGTCGTCCATGGCATCCACCATCGCTTCGACTATTCCGCAGCAGACGACAAGTTCGTCTTCGTCCAGCTTTTCCGGCGGTGGTGGGTTTTCCGGCTCTGGTGGCGGGGGTGGAGGCGGTGGGGGCTGGTGAGCCGCGCCACTCGTGTTCCTAGAGCATTTCCGCCCTTCTTTGAAAAACGAAAATGCTCTAGCTTGTTGTTTTAACGCATCGTCCGGTTACGAAACCGCTCCGCACTATCGCTGAAAAAGCCTTAGACCTCATCTTCCTTCTTGACCCGGTACTCACCGGTTTCAGGGTCCTTGATGAGCGTGCCGGCAGCACCGGTCTGGCGTTCCTTTTCCTGCCGTCTGGATTTCGCGGAAAGCTTTTCGGCGTCCTTGATGAAGCGCTTGTAAAGGATGATCGCCCCGAACACGAGCAGGGCGAGCGTAATAATCTGGGCCATCTATTTTCTGTCCATCACAATCCGTAACGGGCCCACAATGCCTTTTCTTCGGCAACGTCCGCAAGTCCCGAAACTGCGGATGCAGCAATGGAATTCGCGGATAGTTCCACGCCTGGCACCTTCTTGCCGAAGAGGCTGCGACCGCCACTGATCAGTTGCAGCTTGACCTTTTCGCCATAGCGTCGGCGAAGGACATCCTTCATGTCGCCCAGCCCGTCGATCAAACCCAGGTCTAGACCGCGCATCCCCGTCCAGAACAGGCCCGAAAACAGTGCTGGGTCGTCTTTGAGTTTCGAGCCACGGCGCATCTGCACCATCTCGATGAAAACCTTATGGATTTCAAGCTGGAGCGACTTCAGGTACTCGATGTCGCCTTCCTTCTCCGGCTGAAACGGATCGAGAATCGCCTTGTTCTCGCCAGCCGTGTAGACGCGGCGCTCCACGCCTATCTTGCGCAGCATTTCCGGAAAACCGAAGCCGCCCGATACCACGCCAATCGATCCGACGATGGACGTGGGGTCAGCGATGATCTCGTCGCCCGCCAATGCAATCATGTAACCGCCGGAGGCTGCGACATCTTCCACGAAAATCAGAACCTTCTTGTTCTTTTCTTCTGCCAGCTGGCGGATGCGGTTGTAAATCATGCGTGACTGGACCGGCGAACCGCCGGGAGAGTTCAGCGAAATGGCGACTGCGGGAGCGTCCTTCATGCTGAACGCCTTGTCCAGCAGCGGCGCGTAAGATGCCAGATTGAGCGCTGGACGAAACTGGCTTCCGCCTGCCATGATCGCACCCTGCATGCGCACCACCGGCACGATCAATTCCTGCTTGCGAAACCGCTTGGGCACCAGACGCTTCAAAAACTCCGCCATTTCATCCTCTTGTCCGTTTAGCTCGAAGAGGGATGTATGTATCGCCGGGGCAAACACAATGGCGCACAAGGATAATTTACCAGGCTTAAGTTCCGGGCTTACTCTTCAGATCATTTCGCAAATATGCTGCCCGCCCGTTACTCAAATCATCCACCTCGGGCGCAAAGGCGTGGCTGTCGTGCTCGTGCATAATCAGAGGGGCGCGGAAGGTGAGGCGCGCGCGTGAGCCTTTGATGGCAGTCATCAGCATGCGGACGGCGTCTTCGCCGGGCCTTGGGTGAATGAGCGTAAATTCCAGTCCACCGAAGCGGCGACCGCAGGCGGACATGATGTCTGCAATCGACTGCGGCCTTGCGATGAGCGAAAGCTGACCGCCAGGCACCAGGATGGCGGCTGCGGTGCGGATCCAATGTTCGAAGAGATCGTCCGTCATCGCATGGGCGGCAGCTTTCAGCGCATCCGGCGTTTTACGATCTCCCGCATCATTATAGGGCGGGTTCATGATGACATGATCGAAATGCCCGTCCATGAGGCCTGCAGCGACCCTTGCATCCGCGCGCAGCGTGACATCGGCCTGCCTGACCGATACGCGACCCGCAAAGGCGGCATTTTCCGGTCGCTCGATGCTGCGTCTGGCAAAATCGGCCATCTCGTCTGAAAGCTCAAAAAGCGTCACTTCAGCCGTTTCCAGACGCGAAGCCACCGCCATTCCGGCAGCACCAGCGCCCGCGCCGAGATCTGCCACGCGGCACGCCTTTTCATCGGCGACGAGCGAGGCCAGCAGCATCGCGTCCATGCCCGCCCGGTGCCCCCTGCCCTTCGGCTGGACAAGGTGAAACCGGCCCCGGTGGAATGCATCGACAGTCTCCGACGTCATGGCGTTTCAGCCCTCTTCGTCGCGCAGTTCGTCGGCAAGGCCGGCATCGATCAGAATTCGGCGGGCCTCATCCGCCCTGTCCTCCTCAACCAGAAAACGACGCGGCAAAAGGCCGAGCGAGCCCTCCAGAATACTCATGCCCTGATCGGCGACAAGGCAATGGACGCCAGCGTCTTTCATAAGACTTTCCGCAAAAGAGAGCAGAACGGCGTCGTTTGTACGGATCAATTCACGCATAGGTAAGTTTCCATCAGAATTCCCACGTTTTTGAACGGCGCGTGGCAATTCGCCCCTTGCCGCCAACTCTGTCGCTTTCTATTGTCAAACCCAAATTCGAACAGGAGTCCGGTCCGTTGGGCGTCGTCATACCGCTTGAAGAAAGCAAAAACAAACTCGCATCCGTCAAGCCGCTTGTCGACCTGACCCGACCTGACATGGAACGCGTCAACCAGCTTATTCTTTCGAGAGCGGGTTCAGATGTGCAGATGATTCCGGAAGTGGCCAACCATCTCATCTCTTCCGGCGGCAAGCGCCTTCGCCCGATGCTGACGCTCGCCTCCGCCTCCATGTTCGGCTATAATGGTGACCATCACATCAAGCTCGCCACCAGCGTCGAATTCATGCACACGGCAACTCTTCTGCATGATGACGTGGTGGATGAAAGCGATCTTCGTCGCGGAAAATCCACCGCGCGCACCATCTGGGGCAATCAGGCGAGCGTCCTCGTCGGCGACTTTCTGCTGGGTCAGGCCTTCCGCATGATGGTGGATGTCGGCTCGCTCGATGCCCTCGACGTGCTGTCTACCGCTGCCTCGGTGATTGCCGAGGGTGAAGTGCTTCAGCTTTCCGTCGCCAAGAACATGGAAACGACGGAAGACGACTATCTTCAGGTGATCCGCGCCAAGACGGCAGCTCTCTTTGCCGCTGCAGCGGAAGTCGGCCCGATCGTTGCCAAGACGGACAAGGCGACCCGCAGCGCTTTGAAGTCCTACGGTATGAACCTTGGTCTTGCCTTCCAGCTGGTGGACGACGTGCTGGATTATGGTGGCAAATCGGCAGATCTGGGCAAGAATACGGGTGATGACTTCCGCGAAGGAAAGATCACGCTTCCCGTCATTCTTTCCTATCGCCGCGGCACCGTTGAGGAGCGCGAATTCTGGAAGCGCGCCATCGAACAGGGTGAAAGTACGGATGACAACCTGGAAATAGCGCTCGGCCTGATCAAGAAATACAAGGGTCTGGCGGATACCATCACCCGCGCCAATCACTACGGCACCATTGCCCGCGATGCGCTGGCTCCCCTGCCGAAGAGCCCTTGGAAAGATGCGTTGATGGAAGTCATCGACTTCTGCATCGAGCGCGTCAATTGATGAAATCGTGTCGTTGCGGCAGGGATACTTCTCTCTGCGGCGGCAGCGTCTTATAAATCCGAACTCAGGCGTGGATTTTCTTGCAGGGCTGCTTCAAAAAAGCCATTCTGTCATGACGTGATGCATGATTGCCTGAATTGATTCCGGTTCGGCGTTACAATTCGATTCAAGCGTTACAGCGTGCCGGTGCAGAGCTTTTTGCCCCGAACTGTAAGGCGGGAAACTGATTTTTTAGTGCAAAAAGCACAAGAGCAAAGGTTCCTTCATGCGGCGCAAACCAGCATTTCGTCTTTTCTGCAGCGCAGCTTTCATTGCCGCCCTGACCGTGGGTGCGGGCATAGCCGCTGCACAGGCTGAGACGAAGCCTGCCGAGAAAAAGGCAGACGAGATCGTGACGTTCGATCCGTCCAAGGTCGACACATTCTCCGGAGCATTTCTCGCAGCGCGCACGGCCGATGTCGATCAGGATTATGCCACCGCGATCACGCTCTACAAGAAGGCGCTGGACTTCGATACGGCCAACAACGAAATCCGTCAGCGCCTGATGATCGCACAGCTGCTCAGCGGCGATTTCGATGCCGGTGCGAAAATTGCCGATTCGCTGAAGGACGATTCGACCGTCGAGCGCGTAACCACGATCGTTCGCGCCCTTGCCGCCATCAAGAACAAGGAATTTTCCTCCGCTGAAAAGATCCTGAAATATAGCGGCCCGAACGATCTCGACCGTATGGTCAACACGCTTTTGACCGCATGGGCACGCGCCGGATCTGGCAAAGGCAAGGAAGCGCTTGCCTTGGTCAACGGCATGAAAGGCCCGGGCTGGTTTTCCATTTTCCAGAAATACAATGCCGGTGCCATTGCGCTCGTGACCGGGAACACGGAAGCCGCGCGCAAGAGCCTCGGTGAGGCCGTGGCCGACCGCGAGGGCGGCGCGACCGCCACAGACACCTACATGCGCGCCGTCATGGCGCTCGCCCGTCTTGAGGCCAAGGCTGGCAACAAGCAGAAAGCACTGGACACGATAGCTGTCGGCGATGGTTTTGCGCCGAACTATGCACCCCTGAAGGCGCTGCGTCAAAGCATCGAAAAGGGCGATAAGCCGGACCAGCAGGTTCAAACCGCTGTCGAGGGCGCTGCCTCCGTGATGTTCTCCATTGCTGGCGCGCTCAACCGCGAAGGCGCGGAAGAGATCGTCACGCTCTACCTCCAGACGTCCCGCGCATTGGACCCGCAAAGCGCCGATACGCTTATTCTGCTGGGTGGCCTTGCCGAAGCGCAAAAGCAGCCGGAACGCGCCATTCAGTTCTATCGCGAAGTGCCTGCCGATTCACCCATGCACCGCATTTCCGAATTGCAGCTGGGCTTGACCCTTGCACAGACCGAAAAGGTGGATGAAGCGCGACAGCACCTGAAGGCGCTGCTGGAATCCGATCCTGCGGACCTGCGGTCCTATCTGGCCTATGGTTCTGTCCTTTCCGACGCCAAGGACTATGCCGCAATGGCGGCAAATTATGACAACGCCGTCGAAGTGATCGGTGCCGTGCCGAAGAAGGCCGATTGGACGATCTTCTTCCAGCGCGGCATTGCCTATGAGCGCCTGAAGCAGTGGGACAAGGCCGAGCCGAGCTTCAAGCGGGCGCTGGAGCTGAACCCGGAACAACCACAGGTCTTGAACTATCTGGGCTACTCCTGGGTGGACAAGAACATGAACCTCGATGAGGGGATCGACATGATCCGCCGCGCCGTGGAGCTTCGTCCCAATGACGGCTACATCGTCGATTCGCTGGGCTGGGCGCATTATCGCCTCGGCGCTTTCGATGAAGCGGTGACGGAACTGGAACGCGCCATCGAGCTTCGTGCCGGTGACCCCACCATCAATGACCATCTGGGCGATGCCTACTGGCGTGTCGGGCGCAAGCTTGAAGCTGTCTACCAGTGGAACCGCGCGCTGATCGGCGATAGCGATGATGTGGACAAGGCCAAGGTGAAGGAAAAGATTGCCAACGGCCTGCCACCGCTGGAGAAGGAAGCGGAAAACACTGCCAAGAAAGAGCAGACCCCGCCTCCACCGGCAACGCCTGCGCCCGTGCCGGACAAGAAATCCTGACGCTTTATGCCTGTGCATGATCAAAGGGAAGCGGTCGAGACAATCGAGGCCGCTCCGGCAAAGGTCAATCTCGCCCTGCATGTGATAGGCCAGCAGGCTGACGGTTATCATCTTCTCGAAATGCTGGTGACATTCACCGAAGCGGGAGATGTCATCCGTATTCAGGATGCGCCAGACGATCGGTTTTCTATCTCTGGCCCTTTTGCAGAGCTTCTTGAAGATGGAGATGCCGGCAACAACCTCGTCCTGAGAGCGCGTGATCTGTTGCGAATTTCGGTGGATGCCAGCGGCTTACCTATCGCCACACCTGTCTCCATCCATCTGGAGAAAAATCTTCCAGTCGCATCCGGCATCGGTGGCGGTTCGGCGGATGCGGCAGCAACACTGCGCGGTCTTTCACGCCACTGGGGTCTTTCGCTGCCAACCAAAGAGCTCGATTCGCTTGCACTGAAACTCGGCGCCGATGTGCCCATGTGTCTGGCCAGTACACCGCTTATCGCACGCGGAATTGGGGAGAAGATCACCCCTCTCGCCAATCTTCCGAGTTTTTCGATGGTGCTGGTCAATCCGTTACAGGCCGTCTCGACGCCGCAGATCTTTGGATTGCTTGAAACCAAGAATAACGCACCCTTGCCGCAGATCGAAGACGATCCAGATACACACTGGCTTCCGCTTCTCGGTCAAATGCGAAACGATCTTCAGCCGCCTGCCGCTACACTGCTGCCAGTCATCAACGAGATTTTGCAGGCGCTGTCCGACCAAGGGGCCGAACTGGTGCGCATGTCTGGCTCCGGTGCGACATGTTTCGGACTGTTCGCTACACAGGAAAAGGCCGAAGAAGCGTCGGCGCGCATTCGCGAACGAAAGCCAGACTGGTACGTTGAAGCCACGACGACAAAAACGAAGGTGTTCCCATGAGCGAAGGCAAGCCATTCATTCCTGTTGGTTTCGCGGTTCTGACCGTGTCGGATACACGCACGCCTGCGGATGATAAATCCGGCGATACGCTGGCTCAGCGCATCACGGATGCCGGGCATGTTCTGGTAGATCGGGCAATCGTACCCGACGACAAGGCAGCCATTCGCGACACGGTCGAAGGGTGGACACACTCAAGCGAGATCGATGTCGTCATTACCACCGGCGGAACCGGTTTTACCGGCAGGGACGTCACCCCGGAAGCGCTCGAGCCGCTATTCGAGAAGCGCATGGACGGTTTTTCGGAAGTGTTTCATCGCATTTCTTACGACAAAATCGGCACCTCGACCATCCAGTCACGGGCGACAGCTGGCCTTGCCAACAGCACCTTCATTTTCGTGCTGCCGGGCTCTCCCGGAGCCTGCAAGGATGCATGGGACGGAATTTTGAAGGCTCAGTTCGATTATCGCCACACACCCTGTAATTTCGTGGAAATCATGCCGAGGCTGGATGAACATTTAAAGCGCGGGGCTGCGAAAGTCTGAACTGCCCGTTTCAGCGTCTCAGCGCCGATGCCGGGATGAGTTCAGCGCTGAGCCGTCGCGCCTTCATGGCTTTAGGAAATTCATCCAAGGCCATGCCATTCTGCGCCAATGCCACAGCTTCCTGCTTGCGCAGCAGCAATCCGAACTCCAGCGAATGGCTGCGTCGTTTCAGGCGTTGCAGGAATGATGGCCGGTAGTGACGTGAAGGCGCAAACCGCGCAGGCACCTTGTTCAGCGCCACATATTCAAGAATATCGTCGATCCATCCCGTCTGCGGACGGCTGCCGGGCTCCATCAGTAAAATCCATTCACCCCGCGCCGAAGTGATGATCTCACCGGCGTTCCATTGGTCGTGAAAGCGGCATCCCGCCGCTTCTGCCACCCGCGCCGAACCGTCACTGGAACCATGATCGAGAATAATGACGTCGCTGATCAAGCCCTCCACCGCACCGGACACCAGTGCAGACAAGGTGTGGGCGAGTTCGGGCTCTTGATCCCGGCATTGCATGATGACTGTTAGCATAAACCCCGTTTCGCCCGCCTGATCCCTATTCCGTGTTCGTTCCGCATGACCCGAAGCCGCATTGTTTCGAACCGACGTGACGGATAAATATCGACCTATAAGTTTTCGTCCATAAGTATGACAAAACCTAACGCAATTCCTGAGCGATTGCCACCATCGGATGATAAATTTTGTTCTTGTAATGTTCTCATTTTCGCGTTAGAAATCTCCTCATCAAAGCCGCTGGCGTTTTGCCGGTCAGGAGCGTTCAGATGAGACAACATGTGCTTTCGGGGCAGGCTGCCTTTCAGCCGGGCCATACGTCGGATATTGCCAATGCGCTGGCGGACACATCTGGCATCAGGATCGAGATCGACCGGCGCCGTGGCCGCGCAGCTGGCATCAATCCGGGCGGGCGTTTTGAGACGCTTCAGCATGAAGCGTTCGATGATGGCTGGGATATTCCTGAAGAGCCGTCCGAGTTTCGCACGGAGGTGCAGGTTGAAAAGCCACGTAGCATCATAACCCGCAACGAATCGCCTGATATTCCTTTCGATCGCTCGATCAATCCCTATCGTGGCTGTGAACATGGCTGCATCTATTGCTTTGCCAGGCCGACACATAGCTACATGGGCCTGTCTGCAGGGCTGGATTTCGAATCGAAGCTGTTTGCCAAGCCGGATGCGGCGAAGCTTCTGGAGCGGGAACTGGCGAAGCCGGGCTACAAGGCACGGGTCATCGCCATCGGCACCAATACCGACCCTTATCAGCCCATCGAAAAGGAATGGCGCATCATGCGGCAGATCCTCGAGGTGCTGGCAAAAGCAGAGCACCCTGTCGCCATCGTCACCAAATCTGCGCTGATCACGCGTGATATCGATATACTTGCGCCGATGGCGAAGAAGGGGCTGGTCAAGGTCGGTATTTCGGTGACTACGCTGGATCGGAAGCTCGCCCGCAATATGGAGCCCCGCGCATCTACGCCATCGAAGCGATTGGAAGCAATCAAGGAATTGACGGATGCAGGCATCCCCGTCGCGGTCATGATGGCGCCTGTCATTCCGGCGCTGAACGATCACGAGATCGAACGTATCCTCGATGCGGGGAAAGCTGCTGGCGCAACCGAAGCGTCTTATGTGCTGCTCCGTCTTCCGCTGGAAGTCAGTCCGCTGTTTCGTGACTGGCTGTTACGCAACTATCCGGATCGTTATCGCCACGTCATGTCACTGGTGCGCTCCATGCGGGACGGGAAAGATTACGATGCGGAGTTCGGAAAACGCATGAAGGGGGCAGGCCCTTATGCATGGCAGATCGGTCGGCGTTTCGAAATGGCGACGAAGAGGCTTGGGCTTATTCGCCGTGGCATTCAGTTGCGAGATGATCTCTTCACGGCTCCCGGCGGTGCCGGTGTGCAGTTGTCTCTGCTCTAATAGATGCTTTGAGCGTTTTAAGAACGGTGCCAGAATCGTCGCAAGTACCGGATCAAAGGCAGAAAACGGCTCTAAATCCAGTGCGTTGGTTTAAGGCGTTAGAACGGCTTCTCGGTGCGAGAGCGCAAAACAAAACAGACGTAACGGACTTTGGAGATCATGAAGCGAAAGGCCAGCAGGCTTTATCTACGCCCTGCCCCGAAGACCGGCCTGATTGAAATTTAAGAATGTCCGCTGCCCCGTCCCTGATGCAGCGGCATTGCCCCCGGTACCCGCCGCCTCGCGTGCGATCACATCCTCTCTGCCTCATGGGGATGACTTGGCCATGATCGGCCAACAGCGGCAGCCCACGCCCCTACACCGGGCTACCGCTATTTCGCCGCAACCGGGGGCTTGCAGGAGATCGGGTGTCTGTGCGAGTTTCTGCCGCATGAAACGACGTACAGCATCCGATTCTCCTGTCCTGTTCGATCTGGTGCCTCCGGTGCCGGATTTCAGTCTCGAGATTGAGGCCCGCAAGCGTGGGCTCTGGCCTGTTGCCGGTACGGATGAGGCTGGACGCGGCCCTCTGGCAGGGCCAGTGGTTGCCGCTGCCGTTATTCTCGATCCCGACAATATCCCTGCGGGTCTGAATGATTCCAAGAAACTGACGAAGGCAAAGCGGGAAACGCTCTTCGCCCAGATTTTGCAGACATCCATCGTCTCCATCGCCTCTTCCGGGCCGTTGCTGATCGACAGGATGAACATCCTCCGCGCCAGCCTTGATGCCATGCGGCGGGCAGTCCTCGGCCTCGAAGTTTCCCCGGCCCTCGTCCTTGCCGATGGCCGTGATATTCCGCCCGGCCTTTCCTGTGAGGCAAAGGCCGTCATCAAGGGTGATGCACGCTCCGTATCTATTGCTGCCGCATCCATTGTCGCCAAGGTCACTCGCGACCGGATGATGGAGCGCGCCGGTGCCATCCACACTGTCTACGGCTTCGAGATGCACGCGGGCTACGGAACACCTGTTCACCTCCGCGCGATCGAAGCTCACGGTGCCTGCTCACTCCACCGTATGAGCTTTCGTCCGCTCAAACAGGATGTTGCATAAGGCGACCGACCCGCCGACGCTGCTGCGCGATGTTTGTGTGCCTACCGGCTGCGTTTTTAAGCCTCGCAAAACTGTAGGGACAGCCTCATCGCTACTGCCGTCATGCCATATTTGATGCATAGCCGTTCGGCGTAACTTTGCGAATATCGTGGCGATAAATCACTGCTCGCGTTACTGATTGGCGAAGAGCATACACAAAGGTACGGTCGAGCCGATCGCCTTTGAGCATGTTGGAAAGATGCCCGGCCACCGGTTGCGCTGATTCGCGATGCGAAGAGATGAGCGCACCCGGTAATCAAGGGTCTTGCAGATTTGCCAGCAAATCTGCGGAAGGGGTGGTTCAAACGGGACAGCCTGCTTGCGCGGGCGCCACGGTCGCACGGTGTGGCTACGGCACATCCCCGCCCGGACAAACGAGCGATCCGGCTTGAACCTGCAGAATTGTTCCCTTTAATGAGGAAAGACCTAGCCCGCGCGCCGCATTTGATAGCCGTCCTGGTTGCCGCCATGTTCCGTAAGCCTGAACTGCTGGAGAAGCGTGCGCAGCTTGTCGCTTTCGCTGGCCAGAGCAGCGGTGGCGGAGGTTGTTTCTTCAACCATGGCGGCGTTTTGCTGGGTGGTCTGATCCATCTGGTTGACCGCCGTGTTGACTTCGGCCAAGCCTGTCGCCTGTTCCTGTGCGGAGGAAGCGATTGCCCCCATGTGATCGTTCATCGCCTCGACGTGATGGCTGATGGATTTCAGGGCATCGCCGGTTTGCTGCACCAACTTGACGCCGCTTTCCACTTCGCTGGAAGACTTGCCGATCAGTTCCTTGATCTCCTTCGCAGCCTGTGCGGAGCGCTGTGCGAGTTCGCGCACCTCCTGAGCCACAACGGCGAAGCCCTTGCCCGCTTCACCCGCTCGTGCCGCTTCTACGCCCGCGTTTAGGGCG
>JAAIGE0101614821.1_pt1 | contig 13012 bp, 15 predicted proteins | sample 6487951 | NCBI WGS metagenome assembly JAAIGE01 (sample SAMN13974128, study PRJNA590717) | phyllosphere metagenome | biome: tomato field; feature: multiple bacterial spot infested tomato fields; material: tomato leaves; isolation source: leaves from tomato fields | host: Solanum lycopersicum ... | reverse complement strand
GCTGGATTACGTGTTCGGCGATGCGCGCCGCTTTGCGCAATACCGCGACGAATGCGCGAAAGGGAGATCGGATTTGGACGGGTCCATCTCAAAGCGGATTCGGCCAAAGCGCACGAGTATCGCCCACGCTCCGAGGTTGTTAAAAAGTGACACAAGAAGCGCCTGAAAGCGCAGCTTTCTCAGTGGCTTGAAAAAGATAATGGTGCCCCTTGCCGGGCCACATCAGTTAAAGGATTTCAATCACATAACGACGTTCTGGACTCAAGCCTTTTCTGCAAAATCATTACGCTTTCTAGAATTTTGTCCAGACGGACGCAAGCGGATTGACTCTCTCTAAAAATGAGAACATTTATAGAACAAACGAGAGAGCAAGATAATGTCAGCCGCTGAAAAAATCATCGTCGTACAATTTAAGAAGAACCGGGGTGGAATTGTGCCCGGCGATATTCGTCCAGCATCAAACTCGGCCTCTGCTGAAAAGATCGCCGCAGCCATGGCCCCCCGGCATATAGGAGTAGCTGCGTATGCCGTCACAGTGGATGAGGAAAGTGGCGACATGGCAAACCCTCGGCTTCTGGTATCGCATGGTCAGATCGCAGATCTGATGCCCGACTGACGCGCAAAACGTAATCATCACTATCTCATCTTGACAGCTCTGAAAAAGGAGATCGGAAAACGTGCGACCTACACAGAAACAACCCGAAGCTGATCCGGTCGCTCATCTTGTCGCTTGGCACGACGGAGATCACCGCGCCGCGATTGAAACATTGATGGAGGATGTGCGGTACTTGAGGGCGCAACTGGCTTTAGCATCTGCCGCTATGAGTGCTGGATATACCAGAGGATGGGCGCCGAATGAGGACCGGCAGTGAAGCCTAAGCAAGACCACTTTATCCGTTTCGATGAATGGTGGAATAGGCGCGGAGAGCAAAGCAGGTCCATTCTGGACGAACGGACTGCACGCATGGCGTTCGTTGCGGGTTGTCGGGTGACGACTAATTCTGTGCCCAAGCAGGCGCTTGACAGACGCGGTAAGCAGTATCGTTTTCAATGCGGCCGTTGGATAGTAACCGTCATCGCGAAAGCTGCGCCCGAGGCAAAAGAAAAGGCTATCGAGGTGCTTGATCGTCGCGCTGAGAAATTCATGATTTCTGCGCTAGTCGGAGGCTGGTATCTTTCACCGATAGGTGTTCATAGGTGACAGAAGACAAGATCGGCGACGGCGTTCATGTTAACCACTATTGCCCGAACCCGGGGCTGTAAGAAGTGGGGTGGTCTCGGCTATCCCAAGAGCAAAATGAACGCGACGCAATTGTGGTGCTGGGAGCATTATTCTTACAAGGAGGCGCCGAGCTAATGGATTCGATACACGCCCGCCGTAAACATTACGAGCAACGGCTTGCCGTCGCCTTGCGCCAGTTCAATGACGCAATCCGCGACGTGCATAAGTCTGGCCTTGATGTCGAGATCAGCACCCTTACGATGCACACGCAGCGCGGACCGATGCTTCAAGTGGACTTGTACACATTCAAGCTTGAAGGCGCTCCGCCAGTTCTGAAAATTGTTACAGATGAAACGCCGCAGTTTTGAGGATCGCGATAGCGCTCTTAGCCTCAGCGCCTGGATCCAAAACAGTCGACGACCTAGAATTCCGTGGGGAATGAATCACCATGTAGTTCGCTATGTTGCAGACCCACAGTCGAGGCACTATTCGGTAATGCACCGAGCTCAATACGCGCCCATTAATCTAGAGGCTCTATGTACGACGCCGTCACTTTCGATACTCAGACCGTTAAATCTAATAGTTTTGATTTCGACGGAGGGGTGTTGAAGCTTCTGACGAAGCTTCGGCATGACACCATAGCGGTAGTAGTGACAGAGGTCGTTTTCGCCGAAATCAGAAAACATCTCACTGATCACACCCAACAAATTATCAGCGGGCTTGAGACAGCTTTAAAAAAAGCGCGCGATTTTGGAGTCGCAGATATCCCTATGCCCCTTACAGGGCGGGATCCGGCAAAGCTTATCGCCTATGAGCGTTTGAGAAATTATGTCGCTGCCTTGGACGCGGTAGTAATTTCTAGTGCCGAGGTAAACACCGCAGATGTGTTGAAACGGTACTTCCTAAACTTGCCACCGTTTTCCAACGCAAAGAAAAAGGCTGAGTTCCCTGACGCAGTGAGCCTGCTTTCGCTTGAGAAATGGGCGGAATCGAAAAATTATAAAGTGCTCGCCATAAGCGGTGACAGCGACTGGGCGGCCTTTGGCGAGCAATCCCAGCACATTGACGTGGTCAGCGATATAACCGCGGCCTTGGATGTGCTTAACGGCCAGCTTAGTGAGACCCGTCTAATCGTCGGAAAGGCTCTCGATCAGGTTGATGGAGAAGGGGAAGACCGCTTGCGTTGCCAGTTTAGCCGGGCGCTTGAAAAGGCCTTGGAAGACTTGTCGATCGGATCAGAGGGTGAGAATTACAATCACATTGAAGGTGAGCAAGCCGAGTTGACACTACAGGGCTGGTCGCTGACTCATGTTCCAAGTTTCGAATTATTATATTCCGACGAAGAGAACTCCCGCTTTGTGGTCTCGGTTGATGCTGAAGTGGATGTTTCTGCGAAAGCTGATTTTTACATTTCTGAGTATGATAGGGGAGACGGTGATTTTTTCCCACTTGGCATGACCACCGCGACTGTTCACAGGCATTTAGAATTGAAGCTGCTCGTCACAATCTTAAGATTGGGCGACACCTTTGGGATCGGCGGGATAGAGGTACATAAGGCGCCCTCCTTTATAGACTTTGGAGAGGTGGAGCTCGACTTCAGTAATGATTACTTCGATCACATCGACGACCCACTAGACCATGAAGATGTCCACATAAAACCGGAAGAACAGTCGACCAACGATCCGTCATAAAAGCGCTGACCTTGATGCGGTGGCGTCAATCTGGTCCAGTTCGAGATCCCACTCGTTGGCAGCCATCAGAGCCGCTTTCAAATTCGCGTAGACAGTGCTTCTCATCATCACCGTAGCTAGAACAGCGCTAAAAGGCTGATCCTCTCCGGATTTTTGAAGGAGCTTCTTTATCGCTCTAATCTTTGCACGCCGTTGCCTTACTGTGGCAGACAGCGGCATAAGGTTATAGTCATTATAGAGGTCAATTAAAGTTTTCTTAAAGGTCTCTCCCACCTTATATCGGAGGACACCAAGCCTAGGGATATCGTCAAGCCCTAACTCGATGATTGAGTTCTCACCTTCATTAGACAGTCCAATAGGTCTGTAGGCTTCGTCCAAACGTATGTGACTAGGCGGGGCCATTGAAACTGGGTCAACAATCATCTGACCAGCTACCGCAACGTCCCAAGAGCTTTTGTTGGCATTGCATCTGCGGCAAACCGGAAGCAAATTATCCCAGTCCAATACCATTGTTGGGTGATGATCCTTTGCGTAGAAATGCTCTACTTCCACGTAGGTAGCGCCGTAGCCTAGTTCCAATTCGCAATAAGCACACTTCCCATGCGACATCTGCAGCAGGGCAGTCTTTATTTCATCGTGGTTCCAAACTGCTTTTCCAGTGGCAATATAGGTACTGACACCAGCCGTTACGAAGGCCGCATCTAGGATTGTGGGCGCTGTTCTACGTGTAAGTCTGATCATCTAATAGTTTCGATTTCGATAATTTGGCGGATGATGCTGGAAGGGTGAAGCGCTCGCAACAGGAGGCCTTTGAAATACTCGGTAGCTTCACTATCTTGTCGCGAAACAGCGTTTTCATATTTGCTCATCATATCAGCAAATGCCGGTGGGCGTGCATCTTCCATGCCCATAACGTCCCTTAGGATCTCTTCAACGGTCCAGCCGATCAATCCAAACTCTGGGTCCACGTCTTTGAGAGCAACTGGTGCGGATCCAGATTTAGGAAGGATAATCAAGTTGTCCGGTCGACCATATTGCACCATATGAGGGCTGTGCGTAGTGACGATTATCTGCGCGCCGGGGTAGGCTTTTTCCAGCGCTACGAGCATCGGTCCATGCCAGGTTGGATGAAGGTGTAAATCTAGCTCATCAACTAAGATCACGCCCGAGAAATCAGCTGCGGCGACATTCAGTTGCCGATACTCAATTTCTTTTAGGATACCAAAAATCAGTCCGTATGAGGTTCGAAACCCAGCGGACATGTACTCGAATGGTATCTGACCAGACCGCGTTTTAAGCAAAATATCAAAAGATGAGCTATCTACATAGTCAAGCTCTACGGACGCATCCAAAAGTGAGAAGAATGTTTTAGCTAGCTCTAGGTTTTGGATCCTATGCGGGGGCCAACTACCCGAATGCGGCGACATTAAAAACCGATTACTGAACCACTCCTTAACGTTGTCAACTGTTATGCCGCTGCTCGCTTCTTGTTGGAAATCATGATCCTGCCGGACGGGATCGCGCAGAACGCCTTGTAAAGGCCTGTAGTAGAGGTCGCGGTTGCTTCTAACATAAATTAAATGATTAGCATTAGGTATGGAGCTTTGGATGGCCGAGGCACTTTCTCCTGGCCCAAACGCTCTGACACTGCCTCTTCCTTCAAGCAGGTCCATACCCGCTGAGGCGGAATAGCCGATCGAGCCGATTTCGCTGCCTGCTCGACGCCTAATATTAGGAATGTTCCAGCTTCTGACCACCAATGCGCCGATTACATCGAGCACGGTGGTTTTGCCGACCCCGTTTTGACCGCAGATGATATTTAATTTAGGATCGAATTTTATCTTCATTTCCCTGAAACCGCCTATATCTTGGAGGTTCAGGGAATTAATCCGCAGACTGGGGTAATCCATGGGGCTACTCTGTGTAAATTCGCTTTTGAGTATCTCGTCACATACAACTAACGTCAAGCCAATGAGCCTAAACAACATATAACCTCATGTGCGAGAACCAAAATGATTGTATCCGCGACGCCGTCGCGCATATAAGACGTTAAGAGCCGCGCGAATTACCTCGCACGACTCTATCTCTATCTTCCTACAAGAAAGTCACCGATCCGCTTGAGAGCGTCCGCGAAGGTTACGCCCAGCGCCATCGCCGCAAAACCGATAGCGGTCAACGCACCTGCCCCCATGAGTCTCAATCGCTTCATGTCATCGGTCACTGGCTTCATATCGGTCACATCTTCTTTAACCACTGCCACGGTCTGTTCGACTTCACCCACACGATTTACCATTTCATCCAGCCGCCTATGAACAACAGAGCGGCTTTGATCTGCTTTGTCTTCTGAGCGTCGCGCTTGCTCTTCGACGCGCTGCAAAGACTCCTTCAGCGCTACCTGCATTGCCAGCATCTCTCCTATTTTCTGATGTAGCGAAGCATCAAAATCAGATGGTCCCATTTCCCCATTCCTTCTCCGGTATTAGTTCGGCTACTTCCGGCAGGCCGGGTCTTTGCTGCACTGTCGATTGTTGGCGTGGATCGCAGGACCGGCCGTTGCATCGAGCGCGGCCAGGCGCGCCGCCTGCGGGTCAGAAAAGCGCGTCATCGAATAGCCGGCACCCTCAGTCGCAGGTGCTGTCTGGCAACCGGCTATCCCGCATGAAAACAAGGCAACGATGACGAGGCGTGAGACTGAGAAAGGTTTCATGGTTTTCTTCCAGTTTTTTGATGCGCTCGAGCGCGTTCTTCGCAGCTTCAATCTGCAAGGCGGCGCGCTCTGTAGACGCGCCATTATGCTTGCCGAGGGTGTAGGAGGCGGCGGACAGCGCAAGCGCGCCCAGAACCCCGCCAGCCGTGATTTTGAGCCATGTCGGGATGAGCATCAGGACAGCCCCCGAACCTGCGCATCGACCTTCTTCACGTCCACGCTCTTGCGCCAGAGAAGGAAGAGGCCGAGGACGGCGAACGCGACCAGGACAAGGGCAAGGTTCTGCCAAGGCATTGCACCGACCGCCGCCAGCCCTGAGGAAAGCCCGCCGCCCGTAACGGCCGGAACGATAACCTCCTTCGATTTCCACCACGGCGCTTCCATGCTGGGGGGAATGACCGCGACCGGTACGGCCTCGGTCACAGGCGCGGCCTTGACGGCGTTAGGGCCGTTGCTCTTAGGCGAAAGGGACACAAGCGCCAGATGGATGGCCGCGCGCGTCTGCGGGCCGTCCAGGCCGTCAAGATTGCCCTTGTAATAGCCTGCGGCCTTGGCCTTGCCCTGAAACCCCCGAATGTCGGTCGGGTTAAAGCCGAGAACGACCAGGCCGAGGCGGGTGTAATAGGCCAGCCGGTCGGCATAGCCGTTCAAGCCACCATTGATTTTCCGGGTGATCATTTCCGGGTCGTTGCGGTCCGCATAGCGGTTGAGGCTCCGATGATCGGGATTGCCTTCGTCCCAATACCAGATCGCGGACAAGCCTTCCCAAGGGTCGGTATTGATCAGGTCGGGATTGGAAACGAAATCAGGCGGGTTCAAGCCCATGCGCTTGCACCACTCATAGAACGCGCGAATGTTATATCCGCCCGTTACCTGAATAGGCCCGCGCCCCCGGTTCTTGTAGCCGTCGCCATCGGCTTCCGGCGTGTTTCCGAGATCCGGGCGGGTGTCGTACCGGGCCTGCGCTGGCGTCGGCCCCCAGATTTCGCGGTCATATCGAAACTCGCCGCTTTCGTGCATGAGCTGCGCGAGGAAGGCGACCGTGCGATGCACGACATCGAGGCCGAATTTTTTTCCATAGTCGTCGAGTGCGACCATGACAGAGTTGAGATTGCTTTCAAGAATACGCGACTTCGCAGACGCCCGCACGTGGTCGGCAGAGACTTTTGCCATAACGATTTCCTTTTAGGAGAAGTTGATTTGGTCGGAGACCGAGCCAAAAGCAGCTCGACTTTAAATTGTCGAAATGCTTATTACCCCCGCCAAGTTGAGTTCACGGCGAGGGGTTAGGATGACGGAGTATTATCAGGCGTTCGTTTGGATCGAAGGATCAGCGGCTAACGCACCGGATTTGTCACTGCTGGATAGAGACAGGAGTAACCTAAAGCGGACGCTGGTGAAGCCCTACAAGCGCGGTCAAGCCACGTCAAAGACCTGAGCAAGGTCGTGAAGGTCGAAATCTTCAAGACGCCGAAAAGGATTTTCGAGCACATCAAAGACGACGCCGTTTACTCAGACAGGTGGACGAGGGATTTTAATGCATCCTCAGATGCCGTCTTTCTCATGAACCTGCCTTCCGATGATCCTCTTCGATCAGCGCAAGGAAACGGAGAGGTAGTCACACGCGAGTTCATTAAAGGTCCTCCCGGAGAAGGGTCGTCGTTGTCCAAGCTGGCTAATGGGCCGTGGGTATCTGGCATCGGGGTAGGCATAGCTGTGGCCGCTTTAACAGGTCTAGCCGCCTACTTCGGACTACCCGGCTGAAGGCCAGACAAGCTCCGGCAGCTCGGCCAGAAACTCATCCACGGTCGGAATGGCTCGTTCACCCGCCATGACCTTATCCAGTTCGTCTGTGGCGTAGGTCCACACGGCAGAGCGCCAGGCGAACAGCGTCGCCGCTTCAGCCGCAAATTTCGGGTTCGGGTCATCCCGATATGAAATCGCGGTATGGATGCTGTCATACCGGCGTTGACCGGCAGTAGTGTCTAAGTGGGTCTGAATGGAACCGGTGAACTTTTCCTGAAGGGCGGTACGTTGCTTTTCCGCCTTTTGCTCAGCAGTGATGATGATCGAAGCATCAGGCGTCCACATCGGCATGCTCCTCAGTTTCTTTCGCTTGAGATGGCGGGTCTGGCACGAACTCGGTGGTCGTCACTGGATTTGCCTGCCACTCATAGCGAATTGTGGTGACGTTGCGCCCATCTTTCACGACTTCTTCTGATCGCGTCGAGTATGGAGAGAAGGGCAGATCGATAACGCCGTCAGGTGGGTTTTCAATCGGTGCAGGAAACGCAACATACTCGGCGGGTTCAGCGCCGTGGGGTAGGGCGATGCAGATGTGCAAATCGCCATCGATGCGGGTCACGTCAGAGCAAATCCAATCGCCCGGAATGTCGGATACCTTTATCGTCCCGCCCTCAGGCAAGGGACCGAAGTTGAGAAGATCGCCATTGATGCGAAGCCGATCGCCGTTCTTCTCGACGGTCAGCTTGTCATCACGACGCATAGGAGAGAGGAAGATTTTCATCAGTACCACCTTCCGATTGCTGTCATATACACGGTTCCAGCGTAAGCATGCGAAACCGTGTCGAGGTTATAAATTGCCACTCCAGCCGTAGAAACAGAGCCTCCTCCTTCAGAACCAATATGCAGAGTGTGACTCCATGATCCGTCATAAGAAAGCGAACGACGCGGAGGACTTATGAAGGACGCAGCATAGGTGAAGGCGCCAAAAGCAATAGCTTCCTTTGACTGGAGAGTTGGGTTTCCTGTTGGGGCTGACGCTGTGCAAATCTGCGTCCCATCCGCGAAGCGGGTGTATTCCCCGTTGGCGTTGCTGCCGCGCTCGATGATTGCGCCAGACGGCATTCCGTTGGCGTTGTAAACCTGACCCACCGAAGACGCCCCTGCTGCCCTCCAAGGCCCCCACACGCCGTTGGCTCTATGCCTTCTGTAAGCAACATCTTCACCTAGGGTTGGATAGGCAATCTGAGTTGCGCTGGTATTGTCCGACCAAGGAATGGTGAGTACGCCAAAATAGCCTGGTTTAGGTATACCTGCCGTCTCTGGGCCGACAGCAACCCACCCTCCGGTCAAGATAGCATTTAGGTCCGTTACAAAGGCAGAGTATCCCCTTAGCGAATTTGGAAGCTGCGAGTTCGGCAACTGCCCGCCATTTAACAGCGCCCGAGCCGACGCAGGAAAGTCTGCGAGCGCGCCTGCCCCGCCGGGACCGAAGTACGGCAGCTTGTCAGCGGCAGGCGTCAGCCCAGACAACTGACTTATGGCCTGGCTTCGCATTTCATTTAGCAAAGCAGCGAGCTTCACAGCGTTCTCGGTTGACTGCCGCTCGAACGCACCATCGCGCACGAGAGCATAGCTGTATGTCCCGTTTGCGCCCTGCCATGGAATAGCGGCCATGATTTTTGTGTTGTCGTCGACCGTGGCGATAGGAAGCGACATGGCCCCGACATTCGGGACGTTCACGAAGATGATGCCGCCAACGATCAGCGCCGCTTTCCAGGCCGTGTCTACGCCGACAATGTCGGTAGAGCCTTTGACAAGCGTAATGGTGCCGGACGTGTAAGGTACGGTCATGGGTTATCCTTTTTTGGGAATGCCGAAGATGTAATAGCGAATGCCCAACACTTCGTCGGGATAGACGGTATCGAGACGCCAGCCGCTTCGGTCGGAGTAGTACCAGAAGTAATATTTCGGGCGTCCGCGATAGCTGTGGAACGCCACGTTGTTGGCTGTCACGCGGGCATAGGTCGTATCGCCGGTCTCGAACCAATCATTGCCGTTCAGCTTTGACATCGAGACCGTCGCGGGCCTTACGCAGCCTTGATATGCCTCAATGGTGAAAGGGCCGGACGAGGCCGACCGACCAGCCGTTGTGACCATCATCTTGATGAAGGGGAAATACCCCTCGGTATTGATCGGAACGTTTTTGACTTGCGCCCCAGCTTCCACCGTGAAGTAGCCTTCAGCAAGTATCCGCAAGGCGGGCCAACGGCTATCGATAACGATGTCTGAAAACGCCGGAGGATTTGCAGCGCCAGGCCGCAAAAACTGCACGACATTTTCGCCATTCACTTCGAATTGCCGGAAGACATCGTTATCGCCAACGGTCTGGCTTACCTGATCATTCACGATGACGACAAACCGCGCACGGCATGCAATCCCGCTGTTCTGGAATTGGATGCGGTCAGAGAGCAAACGCCATTGCGCCCCGACTGGCGAAGTGCGCGGGAGAGCTGGGTAAACCAGTTCGTCACCCGTGTAGTATTGCACATCGCAAACGCTGTTTATCGGTATCGGAACCGACAACATGTATTCGCTGGCGCCGACAGGAATTGCGATATCATCCGCCGCCACAATCTTTGTCGGCCGTATGCTCGAGGACACCGCCAATTGAGCATCGGTCGCCACATCGACATCGAAACCCGGCTTTGCGACCCTCAAGCCATTCTTGTTGATGGTGATTGACCTTTGACCAGGCTGTGACGCAAGCGGCGCGGGCAGGGGCGTAATATCTCCTGGCAGGTTCCAAACAACCACGTCCGCGTACGTGCCAGGAACAAGAGAGACCTGGCCGTCATTGCTCAGGGCGTTCATGAAATGCAGGAGGGCTGGATAGGTCGTCACGCCATTACCCCAGCCGTCCCATCCGGTCACGTTGGTACTGTGATTGATCTTCCAGCCAGCTTCACCATACCGGGAGCCGGGATAGTGCAGGCGGCAGTAACCCACGGCGCTGTTTTGCCGAGATTGGTATTCATAGTAGTGCTGCGCGCCTTGGGTATACCATCCGGTAAACTGGTTTTTGACGACGAAGTCAGTCAGCGGAACGTTGAAATCGAGCCCGGGAAATGCGGCTTTCTGGTAGTGGTAGACGCTCCACTTTCCCCGGTAGTCGTAGCGGTAGCGCTCGAAATTGTACTGGTTAGCGCTGGCAGGCTGCACGGTGGCATCAGCATCAGACGTTTTATCGACGCGGCTTAAACGCGTCTGGATGGTGTCTTTGCTGTTGAACAAGAAAGCGCCGGGCGAATTGTCCGGCGTGGTTATAGGGTCGAGGTCTCCGCGCACAATTTTGATGCACGGAGCGCCTGCATAGTCGATACCGATAAGCGTTCTAGTCATGAGCGAAACACCAGAGTCCCCGCCTTCACATCGATTTCCATTTTGTTGTTGTCGCCACCGATGTAACCGGTCCGCAGGCGGTCGATATGCGCGGCAGTGATCGTCAAGCCTTCTGACGTGAAGGTGGCGAGCGCCTGCCCATTTTCGCCGTTGTCATCGACAAAGATGGTGCGGTTCGCCACGTGGATATTCTCAGTCTTGAGAACCCCGGCTTCCTGATAAACACGCATGATGAGTGCCGCCAAAGCCGCTTGCTCACCCTTCTTGGCTCTTGCCGCCAGCTCGATTTTTGAAAGCGTGTCGCCGTTGGTTTGTGCCGTGATGGCAAGATATCCATCGGCCAGCACGTCTTCCATTTCCGCGCGGACGGTATTGATGCTTTCGGCAAGCGCCTTGTCGCCATCGACGCGCGCGGTATCGACGTTGGCAATCTGTGCCTTGGCGGTATCCACCCCGGCACTGACTGTCTGGATTTGCTGCGCAAGAGCGGTTTGCCCATCCAGACGCACGCGGCTTTCCGTAGCAATTTCGCCAAACGCCTTTCCGAGGTTGCGGCGCAGAACCTTCCGCTCACTGAAGCCCACAGCTCCTTCAAGCGAAAAGCCGTCTGCCAGACTGGCGATCAACTGCAAGGCTTGGTCAAGACCGGCCTGCAGTTCTTCCAGACGCCCCGAAATGTCCTTGCGGACCTGTCCAAGACCGACCTCGATATCCGCATTGCCACCGTCGCGGGAGCGAACGGTTATCGGCAATACCCAGCTTGTAGGCCGATCAGCCACAAGCTTGTAGCGGAACTGATAGTCCGTAAGGCTCAAGATGCCTTCCTGAAGAATGGTCAGCGTCTTGTCGGCCGGAACGGTTCGCGTGAAGACGTTGTTCGGCTCCGACTTGATCCAGTATTCAAACTCAATGGCTTGAACCGTGACATCGGTGATCTTCGTCCAAGACAGACGGAAGCCGGGATAGGTCCGGCCATCCGCACCGACGCCGATCACGGGAATGACGGCATAGTCCAGCAGCGCGGCCAGGTAGACCGGTTGCGCATTTGGAAGCGGTATAGTCGGCGGAATGACGCCCACGGCCTTATAAATAAGACCGCTGCGCTCCTGTAGCGACAAGGCCACGTTGCGCGGTCCATCGCTATCCAGCGCCTTGATAGCGCGACTTGACACCATGTAAGTGCCGCGCCGCTTCTCATTCTTGGAATCCCAGTTGACCCAATCCCCAGCTTTCAAATCCTTGAAGCGCGGACGAAGGACAAGTTCGGCGGTCGCCTCAAAGCGGTTTTCGTTGAAATAGATGCTTGCGAGCTGGTTAGCCTGTCCCTTGGAAAACACCATGGGGAAGTTCAACGCCTCGTCACGGTTGCGCCGATCTGCGGCGACATGCCCCGCGTCCGTTTGCTGATCATAGCCAGCAGGCGACCACATGTTGCCGGGTTCCTGATAGGTGCCGGACACACTGTTGACCAGTTCGCCCATCGACCGACGCTTGCGGAAGCGCAACGGCTCGCTGGCAATGATATCCTCATCTGTGAAGGTCGCGACAATCGGCTGTTCAGAACCAATGATCGGCCAGGAGCCTTCGACGCCATCAACCACGATACCGCCGCAAGACAGCATCAGGGAGTCGATATTGTCGCCGTGGTCTAGATCCGCATCGAGCAGGATCGAGCAACGTGCGCGACGCCCATAAGACGTAAATTCATCGCAGATGTTTGCGGCCGTGACATACCTTTCAAAAGGCAGATCGCTTTCCGGCATGCCCATGCCAAGGAACAGGTCGCCATTCCAGATAAAGCCGCGGCGATAATTGTAATCCATGATGACGGGGTTTTCGGTGTATTCGTAAGTCGAATAGTCACCCCAGCGATGGTTGCCGTTCCCGCCCCGACTGGAGTCTTTGCGGAGATCGTAAAGACGCGCGCCCCGAATTTCGAAAAAGAAGTCCGGGAACTGGTTGAGCTTTTCCTGATCGTAGACCAGCTCAACTTTCAGATAGCAGATGCCGGAACCGACATGATCCGCAGTCCACCGGCCGAGCGGGTTACTGTTTGCGATCAGGCCCGCATCGGCCTGCGTCTGTGTGCCATCATAGAAAGTGAAGAACATGCGTCCGGCATAGTCGCCGGTCAGCACCGCGTACCGGCCGTCATTGCCTCGCGCTATGTTGAGCTGTGAGCCACCGCCCCAAATCTTCGACAGGCCATCGCAGGGGAAGTCCGAGAACTCGTAAATCTGCTCGAGG
>JAAIGE0100379461.1_pt1 | contig 13012 bp, 4 predicted proteins | sample 6487951 | NCBI WGS metagenome assembly JAAIGE01 (sample SAMN13974128, study PRJNA590717) | phyllosphere metagenome | biome: tomato field; feature: multiple bacterial spot infested tomato fields; material: tomato leaves; isolation source: leaves from tomato fields | host: Solanum lycopersicum ... | reverse complement strand
CCCTGGCGCAGGTATTCAGTCGGTGGTGGAAAGTGACTGTTGAGATCCAGCACTTCACGCTTGAGGCTGGCAAACGCAATGATATCCAGCTCGCCCAGATTCAGGCCGCGCTCACGATAATTACTGGCCTTCTTGCTTAACGTGGGAGCCAGCCTTCGCAGCAACTCCGACGCCGGGATACGTTTGGGCTTGGCCTCCCGTCGCACCAACTGGCTCAGCGAGAATGCGCTACGTCGCCGCTCCAGTTCCTCTCGCCACTCATCGTTGAGGCGTCGACCTTCATCGAGGACAAAGAACACCTCGAAACAGGCATCGCGAAACAGCACATCGGGAGGCTCCTGACCCGCAGGCAGGAAGTCTTCATGGCGATGGGGAATATTCAAGCCTTGCAGCAGGCGTTCACAAACCCAGCGCTCGCGCTCCCACTTTCTCGCATTGGAAAGGAAGGAGTTGGCTTGTTCGGCCTGGATTGTGAGCAGGCGCAGGTAGTCTGAATCATCCATGGCCCAAGCTTAGCGCCCAAATGTGAACGAGAAAAACAAAGACTTGGGTGTTTCGGGAGTTTTTTGCGTGGATTTCAGAAGCAGCAGGTCTGCCATGAAAAATACCGGTTTCCCTGACTAGGCTTTGTACGAAATGTATCTGCGCTCGATGATGCTGCGTTAAAAACAGGCTCGTGCGCGAGTCCGGGCTCGGCGCCCCCATCGCAATGCTCATTTACACCAGTAAAGTCGGGCGCGACTCCGACCGTTCCTCGCCTGTTTTTGCCTTGCCTCACCTTCGCTCGAAAACATTTCGTACAGAGCCTAAAGCTTTTGTTCTTTGCGCCGAACCCATGGCGAGCCAATTAAATGACGCTCAGGAATTCCTTTCTCGCATGGAATGTAGATGAATCCCTATTTCTCCTTTGGTCTGGTCATCCTGTGCTGTGCCAGTGCATACAGCGGATCGGCTTTATCGCGTGATTTGCCCGGGCAGCATGCCGATCTGTTAGGCGTTTATCAGGCCGCAGCTCTCAACGATGCGCAATTGTCGGCTGCCCGCCATGCCTACCAGGCCCAGCGCGAAGCCGTGCCCCAGGCACGGGCCGGTCTGCTGCCGAACCTGACCGCCGGGGCGACCTCCGAAGTGACCCGGCTGGAGCGTGATGAACCTGCGTTGAGCCGCGAGCGAAGCGGTACAACCTTCCGTGCCAACCTCAACCAGCCGTTGTTCCGTATCGATCGCTGGTTTCAATTGAAGGCTGCACAATCCAGTGTGAGCCAGGCCGAGCTGGAGCTTTCCGCTCAGGAGCAGACCCTGGTGTTGACGGCCGCTCAGGCCTACTTTGAAACCCTGCGCCAACTGGACGGTTTTGCCGCTGCTCAGGCTGAAGAGGCCGCTCTGTTGCGCCAGCGCGATCAGGCCCAGGGGCGTCTGGAAGACGGGGCTTCCAGTATCACCGACGTGTATGACGCCCAGGCTGCCTATGACAATGCCCGCGCCAACCGTCAGCAGGTGCAGCGAAGAGTGGACGATGCCTATGAGGCACTGGAGCGTCTGACCAGGCACACCTACACCTCGATTGCCGGCATGGGGCATCAACTGCCGGTCGAGGCCCCCGTCCCCAATGACGCTCGCGCCTGGGTGGATACCGCCGTGCGGCAGAACCTTGAACTGCAAGCCAGCGCGCATGCCGTCAGTGCCGCCGAGCAGACGCTCAATCAGCGCAAGGCAGGGCATGCGCCGACCATCGATGCCGTCGCCTCCTACCGCAAGGGCGACAACGACAGTTTTGGCTACAGCAACCCTACCGACTTCGGCAGTAACGGCTATCGCGACAAGGTTGCACAGAGCAGCATCGGCATTGAGCTGAGCATTCCTCTTTACTCGGGCGGTATGACCAACTCCCAGATCAAGGAGTCCACCGAGCGCCTTTATCAGAGCCAGGACGAACAGGAAGACCGGCGTCGGGAAGTGGTGTTGAACACGCGCAATGCCTTTCGCGGTATCAACGCCGGAATCGAGCAGATCACGGCCCGTCGGCAAAGCATCGTGTCCGGTCAGAAGTCCGTGGAGGCCAACCAGGTCGGTGTGGATGTCGGCTCGCGCAATATTGCCGATGTGCTCAATGCCCAGCGTCAGTTGTACGCGGCAGTCCGTGACTACAACGATGCCCGTTATGACTACATTCTCGACAATCTCAGGCTCAAGCAGGCGGCTGGCACCCTCAGCCCGGACGACCTGAAAACGCTCGCGGCATACCTGAAACAGGACTACAACCCGGCCCGGGATTTCCTGCCACCCGGGCTTTGAGCGTGTTTTTTACGGTGCGTAGTTCAAAAGTAACAGTGCCGATACATTAGTTTTTGAAAATGTGATATTCATCACAATGGCTTATTGCCATTGTTTAACAAGTTGATCAGATTTGCCCGCTCAGGCGGCATATCAGCAGGGAAGCGCTATGAACGATTCAGAAATGGGCACTGCGGTGCCTGAAAGCGCCCCGCGCCTCGACACTGGCCTGGCCTCGCTGGTCATGCTTGCGCGCTTCCATCAGGTAGCGGCTTCGTCTGATCAACTTGCCCATGAGTTTGGCAGCCATGACCAGAACCTGTCTCTGGACAGCCTGCTGCTGGCCGCCCGCAAGCTCGGCCTCAAAGCCAAGGCTGCCAGAACCACCACAGAACGTCTGGATCGCACGCCACTGCCTGCCATTGCGGCTGATAACAATGGCGGCTTCTTTATCATTGCGCGCCTGGATCAAGGCAAGGCGTTGATCCATGATCCGCTCGCCCAGCGTCCCGAAGTCATCACCTTCGAGGCTTTGCAGGAACGCTGGACCGGGCAGTTGGTGCTGATCCGTTCTGAAGCCGGTACGCCAGGCGAGTCTTCCCGCTTCGACTTCACCTGGTTCATCCCGGCCATCGTCAAATACCGCAAGCTGCTGGGCGAAGTGATGCTGGTGTCCTTCGTCCTGCAGATTTTCTCCCTGATCACGCCGCTGTTCTTTCAGGTGGTCATGGACAAGGTGCTGGTCCATCACGGTCTGACAACGCTGGACGTGATTGCCATTGGTCTGGCTGGCGTCATGTTGTTCGAGTCGGCGCTGTCGGGCTTGCGCACCTATGTGTTTGCCCACACCGCCAGCCGCATCGATGTCGAACTCGGCTCGAAGCTGTTCCGCCACCTGATTACCTTGCCGCTGTCGTACTTTCAGGCGCGTCGCGTGGGGGATTCCGTGGCGCGGGTGCGTGAGCTGGAAAACATCCGCAACTTCCTGACCGGCAATGCGATCACCCTGCTGCTGGATGTGCTGTTCTCGGTGGTCTTCATTGCTGTGATGTTCTACTACAGCGGCTGGCTGACCCTGATCGTCTTGCTGTCGCTGCCGCTGTACGTGCTGGTGTCGGTGCTGATTACCCCGGTGCTGCGCAAACGCCTCAACGACAGTTTTGCCCGAGGTGCCGAGAACCAGGCCTTTCTGGTGGAAACCGTCAACGGCATCGATACCCTCAAGTCCATGGCTGTGGAGCCCCAGGCCATCCGCAAGTGGGACAACCAGCTCGCCGGTTATGTCGCTGCCGGTTTCAAGACCCAGAACCTGTCGACCATCGCCAACGAAAGCGTCTCCCTGATCGGCAAACTGGTGACCGTCGCGACCTTGTGGTTCGGTGCCCGACTGGTGATCGACGGCCAGCTCTCGGTGGGGCAACTGATTGCATTCAATATGCTGGCCGGGCGTGTGGCCCAGCCGATCATGCGTCTGGCGCAACTGTGGACCAACTTCCAGCAGACAGGTGTTTCGGTTCAGCGTCTGGGCGACATCCTCAATACTCGTAACGAACTCACCCAGGCCACCCGCAGCGCACTGCCGCCCATCAAGGGCCGCATCGAGTTCGATCAGGTGCATTTCCGCTATCGCCCGGACGGTTCGGAGATCCTGCGCGGCATCAATCTGACCATCATGCCGGGTCAGGTGATTGGCGTCGTGGGGCGCTCGGGGTCCGGCAAAAGTACCCTGACACGTCTGCTGCAGCGGCTTTACGTGCCCGAACGTGGTCGGGTGCTGGTGGATGGTATGGACCTGGCGCTGGCCGACGTGTCCTCGCTGCGTCGACAGATCGGTGTGGTATTGCAGGACAACATGCTGTTCAACCGCAGCATTCGCGAAAACATCGCCCTGAGCGATGCCGGTGCGCCGCTGGAAACCGTCATGCAAATGGCCAGACTGGCGGGTGCCCATGACTTCATTCTGGAACTGCCGGAAGGTTACGACACCATGGTCGGCGAGCATGGCGCATCGCTCTCGGGCGGCCAGCGCCAACGCATTGCCATCGCCCGGGCCTTGATGGGCAATCCGCGCATTCTGATTTTCGACGAAGCCACCAGCGCCCTGGACTATGAGTCCGAACGTATCGTCCAGCAGAACATGCAGGCTATCTGCAAGGGCCGCACCGTCATCATCATCGCCCACCGGCTGTCGGCGGTGCGCGATGCCAACCGTATCGTGGTCGTTGATCGCGGACAGATCGTTGAGCAAGGCACCCATGCCGAACTGCTGACGCATCAGGCCGGCCATTACTCACGCCTGCATCGTCTGCAGCAAGGAGGTGGTCATGTCTAACGCCGAATCCAGCGGACTGCTGCAACGTTATCGCCGGGTATGGCGTCAGTCCTGGCGTCGCCGCCATGAAATGGATGCGCCCAGGCGTCTGGCCCATGAAGTGCAATTTCTGCCTGCTGCTCTGGAGCTGCAGGATAAGCCTACTCATCCGGCCCCCCGCATTTTCATGTGGGCGATCATGGGCTTTGCCATACTGGCCTTGCTCTGGGCCTGTCTGGGCAAAATCGATGTGGTCGCCACGGCCAGCGGCAAGGTCATCCCCAGTGGCAAGACCAAGGTCATCCAGTCCAGCGAAACCGCAGTGGTCAAGGCCATTCATGTGCGCGACGGGCAAGCGGTCAAGGCGGGCCAGTTGCTTCTGGAGCTGGATTCCACAGCCGCCGATGCCGATGTCGGGCGGGTGCGCAGCGACCTGCTTGCAGCACGCATCGACAACGCACGTGCCGCCGCCATGCTCGATGCCATCAACCAGCGCAAACCGCCGCGGGACCTGACCGGTATCATTCGCGATGCCGATCCCGAACATGTGCTGGCTGCCGAGCGCTGGCTGCAAGGCCAGTATCAGGAATACCGCAGCAGCCTCGACCTGGCCGAAGCCGAAATCCAGCAGCGCCAGGCGGATATTCAGGCGGCACGCATCCAGGTCGCGAGCCTGCAGAAAACCCTGCCGATCGCCACCAAACTGGCCAACGACTACGAAAACCTGCTGAAAAAACAATATATCGCTCGCCACGCCTACCTGGAAAAGGAACAGGCTCGTCTCGATCTTGAGCGACAACTCAGCGTGCAACAGGCCAGCGTCCTGCAATCCACCGCCGCCCGCCAGGAAGCCGAACGCCGTCGCGAAGGCGTCGTCGCCCAGACCCGTCGCGCCATGCTCGACCTGCTGCAACAGGCCGACCAGAAAATCGCCACCTTCAGCCAGGACCTGACCAAGGCCCGTTACCAGGAAGACCTCACCACCCTCGAAGCCCCGGTCGACGGTACCGTCCAGCAACTGGACGTCCACACCGTCGGCGGCGTCGTCACCCCCGCACAGCCCCTGATGGTCCTCGTCCCCGACGGCCAGCCCGTGGAAGTGGAAGCCATGCTGGAAAACAAGGACGTCGGCTTCGTCCGCGCCGGCCAGCCCGTCACCGTCAAGGTCGAAACCTTCACCTTCACCAAGTACGGCACCATCGAAGGCGAAGTCATCAGCGTTTCCAACGACGCCATCGAAGATGAAAAGCGTGGATTGATCTACAGCAGCAAGATTCGCCTTAACAGCGACACGCTGAATATCAATGGCACGGATATCAAGTTGTCGCCGGGTATGGCGGTGACGGCGGAAGTGAAGACTAACAAGCGGCGGGTGATTGAGTATTTCCTGAGTCCGTTGCAGCAGCATGCGTCGGAGAGTTTGAGGGAGCGGTAGAAAAAAGCGCTATGTGGCCAAGAACAAGGATGAGCAGTTTGAAGAGTTCTTTATTGCTGTTTTGTTGTTTTTCATTGGTCGTACCTTTATTCGCAGAGGCCTCTCACTCATATGATGGTCGCTGTGACGTTGCTCGAATGAAATTTAGTGTTTCTTCGGCAACGTGTGACATTTTGAAGTCTACCTCTTCTGGTGTCGTGACTTTTGGCGTTAATACCGATGACATGAGTATCGTTGCTCCCGGGAAAGCACAAGGTAATCACGTCATTGTACGCATTCGGCGCGTCGAGATCCCCGTTGCTCGTTCACAGATTGGTTTGCGCGGTTTCGAGCCTGTTTCAATCAACGATGGGCGCTCGAAATACGAAGTTCGCGGTCGTGTCATTTATACGTTTATCGATAAGGGTGGCGAGGTTGTATACGTGAGTCGTGGTTTGAACACGTATGAAGGCAATCGGATTTTGTCGGGGAGTGTTGAACTCTTATATCAGTTTGATATTGCTCGTGATGATTTTGAAGTACTGAATGAAAAGCTGTTGAAACTAATCGAATCTATTGGTATTCGCTGAGAGGGATGTCATGAGCATTGTAAGTCTTAATCCAAGCCAAGTTTCCACGTTAGGCAATCTGCAATCTCAGGGTAATTACCCCGGTGCATACGCTTATCTCAAGACCATTGTCGATCAGCAAGTGGCTTCCAATCCCTCCGGGCAAAATGCTGTTGAGCTGGGGAAAATATCAAACTGGCTTTCTGCTGCTCAATCCATTAATCAGAATGATGGTAGTTTTTATAGCGATATGGTTCGCGGCTCAGTGCGTTTTGCAGCCGCTGCCGATGGCAGGTCTCTCTCGGATGCTGATTTTCAGGTTGCATCGGATGCGTTGGCAAATAATGTTCTTAATGATGTCATCGGCCAAAATGGTATTCCCCCATTACAGGACATTATTGATGCCGACGTACAGTCGGCTGTTTCAGATCTGAATCTGGAGCGCTGGAACTGGGCAGGGACTATTGGCGATATTCTTCCTCCGCCCTTGGGGCTCGATGGTGACTATGTACAAATAGGAGGAGACACGTTCAGCGAGTACATGGGGAACCTGACAGAAGCCTTGCTGCAAAACGTTGCGGGCATGATGAAGTATATGGGGCTGGATGAGCCTATCGGTTCTGTTTTTGAATGGATGTGGGATGACCTGGGACTTGATGAGTTCGGTCAGTCCTTGGGTGGATTCATTTATGACACCGTTCAAAAGTATTTCTCCGATGCGTATTCATATATTGACCCGTTGGTACTGGATCTTGATGGTGATGGTGTCGAGACCGTTTCGCGAGATAAAGGGATCATTTTTGACCATGATGGAGATGGCCATAAGCTTGGAACGGGTTGGGTCGGTGCCGATGACGGGCTGCTTGTACTCGATAAAAATAAAAATGGCAGCATAGACAACGGCTCTGAGCTGTTCGGTGTCAATACTGTATTGAGGAATGGTAAAACCGCCTCAAATGGGTTTGAAGCCATTGCCGATCTTGATGATAACGAAGACGGTATCTTTGATGAGCAGGATGCTGCTTTTACTTCGGTCAAGGTCTGGCAGGATCACAATCAGGATGGTATTTCCCAGTCGAATGAATTGAAGACACTCGCAGATCTGGGAGTCACCTCAATCAATGTGACAGGTGCCGTGCACGGCTCTGCCAATAATGGAAACATCATATCCAATCTTGGCTCCTATACGCGTGTCGATAACCAGACGGGAGCGGAAACCCAAGGTATCGTAGGTACCATCGATTTCGCCCAAAATACGTTTTACAGAGAGTTTTCCGACAAGATTGCATTGGATGAAGAGGCAAAGAAACTGGCCGATATGCAGGGGTCAGGTACTGTGCGCGATCTTCGTGAAGCCAGCATGCTCAGTAGTTCTTTGAAGCAGGCTTTGTCCGATTATTCATCGGCAACTACTCGGCAAGCGCAATTGGCGTTGGTAGATCGTTTGCTGGGGGCATGGGCCGGGACGAGTACCATGGATTCCTTCGATGAGCGAATCGAGGACCTGGGGACCGGTTTTTATCAAGTGAAATTCAGTTATTCGTGGGAGAAGCCCTCTTCCCTTTTTATCTCCAGTGATAATGGTGGTAATAATACGCCTCCTCCTTCCAGAGAACCCACTGCGGCACAACTTGCTCAGCAAAGTGCTCTTGAGAAAATCAAGATACTGGAAGCATTTACGGGTATTGAGTATTTCAATTTTTCCTCCCGAGAGGAAGGTGAGGGCGATAGCAAGAAAATATACTTGTCAGCAAGTTCCGGTAATAGCGCTGGCGGGCATCGCACAGTTGGTGCTTTGCTGACGGGTACAATATATATAACTGAGGAAAATCTGAGCTTGCAAAGCTTCCAGATTGACCAGATCAATAAAGCTTATGATGCATTGGTCGAATCGGTTTACAGAGGCCTGCTATTGCAGACTCGTTTGCAGAGTTATACCTCGCTGCTGGGAGTTTCATGGAGTGGGGAAGGTTTTTTCATTGATTACAGTGCCATCACTCAGGAGCTGGCGCGCGTTCATGCACTGGATCCGGTCAAGGCAATTGTAGACGGAGCAGAACTGGGCGCTTCGTTGAAGAAAGGTATATGGAATGAGTCGATATCAACCTGGCTGAATGAACTTGATGATGTTGGCCTTGCGCAGTTGAAAAATGTATACGGTGGGAAAAATGCCGTGCTGTTGGGAACGGCTGCCGGAGACAGTTACAATGGCGCGGAGCAAGACGACTTTCTGGTCGGTGCCAAAGGCAATGATTATTTGACGGGAAGCGGTGGCAATGACTTCCTTATTGGAGGTGATGACAGCGATTATCTTAGCGGCGGAGTGGGTGCCGATGTACTAAGTGGCGGGGAGGGCAGTGATACTATTTATGGTGACGGTGGTGATGATCTTCTGCTGGGGGATACCGGCAATGATTATCTCTATGGTGGTGATGGATCCGACACCTATTTCTTCCGTTCCGGCTGGGGACAGGACACTGTCAATAACTATGACCTGACCACTAACAAACAGGACGTCATAGAGTTTTCCGAGGAAATTTCGCCTTCCGATATTGTTGTAAGTCGTAATTATGATGATCTGCTGTTGAGCCGACGTGGCAGCAGTGATCGCATCACGATCAGTAGCTATTTCAACCGTGACGCTGCTGGCCCTTATGTCCTGGAAAGCATACGTTTCGCTAATGGTACTCAGTGGTCTGTAGATGAAATCAAGGCGATGGTTGTCGTTGCTACCGATGGTAATGACTCGATATGGGGTTATGCCTCAGACGATATCCTCCGTGGTGGCTTGGGTGACGACACTCTTCAGGGGCTGGCAGGCAATGACACCTTGCACGGTGAAGCTGGCAACGATTACCTGTACGGTGGGGCCGGTGCAGACCAACTGTCCGGTGGCGAGGGTTCGGATTATTTGTCTGGTGGCGAGGGTAGCGACAGCCTCCAGGGCGATGCAGGCAACGACAACTTATATGGCGATGCAGGAAACGATCAACTCGATGGTGGTATAGGCAACGATTACCTTTATGGTGGTGAAGGTTCTGACACCTATCTCTTCAGCCGCGGCTGGGGTCAGGACTCGGTCAATAACTACGACTCAAGTGCTGGCAAGATCGATGTAATCGAGTTCGCGGCGGATATCCTCCCGACCGACATCATCATTACCCGGTCAGGAAGTGATCTGATCCTGTCGCTGAAAAACACGACTGACAAAATTACGGTCTCCAGCTACTTCCATAATGACGGCAACACTCCTTACGCTCTGGATCTGATCCGCTTTGCCGATGGAACTCAATGGAGTGTCGAGCAAGTCAAGGTCATGGCAATCCTCAGTACCGAGGGGAACGATGTTCTGACCGGATATGCCTCGGATGACAGCATTAGTGGGGCTCAGGGAAGTGACACCCTTTATGGTGGTATGGGCCAGGACACCTTGAACGGTGGTGCCGGCTCGGATTACCTGTATGGCGAAGACGGTAACGATATTCTTGATGGCGGCTCGGGCAACGATACGCTCGACGGCGGTCGTGGCTCCGACACTTACCGGTTTGCCAAGGGCTATGGCCAGGACGTTATCAATAACGGAACCTACGGCGAAACGGCGGCAGACAAGATCGACGCCATCCAGTTCGATGGTCTCAATCCAGCCGATCTGCGATTCTCGCGTTCGAGTGACGACCTTGTCATTCAGATCAAGGCGACAGGCGATACCCTGACCGTACGCTCGCATTTCAGCCAGGAAGGCACCTCGACCTATGCCATCGATCAACTGAAGTTTGCCGATGGTTCCGTGTGGGATGGAACGCAGATCAAGTCTGTCGTTGTTCAGGCTTCGGAAGGTGCTGATACCCTCACAGGTTATGCCACAGCAGACAATCTCTCCGGGCTGGACGGAAATGACACGCTCAGTGGCCGTGCAGGCGATGACGTGCTCGACGGCGGCAACGGTGCGGATACCCTGAACGGAGACGAGGGCAACGATACGTTGCTGGGTGGCGCAGGTAATGACTCGCTAAGCGGCGGCTATGGCAATGACGTGCTGGATGGCGGTTCGGGTAACGACACCCTGGATGGTGGTTACGGCTCCGATACCTATATCTTCCGCAAGGGTTCGGGTCAGGACACCATTTCCAACGGTGTCTACAACGAAACCACGGTTGGCAAGCAGGATGTGATCCGTCTGGAAGGGCTCAACCTGGCCGATATCAGCCTGCGTCGCGAGTCCAGTGATCTGGTCATCCAGATCAAGGAAACCGGCGATACCCTGCGTGTTTCCTCGCACTTCTCTCCTGCCAGTACTTACTACAACTACGCCATCGATCAACTGCAGTTCGCTGACGGCACAGTCTGGGGCGTGGATCAGATCAAGGCGTCGCTGCTGAGTGGCAGCGAGTTCAACGACACGCTCACCGGCTACGAGGCTGACGATACTCTCGACGGTCTGGCGGGCAATGACACGCTGTACGGTGGCCTAGGCAATGACACGCTTGTGGGCGGAGAAGGTCGCGACACGCTGTATGGCGAAGAAGGTGACGACACGTTGCTCGGTGGTGCAGGCAACGACAGCCTGAGTGGTGGTAACGGCAACGACCTGCTCGATGGCGGTGTTGGCAATGACACGCTGGAAGGTGGCAAGGGATCGGACACCTATGTCTTTGGCAAAGGGCTTGGTTCCGATGCGATTGATAACACCAGTTACAACGATACAACGGTCAATAAACTCGATGTTGTACGTCTCGATGGCCTGAACATTACAGATGTCAGTCTGCGTCGCGAGTCCGATGATCTGATTGTGCAGATTCGCCAGACCGGCGATACCCTGCGCATCCGCTCGCACTTCTCTGCCGAGGCCGGCGGCTGGAGCTACGCCATCGACCAACTGCAGTTTGCCGATGGCACCGTCTGGGATCGTGCGCAGATAACCGCAAGCCTTCTCGATGGTACTGAAGGCAACGACACCATCACGGGTTATGACACTGCCGATACATTGGCAGGACTGGCGGGTAATGACACCCTCTATGGTCGTAGTGGCAATGATGTGCTCGATGGCGGTGATGGCAGAGACATCCTCTACGGCGAAGCCGGCGATGACACTCTGCTGGGTGGTGCAGGTAATGACACGCTCACCGGTGGTTCCGGCAACGACATTCTGGACGGCGGCAGCGGCAATGACTCGCTGGACGGTGGCTTTGGCTCCGATACCTATGTGTTCCGCAAAGGCTCGGGCCAGGACACCATCAGCAACTATGCCTACAACGACACGACGCCGAACAAGCTCGATGTTGTGCGTCTGGAAGGCTTGAACGCCGATGATGTGAGTATCCGTCGTGAGTCCGACGATCTGCTGATCCAGATCCGTCAGACCGGTGAAACCCTGCGGGTCGGTTCGCATTTCTACAGCGATCAAAGCTATGGATATGCGATCGATCAGTTGCAGTTTGCCGATGGTACGGTCTGGGATCAGGCAAAAATCACCTCGGCGCTTTTGATTGGCACGGAGGGCAGCGACACCATTACCGGCTATGCGACAGATGATGACCTGATTGGTCTGGACGGTGACGACGTATTGAGTGGCCGTGCTGGTGACGACGTGCTCAGCGGTGGTGATGGTCGCGATACCCTTTACGGCGAAGAGGGCAATGACACGCTTCTCGGAGGCCTTGGCAACGACACCCTGTCCGGTGGCGCTGGCAACGATACGCTCGATGGCGGTGCGGGCAATGATTCCCTTGAGGGTGGTAAGGGTTCGGATATCTATATTTACCGCAAGGGCTCCGGGCAGGACACCATCTCCAACTATTCCTACAACGACACCACGGCCAACAAGCTGGATGTCGTTCGTCTGGAGGGTTTGAATACCGGTGATGTCAGTATCCGTCGCGAGTCCGACGACCTGCTGATCCAGATCCGTCAGACCGGCGAAACCCTGCGGGTCAGCTCGCACTTCTACAGCGATCCAAGCTATGGCTATGCGATCAACCAGTTGCAGTTTGCCGATGGCACTGTCTGGGATGAGGCAAAGATCACGGCAGCCTTGCTGATTGGTACTGAAGGCGATGACAGCATTACGGGTTATGCCAGTGATGATGACCTGATCGGCCAGTCGGGCAATGACACCCTGAGCGGCCGTGCCGGCGATGACCTGCTCGATGGTGGCGATGGCAAGGACACGCTCTACGGCGAGGACGGCAACGACAGGCTGCTCGGTGGTGCAGGTAACGATACGCTGAGCGGTGGAGCGGGGAACGATCTGCTTGACGGTGGTGCCGGTAACGACTCGCTGGATGGCGGCAAAGGTTCTGACACCTATGTCTTCGGCAAGGGCTATGGCCGCGATACCATCAACAACTATGCCTACAACGACACTACAGTCGACAAGCTCGATGTTGTGCGCCTGGAAGGGCTGACTACGCAAGATGTCAGCATTCGTCGCGAGTCCGACGACCT
>JAAIGE0100256823.1_pt1 | contig 13020 bp, 15 predicted proteins | sample 6487951 | NCBI WGS metagenome assembly JAAIGE01 (sample SAMN13974128, study PRJNA590717) | phyllosphere metagenome | biome: tomato field; feature: multiple bacterial spot infested tomato fields; material: tomato leaves; isolation source: leaves from tomato fields | host: Solanum lycopersicum ... | reverse complement strand
CGAGCTGCACGCCGCGGGCCGCATCCAGGGCGCGCTCGCGCTCGGCGGCACGGGCGGCACGTCGCTCGCGGCGGCAGCGTTCCGGCAGCTGCCCGTGGGGTTCCCCAAGCTCATCGTCTCGACGGCCGCCTCGGGCGACACCGCGCAGTACGTCGGCGAGACCGACCTGGTCCTCGCGCCGTCGATCGTCGACATCGCCGGGCTCAACCGCATCTCGCTGGCGGTGCTCGCCAACGGGGCCGCCGCGCTGGCCGGCATGGTGCTCGCCGCGCCGGTGCCGCCCCGCGAGCTCAAGCCGCTCGTCGCCGCCAGCATGTTCGGCGTCACCACCCCCTGCGTCACCCGCGCCCGCGAACGCCTCGAGGCGCTCGGCTACGAGGTGGTCGTGTTCCACATGACCGGCTCGGGCGGCCGGGCCATGGAGTCGCTGATCCGCCAGGGCTTCTTCGCCGGCGTGCTCGACCTCACCACGACCGAGCTCGCCGACGAGCTGGTGGGCGGCGTCTTCGACGCGGGCCCCACGCGGCTGACGGCGGCGGCGGATGCGGGCGTGCCGCAGGTCGTCTCGGTCGGCGCCCTCGACATGGTCAACTTCGGCGCGCCCGACACCGTGCCCGACCGCTTCGCGGAGCGCCGGCTGCACGTGCACAACGCCAGCGTGACCCTCATGCGCACGACCGCCGAGGAGACGGCGGAGCTCGGCGACCGCCTGGCGGCGCGCATCCGTCCCGCCGGAGGCTCCGCCACCGTGCTGCTGCCGCTGCGCGGGGTCTCTGCCATCGCCACCTCCGGCTCGCCCTTTTTCTCGCCGGACGCGGATGCGGTGCTGCTGGAGCGCATCCGCTCGGGTCTGGAGGGCTCCGCCGTCCACCTCGAGGAGCTGGACACCGACATCAACGACCCGGCGTTCGCCGACCGCGCGGTGGAGCTGCTGCACGCCGCGATCACCGCCCGCTGACTTCCTCGCACCACCTCACGTCTGGAGTACCCATGGCCTACGTCGACCGCACCGAACTGCTCGCGCGCCTGCGCGCCAAGCGCGCCGAGGGGCGCCCCATCATCGGGGCGGGGGCCGGCACCGGCCTCTCCGCGAAGTGCGAGGAGGACGGCGGCGCCGACCTCATCGTCATCTACAACTCGGGCCGCTACCGCATGGCCGGCCGCGGCTCGCTGAGCGGTCTGCTCGCCTACGGCAACGCCAACGACCTGGTCGTCGAGATGGGCCGCGAGATCCTGCCCGTGCCGCAGCGCGTGCCCGTGCTCGCCGGCGTCAACGGCACCGACCCGTTCATGGACGCGCCGCGCTTCGTGCGCCGCCTCAAGGAGCAGGGCTTCTCCGGCATCCAGAACTTCCCGACCGTCGGGCTCATCGACGGCGTCTTCCGCGCCAACCTCGAGGAGACCGGCATGAGCTTCTCCCTCGAGGTCGACCTGGTGCGCCACGCCCACGAGGCCGACCTGCTCACCACGCCGTACGTGTTCAGCGCCGAGGACGCGATCGCCATGGCCTCCGCCGGCGCGGACGTCGTCGTGGCCCACATGGGCCTCACCACCGGCGGCTCGATCGGCGCCGAGACCGCCAAGACGCTCGACGACTGCGTGCGGCTGACCGAGGAGTGGGCCGCCGCCGCGCGCAGCGTGCGCGACGACGTGCTCGTGCTCGTGCACGGGGGCCCGGTGGCCGAGCCCTCCGACGCCCAGTACGTGCTGACCCACGCCGCCGGGGTCGACGGCTTCTACGGCGCCTCGTCGATGGAGCGCCTGCCCACCGAGCGCGCGCTGACCGCGCAGGTGCAGGAGTTCGCGGCGCTCACCTTCGGCGGCGGCTCGGGCTCCGTGCGCGCCGTCGGCTGAGGCTTCCGACGGCGCATCCGCTCGGCCAGAATCGAGGCGAGCGGATGCTGGAAGGAGCGGACATGGGTTTCAGCGATGACGAGAAGAAGGCGATGCAGCAGCGCGCCGAGGAGCTGCGCAGCACCAAGGGCCTGAAGGGCGCGGCGAAGCTGGCCCGCGAGCTCGAGGCCTGCATCGCGGTGATCGACGGGCTCTCCGGCCTGGACGCCGAAGTCGCCACGACCTTCCACCGCATCGTCGGCGACGAGGCGCCGCACCTGACCCCGAAGACGATGTACGGCTTCCCGGCCTACGCCGACGCCGAAGGCAAGGTCGTCATGTTCGTGCAACCCCAGTCGAAGTTCGACACCCGCTACCCGACCGTCAACTTCGACGAGCGCGCCAACCTCGACGACGGCGACCTGTGGGCGACGTCCTTCGCGGTCGTCGCGGTGACGGATGCGGTCGAGCGGACGCTGCACGAGCTCGTGCGGCGGGCGGTCTCGTAGCGAGGTCGCGCGCTGTGCTCAGCGCGAGCTCGTTGCTGCACGCAGTGTGAGCTCGTCGCCCCGCTCAGCGCGCGGAGGACGTTCGCCGCTTCAGCCACCCCCACACGACGGTCGCGGCGAACAGCACGAGGCCGACGACGGCCAGCCAGAGCAGCCCCTCGATGACGAACCCGACGATGGACAGCACGACCCAGAGGATCAGCAGGGCGACGACGATCTTCAGCATGCGCCCGACGCTAGCCGCGGGTCGGCCCGGGGCGAGCGGATGAGGCGCTGCCGTTCAGCGTCGGGGGGTTGAGAGCCGTGAGCATGTCGCGTCACCGTCAACCAGCACTGCGCCCTCACACCACTTGGCCAGGGTACTCGCCCTCAGCGTCGGGGAAGCACGGCGAGGCGGAGACGACATCGATGCTCAAGTCGTTGACCGACGGCGATACGAGGTACGAGTCGCCCTCCGCGCCGAATAGCTGGAGGCGTGGTGCACCGGCAATGGTCTCATCCCACCGCGCGCTGAACCCCTGATCCTCGAACGCCGCAGCAACGTCCGCCAGCACGGCCTCGAGATCCGACAACGAGGACAGCGCTGCGATGGCCCGTCCGGTCCACTGCAGGTCACCGCCTGATGCGCATGGCAGCAGAACGCCGGTATCGGACGTCTCCACGGAGACGATCAACTCCTGCGGCAAGAGCGCGACGATCGCCTCCTGTTGCCGCTGTGCCGTCTGCTTGGCCGATCCGAGATCCTGCGCTCGCAGTTCCTCGCTGCCGCACGCGGTCATCGCGAGGACGATCGCCACCGCGCCCGCGAACGCGGAGGCGACCCGTGGCCCCGTACTCACCGCTCCACCACGACCCTGATGTCCCCCACAGTTCGCCGTTTCGAAGACGGAGAGCCGACAACACTGCCCCTCCGTACGCTGAAGATCTTGCCAGTCCCGCACTCGCCCAACCCGACCGGCGGGCTCAGCTCGTTTCGGGCCACACGAGTCTGCTCGAATTCTTCCAGCACGCCCGCGACCTCCGCCCGCGATGCCGCCGAGCTGCCGCGACCGACATCCGTCAAGACGTTTCCGCTAAGAGCCACGACCTCACCCCGTTCACCATCACCGACGATGTGGACGCCGCCTTCAACTGGGTGCCAAGGCGACCTCCCTCGCTGCATCTACCGCACTAGCGGCCGGGATCAAGAAGCCGCCGATGTTCGTCAGAGCGAACGCACCCGCCGCGACCAGATCCTCCACCGACATCTCCGGTTCCCGATGAGGCCCTTGAGCCCCGTCATCTGCTGCCCGCGCCAGCCTTTGCTGGCGCACAACCCACGAGGTATCACCTCCTCAGGGACGACCGTCAACGGAATCTAACCGTGCTGAACTCCGATCGAGTCAAGATACTTGTCGGGAATCCGCAGCAGTATTGCCTGTCGCAACGATCCCACGAGTTCTTTCATTGCGCTATCTCGCTCGAGATCGGAGTCCCTGCGCAATGCGAGATGAATATGAACGGGGTGATCTGAACGGATCGCGAAACCGAAGATTCCTCTTTCGTAGCCGAAAACCATCGGGAAGTAGTTTTAGAGCTCGAAGGAGAGCTCGAGGGATGGATACGGGTCGTCGACGACCTTCTCGATCCCGTAACCGACGACATGTTCTCCGAACTCCTCCTGCAGTGTCGCGATGAGCTCGCGGCTCAAGTCCCGCATCGGACTAGCGGAGGGCAATCCATCCACCTTCGGCCACCTCCAAAGTCATGTATCCATTCGATCGCAAATAGGCCCGCTCGTCCACGAGCGCACCAGGCGGACTTACGCGCGGATCATGCGAGAAGCGGATCGAACTTGCCGAGCACCAACTCGCTCGCTCCAGGAGCCGGGTGCCTCACCGTCGTGCTGCGCGCCCGCCGTCACGGACAAGGACGCTCGACCGAGGGAACCGGAGGCGGTGAGGCGGTTCCCGTATCCCAGCGCCGAGAACTCGTGGCCGCTGTCATCGCGCGCGACCGCACGGACGACGAGATCGGGCAAGGCCGTCGCGTCGCCATCGGTCGGCGGACCGTCGACGGTCGTCCGCCACCCGTCGATGCCGACGAGCGCTCCCACGAGACGCAGCGTCCCCTCGAACCGCTCGGTAATCAAGCGCGGGTCGTCGTCCCGTGCTCGCCAAGCCGCGAGCGCCGTGATCCTCTCCCCGTTCGTCATCGTGTGGGATCTGGACCTCTCATACGAGCTCATCGCGTGGCGTCGCACCGCGCGCGGAGACGTGACCAGCGCGTGATGCCCTGCTGCTCGAGCTGATCCAGCAACGCGACGAGGTCCTCGAGATGAGATCCCTCACGGGCGGCGATCATGACGCCACCCTGCAGCGGCTCGAGCCGCCAAGGCCGCCACCGAGCTCGGGCTGCCCCGCGAGCCAGGTCCGCTGCCCGAGAATCGGCTGCCAGCCACTGCGCCCCACGAGGAGCTCGGCGGTATCGTCGCGTATCGCCAGGGTTCCTGGTTCTCAGGTCTCCACCAGAAAGGCGACCAAGCCGTCGAGGTCCGCCTCGGACCACACTGAGCCCGGCTCCTTCTCGAGATGGAGCACGAGTCGGTTCACCGGCGCGGCCCCGCCATCGGACTCCGAACCCGCCGTCAAGCGGAGATCTGTCGTGCCGTTACCGCCAGCGCTGCGGAGGCGGACGGTGTAGCCGGAATCATCGACGTGGACGCCATCGTCGTCGCGGTAGAGACCCCGTTCGACGAGTTGTTGCAGCGTCTCCGACGTCGGAGCCATTGGCCGCCCCCGCCGCCCCCGCCGCCCCTCGCGCCAGAGCGGTACTGAAGCGAGCGCACCGGTGAACGTCGTCGTCTGCAGCAGCCGCTCTGCGATCTCGTCGGCGCGCTCAGGACGACCTCGCCAGGACGCGATCGCGGAGATGCTCGTGCTGCTCATCATCGCGCAGGAGTGTAGACCTCGACGACGTCCAAGCCCTCACGGGCGAAGATGCGCCGCATCGCGGCAGCTGCGTGCGGGTTCGAGATGTGCCACTCCGGGAGGGCTCCTTCCGGTATCGCCGCGAGCTGGCGCTCCGACTGGTCGATCGCATCATCGATCCGCTGCGACCACCTCGGCCCTCCGCCATATGCGATGCCGGCGGACCAGTCCTTCGCCTCGAGGAAGACCTCCCGAGGCGGGATGCCGCGAGCGTCTACGTGCCTATCGAGCTTGACGACGCCCTGGGCGCCGACCTGCGCGAACTCGGGGATCAGCGCCTCGGCGTCCCAGCGCACGCCCGCGATCTGGGCCTGGTACCTGGCCCAAACGGAGTCAGCGGTGGTGGTAACTTCGTTCGCGGATAGCGGCCGGCATTCCTGGATGTACGAGCTTCTGCAGAATCACGGGCGGTGCAACGCTCATCTTCTCAATTCCTATTGAAGTCCGCCGGAAGAATCCCATTCGACATCGATGCTATGAAGCTCGTTCGAGTCAACGATCCCCCACCATCCGTCGCGTTGGTTCCCTTGGAAATCCGGATGGGGCGATTCTACCGGATGCAGACCGTCGAACCTCACGACTACGTCACCGCGATCCACCCCTGTCTCGATCCTGTCGTCAATGAAGACAGGCAGCCCGTTCCATACAGCGCGAACAGTCCGAGTCCTGCGGTCACCGATGACCTGCAGCGGTAATTTGACCCATGCGTCGTCAGCGTCAGAACTCTGCTCAATGGCGTCAGGGAAGCAATCCGAAACTTGTTCTCCCGAAACCACGATCGTCACCCAGCCACTACCAGCGGACCGATACTCGTAGTACCTACCGCGATACTCGTAGAAGACGGTGGAAATGTCGACTTTACGCATCAGTTGCCCTGGGGAATCCATTGGCGATTACGAAGAAGTGCATGCAGTCGCTGCGAGCCGTCATCCATAACTTCCCACATTTCGGCCCCCTCCAGCAATCTCGCACCCCGGGCCCGATATTCGGGAATGATGTCATTCTGCGCCCCCGTGAAGCCGTTACCAGTTAGTGGGGCTCGATAGTCATCGACGCTACCGTCTCCACGCAGGCGACTGTGCAGTTGGGGAGTTGCTGCTGAGTCGGCATCAATAGCTTCAGAGCGGAGTGCGGACACGGAGCTATCAAGAGGGGATAATGCTGTGCCCGGGTAGTCAAGGCGAAGTCCAGCGTACAATGCCGCGGAACTAGAGAGTTGCGCCGTGTCAGCCGCGACCGTTATCGAACCGCTAATCTTGGCCATATTCCAATGCACATGCTCTCTGCGATCCCGGGACGGAGGACAAGCATCTCATACTGCCCGTAGGGGGTGCGCGATTCACCATACCGCTGTAGTTCGAACCGGGCTGGATCGAGCGCCTTCTGGAACACCGCGCGAGGACTGAGTTGACCGACCAGTTGACTACTCACGCTTTGTGAGATCGATCGGTCTCGTGATCGCAAGTCAGCCAAAGGCTTGTTTACGAGGTTGATGAACTCCGATCGACTGCCTCCGCGCCGGTTGAGAAGATCTTCGGTAATGCGGTAGCGCCAAAGCTGGTCGGGCCTATAACGGGACGCGTGGTCGGCGCCGTCCATCATCGAGTAGACCCGACCATCAGGCGCATCGATCACCGGCCCACTTGAGATGGAACCGCGCGCCTCGTTGCCGCCTACGCCGTTACCGCGAGGCTCATGCCCCTCGGGGGCGCCTGTCGTGTCTACAGCGTCACGGATCTCCGTCGCCACGGTGCCCGCGTTTGTGTCTCGAGTATGCCAAGAAGCTTGCGACTTCTCTGCCAGACCGCTGGCGACGACTCCAGCACGTCTCGTTTCAGGCCGCTCCAGCGGCATGACTGTCACCCCGCCCTCCGAAGGTGTTGCGGCATGCGACCCAGGACTATAGACACTCATGTCGGCTATTGGCTCGGCTGCGCGGTGCCCGCCTCCCGGCGCCCCGTCGGCGAAGGCGGGCAGCAGCCCGCCGCCGCCGTGCAGGCCGAGGCGGTCGCCGAGGTGCTGCATCGCCTCCGTCGCACGAGCCGGCAGCTGCGCGGCCTGCTCGACGGCGGCGTTCATCCGCTCACCGAACCCGACCGGCGGACTCAGCTCGGTGCGGGCGACACGGGTCTGCTCGAACGCCTCCAGCACACCGGCGAGTTCCGCCCGGGAGGCCGCCGAGCTGCCCCGGCCGAGGTCGGTGAGGGTGTTACCGCCGCGAGCCAGCAGCTCGCCCACGTTCACCACCACCGACGACGACACCGCCCCGTCCACGCGGGCGCCCAAACGCACCGTCGAAGTGCCGAGACGAGCGGCAACACTGCCGACCTTGCCGGCCGCAGCACCAGCACCGGCGACCGGGATGAAGAAGCTGCTGATGTTCGTCACAGCGAACGCCCCGGCCGCGACCGGGTCCTCCGCCCACATCTCCGGGTCCCCGACGATGCCCTCGACCAGCCCGGTCATCTGCTAGCCATGCCAGTCCTTCACCGCCCGCAACCCGCTGGGCAGGGCCTCGTCGGGGGTGACCGTCAACGCGATCGATGGGACGCCGATCATCGCGATCGCCCCGAGGCCCTGCAGCATCCCCGACCACGCCGCGCCCGCGGTCTCAGCCGAGTGCGACCAGTTCCACTCGTCATCGAAACTGCCACCGCCGAGCGAGACGTTCCCGGCGAACATGTCCGTACCTGCATCCGACCGCCGGCTACTATCGCGCCGGCGTGATGCTCTCCGGGCTGACGCCGAAGGAGTCGCACGGGTGGCTGACCTGCTTCGCGCCCACGTTCGAGGACCGCGGCCTGGGCGAGCTCATCGACGCTGTAGCCGCCCGGCACGGGCGCACGTCGATTGGGTTCGGGCTCGGCGGGCTGCGGGAGCAGCCGGCGTCGTCGATGAAGCGCGGCATGCTTTCCAGGCGCGCCACGACCCACTGGGACGAGCTCGCGACCGTCATTGCTCGCTGACCTGTGGAGAGCTGGCCTACGGTCGCCGCGGGCGGCGTAGTTTGCCCGGATGCGCTTTGACGTCCTGCCTGTAACGCTCATCTATGGAAGGGACAGTTGACGCGCCCTTTTGGTGGTGCAGAGGTTGCCGCCAGCCCGCGGCCTTCCGCGCGGATGATGATGGCACGGCGCCCATCAATCTTGGCCCTAATAGCTCGTCCCGGCTCGCAGGCCGTCTGCAGATGCGAAGCGAGCGTCGTTCAGACACGCCCTAGGTCAGTGCGTCTGTGACACGTGTGTAGCGGTCGTCAACCACAGTCGATATAGCGTCACCGAGGTCTTCCAACAGCTGCTCACCCGTGGGTCGCGTCGTCCTCGGCGCGGTGAGGCCGGCGATTACCGCTGCGTCGAGCGAGCCCTCCTGCCGCTCCGGGGCGAAGCCCATCGCCAAACCGATCGCCTGCTGTCCCACCGACGAACAGATCGACTCTCGCTCGCTGGCGTCCGCCAAAGCGACGGCAGCATCAAGGCGGTCGACCGCAGTCGCCATCGAAGTGCGAATCACGTCCGTGATCAGACGCCACCCCGGGTCTTCGAGCAGCACTGGTGTCATGTTGACGACGTCCTGGACTTCGAGCGACCGCTCTCCCAGCCCAGAACCGCTCGGGGCATCGACTGACGGGTACCACTCCGGGAGAAACTCCGGTGCGCGCGGGAAGCGACGCAGATCATCGACGAATTCAACGTCGCCAGGCGCGATCAGCGCAGGATCCGCCGGAGCCTCGTACGGTGACCCGCCTTTGTGCCAGTAAGGACGGCGCTCGTAGTCGAAATTCATCTTGTTTTGTCCATCGGCGCGCACCCGGACACGGGCGGAGAGCCAAGCGCCCTTACCGTCCTGATACATGGCCTCACGCAACGGCGGGAGGATTTTGAAGAGTGTGGACGGAACGCGACCGATCCTCTCGTTCCCGTCCTCACCGATCAGCCAAAGGATGCCCATCGAGTTGCGCCCGATCGTCGACCAGAGCAGATCGCCTTCAGCGGCGCCTTCCGACTGAACGACCTCGAGGAGCGTTCGCGCGGCATCGGTCTGCAGCTCCTGCATACGAAGTGCGTCCATGGTCACTGGCCTCCTTCGGCAACTGGTTTCGGAATGATGGGAGTGTTATCAAGCAAGACGCTACCGCCAGCTCCCGACGAGGACTGCCAGCTAACAAGGAACTCATCTGGCCGATGGCTGGTACGCCCGTCCGGGTGTGCAGGTCGGGTGATCTCGACCTCGGCCGTGAGTCGCTCACCGGTAGCGATTCGTTCGCGCCACCCGGCTTCAAGCACCCAATACTCACGAGCTCCGGAGCTGTTCAACGAGTCGCGCATGGCATTTATATTGATGCCTTCGCCAGGGCCTCCGAAGATAGTTGCCCAGATGTGGCCGCCTTCGTCGCCGGGAAGACGGTCCCCCCGACCTGCAACGCGCTGCTGGTAGCCATTGCGTTCCGTCGTTGGATACAGCCCATCCAGCTCAGCGCGGGCGTAGACAACGAAACCGTTGCTATCGGTGTCGTATATGAAACGGTCGTTCACTATGTACCGAGTGTTCGGCTCGGGGTTGTTCAGCTCCGCGACCCAGCCGCCCTTCCCGCCGGACTCCACGACTCGCTCGGACAGCTCACTTGGTCGGATAGGGATCTCGGCCGGCGACGTCGGGGTGAAGATTCCCCGGTCGGGGACCGCCCAGCCGTTGTCGTCATCGGGGAGCCCTTCTCGACGCGGAGTCGCCACGCCCTCCCAGGTATCCGGCCGGATGGACGTTGTCGTCGCGTCAGTTTCGCTGGCTCGCACCGGGTCGGCTACGGCATCTGCACGTGGCGCCGGCGCCTCAACGTCGAACAGGTGCCCGCCTCCGGGCGCCCCGTCGGCGAAGGCGGGCAGCAGCCCGCCGCCGCCGTGCAGGCCGAGGCGGTCGCCGAGATGCTGCATCGCCTCCGTCGCACGGGCGGGGAACTGCGCGGCCTGCTCGACGGCGGTGTTCATCCGCTCGCCGAACCCGACCGGCGGACTCAGCTCGGTGCGGGCGACACGGGTCTGCTCGAACGCCTCCAGTACGCCGGCGAGTTCCGCCCGCGAGGCGGCCGAGCTGCCCCGGCCGAGGTCGGTGAGGGTGTTACCGCCGCGTGCGATGAGGTCGCCCACGTTCACGACCACCGACGACGACACCGCCCCGTCGAGGCGGGTGCCGAGACGGACGGTGGACATGCCTGCCCGTGCGGCGACGGTGCCGACTTTCCCGGCTGCGGCGGCGCCGCCGGCGACGGGGATGAAGAAGCTGCCGATGTTCGTCACCGCGAACGCCCCGGCCGCGACCGGGTCCTCCGCCCACATCTCCGGGTCCCCGACGATGCCCTCGACCAGACCGGTCATCTGCTGCGCATGCCAGTCCTTCACCGCCCGCAACCCACTCGGCAGGGCCTCGTCGGGGGTGACCGTCAACGCGATCGACGGCACACCGATCATCGCGATCGCCCCGAGACCCTGCAGCATCCCCGACCACGCCGCGCCCGCGGTGTCCCAGGAGTGCGACCAGTTCCACTCCTCATCGAAACTGCCACCACCGAGCGAGACGATCCCGGCGAACATGTCCGTGCCGGCCTGCAGCACCCCATCGCCGACCGACTCGGAGCAGGACCGGTCGCCCTTGCCGATCGACCCGTAGTCGGTCTCCGCCATCGCGGCCAGCTGCGCATCACTGATCGTGCTCATCCCCGGCGCGCAGTACCCGTCGATGAGCGCCGTGATGCCGTTCACGCACTCCGCGACCGCATTGTGGATGCGCCTGAACTCGTCGTTCACCTGCTCGATGAGCTCGTTGTTCCGGTTCACCGACGGGGTGTGCTCCGACCAGTTGATGGTGGCCGAGTTGTGCCCCTCGGGCGCCATGGCCATACCCATGGCGCTGCCCTCGGTCATCATCATCGCCTGGTAGTACGGATTGTCGGGGTCCGTGCCGCTGACCGTCACACCGCCGCGCACCGAGGCGACGAACTCCTCCGCCTCGACCTTCAGCTCCTGCAACCGCCGCACCGGCGCGGCCACGAGACCCGCGAGATCATCGATCCGATCCGCAGCCCTCGCGAGCTTCTCCGCCGTCACCCCCACATCAGCACGGATCGGGTCCATCGCCGCCAACAGCACCGGCGCCTCCGGCGCCGAGTACACCGGCGCGAGACCGCCCCAGTCACCCAGCACGGCCTCGGCACGCTCGACGAGCAGACCGCCACGATCCCGGAACCCCGCAGCGACCCCCGACAGCACCGCACCGTCGATGTCCGTACCCGGGATCATCGCCGGATCGATCAACGACCCCGACGCAGCATCCCGCCAGAACACGTCACTCACATGCCACCCCCGCCGAACGTGCCGGTCGGTGCGGAGTAGGAGGCCGCGGCGGTCACTGCCGCGGACTGCGTCGAGGCCGCCATCTGCTCGTCGCCGTGCACGTAGGCGGTGGTCGCCTCGGCGGCCCCGGACGCGCAGGACTGCACGCGGTGGGCGACCCCGTCCATCCGTCCGATTTCCTGCTCCAGCAGTGCTCCCATCGCGCCGGAGAGCGGGGCGAGCAGGGACTGCGGCCCGACGACGCACATCAGGTCGGTCGTGCTCGCGCCGCCGTCCATCGCGCCGTTCAGCGCCTCCTGATCGCCGGCGAGCCCGTTGAAGACGGCACCGAGCTCGGTGGCCGAGCCCTCGAGGCGGGTGAGGACGTCCAGCACGCCCTGCGGTTGGATGCTCCAGGAGGTCACGATGCGGCTCCCATCTCGTGCACGGCGCCGCCGGTCGCTCGGGCCATGGCCTCGAGGATCGCGTCGGCGAGGTCGGCGCCGTACGGCGCGGTGGTCTCGGTCCAGAAGCGGTGGTCGGGAGCCACCGCTGCGCCCAGGAGGCGGGCAGCCTCGGCGGGCAGGCCGATCGGGGTGCTGCGCAGCACGGCCAGTGCCAGCTGCTCACCCCGGTGGAACTGCCAGCCGCCGCCCGCCCAGAGCTCCGCGAGCTGCAGTTCGGGGTCGACGGCGGCCGCTGCGGTGACCCACTGCTGCGGCGTGATCGGCTCGGGGCTGAGCAGGATGAGCTCGCGGGTCATGCCGCGTCCTCCTGGCGCAGCCCGGCCGGGGTGAGCTGCCGTGCGAGCGCCTCGGCGCCGATCCGCTCGACCATCTGCGCCAGGTGCGCGATCGTGCCGGTGCGCGGCAGCTCGACGAGCAACGACGGAGTGCGCTCGCGGCCGATGAGCCGCGCGCCCTCGAGCTGGGTCGCCCGGGTCACGCCGGCGCCGAGATCGCGCACCGCGCGCGGACCGGCGAGGATCGCGACCGGCTGCGGGGCGGTCGGCAGCCCTGGCACGAAGGTGAGGTCCTCGGCGCCGCGGAGACGCCAGAGGCTCGCGGTGATCGGTCTGTCGCGGGCGACGAGATCGCGCAGCACGCCCGTGCCGGCCTCGTCGGCGTCATCGGCGTCGGATGCGGGCACGACGATGCGCGCCTCTTCGATCACGGCGTCGGCGGTGCGTGCGATGCGGATCACCGCGCTCAGCGATCCTGCGTCACCGCCCGCGACGAAGAACCGGGTCTCCCGCGGTATCCGCTCCCGTGCGGCGGCGGTGATCGCGGCGCGGTCCCAGGGCAGCCCGAGCGGTTCGGCGCTGCCCCACGCCGCAGGAGCGGAGCGCGGGAAGCGGTCCGCGACCGCCTCGATGGAGCGGCCGAT
>JAAIGE0100892491.1_pt1 | contig 13026 bp, 13 predicted proteins | sample 6487951 | NCBI WGS metagenome assembly JAAIGE01 (sample SAMN13974128, study PRJNA590717) | phyllosphere metagenome | biome: tomato field; feature: multiple bacterial spot infested tomato fields; material: tomato leaves; isolation source: leaves from tomato fields | host: Solanum lycopersicum ... | reverse complement strand
TCACCGGCAACCTGCCCGGCGACATCCGCGCCGGCACGGTCGGGCGCCCCCTGCCCGGCTCGACCGTCCGGATCGGCGAGGACGGCGAGATCCTCGCGAAGGGGATCGGCGTCTTCCGCGGCTACCGCGATCCTGCAGTACCCGTTCTTCGACGCCGACCGCGACGCTGCCGCGAACTACGGCGGCATCGGCGCGGTCATCGGACACGAGATCGGCCACGGGTTCGACGACCAGGGCAGCCGCTTCGACGGTGACGGCTCGCTCCGCGACTGGTGGACCGACGCCGACCGCGCCGCGTTCGAGGAGCGCACGAAGGTGCTCATCGCCCAGTTCGAGGCGCTCGTTCCGCAGGGGCTGAAAGACGAGCACCACGTCAACGGCGCGCTCACGATCGGCGAGAACATCGGCGACCTCGGCGGGCTCGGCATCGCGATCGCGGCCTACCGCCTCTCGCTCGGACAGACCCCGGATGCCACGGCTCCGGCCGCGTCCCGCGTCGGGGCGTCCGAGACCGGGGCGTCCGAGACCGTCGCGTCCGACACCGAGGTCTCCGAGGGGGAGGCGCCCGCGGAGGGCACGCTGGACTCCTCCGACGAGGTGGCCGCACCCGTCGGCGACGCCGCCACGGACCCCGTAGCGGACACGGCGGCGGGCGACGCGAACGCCGAGGCGCACGCAGGAGAGGCACGCGCGGACGGCCCCGTCGTCGACGGCTTCACCGGCATCCAGCGACTCCTCCTCAGCTGGGCGCAGATCTGGCAGCAGAAGGGCCGCGAGGCTGAGACGATCCGTCTGCTGACGATCGACCCGCACTCGCCGAACGAGTTCCGATGCAATCAGATCGTGCGTAACATCGAGGCGTTCTACGAGGCGTTCGACGTCACCGAGGGCGACGCCCTCTGGCTCGATGCCGACCAGCGCGTCACCATCTGGTGAGGCCGGCGTTTGTCGCCCTCCTGATCCGAAGGAGTCACGCTCGTGGGCATGCCCCCGCTTCCCGAGCCTGCCGCTTCCGAGCCCGCCGGCGCCCCGGCGGAGTCGTCGCGGCGAGACGCGGCGCCGTTGCGCGGGGCGGGGCGTAAGGGCCCGAAGCGGTTGCCGCGGCGGGCGGCGACGGGGCGGCGGTCGTTCACCGCGACGCTGCGGGCTCTCGACGACCTCGCCGAGTCTGGGGCGAAGGTGTCGGTGCGCATCGACGAGCTCGACGGGGGGTCCACGGTGCTCTCCGGCGACGACCACCTGACGTTGCCGGTCGGGGGCCTCGGTGTCGTGCCGCTCCTCGTCGAGGTGGCGGCATCCATCGAATCCGGTCGGATCGACGCGCTCGAGATCGTCGACCGCGCACAGGTGCAGGACGTGGCGGTCGCGGGGGTGTGGCAGCACCTGAAGGCCCCGGCGCTGCCGGTCGCCGACCTGGCGGTGCTGGCGGCGGCTGCCGGCGACGCCCTCGCGGCGAACGCGCTCGTCCATCGGGTGGGGCTGCAGAGCGTGCGCGCGCGCACCGAGCAGCTGGGGCTGCGCCGAACGGCCCTGCTCGACCGCTTCCGCGACGATCGCGGTCCCGACGACGCCCCGCACGTCGCCCTGTCGACGGCGCGCGAGATGGCGCGGTTGTTCGCCGGCCTCGTCAACTCGCGCATCGTCTCGCCGGGGGTGAGCGCGCAGGTGGCGGAGTGGCTGAGCCTCAACAGCGACCTGTCGCTCGTGGCATCCGCGACCGGTCTCGATCCGTTCGCCCACGAGAACGATCAGCACGGGCTGCTTTTCGTCAACAAGACGGGCAGGGCGGGCGGCGTCCGCGCCGAGGCCGGCGTGCTGGGCGGGCCGCGCGCCGGTGTCGCCTACGCGCTGATCGTCAACTTCGACGACTTGTCGATCTCGCATCGTCTGCGCGCGCACGACGCGTTCCGCGTGCTCGGCGTCGAGCTCATGGAGTACGTGTTCTGACGCGCGCATAACCCACGCGGTCCGCGAACGCCAGCGCAGGCGCGCAGATCGCCCGCACGGGTACAGTCCTCGAAACGCACACGCGGCTTCGGGGGAGGAACACGCATGAGCGCGGTCGACGTCGCACTCGTGGCCGTCGCGGGCCTGCTGCTGCTCTGCATCGTCGCCGGCCTGTGGCGCGGGGTCCGCGGACCGACTTCCGAAGACCGTCTGACCGCCTTCGTGCTGCTCGGCACGAGCGGCGCGGCCCTCTTCATCGTCCTGGCCTCGGCCCTCGATGTGCCCGCACTGCGCGATGTGGCCATCACGGTTGTCGCCCTCGCGACTGTGGCCGTGGTCGTGTACACGCGGAGGCAGCCGCGGTGATCGACGTCATCGTGATCGCCCTGCTCGCCGTCGGCGCGCTGTTCGTCGTCGTCGGCACCGCGGGTCTGCTGCGCTTCCCCGACCTCCCCACGCGACTGCACGCGGTGGCCAAGGCCGACAACCTCGGGCTGGGATTCATCGTCGTCGCGCTGATCGTCGACGTCGTCGCCCGTCCCGACGACGGGTCGTCGCCGTTCGGTGTCGCGGCGAAGCTCGTGCTCATCTGGCTGCTCGCCCTGCTCGGCACGGCCGCGAACTCGCACCTGCTCGCCGGTCACGCGCGACGCTTCCCGTCGGAAGGCACGCCGAAGGCACCGGATGCCGCCGACCCCGGCGCCGAGCGACCCCCGCGGCGAGGCGACGCGTGAGCGCCCTCGACCTGCTCGACGTGCTCGCCGTCGGAGCCGTGGTGGGAGCGGCGCTCGTCGCGGTGCTCGTTCCCCGCCGCGCCGCCGCGACGACCGCGTTCCTCGTCTTCGGCATCCTGCTCGCCGTGCTGTGGGGGCGTTTCGACGCGCCGGACGTGGCGATCGCGGAGGCGGCGCTCGGCGGCGGCATCGCCGGCGCCCTGCTCGTCGACGCCCTCGGGCGGCGCACGCCGCCGCACCCGGATGCCGGTGACGGGACGGCGCCGCGCACAACTCCGGCACGGGGCGGCGCCGACTCGGCTGAGCGTGGGCGGAGCGCCGACTCTGCCGGAGGCGTGCGCCCGACCGCGCGGCGCACGCTGCCGATCGCCGTCGCGGTGCTCGGCGGTGGCGCCGCGGCGGTGGCGCTGCTCACCGTGATGCGTCAGGTGGGCACCGCTCCCGCGGCCGTGGCCGGCGAGGCCCTGGCGCGGATCGATCAGACGGGTGTCGGCAATCCGGTCACCGCGGTGCTCCTCAACTACCGCAGCCTCGACACGCTGCTCGAGATCGCCGTCCTGGCCACCGCGGCGTACGCGGCGGGCTCGGTGGCCCGGGCGGACGTGCGGCCGGTGACGCGCGCCGAGCCCGTGCGCCGCGCGCTGGCGCTCGTGCTCGTCCCCGTGCTGATGGTGCTGGCCGTGTGGGTGCTCGTCGCCGGGTCGAGCCAACCGGGGGGCGCCTTCCAGTCGGGGGCGCTGCTCGCGGCCGCCATGGTCATCGGCCACCTCTGCGGACTGCCCCTCACCACTCCGCGCGGGCGCGGCGCGGTCGCCGTCTCGGGCGGTGGGGTGGTCGCGTTCGTGCTGCTCGGGGTCGTCGGTCTCGCCGTGACCGGCGCGTGGCTCGGTCTCGACCCGTCGTGGGCCGGGGCGGCGATCCTCGCGATCGAGGCGGTGCTGGCGGTGTCGATCGCGGTGGCGCTGGTCGGGGTGTTCCTGGCGGCGGGCGCAAATGACGTGGTGCGCGAGCGCGAAGGGGCGAGCGCATGAGCATCGTGGAACTGTCGCTGGGGGCCGGTGCGCTGATCTTCGTCATCGGCATCGTCGTGCACCTCGTCGTCCGCGATCTCATCCGCCGGATCATCACGCTCAACGTCGCCTCGGGTGGGGTCATGCTCGTCTTCCTCGCCCTCGCCGACCGCGGTGACGACGCCGTTCCCGACCCCGTGCCGCAGGCGCTGGTGCTGACCGGCATCGTCGTCATGGCGGCGATCACCGGTCTCGCCCTCGCGCTCGCGCGACGCATCGAGCAACCGGATGCCGAGAATGAGGCGCCCGCGACCGAGGACGCCGCATGAGCGCCCTCCTCCCCCTCGTCGTGCTGCTGCCGCTCGTCGCGGCGATGGTGACGGCGGTGCTGCCCGCACGGGCGCGACCGGTGACGACGATCGTCGCCGTCGTCGCCACGGCGGCGGTCGTCGGCGTGATCGCCGGGGGTGTGGCATCCGGGGGTCCTCTCCGCACGGAGCTCGCGGGGTGGGCGCCGCCGCTCGGGGTCGCCCTCGTCGCCGACGGCCCGGCGGTCGCGATGCTGGGGCTGGCGGCGCTGGTCGTGCTCGCCGCGGCGCTCGTCGGGGCGTTCGACGAGCGCATGATCGCTGCGGCACCGTCGTTCTGGGCGCTGGCCGGGGTGTCGTACGCGGCGGTCAACGGCGTCTTCGTGGCGGCCGACCTGTTCACCGTGTACGTCATGCTCGAGCTGCTGACCCTCGCGGCCGTCGCGCTCGTGGCCCTCGGCGGGACGAAGGCTCTCGCGCCCGCGCTGCGCTACCTGTTCGTGGCGGTCATCGGGTCGCTCTTCTACCTGCTCGCGGTCGCGCTCGTGTATGCCCAGACCGGTGCCCTCGACCTCGCGACCGCCGCCGCCCGGATGCCCGACGATCTCGTCGCCGCCGCGGTGCTCGCCCTCGTCGCGATCGGCATGGCCGCCAAGATGGCGCTGTTCCCGCTGCACTCGTGGCTGCCGGTCGCGCACCCGGCCGCCCCCGCCGCCGTCAGCGCGTTGCTGTCGGCGCTCGTCATCAAGGCGTCGCTGTTCGTCGTCTGGCGGGTGTTCTCGCAGCTGGCGCCGACCACCGCCCTCGAGCCGGTGCTGTCGACCGCGGTCGCGGCGGCGGGGGCGGCCGGGGTCATCTGGGGCGGCGTCATGGCGTTGCGCCGCGACCGCCTCAAGACCGTCATCGCCTACTCGACCGTCGCGCAGGTCGGCTACCTCGTGCTCCTGCTGCCCCTGCTGTCGTCGTCCGTCGGGGCCGACGCCGCGTGGAGCGGCGGCATCGTGCTCGCCGTGGCGCACGGCCTCGCGAAGGCCGCCATGTTCCTGGCCGCCGGCGCCCTCGTCATCGCCTACGGCGACGATCGCCTCACAGGCCTGCACGGAGCCCTGTCCCGGATGCCGCTGGCGGTCGCCACGATCGGCATCGCCGGGGTGAGCCTGGCCGGCCTGCCGCCGGCCCTCGGTTTCGTGGGCAAGTGGCAGGTGCTCCTGGGCGCGCTGGCCGAGGGCGCCTGGTGGTGGGTGGCGGTGCTGCTCGTCGGGGGACTGCTGACGTTCGCCTATACGGGTCGCATGATCGCCGCGATGTTCAATATGCCCGGTGAGGATCCGGCCCCGCCGCGCGGCACGCCCCGCCGGGGGCTGTCGGCCGTGCCGTTCGCGCTCGCGGCGGTCGCGCTCGTGCTCGGCCTCTTCCCCGCCCCGCTGGTCGACCTGCTGGCCGGCTCCCTCCCCGGGGGAGGGGCCTCGTGAACGGCGACGTCGACGTCGACATCATCCCGAGCGTCGTGCCGCTCGTGCTCATCGCCACGTCGCTGCTTCCCGCGCTCGTCATCTTCGGTCTCCGTGAGCAGCAGCGCCGGCTCCGCACCGCCCTCAACCTCGGGGGCGCGCTCGCCAAGGTCGCACTGGTCGCGTTCCTCATCCCGCTCGTGCTGCAGGGCGAGCAGCTGCGCGCCGAGATCCCCTGGATCCCCGGGCTGTCGCTCGTCTTCGTCACCGACGCGTTCTCGCTGTTCTTCGTCGCCCTGTCGGCCGGGCTGTGGCTCGCCACGACCGTCTACGCGATCGGCTACCTCGAGGGCGCACCCAACCGCAGCCGCTTCTTCGGCTTCTTCAGCCTGTGCGTCACCGCCACGACGGGCATCGCGCTCGCCGAGAACCTCGTGACGTTCCTCGTCTTCTTCGAGCTGCTCACGCTCGTGACGTACCCGCTCGTCGCCCACCGCGGCACGAAGGAGGCGCTGCGCGGCGCCCGCGTCTACCTCGGGTACACGCTCGTCGGGGGTGTCGTCCTGCTGCTCGGCGTCGCCTGGCTGACCACCGAGGTCGGTCCGGTCGAATTCACCCCCGGCGGCATCCCCGCCGTCGTCGACTTCGCCCAGCGCGACCCTGCGACGGCCACGGCGATCGGCGCGCTGCTGCTGATCGGCGTGGGCGTGAAGGCGGCGCTGTTCCCGCTGCACGGCTGGCTGCCGGTGGCCATGGTCGCTCCGGCTCCGGTGAGCGCGCTGCTGCACGCGGTCGCGGTGGTCAAGGCGGGGGCGTTCGGGATCATCCGCGTCGTGGAGGACACGTTCGGGCTGCAGACCGCCGCCGACCTGGGCCTGCTCACGGCGCTGGCGGCCGTGGCATCCGTCACCATCGTCTATGGGTCGGTACGGGCCCTCGCGCAGGACGACCTCAAGAAGCGGCTGGCCTACTCGACCGTGTCGCAAGTGGCGTACATCGCGCTCGGCGCCGCGCTGCTGGCACCGCTCGCGACGGCGGGGGCGATCGCGCACATGGTCAATCAGGGCTTCATGAAGATCACCCTGTTCTTCTGCGCGGGGCTGTACGCCGAAGAGCTCGGTCTGTCGAAGGTCAGTCAGCTCGCCGGGGTCGGCCGCCGGATGCCGCTCACCTCGGCCGCGTTCACGGTCGCCGCCCTCGGCATGATCGGGCTGCCGCCGTTGGCCGGCTTCGTGTCGAAGTGGGCCCTGGGCGTCGGCGGTCTGGAGGCCGGTCAGCCGTGGGTGGTGCTCGTGCTGCTGACCTCGACGATGCTGAACGCCGCCTACTTCTTGCCGGTGATCATCGCGATGTGGACCAAGCCGCCGGTGAAGGACGAAGCCGATGGCGCCGCCCCCGACATCACCGATCCGGTGGATGCCGACGAGCTCAGCGGCGAGGGGGCCGGGGGAGAGAAGGTGCGGCGTCTCGAGGCGCCGGCGGCACTGCTGCTGCCCGCCCTCGCGACGACGGCGGTGGTGGTGGGACTGGGCGTCGTGGCCGGGTGGGAGTACTCGCCGTGGTCGATCGCGCAGTTCATCGCGGATGAGGCGTGGCCGTGATGTGGGTGCTCGCGTTCCTGCTCCCGCTCGTGGTCGCGGGGGTCATCACCGTGCTCGGGCGCCTCGGCGGGTACCGCTCGCACACCGCGCGGGCGTGGTTCGTGCGCCTGTCGTGGCTCGCCGTGGTGCCGGCGGGTGCCGCCGCAGTCATCGACGACGGCGCCGTGCACCGCGTCGACTGGATGCTGCTCGGCACGACGATCGCGGTCGACGGCGTCGCCCGCCCGCTCGTGCTGATGGCGGTCGGGCTCTACGGCCTGGCGCTGTCGTTCGTCGTGCGCGGCAAGACCGACCGACCGCACGTGCTGACGGCGTTCCTGCTGCTGTGCTTCACCGGCAACGTGGCGGTCTTCGTCGCCGCCGACCTCGTGACCTTCTATCTCGCGTTCGCCGCGATGAGTTTCCTCGGGTACGCCATCGTCGTGCACGACCGTTCGTCCGGGGCTCGGCGCGCGGGAGCGATCTACCTCGTGCTGACCGTCTTCGGCGAGTGCGCCGTGCTGGCGGCGCTCGTGATCCTGGGCGCCGAGGGGACCATGTCGGTCGCCGAGGCCCCCGCCGCGGTGGCCGCCTCGCCGTGGCGCGACGTGATCGTGCTGCTGCTGCTGATCGGCTTCGGGGTGAAAGCCGGCACCGTGCCGCTGCACGTGTGGCTGCCGCTCGCCCACCCCGCCGCGCCGAGCCCGGCCAGCGCGGTGCTCTCGGGCGCGATGCTCAAGGCGGGCATCGTCGGGTGGCTGCGGTTCCTGCCGCTCGGGGAGGGCGCGGGAGCTCCGGTCTGGGGCGGCGTGTTCCTGGCGCTCGGTCTCGTCGGCGGTCTCGCCGCGGCGATCGTGGGCGTGCTGCACGACAACCCCAAGGTGATCCTCGCCTACAGCAGCATCAGCCAGATGGGGTTCCTCACCGCCCTCGTCGGGGCCGCCCTCACCGCGCCGGACCTCGCTCCCGCGTGCATCGCGGCGGTGGTCGTCTACAGCGTCGCGCACGGGCTGGTGAAGGGGGCGCTGTTCCTCGGCGTGCAGGCGTGGGACGCCGAGCGGATGCCGCGGTGGGCGGTGCTCGGCGCCTTGGGCGTGGCATCCCTCGCTCTGATCGGCGCCCCGTTCACGAGCGGGTACGTCGCGAAGTACGCGGGCAAAGAGGCCGTCGGCGACGTGCTCGTCCCGCTGGCGCCGGTGGCGGTGGCCGACGTGCTGCCGTGGTTCGGCGTCGGCTCGACGCTGCTGCTCGCCCGGTTCTTCGTCGTGCTCGTGCGCCGGCCCCGTCAGCGGCACCGCACCGCGATCACCCGCGACGTCGCCTGGGCGGTGCTCTCGGTGGGAGCCGTCGTGCCGGTCGCGGCCCTCGCCGCGTCCTGGTCGCCGCCGGTGTCGGTGCCGGAGTGGTTCTCGCCCGGCACGATGTGGGCGCAGACGTGGCCGCTGCTGCTCGGGCTGGTCCTCGCGGGCGCGGCGTGGGCGCTGTCGCGTCGCGTCTCGGTGTCGCCGCTGCTGCACCCGCGCGGCGACGTCGTGCCGCCGGGCGACATCGTCGTGGTGGAGGAGCGCGCGGCGCGCGCGCTCGGCCGTGCGCTGGCGTACGGCTCGGGGTCGCTGGGCCGCAGCCGCGACGCGCTGCTGGCGATGGCAGGGCGCGCACCCTCGCCCGGCCCCGCCCTCGATCGGGCGCAGTACGGCATCGGCACGTGGGTCGGCTCGGGCGCGGTGCTCGCGCTGCTGCTGGGCGCGGGGCTGGTCGCCGCCGTCTTCCTGGGAGGAACGTCGTGATCGCGTCGGTCGTGGTGCGCCTGCTCGTCATCGCCGTGCTCTGGTTCGCGGCGACCGAGGCCGGGCCGTCGGCCCTGGGGTACGGCCTCGTCGCGGTCCCGCTCGTCGCGGCGGCGACGTACGCGGTGCTGCCGCGTCGGCGCCTTGCGCTCGAGGGGAGCCTCGCGCGCCGGGTGGGCGGCATCCTGTCGGTGATCCCGCTCGCGGGGTGGGTGCTGTGGCGGTCGGTGGTCGGCGGGATCGACGTCGCTCGCCGTGCGCTCTGGCTGCCCCGACCCGACATCGCGCCCGCGTGGAGCGTCTACGAGACGACGCTGCGCACCCGCTCCGCGCGGGTGGCGCTCGCCCTGGTCATGAACCTCATGCCCGGCAGCCTCTCGGCGTCGCTCGACGGCACCCGCCTCGACGTCCACGTGATCGACCCCGACCTCGACGTGCACGCCGCGATCGCCGCCCTCGAGCGGCGTCTCGCACGCATCGAGGGGTCCGCACGCGCGTGAGGAGCCACGAATTGTCGCTTCAGACGCGTTGAGGCGACAATTCCTGGCCCCTCACGCGGGGTGTGAGTACGAGTGGAGGGCGCGGCGCAATCCCTCCTCGTCGCCGGGACGACGCTGCCACCCTGGTGGCCTCGAAACGAAGAAAGGACCCGACGATGTCCGATTCCCGCTCCACCGACGATCCGTTCGCCAATGCTTCCGGCCCCGAAGGGCACTCGATCACCGACTGGACCGACCTCGGTCGCGAGATGTGGTCGTATCTGACGGGCCGCGGCGCCGCCGTGAACTACTCCTTCGTCGACATGACCGTCGAAGTGCCGCGCGACATCGGCCCCGATGCGCCCCGCGCGACGTGGAAGCTCAACGGCACCCTGCGCGTCACCACCAGCGACGACACGGCGCCGGGCTCCGACCCGCACCGCGGCCGCTGAGGGCGAGCGCCGTCATGGTGCGCCTCGACATCGACCTCGCCTTCTCCGAGACGGAGGAGGGCACGGATGCCACCTCCCCGCCGTTCGAGGGGACCGTCACCGCCGCGGGCTCCGAAGTGCGGATCACCGTGAACGATCCCTCTCGTCTGCCCGGCAACGGCCGGCGGACCCTCGCGGAGCTGTCGCAGGTGGCCGAGGCGCTCGCCGCGCGCGGCATCTCGGTGCGGCTCGAGGGGCCGGAGGGGCCGATCCTTCACCTGGGCGACGTCAAACGCAGCGTGCTGCAACGCGTCATCACGGGCTCGCCGCACATCCGCCTCGGGTCCGTCTCGGCGGTCGCTCCGCTGCTCGCGCGCCGCAATGCCGGACGCGTGTTGACCTTCCCCGTGCCGCCCTCGACGCCGATGCCGCTCGTGCCGACCGTCAACCGCGTGGTGCGCCGCCGCATCACCACGACGCATTACACGCCGGGATCCGGCCGCCCGCGCCTCATCTTCGCGGTGGGCGGCTCGTCGTGGGACGACGCCCGTCCGCGCGAGTTCGACCTGCTGCCGACGAAGACCGTGATCGGTTCGGGCGAGGACGTCGACCTGCGCCTTCCCGGGCTGGCCCCTGTGCACGCCGAGATCCGGCACGAGGGCGACGACGAGTACGTGCTCTACGGCTTCGACGTGGTCGGCGGCGGTGGGGCGCGGGAACAGGGCCCGGGCCGTGACCGCGGCGGTCGCATCCTGCGCACCGGCGCCCGCATCGAGCTGGGCGACTGGCGCATGGCATACTTCCGCGCCGAGTTCGCCGACCACGGCCGCCCGTACGGCGGTCGCCAGGGCGGGGAGTTCTCCGATCAGCGCAAACAGCCGCCGCGTGGCGGCACGGGTCCGCTCAGCCGGGCGTCCGACCCGGAGTGAGCCGGCCCGCGTGAGGGGTCAATTTCTGTCGCTCCGAAGAGGCTTCGGCGACAGAAATTGACCCCTCACGCGCGCCTCAGAAGACGATCGTGTGGTTGCCGTGGCGGATGATGCGGTCTTCGGCGTGCCAGAGCACGGCGCGCGACAGCACCTGCCGCTCCACGTCGGCGCCGCGGCGTGCGAGCTCCGCCGAGGAGTCGGCGTGCGTCACCCGCACGGTGTCCTGCTCGATAATCGGACCCTCGTCGAGGTCGCTCGTGACGTAATGCGAGGTCGCGCCGATGAGCTTGACGCCGCGTTCCTTCGCCTTCTTGTACGGCTCCGCGCCGATGAAGGCCGGCAGGAACGAGTGGTGGATGTTGATCACCGGCACGCCGATCTTCTCGAGGAACTCCGGCGAGAGGATCTGCATGTAGCGCGCGAGAACGATGAAGTCGACGTTGCCGACCAGCAGCTCGAGGATCCGGGCCTCGGATGCCGACTTGTCGGGCCCGGGCGTCGACGGGACGTGGAAGAAGGGCACGCCGAACGAGCGCACGTCTTCTGCGGCCGTGGTGTGGTTCGACACGACCATCGGGATGCTCACGGGCAGGTCTCCGCGACGGTGACGCCAGAGCAGGTCGAGCAGGCAGTGGTCCTGCTTCGAGGCGAGGATGGCCATGCGCTTCGGCGTGGACAGGTCGGTGAGGGTCCACTCCAGCTCGAAGCCCTCGCCGAGGGTGGTGGCGATGTCGGCCTCGATCTCGGGCAGCGCGACGGTCAGGTTCGGGCGGTGGAAGACCACGCGCTGGAAGTACGCGCCCCCGCGCGGGTCGTCGGAGTACTGGTCGAAGGCGACGATGTTGCCGCCCTGGCGGGCGATGAGCGCCGAGACCGCGGCGATGATGCCGGGGGTGTCGCTGCCGTGCATGATGAGGCACGCGTGATCGGGCTGCAGGTGGGGGCTCGCGGAGACCATCGGACCATTCTGCCGTGCGCGGGCGGCGCCGGCTGACCATGGTCGGCGTGTGACGAGGCGCTGCTCCGTCGCGCTCACAGGCGCACGACCACCTTCTGCGCCGAGACGCCGGCGCGCTGCCGATCGAGGGCGCCCTGGACGGCCTCGAGACCGTCGCCGACGACCAGGGGTGACGGCGCGGGGCGCAGCGAGCCGTCGGCCAGCATCCGGGGCACCGTCTCCCTCCACAGTCGTGGGCCCATCTCGTCGTCCCGCAGGCTGCTGCCCCAGACGAACCCGGCATGGATGCCGAGGCGGCGGGCGCGCAGACTCGAGCGCACCGTGGCGAGACCGATGCGGGTGAAGACGGGCAGCATCGCGGGGAACAGGTGGCGGCCCCCGGCGAGGGAGTCGAGCGACACCGGTGTGCTCGCCATCGCCAGGCGGGTTCCCCCCGTACGCGACAGCACGTCGAGGCAGGCGTCCGTCGAGCCGGCCCCGAGAGCGACGGCGCCCGCGACGGGACGTCCGCCGACGGCCGCGACCATGTCGGCCACCGCCGACGGCGATCCGTGGTCGACGACGGCCTCGGCGCCGAGGGCGCTGACCACCTCCGCGTTCTTGGCGGACGCCGTGCTCACCACGGTGTAGCCCGCGGCGCGCGCGAGTTGGATCGCGTTCATCCCCACGCTCGTCGAGCCGCCCCAGACCACGACGACCTCCGGGGCGGCGGCGGATGCCGGGGTCCCCGGCATCCGGAGTCCCAGGTGCTGCGGTTGGAAGAGCGCGCAGGCGGCCGTGGAGAGGCCGAGGGGGAACACGGCGGCCTCCGCGTCGGTGAGGGACTCGGGCGTCGGAGCGGTGAGGCGCTCGAGCAGGATGGAGGAGTGCTGGAATGCTCCCTCGCGCAGGGGGTCGCGCCCGCGATCGGTGCCCGTGGCGAGGCCGAAGACGCGTTGGCCGACGCGGAAGCGCGTGACGTCGGCGCCGACGGCGATGACCTCGCCCGCGATGTCGGAGCCGAGGACCGCGGGCGTCCGCAGCCATCGGTAGGTGATGCGACCGGTGCCCTGGATGACCCAGTCGACGGGGTTGATCGCGGCGGCGCGAACGCGCACCAGGACCTCGTCGGCGGCTGGAGCCGGCGTCTCGACCTCGGTGACGGTCAGCGGGGCGCGGGGTGCGGCGAGCGTCGCGGCGGCGTGCATGGTCATGAGCGGCCCTTCATCGTGATGGCACGGAGTGCCTTCACTATAGTTCGGCATGACACGGAGTGTCATCACGTAGGATCGCCGCATGGCGAGATGGGCCCCCGACACGCGGGAGCGGCTGCGCGCGGCCGCTTTCGAGCTCTTCGGCGAGCGCGGGTTCGAGGCCACGACGGTGCCGGACATCGTCGAGCGCGCCGGGGTGACGCGGCGCACCTTCTTCCG
>JAAIGE0100731977.1_pt1 | contig 13026 bp, 8 predicted proteins | sample 6487951 | NCBI WGS metagenome assembly JAAIGE01 (sample SAMN13974128, study PRJNA590717) | phyllosphere metagenome | biome: tomato field; feature: multiple bacterial spot infested tomato fields; material: tomato leaves; isolation source: leaves from tomato fields | host: Solanum lycopersicum ... | reverse complement strand
CTGAAGGACCAGTCCGAAGTGTTCTACGGAACGATCATCAAGAGCGTCGACCCCGACGCTGAGATCACATTCAAGTTCACCCAATAGTCATTGCCCGCACCCCAGAGGAGACGACTAGATGACACCTGCGCCCACCCCGACAGGAGATTTGGAGCTCATCAGCGATGGTGACGGGATCGCCGTCATCGGCGATCCGAAGGCGGTCGAGCTCTTCGTCGCCTAACAGATCGGCAAGGTCACGTGCTGAAGGCATTGAAAGAGACCCTGCGGTGTGGCCACTTCTGTCTTCATGAATGCGCTCCAGGCTCATAGATGATCGAGAACTCACCGTCGTAGAAGTCGACGACGCGGCCCGCACCGTCGAGGATCGCACGCTGCAGCGTCGGGTTTTTGAGATCGAGCGATCGCAGCGCGGGTCCGTGAGAACCGTTGGCCACGGCCTCGATCCGGTGGAAAGCATCACCATGTTCACGCGCGAACGCGGCCAGGCCCTTGAGCTTGACGAACGCGTCGTCGAGGTGGTGTCCGTGCGGGTCGACGATGGATGCTACCACCTTCCCGTCCACCTCGTGGAAGAACACGAAGTCGGGGTGCATCGAGCGCCAGTTCCCGAACACATCGCGGTAGGTGACGCCGAGCGCATCGACAGCAGCGCGCGCGGGGTTGCGGTACCAGGCAACGCAGTTCGGTCGCTCGAGTTCAGAACGCACGACGGTGTCTTCCCAACCGCCGAGGTCGCCGATCGGGAACCATCCGTCTTCGTCCGACATCAAGTGCCGGGTGACCAGCGGAGCCATCGCGATCTGCTCGTTGGCGTCGACAACCTTCCAGTCCTCGAGCCGCACACGCGGCCGCCGCAACTTCGCTGGCTGGGGCACGGTGGCGAGCGTCCAGATCTCCATATAGAGGTCCTGCCGCTCGTCGCTCAGGCCAGAGATCGCGTTTCCGTACTCGGCGAACCACTCCTTTGCGACACTTTCGGACACTTCGTCGATCCGCTTTCGCAGCTCCGGGATGTAGCCGAGTGCTGACGTCGTGACGTAGGCATCCGCGAGCACCTGGTCGTCCCACTCATCTTCGAGCGATCCCACGAGATGGTCGACATACGACTGGGCAACATCGGCGCCGAACGCCCGCTTCGCATCTTCGAAGGCCACGCGAATGGCGCGCGCGTCTGCCCGTTCGGTGAAGTGCCGGTATGACACACCCGATCGACCCGTCGTGCCGGTGAGCGTCTGGCCGCGCACGTCCCACACTTCCTGTCGAGCTTTGTCGACCTCGGCGGGATAGTCGCGCGCGAAGTCGTCGAGAACCGCATGCAAGCGAGCGGAGGCCTCACGCAGAGCACCGGGGCGCAGCCCATCGCTCGACAACGCCTGGGCGAGCGAGACAAGCCGCTTGACCGGTCGCGCACCCTTCACGGGCACGCTCAGCGTCGGCAACGTGTCCCACGCCTTCCACACGGCCTCCGGGACATGCGGGTTCGGCATGAGCTCGCGCGGGTCGAGGAGCACCTTTCGGCCCGAGCCGCCCGGAACCTCGGCGATCTGCCCCGTCATGTACTTGACGATCTTGCCGGCGGTCGTCCGGTCGAAGAACGGCAAAATGCAGTCGACGGCGTTTAGCCGCTCGTCCCCGGGCACACGACGCGCGAGCGGACTGCGCACCATACGGCCAAGCAGCTGTGTGATGTGCGTGTGATCCTTCGCGGGGCGGAACGACACGAGCACTTCGGCGCGCGGGCAGTCCCAGCCGGTCGAAATGCCGTCCTTCGCCACCAGCACTCGCACGTGCGTGGTGTCCTGCACGCGCTGCGGTTCGATGTGCTCGATCTCCCAGCGCCCGAACGACTGCACCTTGTGCTCGCCCAGTACGTGACGGACGGCGGATGCCGGAATGCCGCCCAGCTCCTCGGCGATCGTGTCGAGCGCGACGCCGATGTCGTCGGGTTCCGGCGTGTTCGGCACCTGCAGCACGAGCAGCGGCTCGACGACGTCGGCGAACCCCTGTGCCTTCGAGTAGGCGTGCCAGCGGTCGGTCGTCGCCTTGAGCTTCCGTGCGGCACGGCGCACGAGGACGGAGTCGAAGTTGCCGGCTTCATCGGGGATGTCGAGCATGACGGTGTCTTTGACCAGGCCCGACTCCTGCACCTGCCACGGGTGCACGGCGACTTGCTCGAGCGTGCGGCGCTTGTCAGCCGCCTGCGCCTCCTTCATCGCCGTCGCGAAGCGGTCAATGGTCGCTGAGATGCCGAGCACAATCGGGATCGGCGGTTGCGCCCCCTCTCCGTTGATCAGTCGCTGGACAATCGTTTTGCGGTCGCTTGATGTCTTGGTGTCAAACCCACGGTGCGCTTCGTCGAGCACGAGGTAGACGGTCTTGTCTTCGTCGGCGATCGTGTTGCCGATCGTCTCCCAGATGTTCCAGGCGAGGTCGTCAGGCGACGCGACGTGATCGATAATCTCGTCCGCGGTCGGGACATAGCCGCGCGTCAGCAGGGAGTTCTTCGACAGCCGCTGCGTGTTCAGGAAGTACACCTTGCCGGCTTCGAGTGCTGGGACGGCGAACGGCGGCCGTATGGTGACGAGGTCGCCGGAGACGAGCTTCTCGGATGCTTGCATCAACCGCGTGCGGCTCTGCTCGTTGAGCGCGGGGCTGTCGGAAAACCAGATCACGACAGCGCCCGGATCGGTATCGAACTCGAACGTGTCGCTGCCGTAGAACAATGCCTCGATCGCCGCTGCCGCCATGACAGTCTTTCCTGCACCGGTCGCGGCGGTGAGGCTGAAGGCGACCTCGTCACCGTCGCGGCGATAAACGCTGCGCGCCTGCTCGAGGTTTAACAGCATCTTGTCGACGGCTTCGGCCTGATAGTCCTTGAGTGTGTACTTCATCGCTCCGCCGCCCGCCGCGCCTCGATCTCGAACGTTCTGAGGTACGCCTCGTACAGGCGCACCGGCTCAACATGCTCGGGAAGCTCCCGCACGAGCGCCTCGAAGAGGCGATCCTCGTCGGTGATGACGAATGCGACGGATGCTGCCGGCACATCCGCGATAGCTCGAGCGAACTCGTCGGAGTAGTCGAGGTCGCTGATGACGCCATAGGTCTCGGCGACATCCCAGCCATCGGGGAGGGCCTCGATGCGGCGTCCCCTGGAGCCCGCGCGCAGCCACAGAAGCGGGGCTATCCGTCCGAATGCATAGTTCGCCTCGACTCGGAGCGGTGACTCGTACGTCAGCGTGAAGAACTCGACGTTCTCTTCGAACCCATCCGCCATCGGGAATTCGTCGGTGAACTTGTAGTCCCCCTTGATCGGCTCGCCATCGGGTGTCTTGCCCGTGATCGCCGCCGCAATCCGCGGCTTGGTGATGTAGTCGCAGATGCCATGCTGCTCCCACTCAGGGTCCCCCGCGCGGAGACCTTTTGCGCGAAGGGATCGTTGCTCGTCAGCAGACACCTCATTGTTCGTCACAGAGATGGAGCGACGGTTGCCCCCGTCTTGTTTGTTGAGGCGCATGACCGCGTGAGCTGTGGTACCCGACCCGGAGAAAAAGTCGACTACCACGGACGACCTACGGCGTCCGACGTAGTAGCGCAGCGCATCCTCTACCGCGAAGAGCGACTTCGGGTACGGAAACTTGCGCCCTGGGAGGATCTGCTTCATCAGATTCGAGCCGTGAAGCGTTGCGTCGTGAGACACATTGTTCCACTGTGTCCTGGCCCCCTGAGCCTGCTGCCCCTCGAAGGCAGCAACCTGAACGACACCGCGTGCGTCGCGGCCGGACGAGGAAACGTCACCCTCTCGGATGCGTGCAATCATTCCAGCGCGAATGTACATCAGATACGCATTTCCATCGCGCCCACGCTTTGCCTGCACATATCCTCCGGCAAGCGTCGCGTCGAAGACCTCTCGGCCGAGCTGCCATACTCCGGGACTGCCGTCAGCCTTTGTCGGCAGAACCACATCGACGTCATCCGCGGGCGGATCGACGGGCGTCCCTGGCGTAACCGGTGCCCCCGTGCCGACAATCTCATCGCGCTGGTTCACGAAGACTGGGTAATAACAGCCGGGTGAGTGGGCTGGGGTGCTATTCGAGCCCGTGCGGACCAGTGGGTACCAGATCTGTGTGCGCGCAGCGGCGCGAGTATGGCCGGAGTACGAAGGGTCGAGGGGGTCCAGCATCGCTCGACCCAGGAAGACGAAGAAGATGTACTCATCTACGCGATTCATCCCGATATCGCGGTGCACCCCTTTCTGACTGATGACACTCGACACCATCTGGATCCGCGCCTCTGAGAATATCTGCTCGAGCAACAACCCCAATCGCAGGTACTCCTTCTCATCGATCGTGACGATGAGCACCGAGTCGTTCGGGTTAAGCAGCTCCTTCGCGAGCAACAAACGCCGCTCCATGAAGGCGAGCCACTTCGAGTGGCGGTACAGATCGTCGCTTTCGACGTAGTCGTTGTTGTACTTCCAGTCCTTTGCACCGGTGTTGTACGGCGGGTCGATGTAGATGCAGTCGACTTTGCCGCGGTGCGTGAACAACAGGGCCTGCAGCGCGTGGTAGTTCTCAGCATTGATCACCGAGTGATATGGCTTGTCTCCGCCGCGCTCGACCTTGCCTGTCGAGACGAGTCCGGGATAGATCGGGTCGCTGAACTCCGCGACAACGACCAGATCTTCGATCGAGGCGCGGTTGGTGTCTCCCGAGCTGTCAAGCGCATTCATCGAGGCGACCGGCGGGTTGGTCACCGCGTCGAACGCGACGACCTCCCAGAGGCGGTCGTTCTCCTTCTTGGGGGTCTCACCCCGGGGCGGCAGGATCCGCACCTTGGAGCCCCTGACGGGACGTCGACCGGGCAGGTCAACCGCCTCGGGAGTGTGCCGCTCGAAATTGAGGCCGAAGGCGCGGCGGTCTGCGAGCGCCTTCACTTCTCTCTCGATATCACGCGCGAGCGCGGCATCCTTCGTCGCGAGCTGGCGGATGAGGTCGTTCAAGTGGGACAACGCGTGAGTCCTTCGGTGGTGCTGGTCGTCAGTCTTCGTTGGCGGGTGTCAGGTCCAGAGTGCCACGCGCGAACGTCGCCAGGATGCGCTGGTGGGTCTGTCGCGGAAGTGTCCGGTTGCCCGGCTCGCCAAACGGCGTTCCCGGCCGGGCCGGCGCCTCGTTCAACAGCCGATCAAGCCCAGGCCGCGAGACGAGCAACAACCCGTGTGTTGAGCGCGTGCACGTGACCGCGAGGCGCCCGAACGCGGAGTTGAACTCGTCGAGCTTCGAAGCGCCCGTCAACGGGTGGATCGCAATCGTGATCCCGTTCGTCTGCCCCTGGTACGAGTCGACCGTGGAGCTCACGATGTCGGTATCCGACAGATTGTGCTTGGCGCGCAACCGCTCCACCATCTCAGCGGCGTCGTCGACGAGCTGGTTGCGCGTCGCCAGAACCGCGATCAACGGATCATCACTGCGGTCTCGCAGCGCAACCGACAAAAACTCCTCGTCGGGCGTCGCCATCGTTGACGGCGTCGCGTCGTCGTCGAATCGGCGTGCACGCAGGGCGAGGCCCCCCGCCAGCAGCTCATCGAGGAGGCCCTCGACGGCCTCGAGCAGCGGAACGTCGACATCGGCGGCGTCAGCGGGCGGGAGTCCATCAATCTCGAGCAGCGTAGGCTCGCCCGTCGCAACCTGGTCCCACACGCCAGCGGCAGGCTGATCCATCGCGCCGAGCCGAATCTGACGATCCCCTGGGCCCGCGACACAGTTGAGTTCTCCCCACTCAGGATAGAACGCTCGCCACAATCCAAGTTGTGCTGCTGTCGGGCGCCAGACCGCCGGCAATTCCTTCGACCACGTGCGGGAATCCTCGTCGTAGTCCGTCGGCCACGCGCGATAGGGGTTGTAGCGTTCGTCTCCGCGCCAGGGGTTCGATCCGATCTCGAGCGGAGGAAGCTGCCCTACATCGCCGACGCCCACCCATACAGGAGCAGCCTTGGTGACCGAGTCGAAGAGATGGTGCGGAATCTGCCACGCCTCGTCGACGAACAGCACGTCGTACACGCTGTCACCGTTCGCTGCCTTGCCGCCCAGTGCGCTCTCCATGCGGCCAAGCTCGTTCGGCGCACCGAGCATGTGAACGGTCGAGATGACAACCGACGCGGTGTCGGGGATGTCCTTCGACGAGCCAGCGATCGTCGCGGAGGTTCCCACTTCTTCCGGCACCGTGGCGATCGCGTTCTTGGAAACTCGCAAACACACGCGGTCGCGGCCAAGCGCGTTCCCCAGTGAAATGGCCAACGGGTGAGTCTGCTTGTTAGTGAACGCGACCACAGTCACGCGTAGGCACCGCGGGTGGCTGAGCGCGTCCGCGACAAGACGCTTCAGCACGTATGATTTTCCGGCGCCTGCCGCCGCCTTCAGCAGTATGCGGTCGATCGGCGCCGTTCCGGAGAGCACATCCGAAAGCACGCGCGAAGCTGCCTCGGCGGCCGCTGCGTTGCCCATGGCTGCCGCCCTGTGGTGCACACCGTTGGCTGCGTGCACGAGCGGGGTGGTGAAGGTGACCGTCATTGCATCACTCCACATCGTCCAGCGTCAGGTCCGGCGGCGACCCCTGCGAGGGGCGATCCGCGGCGTCCCCCTGCGGCAGAACGCCGGGCGAGACTTCGAAACCGTCCGCGTCGCGCACGGGCGGCCACGCTTGCGGGTTCAGCTCCCCTCGAGCGCGGCGCTCAGCGGTCTGGTCCGAGTACTCGGCTTCGTTCGCGCGGTGGGGCTTGCAGCACCACTGGTGATCTTGCGGCGCCAGCTCATACGACTGTGGTGTGCAGCTCGATTTCGGCGCGGCGTAGTCGTCGGCGGGCGGACGCGCGATGGATAACCGTCGGTCGTAGGCAGTGCCCGCGAACCAGTCCCCGTCCGCGACGATCAGCCGATCGCCGACTTCAACTGCGGGCGTGTGCTTCGGCTTCCAGCGCAGCTGCCCGCGTGGGCGCTCGTCGCCGGCGCCATCGCGCGAAAGCGTACCGACGCTCATCCCTTCGATGACGAACGACCCGCCCAGCGAGATGCTGTCGCGGTGCGCCTCGACGCAGGGGTGGTCGTTGATATGCAGCAGCACGATCTTCGACCCCTCGACGATACGTCGGGACTCGACGGCCAGCACGAGCGGCTCGACGCTGATGACGGTGGCGTGAGCGAGCCGGCGGTTGCCGGCATCCGTCGCCAGATCCGACGCCGCCTGCGGGTTCGCCACCGCGAGCAACTGGTCATGACACGCCGCGTCGGCTTCGACGACGCGCACGAGCTGATTGCGCCATCGTCGGTACGTGCGTCCGAAGCGCACAAGATCGGACGCCGTGAACGACAGACGCCGACGCCATACGGCCTGAGCATCGCCCTCCACGGCGCGATAGGCCTCGCGAAGTGCGGACGTTCTAACCCCCGCTAGCTCACCAAGGGCCACCTCGAGGACTTCTTGCTTGTATCCGAGCTCGGCACGCACTCCCTCCTCATATGCGGGAGGATCAGGCTCGATGCGCCTCTTGCCGCGGCCCACCACCCCTACGAGAGCTCGATGCAACGCGTCTGAGCGTTCCTTCGTCAAACGGGCACCGGGCGTGTACGGAGATTCCTCGATGGCGTCAGCGAACGCACGATGGTCGATCGGCGCCGTCGCGCGCGCCCATTCCGTTGCGTAGTCGAGGCGCAGCGCATTCACGGCGGGGCCGCCCGCGACGAAATGGCGCGAGAACACCGTGCGCAGATCGACGATCGGCATCCGCACCTGCAGCGCACGCGCGCGGTCTTCCTCGAGGAGGAAGGACACAGCGGTGCGAGCGGTCTCGCGCAAGGGCCTCGGAAGTGTGGCGGGCTCGCCGTCCCACGTCAGCATCGGGCGGCCCTGTTCCTGATCACGCAGCCATCGAAGCCGGCTGAGCTCCACTCCGGCGAGGTTGTCCGCGATCGACGTGAGCACGTCAGCGGTCTGCCCGTCGGGCACGACCAGGTGAATCGGGCTTGGCGCGCCGGGGTTTGCCCTACGCTGTGCGCGCATCGCATCTTCGACTGCCGACCCGAGCAGGCGCATTGCCTTGAGTCGCGTCTCGGGCGATTGGGGCGCCTCGTAAACCTCGGTGCGCCACTCCCCCGTTCCGTCAGCACTCACCCGCTGGACCGACATTCCGTGAATGCCAAGTGCCGCGGCATCCGCCTTCGCAATCACGACGTTGATTGTGCCTGGCTCGCCGGCGGGATCTGTGCGCAGCTGCCCCGTATGTACGGCATGTCCGTCGACCGACGCACGAATGCCCGCGACGACCGAGTCTGGCGCAGACCCGACCACTCCGGTCCCGTCGACGAGACCCACAACGTGGGGGCGCAGGCCGGGGTCGACGCCAAGTTCGACAAGCAAATCAGCGGGGTCGGCGGATCGGCGTAGTTCGTCCCGGCAGAGGGCGAACATGTTGCACGTCGTGCAGGTCGACGGATCGAACGTCGCCGTGAGGTGTCGCACAAATGCCAGTGCGTCATCGTCAGGCCCCAACCGCGACACCTTCGCTGCGGCTACTCGCTCCGCGACACGCATACGGACTTCGATTCGGTGGTCGTGCAGATCCTCAACGACGGCTGTCGGCTGCAGGAAGGCGTTGCGCGGAACCGCAAGCACGCCGTGATTATGCACCGCCATACCCGAGGGCAGCTCCGACCACGAGGCGAAGGCTTCAGCACCGAGCGCGACCTGCAGGAAACCCTTCAGCATGCGGCCGTCGTCGATGCGCGACCGCACACGTTCGTAGTCCTTCGCGTCACCCGCGATCAGCCAGGAACCGCTGCCCTGAGTCGCCGACTGCGGCGCGACCACCACATAGTCCGGCTTGACCTCGGTCGCCTCTGCATCTTCGAACCCCGGGAATGGCACGGCCGTCTCGTGGATGAGGGTCGCAGAACCCTCAACGACTGCTCGCGCGTGTGCGTCCGCCAATAGCTGGCGCGTCTTCGTCGAATCGACCCTCGCGTCCGCGGTCACGACCGCCGTCGGGCGCTTGAGGCCGAGCGCGCCGACTGTCGTCGTCGTGACGCGGCTCGCGAATGCCTTGTCTTTGACGAGCCGCTCGAACGTCATCGCCCGCATCCAGCGCGCTTCGGGAATACCCACACCGAGGTCAGCGAACCCGACCTCCGCCGCGAGCGCGCGACGGGAGCGACCGGTTATGAGCGGATCCGTGCCGCGGAATCGCGCACACGCCGCGTGGGCCGACGCTGCGACCGCGCTGGACCCGCCACCCGTCGAGATCACTGCCAAGTCCTCCCCCGCCTTCAATCCATACGAACGCATCGGTGGGTTCGTATCGCGTCGCCGGCCCGGCGCGTGCAGATTTCGAGTCCCCGTTGCTCTCGATCCTGGTACACACCACCGACATTGCGTGAGAAGGCTCTCATCTCTCGCTATCGTGGCAGGCACTGAGGCTAATGGCGAATCGTCGATTCCGGCTCTCGAAGGAGATGCGGCCGCCGCTGTGGCGCACCGCGGCGGTCACCTCCAGATCATCGCCGCCGCGGGTTCCGGAAAGACCGAAGTCGTCTCCCAGCGAGTCGCCGACCTGATCGCCACGAACGTCGCCCCGCGCGCGATCGTGGCGTTCACGTTCACGGAGAAAGCTGCGGCCGAGCTGAAGGAGCGGGTTCGGCTGCGCGTCACCGCTCGACTTGGCCCAAGCGCAGGCGACTCCCTCGGCCAGCTGCAAGTGAGCACGATCCACGCGTACTGCTTTCGGCTGCTCCAGACCTACGTTCCCCGCTACGAGGCGTATTCCCTCATCGATGAGAACCAACTCGTCGCGCTCATGACGCGTGAGGGAACTCGGCTCGGCCTCAAGCGGTTTGGGGGAGGCAAGCTCTTTGCCGGCATCACGACGTTCCTGCGCAGCGTGGACGTTCTTGAGAACGAGTTGATCTCCACCGAGGCGCTGCCCCCGGGCGAGTTCGCGAAGCTGTCACCGCGTACTACGAGACGCTCGACCGGTACCGCGTCCTCACCTTCGGTCAGCAAATTGCGCAGGCCGTCCGGGCACTTGAAGACTCCGCCATTCGCGCATCGGTGACTCGGGATGTCGAGCACCTCATCGTCGACGAGTATCAGGACGTCAATCCGGCCCAAGAGCGCTTGATCTCCTTGCTTGCAAAACCAATCGGCAACGCAGATTTGGTTGTTGTGGGCGACGACGATCAGGCGATCTACCAGTGGCGCGGGTCGACTGTTGCGAACATTGTCTCCTTTGTCGACCGCTATCCCAATGTGACGCAATTTCGCCTCCTGACCAATCGCCGGTCGCGACCTGACATCGTGCACCTCGCCAATTCTTTTGCAGGCACGATCGAGGGTCGACTCAAGAAGCAGATGCTGCCCCACCGGCAGGCTCAGGGTCACGGAGTTCGCGTTCTGCCCGCGTCCGAGACGGAAGCAGACGAGGCCAAAGAGATCGTCAGCCACATTCGCGACCTCGCAAATGCGGGCGTTCCATACCGCACAATCGCGGTGTTGGTTCGCGGCCGCAACGCATACTCCCGTCTGATCGAGGCCTTGAAGGCCTTCGAGGCCGCAGGCGTCCCGGTGCAGCTGGGCGGCAGGACTGGGCTCTTCGAGCAACCCATAGCGGATGCACTTGGCGCGATCTACGCGTGGCTCGTCGACTTCGATTGGAGATTCGCCGGCGAAGACCAGCGCGGCAAGGTCGATCTAGACGCACTGCTGCTGCTGCTGCTCACTCGAACGTTCGCTCTGTCGCGACGACACCTCAGTCTCGTCCGCGCGCACCTCTTGGCGTGGCGGGACCGTGCTGCGGCAACCGCCACGCCCGTAGATCTCATCGGTGACCTCTACCTTCTGCTCGGGCTCCTCGGCTTGCGCGAATGGAATCTCGACGATGCCTTGGTGCGAAACCGTCTTGGAACCGTGGCACGGTTCGCGCGGGTGCTTGCCGGCTTCGAAGCTGTTCATCGTCGCTCCCGTCGTGACCCGAATCAGCCCGGGGAGCAGATCGGCGCCAGCTGGAGCACGTGGTACTACAAGAACCTCGCTATTCTTCTCGTCAACTACGCTGCTGGCGCCTACGACGACTTTGACGGCGAGGAAGACCTCGAAGGCGACGCTGTCGCTTTGGGCACGGTGCACGGCGCTAAGGGTCTCGAGTGGCCCGTCGTGTTCCTCCCGTCCCTCACGAAGCGACGATTCCCGTCGGCGCGTGCCGGAAGGGCTCAGACCTGGCTCGTGCCACGGGACTTGTTCGACGCCTCTCGCTATGAGGGATCGGATGCCGACGAGCGTCGCCTGTTCTACGTCGCCGCGACGCGGGCCCGCGATTGGCTTGTCCTCTCGCGTCACAAGCGCATCACGAAGCAGAGCGCAACGGCATCTCCGTTTTTCGAGCTCGCTCACGAGGTGGCTGGCGAGGGTGGCGCCGCAGATGACCTCGACGTTACCGCCGTCGAGTCCTCCGACCTGCAGGTGAGCTACAGCGACCTGGCGGCGTACGTCCGTTGTGGACGGTCCTGTCTGCTGAGATCGAGGCTGGGGTTCCTGCCTCCTGTTCGCGACGAGCTCGGTTACGGGAACGCCGTGCACCACGTCATGCGTGTGCTCGCTGAGCGCACCCGCGAAGAGGGGTCGCTGCCGGCGGCGAAAGCAATCGACGATCTCATCGACGACGACTTCTTCCTACCGTTTGCGAATAAGCCAGCGCACCGGCAGATGAAGCAACGCGCTCGCGCGCTGGTGCAGACGTACCTCGACGACTACCCCGAGGAGTTCTTGCGCACATGGGCGACCGAGCGTCCGTTCGAGCTGTACCTCGACGGCGTCGTCGTATCTGGCCGTGCGGATGTCGTCTACGACGATCACGACGGAGTCCCGGAGAATCTCGCCATTGTGGACTACAAGACAGCGACGGGCCCCGAGATCGAGCCGTTGCAGCTTCAGGTGTATACCGACGCCGGCAGACGCGAGGGACTGACGGTCTCCGCGGCCTTCGTGCACGACCTCGGAAAGGCCGCGCGCCATTCTGTCGATCTGAGTGCACCCGCAGTCTCGGCCGCCGAGGCTGATGTTCGTGCGGCGGCCCGGGCACTGCAAGGCATGTCGTTCATCGCCAGGCCAGCGAAGCAGAAGTGCACGCATTGCGATGTGCGCTTGCTCTGCCGCGACGCCGTGTAGGCGCGAAATTTCGGCGACAGACTAAACACATGAGTGACCAGCTGTTCTCATTCGGCAGCGATGCCGTTCACGACGCCCGCACGGCACGGGCGATGATGATGTCCGCCGAGCAGCGCGCAACAATCCGCGCACTCTTTGCGGAGCTCGGCCTCGCCGACGCAAAGAGTAAATTTGCCGCCGTCGGCGAGCTGACATGGACGGCGATCGGCTCCGTGAGCGAGCTGACCGCGAGTAGGGCCGCGGGGGTCATCAACGGCCTACATTCGCGTATCGACGCTATGAGCCGATCGCGCACGGGGAACGCGTGGGTCGACCGAGAGGGCGAGACCTGGATTGACCGGCTATGTCGCGTCATCGGCCCGGGTGTGCCTCGTCGATAAACCTGAGCATGGCTTAGCAACGCGGAAAGAGAAACCGTACGCCGCAACCACTTCGACGATGATTTGGATGACGTCGCCCCGCGCCTCAACGACGCATGCCGCTGATCGCATTGCCGACGGGTCCGCTGACGCGGTGCCGCCGCTCGAAGTGAACTTTGAGAGCAGATTGGTTGAATCCCCATGAGGATCGAATTGCGGGATAAGCTGAAATTTTCGGCGTTCTCCGGCACCGATTGAAGCCCCTCAGGCGGCCTTCTTTTCGGCCATAGCTCTGAAAAATGCGGGGAATCAAGTCGGCGAGAAAAGAATCCGGCGAGGTCTGCTCACGAAAGAAATACATGGCAAAGCAGAAAACTTGTGCCCCTGGAGTTTCCATGAAGTTGTCCATGCCGCGTTTCGATCAAGCGCCTGTCCTTGTGGTCGGCGATGTCATGCT
>JAAIGE0100438196.1_pt1 | contig 13031 bp, 9 predicted proteins | sample 6487951 | NCBI WGS metagenome assembly JAAIGE01 (sample SAMN13974128, study PRJNA590717) | phyllosphere metagenome | biome: tomato field; feature: multiple bacterial spot infested tomato fields; material: tomato leaves; isolation source: leaves from tomato fields | host: Solanum lycopersicum ... | reverse complement strand
CGCGACGTTCCTCCAGCGTTCCGGGCGCAACGACCTCGACCGGCTCGGCAACGACATAGCTGCGGTCCTTTCCGCTGTTCCACACCTCGATATCCTGCGCGGGCGGCGTGCCCGGCGTCAGATCGAGAATGACATGGCTCAGCACCAGATTGGCGTGCGCATCCTGTGCCGCCGTCAGGGCAAGGGCGGCCAGCAGGATACGGGGGAAGAGATCGCGCAGCATCGTCGTCATGGTCCTTCGTTGGCGGCGATCCGCCGGGGTGGGCCGAAAGGCGCCTGGATTGCGCACGCGACCGTACCCAGCGGAACATAAGGGCTGGAGGTTTCCGGCGCGTTAATCATGGCGTTGCAGGTCCGGCCATCGGGCGCGCGAATGCTGAGGTCCGCAATGCGCGTGGTCTCGATCTGGAAATAGCCCGCCTGGTCGGTATGGGCCACGGCATCGCGCGTCGTGATGTCCGCATTGGCAACGGGACCGCCGTCCGGCCAGACCAGCCGCCCAAACATGGCGGCAACCGGTTTCACCGACCAGGCCAAGGTGGCGACGTTGCCGGGGTACACGCTGACGCGGCGTGCGGCATTGTCGAAATGGACAAGGCCACCGCCGACCGGACGAATGCGAACGCCATATTGGCGGTAGGGCGGCACGGCGAGAGCCAGCGTCTGTCCGCCCCTCACCTGCCCGCGCGGCGTTTCGTTGACCAACACCTCGAACAGCGCAGCAGCCGGCGCATCTTTGACCCGGACGGCGATCATGCTGTCGCTCTGGTCCCGGCTACCAATCGACGCCATGTGGCGGCTGACGATGGCGGCAGTCTGTCCCGTCAGGCTGAACTGGCTTTGTCCCGCGCCACCGAGTTGCTGGACGACGTCCGCCGCAACTGCCCCCATCGGCCCGCGCAGGTCCGCGCGCCCATGCGCGATGTCGGTGTCCGGCATATGATCGACGCTGCCGACAAGGACGAGGTTCCCGCCCAGCACATCGTCGTCCTGCCAGCTGCCCTGGATGCCGCCGACGACATCGGTCTGTCGCGCGGCTCCATGCGATGGCACGGACTGGACACCCGTCGTCGCGGACAGGGAATGGCGGGGCTGAAGCAATTGAAGGCGGATGCCCGCATAACCGGAGCGACCGATGCTCGACTGCGCGAAATTGGCCTCCAGCGTCAGGTCCAGCCCGGCACGCCGCATCACCGACCAGCGTACCGTGGGGCCGATCGCATAATGATCCTGCCGACGATCGCGGCGATAAAAGGCGGAAAAGTTCAGTTGCGCGGTCTTCAACCGATAGCTGACCTCACCCATCAGCTGGGTGAAGCTGCCGCCGGTGGCGCGGGCGATCGGCATGACGGCGGTCGAGCCCATGACGGTGCCGGGTTCAAGGCCACCAGCGGCGATCAACGGGCGATCATCATGGCTGTGCACTTGCCGCGCATCGATGTTGAAATTGAACGGCGAACCGCCGCTGCTGTTCGCCTGGAACAGTAAGCCGCTATCCTGCCGACTCGTGCCCAGCAATGCGAAGCGGAATTGCGCAAGAGCCGTCAGAAGATAGGCGCCGACTTCCGCCATGACGCGATCGGATGTGGCCACGATCGTGCCGTCCAGCGCGAGGCGGCGGCCCAACCTGCGCGACAATCCGGCTTCGGCATAAGGATCACGCGTGGCGGACAGGAACGCGCCCGGCCGATCCTCCACCAGTACGCCACCACGCGCGAACCAAAGCCACTCGCCGACCGGGGCGACGCGCGCATTTTTGGTGAAGAAGCGCCGCTCCTGCCGCTGAACACCGCCAAATTCCTGGATGCGCAGGACGACTTCATAAGCACCATCGGGCAAGGCAGAGGTATCGAGGCTTTGATTGCCTGCATCGTAGATGCGTGAGCCAACAAGGCGGTTGTCGATCAGCAAATCGACCCTCGCGCGCTGGGCGAGCGAGATGACGAGCGGACTGCCGATCAGGATATCCTTGTCGGCGCGAGTGTCGAACTGGGTTTCGACGCTCGCGCCAAGGATTCGGCGACGGCCAACGAGGCTGAGACCTGGTGCCCAGAACGCGCCAGCGGTATAGCGGACGCCGGGCTTGTCGAGTTGGGCGGCCAGCACGTCGCTTTTGAGACCGATGCCTGAAGCGTAAGAAATGGTACTAACCAGCCGGGCGTCGCGCGCGCCCAAAACGGCGCGGTTCTGGATGGCGAAATCGGTGCCGCTGCCGGACGCGCCGGCGACCGTTCCGGCCACCCAATCGACCAGCGACAATCCAGCGGTGGGAGCCGGGATATAGGTCTGGTCCGTCGCGGAGCGCACCGCAATATAGCGTGCGTTGACGAACACGCTCAGCCGGAAATGGTCCTGATCGAAGATGACGCCCGCGATCGGGGGGACTAGTCGGCCGCAGCGGTCGAGCTCGGCACCGGGCGTGCAGACTAGCGCTGCGTGGTCGTCGAGCGTGCCGGTGAGCGCGCCCCGGACGGCAGCAGGATCGGTCAGGTTGGGCAGCAGGCCCGCAACGAGCGCCGGATCGGCAAGACGAACTGTGCCGCCTTCATATTCCAGCTTGGCCTCGCCGACGCGATCCCCGCCATAATAAATGTCGGCGACGACCGTCTGCGCCTTCGCGAGATCGGCAAAGCCTTCGGGCATCGCGACCTTCGGCCCGTCCTGCGCACGCGCGAGAGCTGGCGTAAGCGCAAGCATCGCAACGCTGAGGCCCAAGAGAGAGGATGACGAACGGACCATGATGCGCCCGCGTCAATTCGGAGAGATCAGCACCGTCAGCGTGCCCGTGTAATTTCCGGCGCGCGCAGCGGAAAGCGCTGCTGCGCGCAGGATGACGGTCAGGCTGCCGCTGCGGGTGAGGCCGAGGGTGCAGCCAGGGAGCACGCCGGTCGACACGAAGCCCGATTGCGGGGTTCCCGCGACCAGTTGGGTTCCCGATGTCTGCCCGGCGGCCGAGTTCCACTGCACATCATAGGGTATCGTCGCTGCGCCATTGCTGAGCGTCAGCGCGCCGCCAGCGCCCGAGCCGGTCAGCAACACGCTGTAGTTCGATGTCAACGCGTTGCTGTAGGCGCAGACGGTCTGACTCAACGATATGTCGGAGGACATGTTGACGATCGTGCCGAAAGCGATGTCACTGAGGTCCGATATCTGTACCAGCTGAGCGGAAGCGACAGTAGAAAGCGCGCAGCTACCGGCAAACGCAGCGGCACGAATAAGGGAGAGGATGCGCGGCACCCGGGGGAAGGTACCGCGCATCCAGACCTGGGCTGGCGGGGCAACGTAGGAGCGACCCGAAGGTGCAATGCCAGCCATGAAAAGTCTTCGTCCCGCGCCCGCGCTTATTGCGGCGTGACGAGGAGGGTGAGCGTGCCGGTATAGCTTGTCGCCGCGACCATATTTTGAAGATCGCTCGAAGCGATCGAGACGATCAGGCTCGAAGTGCTTGCCGGGCCGGAACTGCATGTCGAGCTGGTCGCGGTCGACACGAGGCCGGACAGGGGCGTGCCCGCCGTCAGCGCCGTGCCCGACGACTGACCGCTGCTCTGGTTCCATTGCACACTGTATGGGATCGGCGTCAGCGCGCCGCTCGCCAGCGTGAAAGCGCCTGCCGTGCCGCTGCCCGTCGCCTTGATGCTGTATCCCTTGGTCGCGGTATTGCTCCAGACGCAATCATTCTGCGTGGCCGTCGCCGTCGTCGTCGGGTCGGCGTTGGTGAAATTGATATCGGTAAGGCCAGTGATCTGGGCGCGGTTCGGCACCGTCGCAGTGATTACGACACTGCCCTGCGACGTCGAGCCGAGCGTTCCCTGAGTGGCGGCGCCAGCAGGCGCGGCGAAGCCCAGCGCCAAAGCTACGAGGCTCGCCTTGGCGATAAAGTGCCTCGCTCCCCGCCCCGCTGCCTTGTTGAAGTTGCAGTCCATGATCGTCTCCATTCGTGCGTGAGACGACCAAGCGGGTTCGCGGTTAACAATTTCTTCTTCAGGGACAGTGGCAGCGGCCAAATTAGACCATTGTCTAAGGCTTACCCTTACCGGTCATGCGTGATCCTGCGACTCGAGCCAATGGTCGATGGCGATGACGGCCGTGCGTGAAAGCCGACGCGCATCGCACAGATCGCCCGCGCCTTGATCAATGGCCCGCCAGCTTTCACCCACATCGTGAAAGCCGAAGGTTCCCGACACTCCAGCTAGTTTGTGGGCGTTGGGCATTTGTCCTAAATCGATCGCAGTGATGGCGGAGGTGAGTTCGCTTGCCAGTCCTGCAAGCAAAGGTTCCAGTGCGGAACGCCCGAAACTGGCCTCCATCCGTTCAAGCGCATCGAGCGAGGGCGGCAGCCATTGGGCGAGAAGCGCGGCCTGCTCCGCAACCGACGCATCCGGATCGATCCGAAAGTCGAAACCGTCGCCATCAGATGAAGCCCCACCACCGACCCGACCCTGGACCATACGGGTCAATGGAACCGGCCTGCCGCCGGACAGGATCAGCGATGCAGAGCGATCCGCCGTCCCCGCGCCCAAATGCCAGCCGGACTCCGTGATTGCGGAGCGAAGAGATGAGCTTGCCACCAAATCGGTTTGGAAAATTACAGTCCAGTGTCTTTCTTGATCTAGTTTATATGCTATCATGCGACCCCGACGATACAGGCATTTCGACCCTTGCGCTGTAAAAATGGCAAGGGGCCAACAGGGAGCGGAATTTGGCTAATATCTCGCCGGGCGGTCGCGTACTGATCGCAGATGATCATCCCCTGACGCGGGAGGGGCTTGCTCTCGCGGTGCGATCCGCCATGCCGGGCGTGTCGGTGGATACCGCTGGTTCCGTTGGCGAAGCGATAGACGCGTTCCGGCGCCATCCTCGCTATCGGCTGATCCTGCTGGATTTCGTGCTTCCCGATGCGCGCGGCTTTTCCGGGCTGATGCAGTTGCAGCATGTAGCAACGACCCCCGCGCCGATCGCGATGATATCGGCGCACGAAAATCCGATGCTGGTGGAAAGCGCGCGGGCGCTCGGCGCGGCGGGGTTTCTCTACAAGACGCGCCCGCTCGACGACCTTGCCAAAGCCATACGCGAGATAGCGGGCGGCAAGCGCATCTTCCCTGACATCGACCCGGCCGACAGCCATTCAGACCTGCGCGCGCGTATCGCGACGCTGTCCGGCGCACAGCTTAAGGTTTTGATCGCGCTGGCGGATGGCCGTCTCAACAAGCAGATCGCGGGCGACCTCAATCTGTCCGAAGCGACGATCAAGGCGCATCTGACCGCCATATTCCGCAAACTCGACGTCAATAACCGGGCACAGGCTCTGCTCGCGATACAGCCATTGCTTGGCGAGATGGGCGGAGACCAGATGCATTGATGACTCGCTCCCCGCGCCCGCCCCGACGGGCCTTGTTCATACTATTGGGACTTCTGGTCCCTTTGGCGCTCAGCGCGTCCATACTCTGGATCGGCCGCGAGCATGGACGCTGGGACGCCCTGCGCGCCGACGCTTCGGCCTCGTTCGACCGCCGCTCCATACTACTCGATCTGCTTTCCACGATGCGCGCCGCCGAAACGAGCCAGCGCGGCTATGTCATCACCGGCGATCCGCAATTTGCTGCGGAGTATCAAGATATTAGCGGCAAGGTGGCGCAGGAGTTCGACAGGGCGACCTTTCTGTATCGCGGATCACCGCTGGGCGAACGGCCGATCGTCGTCCTGCGCACCACCGCCAATGCCAAGTTTGCCGAGATGAGCGAGGTTCTGCGCCTCTATGCGACGCAGGGTCCGGGCGCGGCGCGCGCGCGAGTCACTGATGGCCAGGGCAAGCGACTGATGGCGCGATTGCAGGAACAGCTCGACACTATAGCGCAGCTCGAGCGCGACATCGGCGATACGCGGCTATCCGCCTATCGCCAGCGCACCGTCACCTTGCTGCGAGCGATGTGGATCGTCCTCGGCCTCGGCAGTGTCTTGCTGGGAGTGACGCTGCTGGTCATCTGGCGTCAGCGTGCCGCCCGCTACCGCACGGAGTTGCAGGCATTCGAGGCAGCGCGGCGGAACGAGACGGTGCTCGACAGCACCGCCGACGCGATCATCATCGTCAATCCAAGCGGCACGATCGAGACGATCAACAAGGCGGCGGCCCATCTCCTAGGCCGGGATTCAGCGAGCCTCGCGCGGCGCGATCTCAACGTCATATCCGACATCGCGCCAGGATCGGGCACCTTCCACGATCGAATCGGCTTGATCGACGGGCGTTTGCGAAAGACCTATTGGGCCGATCGCCAGGTGCGCCATGCAGATGGGCGCGCGATCCCCGTCGACATCGCGATCGGCACGATGGACCTGCCCGACGGCCTCCATATCGTTGCGTCCCTGCGCGACATGACCGAGCGCAAACGGATCGAACGGCTGAAGGACGATCTGATTTCCACGATCAGCCATGAACTGCGCACCCCTCTGACATCGATCATCGGTGCGCTGGGACTGCTACGCGCCGGTGCGGCCAGTCCGCTTCCAGCCGGCGCTGGTGAGTTGGTCGGCATCGCGTACAACAATGCGCAGCGGCTCATCCGCCTCGTCAACGACATGCTCGACATCGATCGGATCGATGCGGGCAAGATGCGTCTCTCGACGAGCACGATCGATCTGCGCGATGTCGTGACGCGGGTGTGTGAGGATAATACGGGGCTGGCCAGCGCGGCCGAGGCCAGGATCGATTGCAAGGTCGGCGACATGCCGCTCGTGGTCGAGGCTGATGAGGAACGTTTGATCCAGGTCATCACCAACCTGTTGTCCAACGCGCTCAAGTTCACGCCGAAAGGCGGGACCGTCCGCATCGGCGTCGTACCGGGCGCGGATGGTCGCCGGGCAAACATTCTTGTCGACGACGATGGACCGGGCATTCCGGCCGAATTCCGATCCCGCATCTTCGGCCGGTTCGAACGCTCCATGGCGAGCGAGGGATCGGCGGGCACCGGCCTTGGCCTCGCTATCGCGCGAGAGATCGTTGCCCAGCATGGCGGCGAGATATGGTTCGAGGACCGGCCCGAAGGCGGCACGCGCTTCATCATCTCGCTGCCCGTTTCGCTGCCTGCCGCAACGACCTACGACCTGGCAGACGAAGCGCGTATCCTGCTGTGCGAGGGCAACGCCGCCACCGCACAGCAACTTCAGGCGCAATTGTCGAAGGAAGGCTATGCCTGCCGCATCGTCCCCAACGCCCGCGCCGCGCGCGAGGCCATGGCGGCGGACGGCTATGCCGTGCTGCTGCTCGACATGGCGCTGGACGACGAGGACGCCTTTGCCCTGGCGCGGGACGTGCGGCGCAAACATGGTCCCGATCGCCTGTCGATCCTGATGATGTCGCCAACCGGCACGGACGATGGGGCAGCGCCGATGTCGCTCGACCTGATCGACTGGATCGACAAGCCCATCGATCCGATTCGATTGCGAACCGCCATCCGCACCGCGTTCCGCAGTGCCCATATCGAGCATCCGACCGTACTGCATCTGGACGACGATCTCGACACGCTGGACCTCACCGCGGCAGCGCTCAAGGGTGAAGCGGACATATTGAAGGCGACGACGCTGGCAGAGGCGCGAGCGATCCTGCGCAACCGGACGCCGCATCTGGCGATCCTCGATGTGCATCTGGAGGAAGGCATCGGCCTCGACCTGTTGCCCGACCTGATCGACAGGCGCGGCATCGCCATCCCGACGATCATCTATTCCGCTCATGACATCACGATCGACGTCGCCGGGCAGATCGACGCGATTTTGGTGAAGTCGCGCACCTCGCTGCCGGACCTCAAGGCGACGATCCGTCGCGTGGTCGCGACCCGGCATCTGGAGAAAGGGGAAGGATGAGCGAGAAAGAGCCGCTGAGGATATTATATGTCGATGACGACGAGGACATCAGGCGTATCGTCGCCCTGTCGCTCGCGCTCGACCCCGATATCGAGTTGCGCACCGAAAGCAGCGGCGTCGCCGCGCTGGAGATGCTGGCGGCGCGCGCATGGAAGCCGGACGCGATCATGTTGGACGTGATGATGCCCGGTATGGATGGCCCGACATTGATGCAGAAGCTGCGCAGCGATCGTCGCTTTGCCGACACCCCCTTCCTGTTCGTGACGGCGCGCGCGCGTACCGGCGACATCGAACATTTCGAGACGCTGGGCGCGACGGCCGTGCTCACCAAGCCTTTCGACCCGCTCTCACTCGCGAAGGAGGTGCGAGACCGACTGTCCAGCGCCCACAAAGATTGATCCCGATTATAGAGCGGCGGCTTGTGCGGCGGTAAGCGGCACCGCATAGTCCGACGAAATCCTCATCAAGCGACCCCTTCATGCCCCGATCAGACCAGCTTAGCCGCGAAGAACTTGTCCAGCGACAGGGGTTCCAGATCGCCTTGATGGATCGGCTGCGGCGGATGGACAATCCGGTGGAGATCGTGGCGGCATCAACGGAGATGCTGGGTGAGGCACTGAACGCTGGACGATGCGGCTTTGCCATCGTGTCTGCGGATGGCGCGAGCGTGCGGGTGGAGGCGGACTGGTCCGGCACGCTGCCAAGTCTGGCGGGCGAAGCGCGGCTGCTCGACAGTTTCGGCCCTACCGTGATCGACGAACTGCGCGCCGGGCGGACATTGGTAGTTCATGACAGTGACCGCGATCCGCGGGTGACGGGCTATGCTGCGGGATGGGCGAGCATCGGCACGCGCGCGCTCATCGTCTGCCCGATCCTGCGCGAAGACCGGCTCGACAGTATGCTCTACCTCCATCATGCGGAGCCGCGCATCTGGACGACCAGCGATGTCGCGCTGGTGGAAGATATCGCACTGCGCACGCGCGAGGCATCGGACCGGGCGTGGAGCGAGGCGGAACTGCGCGCGAGCGAGATGCGCTATCGCAGCCTGTTCAATTCGATCGATGCGGGCTTTTGCGTCATCGAAATGAAATTCGGGGCGGATGGCAATGCGCTCGACTATCGCTTCCTCGAGGTCAACGACAGCTTCGAGCAGCATACCGGCATTAAGGACGCCGTGGGCAAATGGATGCGAGACATTGCGCCCGATCATGAGCAGCACTGGTTCGATCTTTATGGCCGCATCGCGCGAACTGGCGTTTCCGAGCAAATGGAGCTCCCCGCCCACGAGCTCAACGACCGCTGGTATCTGGTTCATGCCTATCGGGTCGATGACTCGCAGGACAATCATGTCGCGATCTTGTTCACCGACCTCAGCGACCGGCGGCGGTCGGAAATGGCGCTGTCGCGCAGTCGCGAAGAACTGGAACTTGCAACGCGCGCTGCCAATCTGGGGCGCTACGACTTTCTGGTTCAGGAAGACCTTTTGTACTGGGATGATCGTTGCCGCGAATTGTTCGGCCTGTCGCCCGGTGTACCGGTATCCTATGAGAGTGCGTTTCTGGCCGGGCTGCATCCCGATGACCGTAACGAAGCCGATCGTGCGGTGCGCGCGGCGCTCGATCCCGATGGCGACCATCGTTTCGAGGTCGAATATCGCACCATCGGAATAGAGGATGGCGAATTGCGCCATATCGCTGCCCACGGGCTTGCCTTCTTCGTGGACGGGGTTCCGGTGCGCCTCGTCGGGACGGTGCAGGACGTGTCGCGCGACCGCAAAGCCAATGCGGCGCTGCGGGAGGTCGAGGAGCGTCTGCGCCTTGCCGGGCGGGCGACCAACGATGCGGTGTGGGATTGGGATTTCCGTACCAATCATGTGACGTGGAACGAAGCGCTGCATCGCGCCTATGGCCATGATCTGAACGACGTGGAACCGACCGGGCAATGGTGGCTGGATCATATCCATCCCGAAGATTGCGAACGTATCGACGTTGGAATCCACGCCGTGATCGACAGCACTGGCACCGACTGGAGCGACGAATATCGATTCCGGCGCGCGGACGGCAGCTATGCCGATGTGCTCGACCGCGGCTATGTGCTGCGTGACGGGGACGGCGCACCGATCCGCATGGTCGGCGCGATGCTCGACGTGTCGGATCGCAAGGCGGTCGAGCGACAACTGGAGCGCGAACGCCAGCGACTGCGCGAGGAGGTGGATGCGACGGCGGCCGAACGCGACCGAGCCGAAGAAGCGCTGCGCCAGTCGCAGAAGATGGAGGCGGTCGGGCAGCTGACCGGCGGCATCGCGCACGATTTCAACAATCTACTGACGGGAATTTCCGGCGCGCTGGAGATGATTCAGATCCGCATCGGTCAGGGTCGGGTCAACGAACTGGAGAAATATTCGGTCGCGGCGCAGGGCGCGGTGCGGCGCGCGGCGGCGCTGACGCATCGGCTGCTCGCCTTTTCCCGCCGCCAGACGCTCGACCCGCGCCCGACCGACATCAATCGCTTGATCCTCGACATGGAAGAGATGGTGCAGCGCACGGTGGGGCCGCAGGTCGCGGTGGAAAGCCGCGCCGAGCCTGGCCTGTGGCAATCGCTGGTCGATCCTAACCAGCTTGAGAATGCGATCCTGAACCTTTGCATCAATGCACGAGACGCGATGCCAGACGGCGGGCGGATCATCGTCCAGACCGAGAATAGCTGGATCGATGAACGAACGGCGCGTGAGTGGGATATGGTCGCGGGTGCCTATGTGAAGCTGTGCGTCAGCGACAGCGGCACGGGCATGGCCCCGGATGTGTTGTCGCGGGCGTTCGATCCTTTCTTCACCACCAAGCCCATCGGCCAAGGTACGGGCCTTGGCTTGTCGATGATCTACGGGTTCGTCCGCCAGTCACGCGGACAGGTGCGGATCGACACGCAGATCGGCGTGGGGACGACCATCTGTCTCTATCTGCCCCGGCTGGAGCAGGCGGATGCGTCGCTTGGGGACGCTGTCGGCACGCTTCCGGCCACCGCCCTCTCGCAGCCGGAGCCGACGCAGGCCGCGACGATTTTGGTCGTGGACGATGACGCGACGGTGCGGATGCTGGCGGTCGAGGTCGCGACCGAACTGGGCCATGACGTGCTGGAGGCGGAGGACGGGCCGCAGGCGCTGTCCATCTTGAACGGACGATCGAATATCGATCTGCTGATCACGGATGTGGGTTTGCCCGGTGGCCTCAACGGGCGGCAGGTCGCGGATGCTGCGTTGCGGCTGATCCCCCGGCTCGAAATCCTGTTCATCACGGGCTACGCGGAAAAGGCGGCGATTGGCGACGATCAACTCGCGCCCAACATGGCGCTGATGACCAAACCCTTTGCCATGGATGCACTGGCAGGCCGGATCGGCGACATATTGAAAACGACCCGCGGCTGAAAAATTTAGGCTTCTTCGCGATCCAGTGCTTGCGCCAGGGCAGCACGAAGCTGGGAGGGCGAGCTGGGCTTGGGGCAAATCTGCGCACCGGGATAGCGGCTCTTGAGGCCGGTTTCATCAGCATGGCCCGAATGAAAGATCAACGGCACGCCCGCGTCGCGCAACCGATCGGCGGCGGGGAACACTTCGCCATCCAGAAGCCGCACGTCGAGGATCGCACAATTGGGCAGCGCGTGGTCCACCGCCTCCAGCGTCTCTGCAACGGTCTCATAGGGACCGTCGGGGCTATATCCAGACTCCGCCACGATATCCTGTATGTCGTAACCGACGAACAACTCATCCTCGACGATCAGCACCGTCTGCATCAAATTCTGCCTCCATCGACGGGCAAGCGCAGGCGCAGCGTGAAGCTGGTCCCAGACACGTCCCGCTCAAGGTCCGCCTTCAACTGACGAACCGACGTGCTGACCAAAACTGTTCCGAAGCCGTTACCGTTCCCGATGTCGACGGGCCGATCGGATATTTCGTTCCATTCCAGTACAACGCTGTCGCCATCGCCGTGCCATTCGACCGCCAGCCTTCCGGGACGATCGCCGAACACACCATATTTGGCGGCGTTGGTCGCCCATTCGTGCAGGATCAGTGCGAGCGGCGAAAGATGGCTGCGATCGATCAGAATTTCCGGGCCATCGAGCGTGATGCTGCCCTGTTCCTCGTACGGGGCGAGCGTGGTGGACAGCAGCGCGCGCAACTCGATCGACTGCTGCTCGGTATTGGGTGCGGCGAGCGAATGGGCGCGACCGAGCGCGGCGATGCGATCGCGCATATCGTGGGAATAGCTGCGCACATCGTCATGCACCCGCGCGCCTGCCGACAACATGCCGCCGACGATGGCAAACAGGTTCTTCACCCGGTGGTTCATTTCGCGGAGCATCAGAGCGCGCGCTTCGGACAGCATATATTCGGGCGTCACGTCGATCGCTGCCCCGATCAGCCGCCGGGGATGGGAATCCGACACCAGCCGCCCGAAACTCTTGATCCAGCGATGCTCGTCCTCCGCGCCGCGCACGCGGAAGGTCGCCTCGAAATCATGCTCACCAGCGGTCGCCTGACGGAGCGCGGCTTCGAAGTTCGAGCGATCCTCCGCGTCGATCCGGGTGAGCAGGTCGTCGATCTGGATATCGCCGCTCTCCGCCAGCCCCACCATCGCGCGGTGGGTCGCGTCGAGCACGAGTTCGCTGGTGTCGGCGCAATATTCCCAGACGCCGATCCCCCCTGCCCTGACCGCCATTTCCAGGCGTTCGCGCTCCGCGGCGAGTTCCTGCTCCATCGACAACGCTTCGGTGATGTCGGTAAGGACGATCGTCGCCCCTTCGACCGAGCCATGCTGGGTGTTGTAGGGCAGGATCCGCATCGACAGGGTGCGCTTGCCGTCGCGGGTCTGGACGCGGCGCTGCATCTGGGCGCCAGACGTCGCGACCTGCCGGGCGTCGTCCAGATAGGTGCCATCCTCCAGCCGGCTCGACACGTCGGCGAGCAGCCGGCCCCGGTCGCTCGGCTGAAGCGGGAAGATGCCGGTCGCCGCCTCGGTGAAGCTGCGGATGCGCAGCCCCTTGTCCAGCACGATGACGGCAAGATCGGTGGAATCGAAAAAGTTGCGCAGGTCTGAATTGGCGAGGGTCAGCTGATCGACCTTGCTCTTGAGCTCGTCATTGACGGTCGAGAGTTCCTCGTTGGTCGACTGCAACTCCTCGTT
>JAAIGE0101422680.1_pt1 | contig 13035 bp, 13 predicted proteins | sample 6487951 | NCBI WGS metagenome assembly JAAIGE01 (sample SAMN13974128, study PRJNA590717) | phyllosphere metagenome | biome: tomato field; feature: multiple bacterial spot infested tomato fields; material: tomato leaves; isolation source: leaves from tomato fields | host: Solanum lycopersicum ... | reverse complement strand
GACCCAACGTTGTACGGAGAAACAGCCGTTTTCTCGAAAAACTTCCTTAAAGAAGTGGCTATTGGTGCCGGAGTTGGCTTACGTGTAGATATTACCTATTTCGTACTGCGGTTTGATTTGGCTACGCCGCTGCGAAATCCTGCTTTGGCCGAAAATGAACGCTGGGTGCTTGATAAAATCAATTTCCGGGATCGTGACTGGCGGAAAGACAACCTGATTTTAAATATTGCCGTCGGTTATCCCTTCTAAGTTACGACAACGTCCCGAATTGCTTCGGGACGTTTTTATTATAAAGGCATCACCATGGCTACGCCGTACGCTGTGCCGGAATAGTAGGGCATCAGGGCCATATTCTTCTGCCGAAATAGCTTCCGTAAGATCTTCCGTTGAACCCAGGGATACACGCGATACACGCCTTCCGTTGCTGCGATACTAAGTCCCGCACTGAAAAGGACATCCGCTAGCCAGTGTTCGTTATTGATCACGCGTAAAGAGGCTACGCCCGTAGCTACGCCGTAACCGCCGATACTGTACCAAATGCTTCGTTCGCCATACTCTTTCGCTAGAACGGCCGCCCCCGTAAAGGCAAACGTGGTATGACCGGAGGGGAAGGAAAGGTTATCTTCTCCATTCGGACGAGGGTAGCGTACCAGATGTTTCATGCCCTGCGTAACACTCTGAGCAACTCCCTGGGATAGGACCATCAGAATCAACTGATCCTTCAGAGCGTGTTTCCCCTTCACGCCTAAAGCTCCCAAACCCAGTGGCACCAGCGTGGGAACGTACTGGAGATAATCGTCAGCGGGCGTATGAAAGTTGGGGAATGCTGAGCGAACCTCTCGTCGCACCTCCCGACTGATTGCTCCCTGCGTCACCAGTCCGGCCGTCATCAGCGTCACCGGAGCTATAAACGATTTCCAGACGGGTTTTTTACGAGCAGTAGAGTCAATTTGAGCATAACCGCCCGTGTGTAAACCCAGGTACAGGCAAAATAAGAGTAGCAAACGCAGCATACAGCGGGGGTTGGTTAAGGGAAATCCGTTTACTGTTCGGCTTGAGCCTGGGACATCAGAATGAGGCAGAAAACCGAGTAGTTAATCATATCCCGGTAGTTAGCATCCACGCCTTCGGAGACGAGCGTTTGTCCGCCTAAGTCTTCAATCTGCTTGGTACGCAGCAATTTCATCAGAATAATATCGGTCATGGAAGCCACCCGCATCATCCGCCAGGCTTCACCGTAATCGTGGTTTTTATCGAGCAACAGGTGAATGGTTTCGTTCACTTCCTGATCGTACAGGGCCGAAAGTTCGTCCGTTGGAATCTCCATGCGGGGGTCATCCGCCAGGCGAAGCTGAATGAGAGCCATGAGGCAGTAATTGATGATGCCGATGAACTCAGGCGTGATGCCTTCGCCTACCCGCGAAACGCCCGTTTCCTGCAATTGCCGGATTCGCTGGGCTTTGATGTAAATCTGATCCGTCAGACTCGGCAGCCGCAGAATACGCCAGGCCGTACCGTAATCGCGGTTTTTCTTCAAAAAAAGGTCTTTACACGTAGCGACAACGTGCCGATATTCTACTTCCGTCTGAGTCATGAGCATACACAATAAAACAATAAACAACAAAGGTGCAGGGCACTTAGCGTTTTCGCAACAAATGATACAGGTTGTTTCCGAAGACCAATGCCAATAAAGTAACGGCCAGCCAGTAGGCCCAGCCCCAGTGGATGGTAAAGAGGCGAATGAATTGCAGATCTTCCTTATTGAGGGGATTCAAATCGGCCGAGGCGGTATCAAGAATGGTATCGAAATCGGAGAGGTGGTAGTGAAGAAACCCTGAAGCAGCCAAACCAAATCCTGACAGAAGCAGGCTGCCCAGCGGAGCCATGCGTTTGGGAGCCCAGGAAACGCCCAGCCCTAAGGCACAGCAGAGGATAACCACGGCGGCGGCGGGCTGCATCGGAATACGGCGGGATTGCGTCAGGGCCGCGTTTCCGTTCTGACCAAATTCTTCAATGTCGGCATTGCTCAGCCCTTCCGTCCATTTGGGAATAACGGGGTCCGGTTTTCCTCCTTTCACCAGCGTCCAGCCCGAAATAGTAGCCACGGGTTCATCGTTGCAACTGATGGTCATGAAATTGAAAAAGAAACAGAGCAGTACGAGAAGAAAACCACTGGAACTGAAAAGCTTTAGTACGGATTGGGATGAAAACATACAAATGGAGGAGGAAATTGAAAAACAAAGTTCGCGATCCGGAGGGCCTATAGTCAATAGAAACGTTCTTTGTATCGTTTTAATTTCATCTCATTTATTCATAATTCCCCACCGGAAACTCCGGAACTTTACCTTGCTATGCAAGCAACTACTTTTTGGCGTGCCTGGCCCCGGTCGTACCAGAGGCTATTTTATGTGAGTCTTTTTGTATTCATCGCCGGATTGCTCGGCTGGGCTTTCTTTGCCTTTCAGGGCGTTGATTCGGTTATTCACTGGGACGTATTGAGCGAATTGGGCGAGATGCCCTTTGTCTTTGATCAGTTTCAGGCCGGAGGCTCGTCCTTTCAGATTCCGGCAACGGCCTATGCCCTGACCGAACAGTTTGTGGCTTCGCCCATGTCGGTATTGCATCCCGTAAACGACTGGATTTGCCTAGCTTTAGCCCTGCTGGGCTGTGTACTAGCCTTGGCCGCCAGTACGGCTTTGCCACGTCTGTGGTATTTCGGAGCTACTACGGTTTTAATTATACTCCTCAGCACCCTGCAACTGGATGCCGTTTGGGGCCGAACGGATCGTCTGGTTACCATTCTGGTCGTAGTACCCTTAGTGGGCCTGAGTTTCTATTTTCAGGCCTTTCGTACCTACGCCAGTTTGACCGTACGGGTTGTAGCCTTTGCCGTGCTGGTTGCTCTTATACTGACCCTGTTTTGTAGGGTAGGAAAAGCCACGCCGGCTGATCTACTGGCCTTTGGCTACCCCGCCGGGATGGTACTGGTGGTGGCGTTTTCGTTCTGGGTATCCTTTGAAATTATGATTGGGCTGGTCTGGTTAGCGACGAGTCAGTCGGGCCGGAATAGCCTGCCTAACTTTGCTTTTCTATGCCTTTTTTATCTGGGGAACCTAGCTCTGACGCAGCTGCACAATACGAAAATGATCGATTGGAATCTGTTGTACGTGAGTCCATTCGTGGTATTTGGGATTTCAGCGATTCTGGGAATCTGGGGACAAAAGAAACGCGATGATCAGGAGGCCGCTTCCTGGCCCTATGCCCCACAGGGATCGCTGCTGTACCTGGGACTGGCCGCCGTCAGCTTCTCCGTACTCGCGTACGTAAACAGTACCGCCAATGATCCGGCCATTGAAGCCCTGGAGGATGCGATCAGCTATACGCACCTGACGGGCGGTGTCTTGTTCTTCTTTTACGCGTTTTTCAATTTCGGAACGCTCATGCGGGATGGAAAAGCGGTTTACCGGGTATTGTTCAAACCAGCGTATTTCAATCGTTTTCACGTCCGTGGATTATCCGTTATTCTGACTATTCTTCTGTTATACAACAATAGTTTTTTCCCCATTCAGCAGGCCGTAGCGGGTTATTACAACACCCAGGGCGATTTGGCAACGGCCCGTCAGGATTATCGCCTAGCGGAAACCTTTTACCAGCAGGGCGTAACCTTCGAATTTCAGAATCATAAATCCAATTACGGTCTGGCTTCACTGGCCTGGATACAGGGCGATTTTACGTCAGCGGCCCGGTTTTTCCGGCAGGCTCTGGCCAAGCAGCCCTCGGTCTACGCTTACGCGGGGCTGACGCGGAGTTTGATGAACGAAGATTTGGCTTTTGACGCCTTTTTTACGGCTCGTGAAGCTCAGCAACGGTTTCCCAATACGGGTGAACTCCTGTCGAATCTGGCGTATCTGCACGCCAAAGCCAATGGATTGGATTCGGCTCGTTATTACTACGAAAAAGCGATTGATCTAACCAATCAGTCGGGCGTGCCCACCACGAACCTGATGGCTCTGTACTTGCGAAAAGGAGACTGGAAAGCCGCTGAATCGTTGGCGGAACAACAGGCTTCGGCGTATGTGCCGGTGCAGGTCAACCAGTCGGCTCTAGCCTTAATTACGGGAAAAACGACGGAGCCGTCACTTTCCATAAGCCGTGATTCCGTATTAACCCTGGCCGAATTCGCCCTACTTTCCAATGCGTCGCTGGCTCAGCTCAAAGCCGGGAAAATGCCCTTCGTAACGGAGGCTGCCCTGCAAACCTTCATTCAGAAAGAAGACAACGCCTCGTACGCGGATGATTTGCAGTATTTGAGTACCCTGCTCGCGTATTACCACGGCAATAAATTGCAGGGGCTTGACTTACTTTCCGCCCGGGCCATGGCCGATACGGCGGCTAGTGGCGATCGTTGGCGAAAACCACTGGCGGCGTTCCTGAATCGGGAAGTTTCGCTCGAACAGGAAGCTCCAAAAAGCTGGACGGGCGACGGTTCGGGAGAATTGCTGCGAAATCCGTTAAACGTGAAAGTATTACAACGATTTACGGCTGAAGCAAACCGTAGAAATCAGCCCCAGCAGGCGTACAATGCGTTGTTCAATGCTCTGCGTTACCGGGAAGATTCGCCCGAGATTGTACAGCTTTACATCATCCAGTGTCTGGATATGGGACTGACCAACTATGCGGCCGATAAGCTACGTATTCTTCAGGAAAACAATCCAGTAGCTTACGGACAGTTTTTGCCCACGTATGAGCAAAAGCTGGCCTTGATCGAAAAGCGGCGGAATGATTTTCAGTAAGTAAGTGATGCGTCTCCGCGTACAGCTCCATTGTGCTGAAATGAAGTATAGGTTTCAGGTAAATAGCCCCGTATGACAAGCGGGGCTTATTTTTTAATTTCGAAGCCCCGTTTCGTCCAAGTATTCGTATTTGAAGCGTCGGTACCGTAACATTATTTTGCCCTTTAAGTACCGTTTATTTTATAACTACGGCTGGTACACGTATTTTACAGAAAATTAACCGTTGTTCATTCCCTTAACTCGGAAATCCGGTATTACTCCGCCACGTAAAAACCGTTGTAAATGATCATAAGTAGGATTACCAGTGGACTTGGAAATCAGCTTTTTCAATACGCTGTAGCCCGGCATCTGGCTTTGAAAAACCAGGCTCGCCTGTACCTGGATCTGAGCTATTTCATGCAGGAATATGCTACGGATACACCCCGCAAGTTCAAGCTGAACCATTTTTCGGTTCCGCTCCACTTGTTGCAGGATTCTCCCTTGCTGTATGTCTCAAAGGCGACGAAGTTATTGCCAAACCGGAGCCTGCAACCCCTGTTCCGTTTTCTGAAAGAACCACATTTCCATTTTGACCCTACCGTACCACAAACCCGGGGTGCCTGTATTACGCTCGATGGATTCTGGCAGTCCGAACGATATTTTGCGGAGAGTGCAGCGGTGATCCGGCAGGATTTAACGCTCCAGACGGTACCGAGTCCGGAATTTGAAGGATATGAACAGCAGATCAAAACCGCGGCTGCCCCGATTTCTGTACACGTTCGACGGGGTGATTACGTACATCACCCGGAGTTCAGTCAAACCTTTGGTTTTCTGGGATTGGACTATTATCAGCGGGCTTTAGCTCAGTTGAATCAGTATGTGGCGAATCCACAGTTTTACGTATTCAGCGATGAACCGGATTGGGTTCGCGAAAACCTGAATCTGCCTGAAACCGCCGTGTTTGTGCGTAATACTGGCCCGAATGCCGACGTGGCCGACCTAGTACTGATGAGTCGCTGCCAGCACCACATCATTGCTAATAGTTCATTTAGCTGGTGGGGAGCCTGGTTAAATCCCAATCCGGCTAAGCAGGTCATTGCTCCAGCCCGCTGGTATAAAAACCAACCTACCTGGGATACTAAAGATCTGGTACCAGTTAGTTGGATTAAAGTATAAACGCCTCCGTTCAGCAAACATAGGCATTGGTACGCCTCCTTATGTAATCGCTTACTTTCTCCGCCAGGAACCCGTATGTCCACCTTATTTATTGATCATCAGAAATTTACTACGCAGAAATACGGGGGCATTAGTCGCTACTTCGCTACCATTCTGGAAGGCATCCGGCACACGGCTGATATGCAGTATCAGCTCGGCGTTTTGCATACCAAAAACCATTACCTGCACCAGGAACCCCTGCCCATAAAAGGCTCATTCTACGACCGTTTATTTAGCAAAAAGCCCAGTTACGATTATCAGCTCAATCAATACTATTGCAAGCAATTACTGAAGAAAAACGCGTTTGATGTTTTTCATCCTACCTACTACGATCCTTATTTTCTGCCCTATTTGAAGAAGCCGCTGGTTGTTACAATTCACGACATGACCTACGAGCGGATGCCGGAATACTTCTGGGCCCAGGACCCGCTAACCCAGCAGAAGCGGCTGAATATCGAACGGGCCGACAAAATCATTGCGATTTCCGAAACCACGAAAAACGATCTGCTCGAACTGTTTCCCGTCGATCCGGCTAAAGTACAGGTCATTTACCACGGGATCGAAATTGACCAGCCGCTTGAGGTACAGGCCCTGCCGAACCTGCCGGAGTCATACGTATTGTTCGTGGGTGACCGGAGTGGCTACAAAAACTTCTATCTGTTTTTCAATGCATTCAGGGAAATAGCTTCGCGTATGCCGGACCTGCATTTAATTCTTACGGGGGGCGGTCCCATTCAGGTGGCCGAACGCGAGCTGATCCAGCGATTAGGCCTAAGCGACCGCGTACGACACATAAATGCCACTGATCAAGAATTAAATTTTTTGTACCAGAATTCGCAGTTATTTGTGTATCCATCGCTGTACGAAGGCTTCGGATTGCCGATTCTGGAAGCATTTAAAGCCGGTTGCCCGATGCTACTTAGCGATACGGAGTGCTTCCGCGAAGTAGCCGCTGACGCTGCCGTATACTTTAAAGCGACCAATCTTGAGGATCTGATTCATACCCTGGAAACGACGTTGATGGATACCGAATTGAAAAAACAGCTCGTAGCTCGCGGAACGGAACGATTGAAACGTTTCCAGCTACGGGATTGCATTGATCAGACGCTGGCCGTATATCGGTCACTGGCGTAAGCCTGTACATGTCCCATGAACATCATCGAAACCAGACAAATCCGCAAACGCTACGTAATGGGCACCGAAGTAGTGGAAGCCCTCAAGGAAATTACCATTGCCATTGAAAAGGGCGAATACGTGGCATTTATGGGGCCGTCGGGTTCGGGTAAGAGTACGCTGATGAACATCGTGGGATGTCTGGATACGCCTACTTCGGGTTCGTATATTCTGAATGGGCAGGATGTGAGTCGCATGGGTGAAAACGAATTGGCCGAAATTCGGAATAAGGAAATCGGCTTTGTTTTTCAGACGTTCAACCTGTTGCCCCGGCAAACAGCCCTCGAAAACGTGGCTCTGCCCTTGATTTATGCGGGATACTCCAAAGCGGATCGCATCGAAAAAGCCATGTTGACGCTGAAGGGCGTAGGGTTGGAAAACCGGGCTCATCACCGTCCGAATGAGCTTTCGGGTGGCCAGCGACAACGCGTAGCGGTAGCTCGGGCCCTGGTCAATGATCCTTCCATTCTGCTGGCCGATGAACCTACCGGAAACCTGGATACGAAAACCAGTTACGAAATCATGGATTTGTTCGATCAGTTGTACTCCAAAGGCAACACGATTGTGATGGTAACGCACGAAGAGGACATTGCTCAGTATTCGCACCGTATCATCCGGCTTCGCGATGGCGTCATTGAGAGTGATTTGGTGAATGAAGACGTACGTAAACCCAAGTTGCTGTAAAGGATTGTCTTCGCTTGAACTCTATAAACGTCTGAATGATGAAAAACTGGTTACGTTCCGAGGAAGTCATTCAATTTTTGATTTCCATTCTTGTCTTCAGCCAGATGGACTTTGCCTGGTGGGTATTTCCGGCGGTGTTGTTGATACCAGATCTTTCCATGCTGGGGTACGCGATTTCGACCAGAATAGGAGCTTTCACTTACAACTTAGGTCACCATAAAGGGTTGGCTCTGGCGGTACTGACGTTAGGCTGGTATGGGCAGCAACCCACTGTGGAACTGGCCGGTTTAATCCTCTTTGCTCATTCCTGTATGGATCGGATGTTGGGCTACGGACTAAAGTATACGGACGATTTCAAGCACACTCATCTGGGCTGGTTGCCCGGCGGAGCTAAGCCTCATCACGCCAGCAAGGACTCAGCGAAGCAAGAACTTCGGTCAGACGATTAAAATCACTCGGTTTGGTAAGAAAACCCATCGCTCCCAAAGCCAGGACTTTCTCTCTTTCACGCGTGCTGCTGGAAGTAGTCAGGATAATGACGGGAATTTCACCCCACTGCGGATTGGTCTTGAGTACCTGAAGGGTTTCAAAACCGTTCATGCGGGGCATGTTTAAATCCAGAAAAATAAGGGTGGGAAACTGCGAACCAGACAGGCGTTGTAAATGATGAATCAGTTCTTCACCGTTCGTAAAAAAGTTGATTTCACAATCGGCGTTTTCACTCAGACCTTGTTCGGCAAAAAAACGGTCGTCTTCATCATCATCAACCAGATACACACGCTGTTTCATATAGCTTTTGGGTGGTAAATTATAGCCCCTAAACTACAAAAAAAGACGGAAAGTTCGGTGTAAAAAACCGCAGGCTACGATTATACGTAACCTGCGGTTTTTCTAACTAATTAGTCTACGCTAACCAGTTCAATTTCAAAAACCAGATCCTGTCCAGCCAGTGGATGATTGGCATCTACGGAAATTTTGTCTTCCGATACGCTCGTCACCGTTACGGGTACAACCTGACCTTCGCCATCAGCGTGCATATTGAGCTGCATACCTACTTCGAAAGGAATATCTTTAGGTAAATCACTGCGATTAAATTCGAAAACCAGATTTTCATCTGACGGGCCATACGCTTCTGCTACCGGAATGTGAACCGTTTTCTTTTCGCCCACCTGCATGCCTGTGATGCCCGAGTCAAAACCGGCGATAACCATTCCGCTACCCAGCGTGAATTCCAGCGGTTCCCGTCCAGCAGATGAATCAAAAACGACTCCACTGGTTAATTTTCCTGTGTAATGAACGCGAACTTTGTCGCCCGATTTAGCTTGCATGATAGACAAGTTTTTTAACGATGAAAAAAATAAAGTCTGAAATGGACACTTCAGTACGCCTTTCAGACTACGTATAGGAGCTATAACAATCCTAAAAAAGATAGACCACTCCGGGTGGTGTGGAAAACCCGGGCAAAGGTAGCCTAAATTTTCATTCCGGCCTTTTCTGTGTACTTTTGAAGCCATTAGGTGTGCTCTATTAGACCCGTCATGAAAGGTATTTATTTCTGGTGTAGCTTATTCGTGCTTTGGATTGGACTGGTTTCCTGCCGCCTGGAACTGGATCCGGCTCTGGATGTAACCACGATTCAAATCAAGATAGAACTGGAGCCGACGCTGAAAAACGCGGGACTCTCACCCCTGGGTACCGAAGTCATCCTGGAAGACCGCAGTGGCAAAGGACCCTGGCGGGCTATCGCCAATGCTGAAGGAATCGTTCGTTTTGAGGAGATGGTGGGAGGCACCTACCAGGTAAAAGCCCGCCGTCTGATTCAGATGGATGAATACCGGGCTCATACGGGTATTCCCGTAGATGAAGACGTGATCCTGATGGATTCGCTGGTAAATCAGGGCTTTAGCCTGGCCGGACCACAGCAGGCTACCCTAACGTTAAAAGTAAATCCGCAGGGGGGCTGGCTGATTAAGCAGGTCTATTACGCGGGTTCGGATACGCTGAACGGAGCCGGCATTCGCGATCAGTTTGTGGAGTTATACAACAATTCCAACGCCGATCTGTACGCCGATAGCCTGTGCATTGGTTTTCTAAGTGGCGTGCATTCAAAAACCATATCTGACGAATACCTGGTTGCCGCAACGGGCCAATACGACTGGAGTAAATCACTGAATATTCCGGAATCCTCGAAAGCAACGGCCAATACCGAGTATAGCTACGCTCACACCGTGGTTATGATTCCGGGTACGGGCACGCAGTACCGCGTCCGACCGGGCGAAAGTATCGTTATCGCTCAAAACGCCCAGAATCATAAAATAGGTTATACTACGACGGATGGCAGGAAACTGGTCACCAAAAGACCCGAATTGACGGTTGATTTGAGCACCGCCAATTTCGAAGTAGTAGTAAACCGGCGAACGACGGATGTAGATAATATCGCCGTACCCAACCTGCAGGTGATTTACTGTGCCAATCTTGCCTGGGAAATGAACCCGGGCGGAACCGACGCAATCGTCCTGTTTCGAACCAGAGCCAACGTTTCACAATGGCCCAAAGTACCCACACCGAACGTACGTATCGTAAACAGCAGCACTACGCTTCAGGTACAGATTCCGAATCAGTATATACTCGATGGTGTGGATTTGCAGCCGGGCAGTACGCTTGTATATCCCAAAAAACTACCCCCCACCATCGATGCTACGGGTCAGTATGTACCGAAAGGAGCGTACGCTTCGCAGTCACTCATTCGTCGAACCAGCAAGACAATTGGCTTGCGGCGGGTTCTTATGAACTCACAAAATTCTAAAAGTGACTTTGGCCATTTTGACGTGGCTCAGCCACGGAGTTTTCAATAAAGCTATATCGCAAGCGAAAGCTCAGTCGTATGCTCAAAGTCAGGCAGGGGCAGGGCTTCCAGTAACTCTTCTTCCAGAACAAAAGCCCAGGTTTGCAGATAAAGCATCACATCTTCCCGAACATTGTGCCGCATTTGGTTCCGGCGTTCCAGCGGAATCCGGTTTTTGACTTTTGGATCTGAAAGTCGTTCCAGATGTTGTAAATCAGTTGTGGTAAGCCCGTATTGCAAAAGATCAGCAATGAGCAAATCCATGGGCAGACCGCTCGTGGGGCAAAACTCTTCCACTTGTTCCCGCCAGTCGCCACGGCCCTGCAGGGCATACGCATGAATATCGGCTTTGGTGAGCTGCGTTAGCTCCTGAGCCAGATTGCCGCAATTACAGGCCCCCATATGGCCCCACATGTAGGGTTTACCGCCGTCCAGATTCCGTGCCGTTCTTCGCAGGGCTGCAATCAGAGTGAGATTAGCCGTCGCCATACCTTTTTGGGGTTGATTTCGTTTATATAAAATTAAGACCGTTTGGAATTAATCGGTTCCAAACGTGTTAAGAATTTGTATTTTTACTCCGTCTGAGTAGCTGACACTCAGGCTTCAGGAGTAAGGATTTTTCTGAAATGACTTTACTATTCTCCGAAAAAAGGTACGCCATTGCTGTCAATCTATTGATGCGTAAAACTGTATTCCGGCTATCTATGAAAAGTCTGATTGGTTTGTTGCTGATTGGAATAGGCCTGTCAGCCTGTTCTCCGCGATCGTATTCGCCCCAGCGTACGTATCAGCCGCAACAATTACAAAAAGATTTTCAAATCATGCGAGCCAGTCTGGAGGCTGGGCATCCGGGCTTGTACTGGTATACTCCGAAAGCGAAGCTCGATTCGGCTTTCGATGCGACGGCTCAGAACCTGAACCGACCCATGACGGAAGTTGAATTCAGACGCCAGCTTGACCCTCTGGTTGAGTTGATTCACTGCGGCCACACTAACGTGCGGGGATCGAGAAGTTTTGAGCGTTGGCGAAAACGTCATACGCCCAAGGATTTTCCGTTGAGTGTGTTTGAAATGACCGACCGGATTTTCGTTTCGTCCAATTTCAGTAATCAGCCGGAGCTTTGGAAAGGACAGGAAGTCGTAAAAATAGATGGTCGTCCCGCCGGCGAAGTGTACCATACCTTACGTAGTCTGGTGATTTCGGACGGCTATAATCAAACCTTCAAGAACACGACGATCCTGAATAATTTCCCAATGTATTATCGGTACTGGTACGGCGAAAAAGAAAACTACGAAGTAACCGTGCTTGATTCGCTGAAGCAGGAAAAGACGTATCACGTCCAGTGGAGAAAAGAAGAGAAGGCCAAAGGGGCCGTGATTCCGTCCGTTCGGCCCGTTACGGGACAGGTTCGGCCTGCCAGCGTTCCTGCTCCGATGAAATTATACGGCAATCGACACGCCCGGCTGTCAATTTCTTCACGGGATTCCAGCGTTGCTATTCTGGATTTGAATACCTTCAGTATTAATAATTATCGGCGGTTGTTTCGTCGATTGTTCCGACAAATTGAACGTAACCATGTTCAGCACCTGGTGCTGGATTTACGCAACAACGGGGGTGGTCGCGTAGCGGCTAGTAATCTGCTGATGCGGTACGTGATGGACCAGCCCTTTCAGGCGTATCAGTCGGTAGAGAGCTTACCTCATTCATCTACCTATAACCGCTATACCAACGAGCGACTCGCCCGTACCGTTATGATGAAAGTGGTGGCTAAAAGAATGCCCGACGGTCGCCGGATCATTCGTAATGCTACGCGTACGCAAAGGCCGATTCGCAAGTACGGATACCGCGGCGATGTATATATTCTGACGAATGGAGGTTCGTTCTCGGCTTCTTCCATTACAGCGGCCAATTTGCAGTTCTGGAAGCGGGCCGTCATCATTGGTCGGGAGACGGGCGGAGGTCGCAATGGCTGTACGGCCTGGACTATTCCCTATCTGACATTACCGCAAAGCCACCTACGCATCCGGTTTCCGCTGTTCAAAGCCTTAACGGCCGTAACTGATCCAAACGAAGGACATGGGGTAATCCCCGATCACCCGATCACCTTCACTGCGATTGACTTCCTGGCCAATCAGGATCCGGATATGGAGAAAGTGTATGAGTTACTGCGAGGGGGACGGCTGGTGAAGGAATAAAGATTTTGAGTTGCGTAGTAGTGAAACGAATAGCTACCAAACAAAGCCGGCAGAGGGTATACCCCTCTGCCGGCTTTGTTTGGTAGCTAAGAAACGTTCTTTATTCGATTACACGAGTTGGTATTTTCTCATTAAAAAGGAAATACTTTTT
>JAAIGE0101335940.1_pt1 | contig 13038 bp, 17 predicted proteins | sample 6487951 | NCBI WGS metagenome assembly JAAIGE01 (sample SAMN13974128, study PRJNA590717) | phyllosphere metagenome | biome: tomato field; feature: multiple bacterial spot infested tomato fields; material: tomato leaves; isolation source: leaves from tomato fields | host: Solanum lycopersicum ... | reverse complement strand
GTCAGCGGCGTGTATGACACGGGCGCAAGCAGAAGCGCGTCGGCGCCTGCATTTTCCGCATCCTTCGCCAGCGCTGACGCCTCATCCGTTCGCAACGCGCCGACGCCAACCATTAGCGTTGGCTTGCCCTTCAAGGCTTCCGCCGCCGCTTTCACGGCACGATCCCTTTCCGCCCGTGAGAGATAAGCATAGCTTCCGGTGCTGCCCAGAAGACCGATGGAATCGACGCCCGCCGCATCCAGCCGCTCGAGCAGCCGGGAAAGCGCCTCAACATCGACCTGCCCGTTCTCATCCGCCGGTGTCAGCGGAAATGCCGATAACCCATGAAACCTGCCGCTCATATGCCTGACCCTCAAAACCCTCAGCAGGAGAGTTAAGCGGCAAAGCAGGTATCGGCAATAACGAAAGGAAATCAGTCAGATATGGTTGCAGAATAGCAACGGTTATGCCTCTGTCACAAGCTCTTTGCGGGCGGCGGCGATCACGGCTTCGGTCAGTGGCCTCAGCCTATCCGCCGCCAGCCGGTTGACCTGCCAGAACAGCGGAATATCGAGATGCGCGCCCGGCACCAGCTCGACCAGACGGCCGGCGGTGAGATGATCCTTAACCAGAAGATGCGGGTTCATGCCCCAGCCCATGCCCAGCAGCGCGGCATCCACGAAGCTCTGGGTAGACGGCAACCAATGGGTCGGATGCACCACCGGCGCGCCGAAAACCTCGGTAATCCATTGATGTTGCAAACGGTCCTTCTGATTGAATGTAATAGCGGGCGCTTCCGCAAGCCTTGCCTCCGTGACACCCCCGGCAAAATAGCGCTCGATAAAATCAGGACTTGCCGTTGCGTGGTATCGCAGGTGTCCAAGGGGCAGCACACGGCAGCCCTGCACCGGCTTTTCAAGGCTGGTCACAGCGGCCAGCACGCGCCCGCGCTGTAACCATTCCGCCGTGTGATCCTGATCGTCCACCGCGACATTGAGAAGATAACCCGACGCGTTGGTGAAACCAGATACCGCTTTCAAAAACCACGTGCCGAGGCTATCGGCATTGGTGGCGACATGCAGTGTCACCTGCCGACCCGGCTCATCCGGCGAAAGCAGCGCGGGAAGCTGGCTGAAAAGCTCCGTTTCCAGCATTCCCACATGCTCCATGTGGCGACAGACCCATTCGCCTTTTTCGGTCGCAGTGCAGGGATTGCCGCGCAGGATCAGTACCGCGCCCAGACGCTCCTCCAACTGCTTTACCCGCTGGGAGACGGCTGACGGCGTGACATGAAGCGCAAGTGCGGCTTTCTCGAAGCTGCCCGTTTGCACAACCATCGCCACCGCACGAAGCGCTGCATAATCCATCGCGAATTAATCCTTCTTAATCTGAGTAAGATTGTTTAACTGGATTAATCTGCCCGCGCCACATATTCCGAAGCCGCACAAAGGGGCAGGACATGGATTTTCCAACATATTTTACGGGCTTCACCATGGGGCTGACATTGATCGTTGCCATCGGCGCGCAGAATGCATTTCTGCTGCGGCAGGGCTTGCGAGGAGATCATGTCTTTGCCGTATGTCTCGTCTGTGCGCTTTCTGACGCAATCCTGATGTTGGTTGGCGTGACCGCCTTCCGGCAAATTGCCGCAATATTGCCCGCACTGGAACCCGTCATGCGCTATGCCGGTGCCGCCTTTCTGCTCTGGTACGGCGCAAAAAGCCTGCAATCGGCGCTGAAGTCATCGCAGGTGCTGGTGGCAGCATCCGGCGCGGCAGCGCCCCTTTCCACGACGCTGATAACCTGCCTTGCGCTGACATGGCTGAACCCGCATGTCTATCTGGACACGGTGGTGCTGATCGGCACCCTGTCCACGCAGTTTCCGGGTGCAGAGACCGAATTCGCCATAGGGGCAATGACGGCATCCTGCGTGTTCTTCTTCACGCTCGGATACGGCGCCCGCTTCCTTCGACCAGTCTTTGCCAATCCCTCCGCCTGGCGAGTTCTGGAAGGCAGCATCGCGCTGACCATGTGGCTGATTGCGGTCAAGCTTCTGACGGGTGGTTGATGGCGGCAATTTCGGTTGTCACGAGAATGGCTCTCGTGCAAAGTCGAACGGATTACGCATACCCGTCAGGATATTGAAATGCATAGCTTAAAGCCTGTTGTCATCATCCGCCCCTGCGAAGAAGCCGACATCCCCACCATTACCGAAATTTACCGCGATGCCGTGCTTCACGGTAGCGCAAGCTTCGAAATCGAACCTCCCGCATGCCAAACGATGATCGAGCGGCGCGCGGCACTGGTGACTGGCGGCTTTCCCTATATCGTCGCGGAAGTGGAAGGCGCGGTTGCCGGATACGCCTATGCCGGACCACACCGCGCGCGCCCGGCCTATGGCGCGACGGTGGAAGATTCCATCTATGTCGACCCCAATCGCAAGGGACTGGGCATCGGCAAGACGCTGCTGCTGGCGTTGATCGAAGACGCCACAGCCAGAGGCTTTCGCCAGATGGTGGCCGTGGTGGGTGATTCCGACAATGCCGCCTCAGTCGGCGTTCACCGCGCCGCAGGTTTCGAAATGGTCGGTACGTTGAAATCCGTCGGCTGGAAACATGGCCGCTGGCTGGACATCGTACTCATGCAGCGACCGCTGGGAGAAGCGGATACGACGCCTCGATTTTGATGGCCATGATCGGTAGGCGTAGCCCAAAAATACGTTAGGTTGCAGATTTGCGTATCCCTTGACGAGAGACTTTTCAGAACGCTACCTATCAATATCAGCGCGGTGGGGTAATGATGCTTACAAAAATTGGATTCGTAGGGGCTTGGCTCGTGCTAATCATGGGCGGGTTAAGATTGGTCATAGCGATTTGGATCGCGACCTTAGCTGATCCAGTTCGCGCCGCTATACTAAAATCGCGATACCTCGGCTCTAAACCGATGGGAGAAATAATTGACGGAACGGTCACTATAATAGTATGCGCAGTTGCGTTAGGAATCCTTGCAGAGATTAGCAGGTCAATTCAGCGCCAAAGCTGACCTCTGCTTTCAATAAATGCGCTGCGGAGCAGATCACTGCCTTCGGGTATATCTACTGCAGACAAAATCAGGGGCAGGCCTTCGGGCGCTGCCCTTTATTTTTACGTGCACGTTTTCCAAAATGCAATCTTAGTTTATGACCCTGTCAGGGCTTCGTCGAGCCCGGCACTTCTGCCTTCACCGTATCCGCGGAAAGCTCGCTGCCCAGTTCAACGGCTTTGGTTTTCTTGTCGTAAACGCAGATATGGCTGATGGTGGCGTCTGTGCCCTTGGCCTTTCCGGTCAGGACGGCGAGACCGTAATTTTCGCTGCCGGTGGGATCGACGACCGCTTTTGCATCGTCAAGAAGCGGAGCGGCGGCTGAGAGGCATTTGGCCTGAACATCGGCAACGAATTCCTCCCATGCGCCATCGGAAGAGGCCGCGACGGGCAGCGTCGTGAAGGCTGTGAGGCCAAGAGCCAGAAACACTCGTTTCATTGCAGTGTCCTTTCGGTGAAACTTGAGGGACAAGCGAACGGATCATCCAAAATCGGTACGCAACCTTGGGCAGGAAACATGTTTTTGCCGAGGCATGAGTGGAATTTTCTCAATTGCCGGAACATTTTGATAATTCACAGGTTGCCTCCATCAACGTCCGCTTTTATGGTCCGCCCACAGGTTTCAAGGAGCGGCAACGCCGCTGCAACAAGGAGTAAAACCATGGCCTTCGAACTTCCCGAACTCCCTTACGATTACGACGCGCTTGGACCTTACATGTCCCGCGAAACGCTGGAGTTTCACCACGACAAGCACCACAAGGCCTATGTGGACAACGGCAACAAGCTGGCTGCTGAAGCCGGTCTTGCAGACCTGTCTCTCGAAGAAGTCGTAAAGAAGTCCTTCGGCACCAATGCTGGCCTCTTCAACAATGCAGCCCAGCACTACAACCACGTTCATTTCTGGAAGTGGATGACGAAGGACGGCGGCGGAAACAAGCTTCCGGGCAAGCTGGAGCAGGCTTTCCAGTCCGACCTCGGCGGTTTCGACAAGTTCAAGGCTGACTTCATCGCAGCCGGCACAACGCAGTTCGGCTCCGGCTGGGCATGGGTTTCCGTCAAGAACGGCAAGCTCGAAATCTCCAAGACCGCGAACGGTGAAAACCCGCTGGTTCACGGCGCAGAGCCGATCCTCGGCGTCGACGTATGGGAACACTCCTACTACATCGACTACCGCAACCTGCGTCCGAAGTACCTCGAAGCTTTCGTCGATAATCTCATCAACTGGGATTACGTTCTGGAGCGCTACGAAGCCGCTTCAAAGTAAGTTTTTCCGCTTCGACGGAAGTGAAGCACCCGGCCTTCGTGCCGGGTGTTTTGTCTTTGGGCTCAAAGTCATGAAGCCCCCTGTCACACAGCTGTCACCGCATCCCCATATGCGGAAGCCACCATGACAGACATATCCATCCCGCTTTTCTCCTTCGGCATCGTGGCCGATCCGCAATATGCCGATATCGCCCCGCGCCCGGACATGGACCGGTATTTCGCAGCGAGCAAAGACAAGCTTGCGCGGGCGATCGACACCTTCAACGGTGAAAATCTCGCTTTTGTCGTGACGCTGGGGGATATCATCGACCGGGGGTGGGAGAATTTCGATGCCATCCTTGCCTGTTATGACAGGTTGAAGCATCGCTCGGTTCTGCTGCCGGGCAATCATGATTTCGCGATTGAGCCGGAATATCTGCCCAAGGTTCACGCGCGGCTGAATTTGACAACGCCGTGGCACACCTTCACTATCGGCCAATTTCGCTTCGTCGTGCTCGATGGCAATGACGTCAGCCTTTTCGCGCCACCTTTGGAAGATCCGCGCCGTTTATTGGCGCAGCAGCGGCTCGATGCGTTGAAGCAGACGGGCGCGCTGAATGCACAAGACTGGAACGGTTCCTTCAGCGATGAACAGCTGGGCTGGCTGCGTGCGACATTGGCAGCGGCGGATGCGGCGAATGAAAGCGTGATCGTCTTATGCCACTATCCGCTTTATCCCGAAAACGCTCATAACATGTGGGATGCGCCGGAGGTGCTGAAACTGCTGGCCGCGCATGAAAGCGTCAAGGCGTGGTTCTGCGGCCATAATCACGATGGCAATTACGGCATGATCGGCAACACCCATTTGGTGAATTTCAAGGGAATGGTGGACACGCCGCACCAGAACAGTTTCGCCATTGCCGATGTCTATGCGGATCGGATCGATATTCGCGGTTTCGGCCGGGAGTTCAGCCGCTCACTGGCTCTTTGAGGCGTCCGGCAGAGGATTGATCCGCCAGCCGCCCATCCATAATTGCCGCAGGCGCTCCCCCTCGCCTTTGAAACCCAACCCCGTTTCCACGCAGGCCAGAACGCGATCCGCCCGGAAATTGCGGATTGCGTGCCGAAGCTCGCACCATGCAACGATGTTGGCCGTTTCCGAATAATAGATGACGGCGATGGGGCGGATGATGCGCTCCGTTTCTGCTACCTCCTCATCCCGGTAAGAAAGCCGCAGCTTTTCCTCGTCGCGCACGGCGCGCCGCACCAGCGCGAGATCGACCGAGGCCGAAATGGTGGCAAAGCCGCAGGCGTGCAATGCGGTGGAGGAGAGAATGCGCCCCAGCGGCGCTGGCACGGAAGCGGCGATCTTGCCGCTGACACGCGTTGCCGCCTGCGCCAGTTCCCGGTCTCCACTGCGCTCGACCATGGCCAGTGCCAGCACGATTGCCTCCGTTTCCTCAATGGTGAACATCAGGGGCGGCAGGTCGAAACCGGAACGCAGCACATAACCGATGCCGCGCTCACCCTCTATCGGCACCCGCATCGCCTGCAGCGCGACGATATCGCGATAGACCGAGCGCGAGGTGACTTCCAGCTGCCCAGCGATGGCCTGCGCCGTCACCGGCTTTTTTGCCTGCCTGAGTATCTGGATGATCTCGAAAAGCCGGGATGCCTTGCGCATGTTTTTCCTTCAGCCAGGGCATGACTACTGACAGAACGCTGTCAGTTGCGAGCGTCTATAAACGGGTGGATTTCGCTGGAAAACAAGCGAAATCATTCTACCGTCCATCTCGATATTTCAGGAATACTGACATGACTTACAGCGACAATCTCTGGCTCTATTTTACGCTTTTGTTCGGCATCATCATCCTGCCGGGCATCGACATGCTCTTCGTGCTGGCGAGTTCGCTGACGGGTGGCAGGCGCACCGGGCTTGCCGCCACATCCGGCATCGTGGCGGGCGGCGTGGTGCATTCGCTGTACGGAGCAATCGGCGTCGGCCTGCTCGCAACGCTCATTCCCGCGCTGTTTACACCGCTATTGGTGTTCGGTGCGGCCTATATGATCTGGATCGGCATCAGCCTCATACGCAGCTCCATCGTGATCGAAGGAGATGAGGTAAGCGCCAGCGCATCGGCATGGCGGGCGTTTCGCCGGGGTGTCATCACCTGCCTCAGCAACCCGAAAGCCTATCTTTTCATGATGGCGGTCTACCCGCAGTTTCTCAAACCGGCCTATGGGCCCATCTGGGTTCAAGGCGTCATCATGGGCCTGATGACGGCTGGTACGCAGCTTGCGGTATACGGCACGCTTGCGCTGACGGCTGGCAAGAGCCGCGATCTGCTCATCTCCTCGCCAAGGACCACAATTCTCATCGGCAGGGCAGCCGGTTTGCTGCTCATCGTCGTGGCGGGCTTCACCCTTTGGGAAGGCGCAAAAGGCAACTGAAAGAGGCAAGTTTAGGTGACTGATTTTACTCCGAAAATCACCGGAATGTGACTTCTTTTTGCCATGTGTTGGGGGCATCTTCCTAACTGTTTGCTTCGTGCAACCGACATGCGAGACCAACTGTGCTTGTGGCCGAGTTGCAAGGTAGATCAAGAGCATACACCCCTCCGGTGCGCCGGTTTCAGGAGAGAGAACATGAAACTTAAAACGATTGCCGCATCCATTCTTATAGGCTGTCTTTGCGCCGGGGCGGTTTCCGCTGCTGGCGAGGTCGAAAAACGCGAAGGTTTGATGAAGCAGATCGGCGGCGCAATGGGCGCGCTGGGTGCGATTGCCAAGGGTGAGAAGCCGTTCGACGCCGAAACCGTCAAGACCGCCGTCACCACGATCAGCACCAATGCCAAGGCCTTCCCGGATCAGTTCCCGGCAGGCTCTGAAGGCGGCGCTGCTGCCCCCGCCATCTGGCAGAACTTTGCGGACTTCAAGGCGAAGTCTGAAAAGCTCGGCGCGGACGCAGATGCGGTTCTGGCACAGTTGCCGACCGATCAGGCCAGCACCGGCGCTGCACTGAAGACGCTCGGCGCGGATTGCAGCTCCTGCCACCAGACATATCGTCTGAAGAAGTAACAATCCAGGACCGTGCGGCCCGCTGGTTCAGCAGCGGGCCGCACGGCACAATTCATGTTTTAAAGAATTTGCGGAGTGGGCGATGGCTTCCATCTGGGCAAAGCTGGCAGGGGGTGCCGCAATTGCCGGTCTGGCCGGGTTCGGTATTTTCATGTGGGTGACGGCGCCGCAACGGCAGGCGCCCAGCCACTGGGCCAATCTCGGTGAACCGGATCTTGCGAATGGCGAAACGCTGTTCTGGGCGGGCGGCTGTGCAAGCTGCCATGCAGCACCCGATGCAACCGGAGATGCGCTGAAAACGCTCGCTGGTGGCCAAGCCCTGCCCAGCCCTTTCGGCACATTCCATATGCCCAATATTTCGCCCGATCCGCAGCACGGCATAGGAAGCTGGACCGTTGCGGAATTCGGCGACGCCATGACACGCGGTGTCGGGAAAAATGGCGAGCACCTGTTCCCCTCCTTCCCCTACGCTTCCTATGCGCGGATGACGCCGCAGGATATCAACGACCTCTTCGGCTACCTCAAGACCCTGCCTACAAGCACCAATGACGCGCCGGGTCACGACCTGCCCTTCCCGTTCAACATTCGGCTGGCCTTGGGTGGCTGGAAGTTCCTTTATTTCGACAAGGGTCAGCCCCGCGTGCAGCTTGCCAACGCAGATGCCGCGGTCATTCGCGGTCAATATCTCGTGGAAGGCCCGGGCCATTGCGGCGAATGCCACACGCCACGCAATGCCTTGGGCGGCTTCCTGAAAGATCAATGGCTTGCGGGTGGCCCAAACCCGGAAGGCGAAGGCACCATTCCCGATATCACCCCCGGCTCGCAGGCCATCGGCTCTTGGACGGCAGCAGACATCGCCAGCTATCTCGAAACCGGCTTTACCCCGGAATTCGACAGCGCAGGCGGCTCCATGGTCAAGGTCCAGCAGAACATGGCCCGGCTTTCATCGGAAGATCGCGATGCGATTGCCGCGTATCTGAAAGCCGTGCCGCCGCGGTAACGGGATCGGACGCATGCCCAAATTAAATGGCTGGAAGCAGAGCGCGTGAGTAGAGAGCAATGCTTCCAGACCATCCGGGCCGAGGTTAGTTCTTAGGGCGCTGCACGTAGAGACCGATGCTTCTCCAGCTTATGGTGATGTCGATTTGCGCGCCGTGGGTAATGTTACCGCCGTCCTGCGCAAGCGTCAGGGAGAGATCGCCATTCTGCTCATCGAAACGGATTGTCTGCTTATCCACCTGTTTTGCAGCCGCTAGGAAATTTCTGGACTCATTCGCGAAGACACCGGTAATGGCGATGGAGACCTGAAATAGACCATTCTGGGGAGTGACACTTATTTCAAAGCTGCCACTGCCTACCAGCGGGACGCTGTAGTCACCGCTTGCGTGAAACTCATCGCTGACGAAAGTCGACAAGATTCCGCTTCCGGCGGGCGTGTCCAGCCCAAACTTCAGAACGCCTACCTCTAGCTTGTTGTTGATGTTCCGGCCGATATCGAAGCTTCGGGATGACGGATTGACGATGGTGAAATCTACCAAGATTAAACTCTCCTGAGGGTTTGAGTGATAGCCGTATTCAACCTAAAGTTATTTAATTTATAAAAAACAATCTTTGCGATATTTCACGGGGATGTCAACTTGTAGGCGAACCCCACGCTTGACAGCGTTTTCGCAAGTGCTCATGAAGTCGAGACGATGGTTTCCCCTATGGATTTCAAAGGGGGATTAAAAGGGAACACGATAGGAGCAATCGCTCTCATTCGTGGCTGCCCCCGCAACTGTGAGCGGATAGCCTGAAAACGTAGAGCCACTGACTTCGACAAGTTGGGAAGGTGTTTTCAAAGCTGCGACCCGTGAGCCAGGAGACCTGCCATTGCGTGAAGTGTCGTCAATGCCGGCGGGGTGTCCGGAAGAGCACGGTTGGCAGGTCGGCTCAATCCGTCCCAAAACCATGTTTATCTTTTCCCCGTGGTGAATGTTGAATGCGGTTTCGGCGTTGATCAGCAATGCGCCCGCCGCTCAAGGGAGAATGTCACCATGTCCACACAGCAGAATACGGCATCCACTGCCGTTTCCACCAACTCATCCAAAGTCATGCAGTCGCTGATGGCAGCCGCTCTAGGCCTGTTCATCGTCGGATTTGTGGGCTTCTCGCATGTCGAAGCGGTCCACAATGCGGCGCACGATACGCGCCATGCCAACGCCTTTCCTTGCCACTGAGGAGAGACCGATGCCATTTTTCAGAAATATCGTTTTCACGGCAATGTTTGTCGGCATCATCGCCGGGCTTGCCGTCAGCGCCATGCATGCCTTCGGCACGACGCCGCTTATCCTTCAGGCCGAAACCTTCGAAAGCGGCGGTGAAACAACGCCCGCTCACACACATGATGCAGCGGCACCGGCAGACCATCATCACGACCTGGAAGCGTGGTCACCTGCGGATGGCTTCGAGCGCAATATCTACACGATCGCCGCCAATGTGCTGACGGCCATCGGTTACGCGCTTGTGCTGACGGCGTTGATGTCGCTGCGCGGTGCGCAAGGCGGCTGGCGCGATGGCCTGTTGTGGGGACTTGCCGGTTTTACAGCCGTCATGATGGCCCCCATGATCGGACTGCCGCCGGAATTGCCCGGAAGCCCTGCGGCGGCGGTCGGCGCACGTCAGATCTGGTGGATCGGCACCGTCGCTGCAACGGCAGGCGGTATCGCGCTTCTGGTGTTCAAACGCGGCGAACCCTGGGCTGCCGTTCTGGCCGTGGCGCTGTTCGTCGCGCCGCACATCATCGGCGCGCCATTGCCTCCGGACGGTGAACATGCGCTGGCGCCTCTTCCGCTCGAGCGCCATTTCATCGTGGTCGCAACGGTCACCAGCTTCGTGTTCTGGGTTCTTCTCGGTTCGCTGAGCGGTCTTGTTCTCAAGCGCTTCGAAACCGCCAAGTAAGATGGAGAGCACAGCCGAGTGGAGTGAAGAACTCGACGCGCTGCGGTTTTCCGTTCCCGGTCATGGCGCACTCTGCGCCATGCATCGGCTGGCCTTCAAAACGCTTCTCCTCGCGCCGCCTGACGCGTCGACATGTCTTGAATTTTTCGAACGAAACAGACAGGTATTTATCGTCGCCGCAACCCGAAAAATCGAACGCCTCAAGCTGCCAGCCGACCGCAGCCTGCATCTCAACAGCCGGGATATTCGTCGGGCCATGTCTTTGACGGATGTGCAAGGACCGTCACGCGCCTGCCGTGTGCTGGATCGATAACCCTAGGAATGCTCGGCGGAAAAAGCGGCAATTTCGCTTTCCGCTTCCGAACTCCACAGATCGAGCGCCTTTAAAATCTCGGCGGTAAAGGTGACCGGAGAACTGCCCCGCGCGGTGATGATACCCTTGTCGCTGACGGCCTGTGGCTGGTCGCGATAATGCTCCGCACCTTGATATGCCTCGTATTTGCGATGGGATTCAAGCGCATTGCCGGTGTGGGCAACGTGGTTCAACACGCCCGTTGCCGCCAGTGCGCTCGAAGCTGCGCAAATGCCTGCAACAACGCGGTTTCCTGCGCGGAAGCGACGCACAATATCCGTAAAATCTGGCGCCCTTCCCTTCTCCCAGCTCAAGCCACCGGGGATGACGAGCGCATCGAACCTGTCGGGATCAAGTGCATCATAGGCCATGTCAGGCATGATCCTGAAACCGCCCATCGAGGTCACAGGCTTGCCGTCAGGTGATGCGGTCACGATTTCCACGCCGAGATAGCCGCGTGCGACGGATGTGATGAGCGCGGGTTCCCAGTCAGCGAAATCCTCGGTCAAGGCCAGAGCGATAGAAGCCATTTTACTCTCCCGCTACGAGAAAAGATGGTTATGCCAACGCCTGCATGAAGCGCATGCCGGTGACGGGGCGCGGCACGAAATCCATGCTTTCATAGAACTTGTGCGCGGCGAAATTGCCGGTAGCCGCACCAACGGAGAGGAAGTCGCAACCGCAGCGCCTGGCTACATCGCGTGCGCGAGACACCAGATGCTGGCCGGTGCCGTGGCCACGATGACCATCGCGCACGAAGAGGTGGTGAAGCTCCATGCCACGACGACCTTCCTGCGCGCGGTATAGCGGCACGAGGATGGCATAGCCGATCAACTCGCCATCGGCTTCCGCCACGAGGGCCGTGATCCAGGGGATCTGGCCAAAGAGATCACGCTCCAGCTTCTTCGGCGTAATCGCCGCCGCATCGCCATGGTGCGCGGCAAGCAGCGTAATCATCTCGTTGAGTTCAGGCAGATCGGCAGGGCGTGCACCGCGAATGGTGACAACCGGCGGTCTGGGCAGCGTAAGAAGGCTATCTTCGGTCATGTCTCGGTCCCTCGGGTTCTTCGATTTCTGCCGTCAGGACGTTTGAAAACAACAAAGCCGCCTGACGGCGGCTTGTTGACAATATGATCTGTCGAGCCGCCCTTAAAGGAAGGCCCAAAAATACGTGCAGGAAATGGGTGCGCGTGCGTTGATCATGATCACGTCAATGCGCTCGAATCGAGAGGCTGTCAAGTGGGATTCGTGGGGCAAGCAGCCCTCGCCTCAATGCTCATGCTCGCAGAGCCGATGGTCCGATAGCGCCCGTATAACATAGCAGTCCTCGATGGAGTGGCCGTCGCAGTGGGAGACGATCCGCTCCAGTTCGTGCTCAAGCTTCTTCAGTCTGGCGATCTTTTCGCGGACGGTTGCCAGGTGGTCGGCGGCGATACGGTCGGCACCGTCGCAGGGCATTTCACGGTGCTGACTGAGTGCTATCAACTCGCGGATGGCCTCGATGTTGAGGCCGAGATCGCGAGCGTGGCGGATAAAGGCCAGCCGCTCGAGGTCCGATTTCTCATAGCGACGCTGGTTTCCTTCCGAGCGATCCGCTTCGCGAATGAGGCCCATCTGTTCGTAATATCGAATGGTTGGAACCTTGACGCCGGTTCGCTTCGACAAATCTCCGATGGAATACACGGTGGCACCTCATATCTATAGCTTCTAGAGATATAGCCTGCCCGGTCATTCGGTTCAAGGGCCTTCACCACTTGCCGATATCGCAACGGTAATATAGTATACCCCCCTATACTATATGGAGCATGTCATGTCTCATACGATACGCGACAAGGATAAGCTGCTGGCCCGCATTCGCCGCATGAAGGGACAGATGGAGGCGGTCGAGCGCGCGTTGCAGGGCGGCAAGCCCTGTGGTGAGGTGTTGCAACTGCTCGCTTCCGTACGAGGCGCGCTTTCCGGGCTGACGGGTGAAGTGATGCAGGAGCACCTGCACGAACATGTGCTGCACGCGGAAAACGATGAAGAACGCGCCCGCGCCACGGAAGAGCTGGCGCAGGTTCTAAAAACTTATATTCGGTAGGGTGAAAGCAATGGCAATGACCGCACACACACATGCGGATGGCACGCATGATCACGTCTTTCTCGGCTCCGACCATGCTCGCAACGAGCGGCGCGTATGGATGGTGATTGCACTGACCACCGTCATGATGGTGGCGGAAATTGCGGCGGGCCACTGGTTCGGCTCCATGGCGCTGACGGCGGATGGCTGGCACATGTCCACCCATGCGGGGGCGATGCTGATTTCGGCGCTGGCCTATCTTTATGCCAGAAAACAGGCGTCGAACCCGCGCTTCACATTCGGT
>JAAIGE0100294788.1_pt1 | contig 13039 bp, 16 predicted proteins | sample 6487951 | NCBI WGS metagenome assembly JAAIGE01 (sample SAMN13974128, study PRJNA590717) | phyllosphere metagenome | biome: tomato field; feature: multiple bacterial spot infested tomato fields; material: tomato leaves; isolation source: leaves from tomato fields | host: Solanum lycopersicum ... | reverse complement strand
CGCCCGCAGCTATACGTAATAACTCAGACATGCAACATCAAGCCCCTCTTCCCACGGGAGAGCAACTGTCTTGATCAACTGGCGGCGGTAGCAGCCAGTTGATCTCGCATCTTGGCGTTGAGGATGACCAGCAACTTGCGCATGGCCGCCACCAGAGCCACCTTGGGGGGCCTTGCCCTTGTGACGCAGCCGTTGATAAAAATCGCGCAGCGGCGGATTGAAGCACACTGCCACTAGGGTGGCCATGTACAGCACCTGGCGGATGCCGGCCCGCCCGCCCCAGATGCGCCGCACCCCGCGCATCGCGCCGCTGTCGCGCGCCAGTGGTGCCACTCCGACCAGCTTGGCGATGGCCTCGACGCTCAGTCGGCCCAGTTCCGGCAGCACCGCCGCCATGTGCGCCAACGCACGCTGGGAATCCGCTGGCTGTGTGACCGGCCCGGCTCTGCATTGTAGAACGCATAGCCCACCGTGCAGCTTGTCGGCGTGCGTGCCTTGCGGGGCAGACGCGGTGACAGATCGTCTAAGGGGTGCCTGGGGCGACGGTCGAAATCCGGGTTGTCCACATCTAACGTGGGCGAGGGCACCAGCCGCATGGGCTGCGGGTCTTTCACCGGCAAGACTGTTTGCTTGGCGGCAGCTGCGCTGCTTGGAATTCGATTTGGGCCGCTTGGCGGTTAGAGACTGCGCCCGGCACATGGCCTCACCTCTGCAAGCACCATGGAGCGACGACGCCCACCAATCTGCACTATCGATACATCTGCCATGACAACGCCTCCTCCGAAGAACAGGCATCGCCGCCCGATGGCGACGAGATGTCGGGAGGTTAGAAATCGCTCATAGCCGGCGGGCGTATTTCTCCCTAGGGAGTGTTGTTTTATCCGCCTCCCGACGCAGGCATCGCATCGGTTTGCGCCTGCGAACAGGCACAAAAACCTACCGGTTTGATGGAGGTGGGTACCGCTACTAGGGACGGTCTGAACAACTAACCAGCATCTTGTAGATTCAATGAGCACCACCGAGGCGGCGTGCACTGTTGGCGTCTGCGTTGTAATCCATGCGCCTTTTGCTGGCTTATCCTGCCGCAGGGCGGCATTACCCTGGCCGGCAGTAGCTGCCGGCGCACCATCCACAGATTTGAGAGCGCAAACAACGTCAGCACTTGCGCGGCTTTTTTTTGGCCAAGTCGCGATAGCGGACCTTGGTGTAGCCAAACTGGCGCTTGATCACGCCGAACGAATGCCGCACCTTCGCGCGCAAACCGAAGTTGAAGTGTTCCCAACGTTCTTCCCGGGCACGCCCGCGTTTGTTGCTGACGGCCTGAATTCGCGCGGGCTTGGCGGCAATGAAAAATGCTGCCTCGCAGGTCCGCAGTTCTTCGCGTTTGTCTGTTCCGGTGTAGCCGCTGTCGCCGAACACGCTGTCTTCGTTACTGTGCAACAGCTTGTGCGTCACCGTGACATGGGCAGCATTGGCGGCCGTGCAATGGACGTGGTGCACCAACCCTGAAAACTCATCCACGCCGATGTGCGCCTTCATCCCGAAATACCATTGGTTTCCTTTCTTGGGCTGATGCATCTCAGGGGCGCGCGCATGGTCGGCGTTCCTGGTCGAACTGGTTGCAGTGATCAGCGTCGCATCGACAATCGTACCGGACCGCAGGCTCTGACCCTTGCGCGCCAAATGCGCTTTGACCGCTTCCGGCATCTGCGCAGCAAGGCCATGGGTTTCCAATAGGCGGCAAAAGTTGAGAATCGTTGTATCGGCAGGAACGTTGTCCAAACCACCGAGCTGGGCAAAACGCAGCTAGGTCGGGATTTCATGCAACTCTTCTTACGTTGCCGGATCGCTCAACGCGTAGCCACTGCTGCAGCAAGTGAATCCGCAACATTGTCGCCAGTGCGTACGGCTGCCGACCTGGCCGCCCTGACACCGGATAGTGCGGTTCGACCAGTTCAAGCAATTGCTGCCACGGAACGACTTGATCGATCTCGGCCAGGAATTCTCCTGGCGGGTCTGCTTGCGCTTGCCCAGGCAATCAGCGTCACGGAACGTCAGTTGCATAGATCACTTCTCAACATGGGGGGCGCTTATCTACGGTGCGTTGTTCAGAGGTTCCTTAGGTGCTCTTAGTCCAGCGCCATGCCGCTGGCAGGCCGCGCCATCCTCGCGCTAGCCGGCAGATGAGTTTGGCGTTAGAACCGTCAACTGTTTGAGTTCGTGTGCTCACATCATCGACTTCACCGGCGCAAAACAGTCGCGCGGCTCATCAATCGAGATGTCACGACTCAACAGATCAGAGCCTTGACTTATTGCCGCATTGCAGCTCTACTGCAGGGGAGGTAGGGCTTGGCGGAGTCAGTTGTCAAGCACATAATCAGCCGCTGCTTCAACGGCTCTTAGCTGAAGCCAAGATGGCAAATCGCTACTAAAGGAATAAGTAGAGATGATGGATTACGCTTCGTTTTCCGTATGCGAGCGCATCGGTGTTCGACATCCTCGACCCGCTAACACGCTACCGCTCATTTTTCAGAGACTAGGCCCTACGCTTTTGGTCGGAGCTGGCCGTACTCACATGCGCCGCGTTAGTCGCGCGTTGAGAGTTGGATTTTCCTGCAAGGGATCATTCGCACATACCGATATCTCCGGGCTTTTTGGCAAGTCAAGTTTTGGCAAGTCATGCTCCGGGGCTGGGCCACCCGCGCGCCAAACGGCTCGGGCCATGCGAAGACGTCCCTAAGCTGCTTCAAAACCTTTCCGTCCCCAAATCAGTTGAGGGCGTCATGTCAGATGACTGGAATGTGCTCGAGAGTAGGCTGCATGTGCCTTATCTCCTAATCCCCAACGTATTTTTGCCCTACGAACTCGTTGAGCTCAATCAACTATTCAATGATTTCGAAATGGTGCCTGGACAAACGTTGGAGCGAGAAGGTTTCTTGGTAGTCGCTGAGCGACGCAAAGTGCTTACGGCCTTTTGGCCCCGTAGTGACTCAAGTCAGTGGATCTACGACAGGATCGACAAGGTCTTCTTTGCGGCAGCCAAACACTGGGGGCTGGACGTCCGCGAGACGACCGAAGAGTTGAAGCTTTGCGAGTATAGGGCTGGTGATCATTTTCAGCAGTGGCACGCGGACTCTGGGCCGGGCTATGCATCGCGCCGGAAGATCAGCATCTCGATCGAACTGTCGGACCCCAATGATTACACCGGTGGGGAGTTCGAGATGTTCCCTGGCATATCGGTTTCGTCCTCCAATGGAAGGCTGGCCGGATCTGCCGTCGTATTTCCTTCGCACCGACACCATCGCGCAAACCCTGTTCAATCGGGTGTGCGACGAGTCCTTATCAACTGGATTAGCGGACCGCCTCTTAGGTAAACGCCATGGAAGAAAATGCTCTGTCTTTCGATATCGTCCTTAAGATCACTGAACGGTGCAATTTAGCGTGTCCTTACTGTTATTACTTCAATCATGAGTACGATGCTACAAAGCGTCCCCCAACCATACGAAACGAGGTCGTAGCCGCACTTCCCGGGTTTCTTCGACGTTCTTACGACGCCTTGAATCTATCTAGGATTAACGTCGTATTTCACGGAGGCGAGCCGCTACTCCTCAAGAAAAAGCGGTTTGTTGAGATATGCGAAACGTTACGGACCGTTGAAGCTGAAAAGAGGTCGATAACGTTTGCGGTTCAGACCAATGGGACGCTGATCGACGAGGAGTGGATTGATATCTTCGAGCGATTTGATGTAAAGGCCGGCATCAGCATCGACGGCGAACGAGAAGCTCACGATCGTAATCGTCCTGATCACCAAGGTCGAGGGAGTTACGACAAAGCGCTAGCGGGGTTGCGTCTGGTGGAGAGCGCACGGAAGGCGGGCCGAGTTTCTCGTTCCGGCATCCTTGCCGTTGTCGATGCGAATGAAGATCTGAGCCGTCTCTTGGATTTTCTAATCGGTGAAATTGGGGCTACTAGCCCAAGTCTTAATTATCCACGAGGGGGGTATGACGAGCCCAGCGCGGTGTCGTGGGGCAAGTCAGTAGAGCGCATTCGGCCTTTGGTGGCTACCTGGCTCGACAAGTATGTGTTTCCAACCCCGTATTTCATTCGCGGGCTGACCGATGTCATCCTTGCCATGTATTCGGATGCTGGTATTGAACGCAACTCAAAGCGTCATGCTACCCAGCATTTCATCGCCACAGTCGCTAGTGATGGGAGTCTCCTCGTAGACGACAATATAATTGCACTTGATAGTGAGTTTGCCGAAACGCACCTCAACATCTTTGATCATAATCTCAGGGACTTGGTCACTAGTGAATTATTCGGGCGGTTGACGAGAGCAATTGATCATGTTCCTGCGAAATGCAGCACGTGTGCTTGGTTCAAATCATGCAGATCGGGCGCCCTCTACAACAGATATTCCAAGGCCGCGCCGTTCGAAAACGAATCGGTTCTATGTGATGTGTTGCAGATGATTCATGAAGAAACGGCCCGGTTTCTTGTTCAGAAGTCCATTGTTTCTCTCGATAAACTGGCTAATCGTCTCGAGTCAGTCCCCCTAACCAGCGCCGAATTTATGGTTAATGTCCTCAAGCAACGCAAGGAAGCACTTCCATGCTGAAGGAGCTATCAAACCCCATGGTCGGTGATTACATGTCGCTCTACGGCTACGTGGCCGACAAATTGTTCTATGCCTTGCTGGATAAGCTCGAAGAGGAAGGGGGCGCGAGAATATCCAAGGGTATAGATCGCCGTCCATTAATGGGTAAGGGGTGGTTGCCGCCGGTTGGCTTCGTCCGACTCTCGTGGCAGGCTGAGCCGATATGGGCGGACATTCAGATGGCCATAATTTCTCACGCCGCCGGACTCATTTCCGAGTTCGATGCGGAACTCCCAAGCGGGAACCAGCCCTTAATGCTCGGTGGGAGGGCGCTGCCGCCTTGTCGTTACAGGATCAAAGCAAGCCCGGACAGTGTGATTGTTAGGTCGAAGGAAAGCGGCGATTTCGTTTTTAGGCGAACTGACCATGGCCATTATCTAATGTCGTCAGGCGATATGGTGGAGTTGCTTGGGTCCTATGCGCTGGTGCACTCGCAAGGAGAGTGGCTCAAATACAAGGAGCCTCTTGAGACAATGTGGCCCCTCACAGAGGACCGCGCCGGCAGCATTGAAGCCGTAGACGGCGTGTTGACGACCCTAAGGGACTCGGTTCCGGAGTACCTCCTGTGGGTCTTACTGCCCATCAAGGAGATAACGCTCCTCCACCCTACCGATCCGCGAAAAACACAGAGCCGTTCATCATCAATTTTTCCGGGAAACATCCAGATTACGGCTCCGAGCACGCTGCCTCGGCTACTAGCGCAACTCGTGCACGAGTGCTCTCACCAGTATTTCCACCTAGGTCAGTGGGTGGGGCCTGTCACCGTCGCCAATGCGCCAACTGCCTATTCGATCCTGAAGAACACGCACCGCCCGCTCGACCGAGTTCTATTAGGCTATCATGCGTTCGCCAATATCTACGCGGCGCTTATGCTCCTTCGAACGCGCACCGGTGACATGCACGGCAGCGTGCTTGATCAGGAGATTGAGCACGCCAAAACCAGTGCGCATCAGCTTGGGTCAGAGCTCGATTCAAGGCTGGAATATCTGACGGAGATTGGCCAGGACCTGTATTTGCCTCTGCGCACGACGGTCTTTGAACTCGAATCAGCGTGAGAACCATGCATCGGCTCCCTGTTCTATATCAAAGCGAAACTGCAGAGTGCGGTCTCGTTTGCCTGGCCATGATCGCGCGCTTCTTTGGAATGCCGATCGATGTCTTTCAGCTCCGTGAGAAGTATCGTGTGTCATTGAAAGGGCTCACACTACGCAGTCTTTTGCAGGTTGCGAAATCAATTGGCATGAATGGCAGGGCGTATCGGTGTTCGGCTGCTCAGTTGAAAGACCTGCGCTTGCCAGTGATGCTGCACTGGGACATGGAACATCTGGTCGTTCTTAAGGCCGTTCGAGGAAAGGTTTTTCGTATCCACGATCCTGCAATTGGCGCTTTATCCCTATCTCTTGAAGAACTAACCGAGAGCTACTCTGGCGTCGCTGTAGAGTTCGATTTGGACCAGACATTCTCTAGTGGGCAGGGGCGTTATACGCCTTTTAGCGTCGTTCGGCACTTGGCCGCTAGCGTCAGATCAGAACTCTTTCGTCTGGTCGCGGTGGGATTGGCGCTAGGCCTAGTTGCCGAATCGCTCGCGCTTGGCATCCCATTCTTGCTGCACAAGACAGTTCTGGATTGGCTGGAGGTCACTTCTGTGAGAGTGCCGGTGGCCATTATCCTGTTGGCGATCTTTGCGTCATTACTAACATTTATGCGCGACCAAGCCGTTCGACGCATGGGTATCGCACTGGGCGCAGGCCTCGCCGATGACATCGTCACCAAGCATCTTGCACTGCCGGTCAACTTCTTTGAAGTACGACAACATGGGCATCTTGTTGAGCGTTATCGCGCGGTTGAGGATCTCGATCAGTTGCTTTGCGGGTCGTTTCCTCTCGCAATCGTGGACGGCGTGCTTGCCACCTTGGCACTCAGCCTACTCGCTGTGGCCTCACCAGCCTGCTGCATCCTCGTTGCCAGCGCTGTAGTGATATATGCAATACTTAGGTTTGGCCTATCTAGTCGCTCACGCACTCTTGAAGCTAGACTCAGCAAGGCGAGAGCTGATGAAAGTGGGCTCATGGTTGAGACTTTGGCGACCGTTCTCTCAACGAAGGCCCACGGACTTGAACAGAAACGACTCGCGGACTGGAGAAAAGCAAGCTCGCGCGTGCGCACCGCCCAGGAGCCGATCGCGACTCAGGACAGTATCTTGAAGGGCGTGCGAATCTTATTGGCCGTTGCAATCGTTCCCATTGCAGCGCTTCAACTAGCTGGTGGGCAGTTTAATCTCATTCTCATCCTTCTTGTAGGAACACTCGGACTTAGCAGAGCCCTTTATACGGTAGATCGTCTGGCAGACGTTGAGCGCGTGACCCAGCGGCTACGAAAATTAGAGGATGTTCTTCGAACAAAGCCGGAAGCGGATCACTTTAGCGCGGATATTGCAGCCCCTACAGGCACGATTACTTGCACAGACCTGAGATTCTCCTATTCAATCCACGATGAGCCCGTACTGAAGTCGGTAACACTCGATATCGCTAGCGGCGACTTCGTAGTAATAACTGGTCAGAACGGAGCGGGGAAGTCAACCTTGGCCAAGTGTCTCAGTGGGTTCTATCAGGCGACAGGTGGGCAGCTGTGGCTAGCTGGGCACCCAGTGAATTCCACGACTCTGCAAGCGCTAAAGCGATACGTTGATCTTGTCATGCAGGACGACAAGCTATTCCTTGGCACAATTATCGAAAACATACTGGGCGCGGAGAGCCTTGACCAAGAACGGCTTGATGCTAGTATTGAAGCTGTTGATCTAAAGCTCGTTCTGAGCGAACTGCCGATGGGACTCAACACCAAGGTGGGCGCTTCCATCTGTCCACTTTCGGTGGGTCAGAGGCAGCGAATCACACTAGCGCGCGCGATCTATCGTAGGCCGTATATTCTCTTTTTGGATGAGGCCACCTGCTTCCTTGATGAAAGCAGCGAGAAACTGGTGCTTTCAAATATCGCGAAGTTGGGCTGCACAACTATTTTAATTACTCACCGACCACACCTCGCCCTAGGTTTTGCCACGCAGCACCTGATTGTAGGCGAAGATGGGGTCAGGTCGGTCCGCGTGCAACTTGCAGAGACGCTTTGTACGCAAAAAAATCTGGACAGTCTTGCGGTGGCGGAACTGGGGCATCAAATCACATGACGTCAAACATATTTAGCCTGCGAGGCGTCAAAAAGGTCTACCAAACCGAGTCGGTGCTCACGTGGGCGCTGCAGCCCGTCGACTTAGATATCGCCGAAGGTGAGTTTGTGGCGATAATGGGGCCATCAGGATCTGGCAAGACGACGCTCCTGAGCATCCTCGGCCTACTTGAGCCGCCAACATCTGGCCGATTCAAGATCTTGGGCCAGGACATAGCCAAATGTTCCGATAGGGTGCTGAGCCAAATCCGCAGTGAGAGCATTGGATTCGTGTTTCAAAGCTTCAACCTGATTCCCACACTTAGCATAATCGAAAACGTTGAGTTGCCGATGCTCTATCGCCGACTCGAGCATAGTCGCGAGCGCGCCGAGGTCGCCTTGGCTAGGTTTGGCTTACAGGGCAGGTTGATGCATATGCCAAGTCAGCTATCCGGTGGACAGCAGCAGCGAGCCGCTATTGCGCGTGCCATTGCCGGCGAACCCGAGTTAATTCTCTTAGACGAGCTTACTGGAAACCTGGACACGGAGTCCGCCAAAACTGTGATGGAGATAGTGAAACAAATAAATGCCGACGGCACCGCCATAGTCATGGTAACTCATGACCGCGACTGCGCACGTTATGCGCGCCGCACTCTACATATTGTCGATGGCGTAGTGCATGAAGTCCCTGCGACGAAACTATTTAGCGAAGACGAAGCAGGAGCGGGCTTGTGTACAGACACTTTCTGACTTCTGGGCTGAAGCAGATTCTACGGAGCCCTGGCTTGGCGTTGCTTGTGGTGAGTATCGTGGGGCTCGGGATCGGTTTGGCAATGGCAGCTTGGACATCGGTATACATTCTCGCTAAAGATCCGATCCCGGAGAAAAGTGACAGACTTTTTCGTATCCATTTAGATCCACGCCGCGTAATAGGTGAGGAGGTCTCCCCTTATCTAACTCGCTTGGATGCTGAAACCTTACTTCGCGACGGACATGGTGCTCGCCAGACAATGGTGGCTGCTGGCCCATCCATGCTTCGAATTCCGAATAAGGAAGGGGCCGCATCGCATGCAATCTCGAGATATACAACAACTGACTTCTTCTCGATGTTTCTTGTTCCGATCGTACGCGGTCGCGTTTGGACAAGGCAAGAAGAATCGTCCCAAGCGCAGGTTGCATTGATCGACAAGGGCTTGAGCGAGAAGCTCTTTGGCACGCCAGATAGCGTTGGTCGAGACCTTGTAATCGATGGCTTTGTGTTCCGGATTATCGGCATTACCGACTCTTGGCGGCCAATCCCACGATTCTATGATTTATCCGGAGACCACTTCCGCAACCAGGACCAGTTGTTCATTCCATTCACCACTGCGCTGGGCAACCGCCTTAATTTTTCCGGCGAGCTCAACTGCTGGGCCGATGTTCCGTCATTAGAGGGGGGGGGCGATCCGCGCAGGGCCACAGGAGCACCTTGCAGCTGGGTCGGGTACTGGGTGGAGCTGACATCCCCCAGCGATAGAAATTCGTATCGTGCTTATCTTGACAACTACGCGCGACATCAAAATGCAATTGGTCGATTCTTGGAGCCAGAAAATGTGCGTATGCAGAACGTTCGCGAATGGCTACGTTCACAAAAGATCGTACCGCGCGACGTTTGGATCCAGTCATGGGTCGCGACCGGCCTATTGATTCTAGCCATCGTGAACGCGTCTGGCCTGATCCTTACCATTTTCATGCGCAGACGCCATGAGATTGCGATACGCCGGGCAATAGGTGCCTCGCGTGCCAGCATTTTTGCGCAGTTCATGATCGAGGCGGGTCTGCTCGGCTCCTTAGGCGCTGGCCTAAGCATAATGATTTCGATCTTGGCCCTTTGGATTCTCCGGCAACAGCCATACGCGTATGCAGGGCTAGCGCGGATGAACCTCACGATGTTTGGGACGACGCTGTTAGCAGCGCTCACATCAATGCTTCTTGCCGGCGCGTTTCCAAGTTGGCGCGCGATGCGTGTGCCCCCGGCGACTAGCCTGAAACAAGGTGCGTAAGAACGCCATATGATGGACCAAGTTTTGAAGCCACTGCTGCGCAATCGCGTGATGACCTTCCTGGTTGTACTACAGGGTGCAATAGCATGCGCTATTGTCTGCAATTTATTCTTTCTTGCGGGTCTTCGTTTTGACCGCATTCTCCGTACTAGTGGCGCAATCGAAAACGAGATCGTGTACATACAAGTGCAACGTGCGTCGTCGCAACATCGTACCGTTGACTACCTGGAAAATGAACTTGGCGCACTGCGTCAGCTTCCCGGAGTTAAAGCGGTCTCGTCCGTGAATCAAGTGCTTTATGGAGGTTCCTCCTGGAGCACTTCAATCAATCTGGCGCCACAGCAAGAAGCTGCCAATTTGACGGCGAGTGTCTATACAGGCGACCGCGATTTTATCGAGACTCTGGGATTACGCCTGACACGTGGACGGGCCTTCACTACGGAGGAATATCAGGATTGGGATGACTATGAGGCGAGCGAGAGTTATGCGCCCGCGATAATTGTGTCGTCAGCTGTTGGTGAGAAGCTCTTCGGCGATTCGAATCCAATTGGTCGATCTATATATAGCTGGGGTAATAAGCCATCGCAGATTGTCGGCGTGGTTGACAAGCTCGCGCAACCGAACGATAACGCAGGTAACTCCGACGGTTACGATTACTCCATCATCGTTCCTGTGCGTGTCGATCGAGGCAACTATCTCCTTCGTACCGATTCGTCCAATCGCGGTGAGGTGATGCGCCAAGCTCAAGAGCGCTTGTCGACCCTTGATGGTAGAGGGTCAGCTTTGGGGGCAGCGACGCTGGAGGAACTTCGCCGCTCCTACTATGGCGGCGAGAGAGCGGCGATGTATCTCCTATTGATAGTTCTTATCACGCTTATCTATATCTCGGTTGGTGGGCTTGCAGGACTCCTTGGCCATTGGATTGCCCAACGCGATTCAAGCACTGGTATCCGGCGCGCCTTGGGAGCCACCCGCAAGGACATTGCACGTCATTACCTGTGCGAGACGGCTTTTCTTTCGCTTGTTGGCGCATTGTTCGGAGTTCTTCTCGCGTATGCCTTCAACGCATTGTTGATGACGGCGTATGAACTACCTCGTATGCCGCTGGCCTACGGCGCTATCGGCATGGTTGCACTTATCGTGCTCGCTCAGTTCGCGGCAATTGGTGCCGTGCGACGAGCATGCCAAATTGACCCTGCGTTGTTGGCAAGGTCATTGTAGCGGTACCCTGAAAACCAACTGCCGAAGGAGGCGAACATGAATAAGCTCATTGAAGAGCTTGCTAGGAAGCTCAATCTTGACAATGGATCGGTCGATGCCGGCAAGGCCGCGCAGATCGATAGTCGAATGAACGAAGTGCTGGATCATCATCTCGAACAAATCGCTGCGGCCCACGGCAGCACACACATCGATCATCACTCAAGTTTGATCATCTAGCTAAATGCAATCGGTGATCTCTACATTTCCCGCGTAGAGATCACCACCCCATTGAAAATTGATTCTTCACCCGGGTCCGGGGAAAACGGCGCGGATCTTCAGAAAGAAATAGGCGTCATCGGGGGAACCATATTTTTTCGACTCCCCGCGGTTCAATACTAGGCTAAATTAGAGGTTTCCGGTTCGTGGTACTGGAGGAACTCGGCGGGCGTCAGCCCGCCAAGGCTGTCGTGAGGTATCTTGGTATGGTAGTCAGCCAACCACTGCTCTGCCTGTTTGCACACTTCTCCCAGATTGTGGAAGACGCGCATATTCAACACGCCGCGTCGGAAGCTGCCATTGAAGCGTTCGATGAAGCCGTTTTGCATCGGCCGTCCTGGCGCGATGAAGTCCAAACGCAATGTTCTTGCGTTCTGCCCATTCCGCTAACGCCAACGTGATGAACTCCGGGCCATTGTCCAGGCGAAGCTTCCCGGATAGCCGCGCCACGCCGCAATTCGTTCCAAGGTGCGGATAACGAGTGTCGCAGGAAAGTTCAGATCAATCTCGATGGCCAATGCCGCACGACTGAAATCGTCGCTCACATTGAATTTACGGAATAGCCGCCCGTCCCAAAGCGCGTCTGACATGAAGTCGATTGACCAGCTGCTATTGATCTGCTCGCAGCCACCAACGGCATCGGGTGTCGGTTTGGTAGACGCTTCTTCCTTCGTCGACGCTGATTGAGCTTCATCAGGCAATATACACGCCAGATACGCTTGTGATTCCAGATCAAACCTCGGCGGCGAATCAGTTGAAATAGCTTGCCGAAGCCGCGTTCGGGAAAACGCTCAGCGAGCTCAACCAACAATGCAATCACTTCCTATCCCGATCTGGTCGACGGCGGTAGCGTGCCGTTGACCGTGAGATCTCAACCACCACACAGGCCCGGCGTTCGCTCCAGCCGTGGCAATCCGGCAACCAGGCTAGAAGCGGGCACTTGTAGGCCAAGTCTACAGCATTTTTTTGCGATCAGATCCTTCAACGCATGGTTCTCCATTGCCAGCTCGGCGTACATCCGCTTGAGCTTAGCGTGCTCGGCTTCAACGTCACGGAAATACTGCGAGTCCGACGCTTCCATGCCGCCGTACTTGGACTTCCAGACGTAGTACGTCGCATCGGAACTGCCCAGCTCACTGCAGACTTCCTAGACCTGTCTTCCGGCCTCAAACTGCCTCAGCGCCGTGACGATCTGGTTCTCGGTGAATTTGCTCTTGCGCATCAGTTGTCTCCTTGAGGCTAGTTTGCCCGGAGACCTCTAACAATATCTGGATCAAGCTTACGGACAGGGGACAGGGGTTGAGCCCATTTTTTTCACTAGCCCATAACGCAAAGACCGGCGATTAAGCCGGTCTTTGAAGTAAGAAAATTTGATCAGGCTTACGCCGACAACTCCAACAGCAACTTGTTCAACCGTCGCACATAGCCGGCCGGATCCTTGAGGCTGTCGCCCGCCGCCAGCGCCGCCTGGTCGAACAGCACCCGGCTTAAGTCGCCGAAGCGGTCCATGTCGGCTTCCGCATCCAGCTTTTCGATCAGCGGGTGGGCGGGGTTGAACTCGAACACCGGCTTGGTTTCCGGCACGGCCTGGCCGCTGGCTTCCAGCAGCTGACGCATCTGCAGGCCCAGGTCGCCCTGGCCGATGGCCAGGATCGCCGGGGAGTCGGTCAGGCGGTGCGAGACGCGCACTTCGGCCACGTCATCG
>JAAIGE0101353305.1_pt1 | contig 13041 bp, 6 predicted proteins | sample 6487951 | NCBI WGS metagenome assembly JAAIGE01 (sample SAMN13974128, study PRJNA590717) | phyllosphere metagenome | biome: tomato field; feature: multiple bacterial spot infested tomato fields; material: tomato leaves; isolation source: leaves from tomato fields | host: Solanum lycopersicum ... | reverse complement strand
ATCTCCGGCTACCTGATCCCGCACCCGGTCATCCGCAAGGTCACCTTCACCGGCTCGACCCCGGTCGGCAAGCAGCTGGCCGCGCTGGCAGGCGCCCACATGAAGCGCGTGACGATGGAGCTGGGCGGTCATGCGCCGGTGATCGTCGCGGCTGACGCCGACGTCGCGCTGGCGGTCAAGGCCGCCGGTGGCGCCAAGTTCCGCAACGCGGGCCAGGTGTGCATCTCGCCGACCCGCTTCCTGGTGCACAACGCGGTCAAGGACGAGTTCACCCGCGCGCTGGTCAAGCACGCCGAAAGCCTCAAGCTGGGCGACGGCCTGCAGGAAGGCACCACCCTGGGGCCGCTCGCCAATCCACGCCGCCTGACGGCGATGTCGCAGCTGGTGGACGATGCGCGCGCCAAGGGCGCGGTGATCGCCACCGGTGGCGAACGCGTGGGCGACGCCGGCAACTTCTTCGCGCCGACCATCCTGGCCGACGTGCCTTTGGCGGCGAGCGTGTTCAACGACGAGCCGTTCGGCCCGGTCGCGGCGATCCGCGGTTTCGACAGCCTCGAAGACGCGATCGCGGAAGCCAACCGCCTGCCATTCGGCCTGGCCGGCTATGCCTTCACCAGCTCGATCAAGAACGCCCAGCTGCTGATGAACCGCGTCGAAGTCGGCATGTTGTGGATTAACCAGCCGGCCGCGCCGAGCGCCGAAATGCCGTTCGGCGGCATCAAGGATTCGGGCTACGGTTCCGAAGGCGGTCCCGAGGCGCTGGAATCCTACCTCAATACCAAGGCGGTCTCGATGGTCGGGGTCTGATCCCTAGTTGGCACAGCCCGGCGCCGGATTGGCTGCCGGGCCGGCGCGGGTCTGGGCGATGTTGGGAATCGCGCCGTCCTTCCCGTAGCTGAATTCCTCGACCGCGACCGAGCGCCGGTAGTCGGCGCCCGACAGCATCTCGTTGTGATAGAAGATGTAGGATTTGCCGTTGAAGTCGGCGAAGGCCTGGTGGATCGTGTGCGTCACCTTGTTCTTGTCCATGATAACGCCACGATACGTCCAGGGGCCGGTCGGGCTGGGCCCCGTGGCATAGGCGATCACCTCGGGCAGGCCGCTCGCATAGCTCAGGTAATACACGCCGTCGCGCTTGTGCAGCCAGGGCGCCTCTTCGAAATTGAACAAGCCCACCGTCTGGATCGGGCCATCGAGCTCGATCATGTTCGGCTTGAGCTTGACGTATTTGAGCACCTTGTTCCCGAAGTACATATAGGCCTGGCCGTCGTCGTCCACGAACACGGCCGGATCGATGTCGTCCCAGCCGTTCGGCGTCTCGCGCGTCATGTCGTTGGTCACCAGCGCCGTGCCGCGCGCATCCCTGAACGGCCCTGTCGGCGTGTCCGACACGCCGACGCCGATGGCGAAGCCCGGGATCGTGGCGTGCTTGACCGGCGCATACAGATAGTATTTTCCCTTGTGCCTGACGACGTCGGCGGCGAAGGCATCGGCCTTGGCCCAGGCGAAGGTCTTGACCGTGGCGGCGACGCCGTGGTCGGTCCAGTTGCGTATATCGCAGGTCGAGAACACACGCCACTCATTCATCTTGTAGGTCGTCTCGCCCGGCTTGGCCTCGTCGCGGCCGGTGTACAGATAGAGGCGCTTGCCGTCGACGACCACGGCTGGGTCGGCGGTGAAGATGTCGGTCACGATCGGATTGGCGGCGTGCGCGCAGCTTGCGATCGACAGCAGGAAGGCGGGTAGCAGGTGTCGCATCATGGCGGACTCGCTTGGGCTGGTGCGGCGACAGGCCACCGGGCCAGGAGGCGCCGGTATTCGTCGCTGCTGATATCGAGGATGGAACCGTGGCGCTTCTTGCTGCGGCCGTAATCGATCCTGTCTGGCTCCGCGCGCCGGAAGCGCTCAGGCCGCGACAGGTCGTCGCTGGTGAGGGCCAGGTAGCCGGCCTTGCGCGCATACTGGTCGACCCACATGGCCCATTCGCCGGTCTGCGCGATCCTGAACAGGATCGGTCCTTCGACGTCCTTGCCGGTCAGGCCGAGCGGCCGCAGGTCGCCCAGGATGTCCCACTGGTCCAGGAGCGCGTTGGCACCTTCGAGCGTCAGCTGGCCGTCGCCGGAAGCGCGCACATAGCGGTAACGCGATCGCGGATCGTCGACCTTGACGATCTGGGTGTCGATCAGGCCATGGGTGCCGGGACGGTCGATGTACAGCGTGGCGGGCGTGAAGCTGACGAAGTCGCGCGTGCGTGAGTAATAGATGCGCGGCTTGGTGACGCCGCCAGCCGGCGAGATGGTGGCCCAGTAGACGAGGTAATCGCCGCTGCTTTCGTCGTAGATGGCTTCGGGCGCCCAGGCGTTGCCAGCGCCCGGAATTGCGCCGGCCACGTCCACCAGGCGCGGCGCCGACCAGTCGACCAGGTTCGTCGATTCCCAGATCATCAGTTTCGTGCTGCCCTTGTGCATGGCGGCTTGCCAGCCTTTGCCGCTGGCGATGCGCAGGTCGGTGGCGAGGATCCAGAACTTGTCTCCCCGTGGCGAGCGCACGATCGCCGGATCGCGTACACCTTGTTCGCCAATGGTGCTGCGCAGGACGGGCTTCGAACCATTCAGGTCGGTCCAGCGGTAGCCGTCCTGGCTGGTGGCGAAGTAGATCTGCTCGCCGTCGGTGGTCTCGCTGGTGAAGTGGGCCAGCAGGTAGTTGGGACGGTCTGCCGGCACGCTGGCGCTCAAGCCCTTGCCATCGACGATCGGCTCGCCGACGTCGCCAGGCTGGAAGGCGGGCTGCATGGGATCCATCGGCAGGATGTTGCCGTCGGCGTCGAACGTCATCTTCGCCAGCACCGTCTGGCGCTGGTAGCCGTTGCCGTCCGGGATGGCGTGGCGGTGGTAGGCCACGTACCACCGGTCGGTGCCGGGCACCTGGACCACGCTGTGGTGGGCGGTGCCGACCGCCGCGCCGTTCTTTTGCAGGACGATGAAGTTCTTCGTGGCCGCTTTCACCGGGCCCAGTGGCGAATCCGCCGTGCCCCAGCCGACCCGGTAATTGGGGCTGCGCGCATCGTCGATCGACCACATGAAATAGTACTTGCCCTGGCGCTTGAAGACCACGACGCCTTCGCGGAAATCCTTCATCGGGATGCGATGGACCTCGCCCTCGACGGTGACCATGTCCGGCTTGAGCTTGTAGGCGTTGGCTTCATCGCCGTTGCCCCAGTACAGATAGGCCTGGCCGTCGTCGTCGATGAAGGGGTAGGGGTCGATCGTATTCGTCGTCATCTGGGCGGTGCGGACCAGCAGCGGCGCACCCAGCGCATCGATGAAGGGACCGGTAGGCGACTTGGCCGTGGCCACGCCGATCTTGTGGTCGGCGCTGAAGTAAAAGTAATAAGTGCCATTGCGCTCGATGGCGTCCGGCGCCCAGGCCTTGATGTTCGCCCACTTCAGATCGTTGGCGACGTCCAGTACCATCCGCTCCTTCTTCCACTTGACGAGGTCCTTCGACGACCAGACCGAGAAGTCGGTGGTCATCCAGTTCGGCCTGTCGGAAGTCGGGTAAAGATAATAGGTGTCGCCGAATACCCTGATCGACGGGTCCGCGGTGAAACCCTCGAGCGCGGGCGCGGGCGCGATGCCTTGCGCCTGCACGGCGACCAGGGCGCTGGCCGCGAAGGCGACGATCGAAGACAGGAGACGATGCATGCTGGGTTGGACTCCGTGCGGGATGGACAGAGTGCGATTATGGGCGATGTGTTCCGGCCCAGATCGGGCAAGGGCGGATTGCTCAGCATGTTGATCGGATGATCGTCGTCGCAGGCCGCAGAGCACTCTTATACTGCCGGGCGGGACGCGCCGTTCCCGCATGCCCGACGCGTCGGGCGCCACACTGGAGAATCGATGATCGAATATTTCCGCCGCAGCGGCCGGCGCGCCTGCCTTGCACTGGCCCTTGTCGGCGCGATGCAGCAGGCAAGCGCCGCCGGGACCACCATCCGCAACGGCAGCTTCTGGAAGGACACCGCCGGCACGCCGATCTATTCGCAGGGAGGCGGCATGCTCAAGGTCGGCGCGAAGTACTACTGGTATGGCGTGAAATATGCCGAGGCGGTGAGCTACGCCCAAGCGCCGGGGAAGGCGCTCGATCAGCCGCACTTCAGCGCGGTCACCGCCTACTCGTCGACCGACCTGGTGAACTGGACCTTCGAAGGCGACGTCCTCACGCCCCAGGGCCTGGGCAAGCAGTACGATCCGAAGGCCTGGCTGGGACGCATGGGTGTGGTGTACCACAAGGCGACCCGCAAGTACGTGCTGCTCACTCAATACAGCAGCAAGGGCACGGGCGGCGGCGTGCTGTTCGCCACCAGCGACAGTCCCAATGGCTCCTTCGTGTTCGAGCGACTGCAGGCGAATATCGAGAATGTCGCCACTCCGACCTCGGGTGACCAGACCGTGTTCACCGACGACGACGGCCAGCCTTACCTGATCTTCAGCAGCAACGGCGACCGGCGCCAGTTGTACGTGGCGCCGCTGCGGCCGTCCGACTTCCTGCAGGTCGGGGCGGCCACGAACATCCACAGCGCGCCGGCGGGCGGGCGCGAAGGCAATGCGATGTTCAAGCACAAGGGGCTCTACTATTTCTGCTCGTCCGACCTGCACGGCTGGAACGCCTCGCGCAGCTTCTACATGACATCGCCGAACATCACCGGTCCGTACACGCCGGAACGCATCATCGAGGGCACCGAGGCGGACTTTTCGCACGTGTCGCAGAACGGCTTCTTCATTCCGGTCCAGGGCAGCGCCGGCACCACGGTCTTGTATGCGGGCGACCGCTGGAGCAATTTTGCCGGGAACGGGCATGGCTATCACGTCTGGGCGCCGCTGTCGTTCGAGGGCACGGCGCCGCGCTTCAACTCGCTCAGTGAGTTCACGCTGAACGCCGCGCGCGGCACCTGGGCCGTCGGTAAGGGAAACAACTACCTGCTCAACCCCGGCTTCGAGGCCGACCGGGTGCGCCAGACGAGTGTCGCCGGATGGGTGAGCAGCTGGACCAGCATCAAGGGCGATGCGCCGTTCATGAACGTGCTGGACGGACGCACCGGACGCTGGGCATTGAGCCTGCGCCATGCGGGGCAGACGATGGGCAGCGCGATCCAGAACGTCACGCTGCCGAACGGCCGCTACATCCTCAGGGCGTGGGTGAAAAGCAGCGGCGGCCAACGCGTGGCGCGCCTGTACGCGTCCGGTCACGGCGGCGCCGAGATCGCGCGCTCCCTGCCGGACAAGTTGGCTGGATGGACCGAGGTGACGCTGGCCGGCATCCAGGTTGCCACCGGTAGCGTGCAGATCGGCGTCTATTCGGAAGGGAAGGACGGCGATTGGCTCACCCTCGACGACTTCAGCCTGGTGCGCGAATGATGAACATCGCAACAATCACGACGGGCGCGGCCCGCCTCGCCCTGTTTGCGCTTGCGCTGGCCGCGCCCGCACAGGCTGCAGACCTGAACCTGAACGCATTCTGGCAGTTCTACCGCGACGAGGGCGGCCAGGTCGCGAGCGTTGACCAAGTGCCGGACGGCGCCTGGTCCGAGGTGAACTTCCCGCACGCGGCGCGTATCGAGCCGCGCGTACCCACGGCCCCTTGGCAGGGCACGGTGTTCTACAAGAAGCGCCTGGACGTCAAGCTGCGGCCGGGCGAGCGCGCCATCCTGCGTTTCGAGGGCGTGATGAACGTGGCCGACGTCTGGCTGAATGGCCGCCACCTGGGACAGCACCTGGGAGGCTACCTGCCGTTCGCGTTCGACGTCACCGATGACTTGCTTCCCGCGGGGAGGAACGAACTCGTGGTGCGCGCCAATAATGAGGACAATCCGATCACCGGCCCCAAGCCGCTCAAGCAGCTCGACTATATCCAGCATGGCGGCATCTACCGCGACGTGCGGCTCCTGATCAAGCCGGCGGTGCACGTCACGGACGAGATGCTGTCGGCCACGCCGGGCGGCGGCGGGGTGTTCGTGACCTATCCGCGCATCGGCAAGGGCGAGGCGCAGGTGCAGGTGAAGGCCGAGATCAGCAACACGTCGAAGAGCGCGCAGGCGGTCACCGTGCGCCACAGGCTGGCATGGGACGGCCGGCAAGTGGCCCAGGCCGAGCAGCAGCTGCGCTTGAAGGCGGGCGAACGCCGCCACGTCACGATGCCACTGACCTTGCGCGCGCCCAGATTATGGTCGCCGCGCTCGCCAAACCTCTACCAGCTGGAGACGAGGGTCTCCGCCGCCGGCCGCGAGGACGTGGTCGCGACCCGCATCGGCGTGCGCCGCCTGGCCTTCGAGGGCGGCCGCCTGCTGCTCAACGGAGAAGCCTTGCGCCTGCGCGGCGTCAACCGTCACCAGGAATACCCTTACGTCGGCTATGCGGTGTCGCCGCAGGCCGACGCGCGCGATGCGCTGCTGATCAAGCGCTACGGCTTCGACTTCGTGCGCCTGTCGCATTATCCGCAGTCGCGGGCCTTCATGGCGGCGGCCGACGAATTGGGCCTGATGGTCTTGCCGGCCATCCCCGGCTGGCAGTTCCACAATCCCGATCCGGCCTTCGCGCGCCAGGCGCTGCGCACCTGCGCCGACATGATCCGGCGCGACCGTAACCACGCCAGCGTCGTGGCCTGGGAATGCTCGCTCAACGAGACCGACATGCCGGACCCGCTGGTGCAGGCGCTGCACGCCACCGTGCACCGGGAGTACCCGGGCGACCAGGCCTGGTCCGCCGGCTGGGTGCCGCAGACCTATGACCTCTATCTGCAGGCGCGCCAGCACAGGATAGGCAGCAAGCATGCCTTGCCGGCCAAGCCGCTGATCGTGTCCGAGTACGGGGACTGGGAATACTATGCGATGAACGCGGGCCTGAACCAGGATGCCTGGGCCGACCTCAAGCCGGTCGATCGATCGAGCCGCCAGGCGCTGGGCAGCGGCGAGACGCGACTGCTGCAGCAGGCCCGCAACGTGGCCGAGGCCCACGACGACAATGCCGCCACGCCGGCCTTCGCCGACGGCTACTGGGTCATGTTCGATTATGCGCGCGGTTATGCGCCGGATCTCGAGGAATCGGGATTGCTCAGCATCGAGCGCCTGCCCAAGTTCGCGGCCGAGTTCTTCCGCTCCCAGCGCAGCGCCACGGAGAGTTCACCCCGCTGGGGCGGTGGCCCGATGGTCTTCATCGCCAGCTACTGGCAAGACGGTTCGAACCCGCGCGTGCGCGTGTTCAGCAATGCCGAGGAAGTCGAGCTGCGCCTGAATGGCAAGCCGGTTGGACGCCAGAAAATTGCGCCGTCCAGTACCCACCCGCGCCTGGCCCATCCGCCGCTCGAATTCGACACCGGCGGCTACGCGCCCGGCGAACTGGTGGCGTTGGCCTATGCAGGCGGGGAGGTCGTGGCCGAGCACCGCGTGCGCACACCCCAACAGCCGACGACGCTGGCGCTAGAACTGGACGACCTCGGCGTGCCCGCGGTCGAGGGCGACCTGGTCTTCCTGCGCGCCCGCCTGCGCGACGCCAACGGCACCACGGTGCCTGCGACTGGCACCGAAGTCGCGTTCTCCGGCATCGAAGGTGCGCAGATCGTCGGCAGCCAGGTGGTGGCAACCGAGGCGGGGATCGCGAGCGTGCTGGTGCGCGTGACCGGGCCGCGCGCCGGCGTCAAGGCGCGGGCCCAGGCGGGCGCCCTGGGCGCCTCAGAACTTGTACGCCATCCCTAGGGCGAAGGTCCGCCCCGAGTGTGCGTACAGCAGCGTGTCGTTGCGCTGCGAGTCGCGCCCGTAGCGCAGCGGCTCGTCGGTCAGGTTGGAACCCTCGAGCGTGATGCGCAGTTGCGGCGTCAGGTTATAGGACATCGAGAAATCCAGGTTGGTTGCGGCGTCGACGAAGGTGAAGTCGTGGCCGTTGACGTCGCCCAGCACGTTGAACAGGTACTCGGAGCGGTGCGCCGCCGAGATGCGCGCGCTGAACTTCGGATCCTCGTAGTACAGGGTCAGGTTGCCCGCCCTGGGCGACATGCCGACCAGGTTCGCATCCATCGATAACTGGGGCAGGGTGGCGGTCGCGGTGCGCGTGATGTAGGTGATGGTCGACTTCACGCGCGTGTAGTTGGCCAGCAGGCCGAAGTTGCGCCACACGCCGGGCAGGAAGTTGAACGGCGCCTGCAGGTTGAACTCGAAGCCATTGAGCGGCCCGCCCGGCGTGTTCACCGCGCGCCTGACCGTCACCAGCGAATCCGGCAGGGTCGGACAGGCCGGTGTGCCGCCCGTCAGCGAGCAGCCGGGACCGGCCAGGAGCGCGTCCGGCAAGCCGAGCGAATTGTACGGGACCCGCTCGCCGACGCTCTGGATATAGGTGTCGATCTCCTTGCGGAAGAAGCCCAATGACACCATGGCGCCCTTGTCGTAGTACCACTCGGCCTGCAGATCATAGGTCTTGGCGCGTATCGGGTCCAGCTCCGGATTGCCGATGCCGACCGTCTGCGCCTGCACATTGACGGCTGCCGACGGCGCCAGGTCGATGTATTCCGGCCGCGACAGGGTCTTGCCGGCCGAGAAGCGCAGGAATACGTCGCGCGGCAGCTGCGCGGTCAGGTTCAGCGCCGGCAGGTAGTCGCGGTAGGTCTTGTCGAAGCTGATCTCTTCCAGGCGCCCGCCGGCATTGACCAGCGCCGCCGCCGTGGCCTTCGTTTCGGCGGCGCGCACGCCGGCATTGCCGCGCAAGGTGACGGGGCCGACGTCATAGTGGAAGTCGGCCGACAGGTAGAGCGCATCGATTTTCTCGCGCACCCGGCGGTTCGACTGGTTGAGCAGATTGTATTCCGAGCCCGGGACCGCGGCGCAGTGGCACTCGATGTCCCAGACCTTGCGGAACTTGTCGAGGTCGATGGCCACCCACTGGCTCGGATAGCCGCTGCCTTCCAGGCCGCGGCCGAAGTTGCTGATCATGCGCGTTACGCTGTCCATCCGGAAGCCCGCCGGATTGGGCAGGCCGTTGGGCGCGCCCGAGCCGACCTCGAAATTGGTCCAGGTGTTCTCGCGCGTCGACCAGCCGGTGCGCAGGGTCAGGTTGTCGTTGACGTCCCAGCTGGCGCCCACGGCATGGGTCTTGAGCTTGTTTCCGGTTTCCAGCTTGCGGCCGACGAACTGGCCGTGCACCGTGCCGTCCGGGTCCACCGGGCCCCAGCTGAAGTTGTCCGGATTGGCGACGTCGATGCCGAAGTCGATGGTCGGAACGTTGCGGTTGCCGCGGAAGTCATAGGAAAAGCCGTTGACATTGGGCGCGTCGATCTGCACCGTGGCGCGCATCGGCGAATCGAGGGTCGAGCGCGACATGCCGCTCATGAAATCGAGCTCGATGGTGTCGCTCAGCTTGTGCGTGCCCGAGAAGACGTGCTGGCGGAACTCGGTGTTATTGACGTCGAGCAGGCCTTCCGAGCGCACGTCGACGCCGTTGAAGCGGCCGTACTCCCAGCTGCCGTTCCCGTTGAACGAGGTCTCGAGGATCGAGGTCTGCGGCTTGCCGTTGGCGGCGGCGAGACTGCGGCCGAACGAGATCGCCGAGATGTAGTTGTCGTAGCGGTCGTTCCTGAAATCGCCGCCCAGCAGGTCGAGATTGAGTTCGGTGCCGGCGGCGGGACGCCACTGGAAGGCCGCGGTCAAACCCGCGCGTTCGTACTCGGCCACCGAGCGTCGGTAGCGCGGGATGCGCGGATGGAAGGCGCCCGAGCCTGGCGCTGGCGTGGCCACCGTGCCGCCATAGCTGTCGGTGCGCCCGAACACGTCGTCGTAGGCGGCGCCGGTGGAGGTGCGCGGCAGGTTGAAGCCGCAGTTGGCCGGGGTAATGCCCTTGACGCCCGAGTTGGCGGGATTCTGCGGCGTGGCTCCGAGCGGCGAGCAAAAACCGCCATCCGAGTCGGCCGACAGCAGTTCGACCGCCTCGTAGCCTTCCTCGGTCGCGTGGCGCTTGGAATAGGCGGCCGAGACCAGGAAGCCTACCTTGCCGATGCCGGTATCCCAGCGGTTCGAGTACAGCGCCGTCGCGCGCGGGGCGGGACGATGGGCGAGCGTGTTGTAGGCCTGCTGGCCGCCGATGCTGATGGTCTCGCCCTTGAAGTCGAACGGGCGCGCCGCGCGCAGGTCGACCGTGGCGCCGAGCGAACCTTCTTCGATGTCGGCCTGCGACGTCTTGCGCACTTCCAGGCTGTTGAACAGTTCGGAGGCGAACACCGAGAAGTCGAAGGCGCGCGACCGGTTGGTGCTGCCGTTGATGTCCGAGGCGCCCGTCGCGGAGATCGCCTCGATGCCGTTGATGCGCACGCGGGTGAAGCCCGCATTCAGTCCGCGCACGCTGATCTGCTTGCCCTCGCCGCCATCGCCGCGCACCAGCGACACGCCAGGCACGCGCTGCAGCGATTCGGCCAGGTTCGCATCCGGGAACTTGGCGACGTCTTCGGCCTTGATGACGTCGACGATGCCGTCTGCATTCTTCTTGGTGTTCAGTGCGCTGTTCAAGCTCGCGCGAAAGCCGGTGACGACCACGGTTTCGAGCGGCTGGTCGCTCGCCGCGGGCGGCGCGGCCTCCTGCGCTCGCGTATCGAGCGTGGCAAGCATGCCGAGCACGCCGAGGCTGGTCAGGCTGCGGCGCAGGACTGCGGCGCCGGGGGAAAGCTGGTGTCTGGATCTCATGGTTGCTGTCTCCGATATCGATGTTATGTTTTCTGGGTAGGTGGCGATATGCCGGCTACCGCATCAATGACGAATTCGGGCACGATTCCCGCCGCCGCCGACCGTAAAGATCAAGTTGTTGATCGAATGGCGATAGAAGGCCCAACGAAACCAAAAGGTGTAAATACTGAGGAGCCTTCAATCCACATGAGGATCCAACGAACCATGTCGTTGAACAGCGGATGGGTCACCGTCAACGTACTGCCGTTCGAGGCGGAGCTGCGCGCCGGCATGCGGCGGCTGTGTGCGACGCCGGACGACGTCGACGACCTGGTCCAGGAGGTCTACTGCCGCCTGCTGCGCAGCGCCTCGGTCGAGCACATCGCCACGCCCAGGGCATTCGCGATGCAGGTCGCGAAGAACATCATGCTGGACCGCTTTCGCCGCGACGGCGCGCTGCGGATCGACATGCTGGCCAGCCTGGACGACCTCGATGTGCCCGAGGCGAGCCCCTCGACCGAGCGCGTCGCCATGGCGCGTTCCGAGCTGCGCTGGGTGCTGCGGCTGATCGACCGGCTGCCGCGGCGCTGCCGGCAGGTCTACCGGGCGCGCAGGATCCAGGGGCTGTCGCAGCTTGAAACCGCGGCCTGCCTGGGGCTGTCGGAGAACGTGGTCGAAAAGGAGATGATGAGAGGATCGCGCCTGCTGGCCGAGATGAGCTGCGATCCGGCGGCTTGCGCTTGAATCGATCCATTGCTTGATTATTTCTGGTCGGGGAGCCCAGCGCGCGGCACGCGGCCGCATAATCCATCGCACTGAAATATCAGATGGAGACGCCGCTTGCCACCATTTCAACCTTCCCGCAGGCGTTTCGTGCAGCTGGCGGCCGCACTGGCCGCCGTGCCGGGCGCACCGATTGTCTCCCACGCCGCCACCGCGAATGTCGGCGGCAAAGGCAAGCCGGTCGCCGGCACCGCGCTGCGCTGGCTCGACGGCCAGGCGCCATCGCGCTTCGAAGGCGCCACCCTGGGCGTGCCTTGGCCGCGCGGCACCCTGCGCCTGCCGGCAGACAAGTCCCTGCGCTTCACCTTGGGTAGCGGCGGCCCGGCGCTGCAATCGTGGCCGCTGGCCTACTGGCCGGATGGCTCGCTGAAATGGACGGCGCATGCGGTGGCCGGCGGCGCGACCGCTTCCGGCTGGAACCTGGAGGCTGGCGGCGGCACGGCAAAGGCGGGCGTATCGGTCAGGCAGTCCGGCGAGGTGCTCACGGTGAACGCCGGCGAACTGACGTGGACCGTGCCGAAGAGCGGCGAATACCTGGTCGAACGGGCGACGCGCGCCGGCCGGGTGACGATGCAGCACCTGCGCCTGGTCGCGCTGCGCCAGGATGGAGCCGAGCCGGAAGGCGAAGGCAGCGTGCGCCGCGAACTCTTCACCAGCAAGGTCACGCGCGTCACGCTGGAGCAGGATGGTCCGGTGCGGGCCGTCGTCAAGCTCGACGGCGTGCACGCCGCGCGCGCGGGGGCCGGACGCGAATGGCTGCCGTTCTCGGTGCGCCTGTACTTCTATGCCGGTTCGGACAGCGTGCGCATCGTCCACTCCTTCATCTATGACGGCGACCCGGCACGGGATTTCATCGGAGGACTCGGCGTGACGGCGAGGGTATCCATGCTGGACGCCACCCACGACCGCCACGTGCGCTTCGCCGGCGAAGGCGTCGGCGTGTGGGGCGAGGCGGTGCGGCCGGTAACCGGCCTGCGGCGCGATCCCGGCCAGGAATACAAGGACGCCCAGGTGGCCGGCAGGGCGCTGCCGCCGCTGTCCGGCATGGCCAAGCCGGTGCAGGATGGCCTGCGCTGGATTCCCGAGTGGGGTGACTTCACGCTGGCCCAGCCAACGCCGGACGGCTTCGTGCTGCGCAAGCGTACCCGCAGCGGCCATGCCTGGATCGACGCCAACGCCGGCACGCGTACCAAGGGCCTGGTATACGCCGGCGGCGCGACGGGCGGCGTGGCGCTCGGCTTCAAGGATTTCTGGCAGCGCGCGCCGGGCCAGCTGGATGTGCGCAAGGCAGCGACCGACATGGCCGACGTCACCGCCTGGATGTGGTCGCCGTCAGGCCCGGCGATGGACATGCGTTCCTATCGCTCGGCCGACGGCATGGACACTTTCGAAGCGCAGATCGAGGGCCTGAACATCACCTACGAGGATTACGAACCTGGCTGGGATGCATCTCCCGGCGTGGCGCGCACCACCGAGCTGCAACTGTGGGTGCTGGGCACCACGCCCTCGCACCAGGACATCTCGAACATGGCCGAACAGGTGGCCAATCCGGCCCGGCTGGT
>JAAIGE0101232261.1_pt1 | contig 13042 bp, 12 predicted proteins | sample 6487951 | NCBI WGS metagenome assembly JAAIGE01 (sample SAMN13974128, study PRJNA590717) | phyllosphere metagenome | biome: tomato field; feature: multiple bacterial spot infested tomato fields; material: tomato leaves; isolation source: leaves from tomato fields | host: Solanum lycopersicum ... | reverse complement strand
GCTTCGGTCCCTACGTGCAAGAGGTCGATGCCACCGAGCCCCACGAGGTCCACCAGGCCACCGGTGAGGTCGTCGAGACGCCCAAGAAGAAGACCGCCAAGAAGGAGGCGGCTCCCAAGCCGCGGACGGCTTCTCTCTTCCGCTCGATGTCGGTCGACACCATCGAGCTCGACACCGCGTTGCAGCTGCTGTCGCTGCCGCGGGTGGTCGGTGCCGATCCCGAGTCGGGCGCGGAGATCACCGCGCAGAACGGCCGCTTCGGCCCGTACCTCAAGAAGGGCACCGATTCGCGGTCGCTCGACAACGAGCAGCAGATCTTCGACATCACGCTCGAGGAGGCGCTGGCGAAGTACGCCGAGCCCAAGTACGGCGCCCGCCGCGCGTCGAGCGCCCTCAAGGAGTTCGACGCCGACCCGGTCAGCGGCAAGCCGATCAAGCTCAAGGACGGCCGTTTCGGTCCGTACGTCACCGACGGCGAGACCAACGCGACGGTGCCGCGGGGTGAGGACGCCACGGCGATCACCTTCGAGCGGGCGGTCGAGCTGATCGCCGACAAGCGCGCCAAGGGTCCGGCCCCCAAGAAGACCACGGCCCGCAAGACCACGACCACGCGCAAGGCGCCGGCGAAGAAGTCGTGACCGCCGACACCACCCGGCCGCCGCGTGCACCCGATGCGGCGGCGGCCGGTGGTCCGGGCCTGTTCGTCACCTTCGAAGGCGGAGACGGCGCGGGTAAGACGACACAGGCGGTCCTGCTGGAACAGTGGCTCCGCGACGGCGGCCGCGACGTCGTCCGCACCCGTGAGCCGGGCGGCACCGAGCTCGGCGTCCTCGTACGCGACATCGTCCTGCACCACCGAGGCGACATCGCACCGCGCGCCGAGGCTCTGCTGTACGCCGCCGACCGTGCGCACCACGTCGAGACCGTCGTGCGTCCGGCCATCGCACGCGGCGACGTGGTCATCCAGGATCGCTACCTCGACTCGTCCGTCGCGTACCAGGGGGCGGGTCGCGTCCTCGACGCCGATGACGTGCGCTCGTTGTCGCTGTGGGCGACCGGGGGGCTCCTGCCCGACGTCACCGTGTTGCTCGACCTCGACCCGACGGTGGCACGCCGGCGCTTGGATGCCGACGACAAGCCGTTCGACCGCCTCGAGGCCGAGAAGTCCGAGTTCCACGAGCGGGTCCGAGCGGCTTTCCTCGCGCTCGCCGCGTCCGAGCCGGAGCGCTTCCTCGTGCTCGACGCCACCGAACCGTCGGATCGACTGGCCGCGCGCGTTCGCGAGGTCGTGGCATCCCGTCTCCGCTGACGCCGGCGCCACTCCGCGTCCCGGGCCGACCCACAGCGGATCGGCAGCGGTCATGTCGGCGGGCGCGCCTAGGGTGGAACGCATGACCACCGCGCTCGACAGCCCCCACTCGACCGTCGCGCGCGGCGAGGCGGCGCGCGTCCCGGCCGCCTTCCCCCGGGACGCGGTCTGGGGGCAGGACGAGGCGGTGGCGACCCTTCGCAGCGCGGCGGCCGCGCCCGCCTCCCTCGCCCACGCGTGGCTGATCACCGGGCCGCCCGGGTCCGGCCGGTCCACCCTCGCGCACGCGTTCGCCGCGTCGCTCATCGCCGAGCCGGGTGACGAGCACGCGCAGCGACAGGTTCTCGCGGGCACTCACCCCGATCTCACCGCCCTCCGCACCGAGCAGGTCGTCATCCGCATCGACGAAGCGCGCAAGCTCGTCGAACGTGCGTACTTCGCTCCGTCGCTCGGACGCTACCGGGTCATCGTCGTCGAAGACGCCGACCGCATGACCGAACGCACCTCGAACGTGCTGCTGAAGGCGCTCGAGGAGCCACCCGAGCAGACCGTCTGGGTGCTCTGCGCGCCGAGCGACGCCGACCTGCTGCCCACCATCCGCTCGCGCGTGCGGATGCTGAGGCTGCGCGAGCCGTCGGTGGACGACGTCGCCGGCTTGATCGTCGAACGCACCGGCGTCCCGGTCGAGGTGGCCGAAGAATCGGCCCGTCACGCCCAACGCCACATCGGCATGGCCCAGCGCCTCGCGACCGACGCCGACGCCCGCGCCCGTCGTGCGGAGACGATCGCCGCCGTCCTCGGTGTTCGCGGGGTGGGCGACGCCGTCGACGTCGCCGGGCGGATCGTCCGTCTCGCCACCGACGACGCGAAGGCGCTCACCGCCACGCGCGACGAGGAAGAGCGCCGTTCGTTGTTGCGCATGCTCGGGGTCGCCGAGGGCGCGGCGGTCCCTCCTGCTTTCCGCGGCCAGGTGAACGCCCTCGAAGACGATCAGAAGCGTCGCGCGACGCGGAGTCTCCGAGACGGCATCGATCGCGTGCTCACCGACCTCCAATCGCTGTTCCGCGACGTGGTCATGGTGCAGTACGGACGCACGGAGGGCCTCATCAACAGCGAACGCGCCGACGATCTGCGGGCCCTGGCGCACGAGTGGACGCCCGCGCGCACCCTCGCGGTGCTCGATCGCATCTCCGACACTCGACGTGCCCTCGAACAGAACGCCGCCCCGCAGCTCGCACTGGAGAGCCTCTTGATCACCGTCGCCAACGGATCCGCACCGTGAGCCTCCATCGTCGGCTTGCGTCCGTCATCGCCGGAGGGATCGCGACGGTCGTGATGCTGTCCGGCTGCCTGTACGCCCAGATCCCGCCGCTCGCTCCCGACACCGGCGTCTCCCGGGCGCCCGTCACCGCGGGAATCGACCCGAGTCTGCTGCCGTACTACTCCCAGGCACTGGAGTGGGCGGACTGCGGGGGCACGGGCTTCGATTGCACGCGAGTGACCGCGCCGCGCGACTGGGCGGATCCGTCGGCGGGCGATCTCGAGCTCGCCGTCGTCCGGCATCGGGCCACGTCCGGGCAGCCGCTCGGCTCGTTGCTGACCAACCCGGGTGGCCCCGGCGCGAGCGGCGTCTCGATCGTGCGGGACTCGCTGTCATTCGCGGTCGGTGGCGACCTGTCGGCGAATTACGACGTCATCGGTTTCGATCCCCGCGGTGTGGGCGACTCCACGGCGGTGACCTGCTACGACGCCTCCGAGCTCGACGCTTACCTCTACGGCATCGCCCCGGGCGCGCGCGGCAGCGCCGAGTGGACGGCCGCGCTCGAACAACGCAACGCCGACTTCGCGCAGGCGTGCGAGGCCAACAGCGACGGCATCCTGCCTTACATCACCACCGAGAACGCGGCGCGCGACATGGACCTGCTGCGTGCCGTCCTCGGTGACGAGAAGTTGTCGTACCTCGGCTACTCGTACGGCACGTTCCTCGGCGCGACCTACGCGAAGCTCTTCCCCGATCGCGTGGGGCGGATGGTGCTCGACGGCGCCGTCGACCCCAGCGTGCCGGGCGGAGAAGTCGGCATCTCCCAGGCCATCGGATTCGAGAAGTCACTGCGCACCTTCATGGCCGACTGCCTCACCATCTCGGGCTGCCCGTTCGGTGGCTCGGTCGACGACGCCCTGGCCGACCTCTCGTCGCTGCTGGCGCGCGTGGACGCGCGACCGATCACCGCCTCCGACGGGCGCCGGCTCGGCGCGGACAGCCTCCTCACCGCCATCATCGCCGCGCTGTACAGCCAGGACAGCTGGCCCTTCCTGCGCAGCGCGCTCGGCGGAGTGTCCGAGGGCGACGCCGACGTCGCCTTCCAGCTCGCCGATCTCTACAACAGCCGGGTCGGTGGGCAGTACCTCGACAATTCGACCGAGGCCTTCCGCGCGTACAACTGCATGGACTACCCCGATGACATGACCGACGCCGACGAGGCGGCGCTGCAGGCGCGCTTGGACGTCGAAGCCCCCACGAGCGCGCCGTATTGGCTCTCGCCCGACGTCTGCGCATCGTGGCCGTATCCGCCGAGTGGCACGCGTGGTCCGATCACGGCCGAGGGGACGCCGCCGATCGTGGTCGTCGGGACGACCGGCGACCCGGCGACGCCGTACGCCTGGGCGGAGTCGCTGGCCGCGCAACTGGCGCAGGGGGTTCTCGTCACGCGCGTCGGGGAGGGGCACCTGGGGTACAACCGCGGGAATGCGTGCGTCGATTCGGCCGTGAACGATTTCCTCGTCGGCGGAACCGTGCCGGAGGACGGTCTGCGGTGCGAGTGAAAGGCCCGGCGGCGCGCCTAGGCTGGAGTGTCCCGACCAAGGAGTCCGCATGACCGCGCCCGTTGCCGACCTGGCGACCTACATCGACCACACGCTGCTCAAGCCCGAGGCCACACGCGCCGACGTTGATCGCACCATTGCCGAGGCGGCCGAGCTCGGCACGTACAGCGTGTGCCTGTCGCCGTCGTTCCTGCCCGTCGAGGTCCCGGCCGGGCTCAAGGTGGCCGTCGTCTGCGGCTTCCCGAGCGGGAAGCACCACGCCGACGTCAAGGCCGCCGAGGCCGCGCTGTCCGTCACCCAGGGCGCGGACGAGATCGATATGGTCATCGACATCGGGGCCGCGATCGAGGGGCGTTACGACCTCGTCGAGGCCGAGATCCGCGCCGTCCGTGCCGCCGCTCCCGCGCCGACCGTTCTCAAGGTGATCATCGAGTCCGCCGCCCTCGCCGACGAGGCGATCGTCGCCGTCTGCGAGAAGGCCGCCGCCGCGGGCGCGGACTTCGTCAAGACGTCCACCGGCTTTCACCCGGCCGGAGGTGCCAGCGTGCACGCCGTAGAGCTCATGAAGCGCACCGTCGGCGATCGCGCCGAGGTCAAGGCATCCGGCGGCATCCGCACGCGCGCCGCGGCGGAGGAGATGATCGCCGCGGGAGCGACCCGGCTGGGTCTGTCGTCGAGCCGTGACATCCTCGCAGATCGGTCGGCGACCGGCGACTACTGACGCCTCGGTCGTCCTGGTTCGTGGGTGGCCTCTCGAGCATGTAAGATCGATCATCGTGCACGCGAGAGCGGCGCCCGCCACCTTAGCTCAGACGGCAGAGCGATTCACTCGTAATGAATAGGTCAAGGGTTCGATTCCCTTAGGTGGCTCGATCACACCCCCGGAGAATTTCTCCGGGGGTTTCGTCGTCGTCCCGAGGCTGATGGCTCGCCGTCGAGACGACCCGCCTCGCCGACGGGGCCGCGGGGCCTAACCTCGGTCTCGAGGAGGCCCCCATGATGTCGATCGACCGCCCGCCGCGACATCGTTCCGCCGAGGGCCTCGGCCGAATCCGGATCGCTCTGGTGGTGGTCGTCGTCGGACTCGTCGTCAGTGGGGTGACGGCTTTCCCCCTGCGCGAGGAGGTCGCCCTCGGACGGTCCGTCCTCGACGCGTGGGGCGTGGCGGGGTTCGCCCCCGGTCTCGTCTTCTGGGTCGACCGGGTCGGACAGGGCCTGGATGCCACTGCCTCGGCCTATCCGTTTCTCGCCTACGGCACCGATTGGCTCGCGTTCGCACACCTGGTCATCGCCGTGGCCTTCCTCGGGCCGATCGTCGACCCCGTACGCAACGTGTGGGTCATCGTCTGGGGCCTGATCATGTGCGTCGGGGTCGTTCCGCTGGCAGCGATCGCCGGGAGCCTGCGAGGTCTTCCGATCGGATGGCAGCTCATCGACATGTCGTTCGGTGTGGTCGCCGCGGTGCCGCTCTCGCTCGCGCTTCTGTGGACCCATCGGCTCGGCCGCGGCGCAGCCGGCGGGCGGGGGAGCGGGAGCGCCGCCCGATAGGCTGGCCTCACCCGTCCGTCGCCCGTCGTCCACCCACAGGAGCCGCTCCGTGTCGAACGCGCTCGACGCCGTTTTCGAGATCTTCTCGTGGGTCGGCCTGGGTGTCGGCGTCCTGCTGGCGTTCGCCGCGGTCATCATGCTGCTCGCGGACGGAACGTGGCTTCCCGCGCGGGCGGTGGTCGAGCGCGTGGGCGATCACCGCGTGGTGCGATGGTTCGACGAGCACGGTGGCGTGAACGAAGCTCCGCTGTCGCCCCATGACGACGCGAAGATCGGGACCGCCGACATGGCCGACATCTTCTACCGTCGGGGGCGGTCCCATCGCATGCGGCTCACCCGGGCGTGGCCGGCCGTGCGATTCGTCGCTCTGCTGGCAGCCGGGGTCGGGGCGATGGGGCTCGTCGCGGCGACCATCTCGATCATCCTGCTGTTTGCGCGCGGCTGAGCGGGCGCGGGAAGCGGCGGAAGGCGGGATACGGCCTCGACGTCGACGCGTAGGCTCGGAGCATGACCCGCGCCTTGTTCATCGTGGACGTGCAGAACGACTTCACCGAGCGCGGAGCGCTGGGCGTCGACGGCGGCGACGCCGTGGCCGAACGCATCACCCGGTACCTCGAGGCGCACGCCGACGCGTACACCGTGATCGTGGCATCCCGTGACTGGCACCACGGCGACGACGACAACGGCGGTCATTTCTCCGACAGCCCGGATTTCGTCGTCACCTGGCCCGTGCACTGCGTGGGCGGCACATATGGGGCCGAGTATGACGAGGTGTTCGATACCAGTCGGGTGACGCATCACCTCAAGAAGGGGCAGGGGAAGCCGGCCTATTCGCTCTTCGAAGGGGTCTCGGACGACGGGCAGACCGCCGCCGGGATCCTCGACGCGCACAGCATCCGCGACATCGACCTCGTCGGCATCGCGACCGACTACTGCGTCCGAGCCTCGAGCCTCGATGCCTTGGCCGCCGGGCGCGAAGTGCGCGTGCTGACCGATCTGATCGCCGGGGTGCACCCCACCTCGAGCGCCGCTGCCCTCGACGAGATCGAACGCGCCGGCGCGACGCTCACCACCTCGTACAACTGAGGGCTCGTCTCCTCACCCGTCGGCGGACGGATCGTCGTCTCGGGGAAGCGTCAGCGTGACGGTGGTGCCCACGCCGACGTCACTGGCGATACGCAGGGTACCGCCGTGCTCCTCGACGATGCGTCGTACGCTGGCCAGCCCGATCCCGCTGCCGCCGTCGCGATCGTCGGCGTAGCGCCCCCGGTCGCCCTCGACCGTGACGGCGCGAAGATCGTCCGGATGGATGCCGCGCCCCCGGTCGCGCACCGACAGGGCGGCGCCGTCGGCCGCATCGTAGGTGCGCACCTCGATGAGGTCGTTCGAGTACTTGGCCGCGTTCTCGACGACATTGGCGACGGCGCGGCGGAGGCCCAGAACGTCTCCCCGGACGGGGATCGCGTCGAGGACGGGGAACGTCACGCGCCCGTGTGCGTCGCCCGGCAGGACCACGGCGACGGCCCCGCGGGCGATGAGGTCGAGGGTCACGGCACGGTGCCCGCGCTCGGGACGAGCGGTCGCCTCGGCCATGAGTGCGCGGGCCATGGCGACGAGGTGGTCGCTCGCCTCCGACGCCAGTCGCAGCAGGCGGTGGTCCTCACCGAGCTCGTCCGTCAGCAGGTCGACGTAGCCGCGGAGGGCGGTGACGGGCGAGAGCAGGTCGTGGGCGAAGGTGCGCTGCAGGGCGGCGCGCTCATCGGCATCCCGCTTCTCGGTCGTGAGGTCGCGGACGATCTTCACGAAGCCGAGCACCCGCCCGTCCTCGTCGCGGATGGCCGAGATCGTCACGCGCGCCCAGAACTCCGTTCCGTCGCTGCGGACCCGCCAGCCGGTGTCTTCGACGTGCCCGTCGCGCTGGGCCGCGGCCAGGAGCGTGTCGGGGAGGCCGCGGCGCCGATCCTCGTCGCGATAGAAGCGCGAGAAGTGGCAGCCGAGGATGTCCGCCTCGGCGTACCCCTTGATGCGTTCCGCGCCGAGGTTCCACCCCCGGACGACACCCCCGTTGTCGAGCTTGACGATGGCGAACAGATCGACCTGCTCGTCCCAGCCCTCGGGCAGTTCGCGTCGCATGCTGACGAGCGATCGTTTGTCGGCGGCATCGTCCACGGGCGTCGCGGGACCCGCCGGGACGATTCGCGGGATGTCGGGAGACACGTCCGCGCCCGGCGGATCGGTCTCGAGGGTACTCATGAGCGCAGGGTGGTGCGCGTCGGGATGCTTGCTGAAGGCATACCCCGATCATGGCGGCATATCGGCCGCGGCGACAGCCCTCGGAACCGGATCGTGAGGTGACGCCTCAGCTGACGGTCACGAGCGTGCGCTGCCAGCCGCTGGAGCCGTCGGGCGCGATCGGGGCCGGGTCCTGGATCTGCACGTTGCCGTCCTTGTCCGTGGCGCGCACGGTGATGTAGTGCGTTCCGGGCTGCGCGTCCCACTCGAGCACCCACTGCACCCACGACTGGTCGTTGATGGGCGTCGAGAGGGTGGCCTGCTGCCATTCGCCGTCGTCTATGCTCACCTCGACGGTCGCGACGCCCACCGGCTGCGCCCAGGCCATTCCGGCGATGGGGATGCGTCCGGCGCTGACCGGCGTGCCGATCTTGGGGGTGTCCACGCGCGACGACATCTTGATCGGAGCCTCTGCCGAGTAGCCACGCGGCGTCCAGTAGGCCTCGTCCTGAGCGAAGGTGGTGACCGTGAGCTTGGTGACCCACTTCGTCGCGGAGACGTAGCCGTACAGGCCCGGGACGACCATGCGGACCGGGAAGCCGTGCTCGAAGGGCAGCGGCTCTCCGTTCATGGCGACGGCGAAGATGGCATCCAGGTTCGGGTCCGTCAGCGACGACAGGGGAGTGGATGCCGTGTACCCGTCGACGCTCTCGGACAGGACCATGTCGGCGCCGGACTGCGGCCCCGCCATGGCGAGGATGTCGCGGATGGGGAGACCGGTCCAGATCGCGTTGCCCACGAGACCGCCGCCGACCTCGTTCGAGACGCAGGTGAGGGTGACTCCGTACTCGTCGAGTCCCATGCCCGTCAACTGGTCGAAGCTCAGCTCGACGCGCTGGTCGACCATGCCGTCGATGACGAGACTCCAGGTGCTCGGGTCGACGTTCGGCACGGTGAGAGCGGTGTCGACCCGGTAGAAGTCGGCGTTCGGTGTGATGAGCGGGGTGAGCCCGGGGACGTCCAGCTCGGCGCCCTGGGGGATCGTGACCGTGGTGCGGGCCGCGGGGAGACGGAGCGCGTTGCGTGCCGCAGCAACCGACGCCGTGGCGGAGTTGATCACGCGCGCACCGACGCCCACGACGACGGCGGCGGCGCCGACGATACCGCTCAGCACGAAGAAGCTGCGGCGATTGAGGCCCGCGGTCTCCGTCTCTTCTGCGGTCGCGGCGGTGACCCAGCGGCGCAGGCGTCCGATGAGGACGAGGAGCACGGCGATGCCCGCGATGGTGCCGAGGACCGGCGGGAGGAACGACAGGCCACCCGCGTTCGCACGGGTGAGGATCGCGGCGGTGGCGAGAGCGCCTCCGAGGGCGAGCAGGATGACGCCGACCGGCCGCAGGCGGTACTGCAGCACACCCGCGACGGCGGCGGCGACAGCCGCACCCAGCCCGATTCCGACGAGTAACGCGACCTTGTCGGCCTCGCCGAACAGGGTGATCGCCAGTTCTTTCAGCGGACGCGGGACGATGTCGATGATGAACGAGCCCACCGCCAGGATGGGGCTCGCCGAGCGCGCGACGATCGCCGCGAGCGCCTCGGCGACGGCCAGCAGCACCGCCGCAGACACGATGCCCGCGAGCGACGCCCACAGCCAGGCGTGCGGACGCCGCACCCGTCGAGCGGTGGGGCGGTCGGCAACCGTGTCGGTGGTCATGGCATCCCTCTCGTCCGGCCGTGCACGCCGGAGCGCGCCTCAGGTGTTGTTCGGAGTGGGCGGGCGAATGGATGCCACGGGGGCGAGGTTGAACAGCGCGACACCGGCGACGATGAGCGCCAGGGCGAGAAGCAGGCCCACGCCGAGCGATTCTCCGAGGAGCGGGACGGCGACGACGGCGGTGAGGACGGGGCTGAGGGCGCCCGCCGCCCCCGCGATGCCGCTGCCGAGGTTCTTGACAGCGACGACGTAACAGGCGGTGGAGAGCAGACCGGTACCCACCCCCTGGAGCAGCGCGAACGTTCCGAGGTCCGTGACGGTGGCGATGCCCGCGAAGAGGTGCGAGGGCATCGCGCCGCTCGTCATGAGGGCGAGCATGGCGATCGTCGAACTGACACTCACGACGACGAGTACCTCGACAACGCCGAGGCGGGTGGCGGCGAGTCCGACGGTGTACAACGCCCAGGCGAACCCGGCGATGATGAGGACGCCGATGCCGAGCCCGCTGGCGCGGCCGCCGGTCACGGCGGCGCTGACGACGACGCCCGCGACGATGGCGGCCAGGGCGCCCAGCTGCGCCGGAGGGACGGCGCGTCGGGCGCCGACGAAAAGCAGGAGAGTGACGAACACCGGGACGGTTCCGGGGACGAGCAGCCCGGTGAGGGCGGCAGACGTCAGGTCGGCACCGCCGGCGAAGAGGAGGAAGTGCGGCAGGCCCGCGAGCAGGACGAGCGCGAGGGTGAGCGGCTTCTCGCCCCGCAGTGCGCGCAGCGTCCGGGGAATCCACGGAGCCAGGACGACGGCGGGCACCGCGAAGCGCAGCAGGGACGCGTCGGCGACGGTCAAGCTCGACCCGCCGATCGCCCGACTGGTGAGGGCGAAGGTCGACCACAGCACGACGACGGTCGCGAGAGCGGCGACGCCGAGGGCTGTGCGGCTCGAGACGGCAGGGCGGGCGAGAGCGAACGTCGTCACCGTTCGAGCGTAGAAAAACGCACGCGGCAGGCGATTGCGGATCGCGCTCGAAACGGCCCCTCAGTGGCAGGACCTGCCACAGCAGCCGGATTTCGGGGGTGGATGCGCTCAAAAAAGAGCGCTCTGCTCCTCCCGCACGATCCGGGCGCCCTCCGCGAGCGCCGTCAGTTTGCCGAGGGCCACGTCGCGCCGGAGCGGAGCCATGCCACAGTTGGAGCTCGGAATCAGCTTGTCGGCATCCACGAAGGGCAGAGCCCGACGCAGGGTCTCGGCGACCTCTTCCGGGGTCTCGACCTGGTCGCTGGCGACCTCGACGGCGCCGAGCATGATCTTCTTGCCGCGGATCAGCTCGATGAGGTCGATGGGCACGCGCGACCCGTGGCTCTCGAGGGAGACGATGTCGATGCTCGAGCGCTGCAGCAGCGGGAACGACTCCTCGTACTGGCGCCACTCGGACCCGAGGGTCTCTTTCCAGTCGTTGTTCGCTTTGATGCCGTAGCCGTAGCAGATGTGCACGGCGGTCTCGGCCGCCAGCCCCTCCACCGCGCGCTCGAGGGCCGCGATACCCCAGTCCTTCATCTCGTCGAAGAACACGTTGAACGCGGGCTCATCGAACTGGATGACGTCGACCCCGGCGGCCTCGAGTTCGCGCGCCTCCTGGTTGAGGATGGTCGCGAACTCCCACGCGAGCTTCTCGCGACTGCCGTAGTAGCGGTCCGAGAGCGTGTCGATCATCGTCATGGGACCGGGAAGAGCCCACTTGATCGGCCGGTCGGTCTGCGTGCGGAGGAAGGCGGCGTCGTCGACGAACACCGGCTTGCGGCGACTCACCGCGCCGACGACGGTCGGCACGCTCGCGTCGTAACGGTTGCGGATGCGGACGGTCTCGCGATTCTCGAAGTCGACGCCCTCCAGGTGCTCGATGAAGGTCGTCACGAAGTGCTGTCGGGTCTGCTCGCCGTCGCTGACGATGTCGATGCCTCGGCGTTCCTGTTCCTGCACAGCGGCGCGGAGGGCGTCCTGCTGGCCCTCGACGAGGGTGTCTCCTTCGAGCTCCCACGGCGACCACAGGATCTCCGGCTTCGCCAGCCAGGCGGGTTTCGGCAGGCTTCCGACGATCGCGGTGGGCAGGAGGTCGGGCACGCTGATCCTTCCGACGCGAGCGGAGGGCGCGGTCGCGGTGATCGTGGGGGAGCTCATCGAAGGACCGCCCCGACGCCGGCGGCCCACCGCTCGAGCAGAGCCCGGTGCGGCGTCACGAAGTGCTCTTCGGCGTAGCGTCCCTGGGTGACGGCGAGTCGGCTGCGCTCGTCGCGGTCGTAGGTGACCTCGGTGGGCGCGAAGTCGGCGGCGTCGAGGCTGGGGCGGTAGACCTCGCCCGCGGTGGCGTGGGCGTTGTAGATCTCGGGCCGATAGATCTTCTGAAAGGTCTCCATCGTCGCGATCGTTCCGATCAGCTGCAGGTCGGTGTAGTCGCCGAGCAGGTCGCCACGGAAGTAGAACGCGAGAGGAGCGACGCTGCCTCGGGGCATGAAGTACCGCACCTCGAGTCCCATCTTCCCGAAGTACTCGTCGGTGAGCGCGGACGCGCCGTCTTGCGCGTACTCCGCGCCGAGCACGGGGTGCACGACGCCGGTGCGGTGGTAGGTGCGACTCGTCGACACGCTGATGCAGATCACCGGGGACGACGCGTACCGATCCCGGTAGGCGGGGGAGTCGAGGAACCCGCGGAACAGCGCGCCGTGCAGGTCGCCGAAATCGACGGGCACGGTGAAAACCCCGCCGGCTGCTTCCTTGGCCGTCGGCAGCACGACGCTGAAGTCGTAGTCGCGCAGGTACGACGAGAAGTTGTTGCCCACGATGCCCTGATGGCGCTCGCCGGTGGCCTGGTCGACGATGTGGACGTCGAGCACCTCGATGACGGGGTGAGCACGGTCGTCGGCGTCGTCGGCGACGTGCAGCTGAACCGAGACGATGTCGAGCTCGGCGCCGTAGCGCCCCGCGTCGGCGCCACCGGTCGCGAGATCGTTGAGGCGGCGATCGATCATCGTCAGAGCGGTCCGGAGGTTCTGCCGACGGTTCTCACCACGTGCCAGGTTGGCGAAGTTCGTCGTGACGCGGGAGCCCTCGGCGGGGGCGTAGTCCTCGTCGAAGCGCGTGGTGGTGATGCTGAACGTGATCTCGTTCGCCATGGGATGCCAATCCGGGAGGGCGAGACGGGGTGGGTCTCGCGGATGTCGTATCCTCATCGTGCTCCCGGCGGCGGGTCATCGGGTAATTCCGAGTCGCTATGCCCTGATATAGCCTCTGCCTATGGCCAAGCGGACGAGCGGAATCACCCTTCAGCACCTGCAGTACTTCATCGAGGTCGCCGCCGAAGGCTCGATCTCGGCGGCCGCCGATCTGCTGTTCGTCGCGCAGCCGACGATGTCGGCGGCCAT
>JAAIGE0101113723.1_pt1 | contig 13045 bp, 11 predicted proteins | sample 6487951 | NCBI WGS metagenome assembly JAAIGE01 (sample SAMN13974128, study PRJNA590717) | phyllosphere metagenome | biome: tomato field; feature: multiple bacterial spot infested tomato fields; material: tomato leaves; isolation source: leaves from tomato fields | host: Solanum lycopersicum ... | reverse complement strand
CTCGCGCCCTGATCCTGACCTTGGCTCGCGCCCTGATCCTGACCTTGGCTCGCGCCCTGATCCTGACCTTGGCTCGCGCCCTGATCCTGACCTTGGCTCGCGCCCTGATCCTGACCTTGGCTCGCGCCCTGGTCCTGGCCTTGGCTCGCGCCCTGGTCCTGACCTTGGCTCGCGCCCTGGTCCTGGCCTTGGCTCGCGCCCTGGTACTGACCTTGGCTCGCGCCCTGGTCCTGGCCTTGGCTCGCGCCCTGGTCCTGACCTTGGCTCGCGCCCTGGTCTCGACTAGGCGGACTGCTCTGCTCTTTCTGCGCCTCCTCCTGAATCATCTCCAGGATCTGCGTAGCCATCGCCGCCGCGCCGCTCGTACTGTTGACCGTGACTGCGTTCCGTAGGAGAACTTCCAACCGCACGACAGCCCCCCGAGGGAATACCGCGTCTAGGACAGTCTTGGCCTGCGCTTGAAACGGCTGCAAGCACTTTTGCCCCACGGCATTTGCTTGTAGCCAGTACAGGCAGTAGCCACGCAGGATTTCACCGGGATGGTCATGTAGCGTGAGATGTCGATAGTGACCTTGCTCGGCCATGTACGACGCGGTCTCATCAAGCGTCATGGCAGTACCGGGGTACAGAGCCATCATCGCTCGCTCAACTCGACAGTCCTCAATCACGTTCACCAGTTCTCCGTGAAGGCCTGGCAGCTTGGGCACAGAGAAATCAGTGAATCGAACATGAGACGCTTCATGGGCCAGATAGCCCCACAGAACGTCCATCTTGAAGGTTTCAGGGACGTTAGGCACAACGATGGTTTTCCCATCGGTGTATGCCTCACGGCCTGACACTTCAACTTTTACTCCAAACTTTTCGCCATAAGCGGCAGCCACGATGGGCAGCGCGTTCTGGATCGTGCTCTTGCGATTCTGCATAAATTCTCCAAGGAAAAACGAGCACGCCCCCATGGGCACGATGCCCATACGGGTTAATAATCGAATGCGAAAGCATTCAAACGAACGGCGACAGGCGCCAATACCGAGGATTTGAGAGGTCGGAAAGCCTCTTCTGCGCGCCATAAGGACGCAAAGAATTTGGTTTCTCAAGACGCCGTTTTGGCAGCTTGAGAAACCCTCCTTGCGAAGGGTCCAGGCCTTAACACAATCTATCGACTGCGCGACTGAAAGGCTTTTGATATAGCCTTGCCAATCACTGTTCCGGTGAAACAGCACATTGCAAAAATTGCATACTCCATAAATCCTCCTGTTGATGAGAACCTACAGAATGCTGAGCTTGACATTTCATGTCCGCGGCACCCTGCAGACCAAAGGGGCCATTTCCTTTGGTCTGCAGGGTGGCCGAGGACTTACCCCCTTACCGCCATTGGGCGGAAAAGGGGGTTACCTAACGACTCCGATTAGAAGTATTGGCTCTCGTCATCATTGCCTTCAATCTCGCCGCTATCCGTTCCGGGTTTCTCCGGACTCCTTTCGATAACACGGGACTCGACATCGATGACGTGATTTCCAACAGGCGTCTGCTTTGTAGGCTCATCCTGCTTGGTCACCTGACGATCCAACACTTCGACCGGGTTTTCAATGGGCGTCTGCCGCTCCTGCCGAATTTCATCCAGCATCGCGTCCATCTCTGCGGTGAGATCAACCGCACTCGTTGCCACAGACGAATCGTCCGACACATCCGACTGGGAAGAGCCAACCACATCGACGGCCGCCGCCGCGATACCAGGCTCAGCGAACAATCCACCAGCCTGAACTGAGGGCTCTTGCAGGTCTGGATCAGTCTGGAGCCCTGAAGCAATTCCCTGAACCGACACCGCACCTTCGAGGTACCGGTCGATTTGGGTCTTGCTGCTAAGGATCAGCACAGCTGCCACTACTTGATGGAAGAACGGCGCGTGGACCTCCCGGCCTACCGCGTACTTCGTATAACCGTCTAAGGTCTCATCAAGCAGCTTCACCAGAGGTTGGATCTTGCTGTTGAGGAAGGACAGTCCGTCGAGCTTGTCGCGCATGTTGCGCAACGTCATGCGGGTGGTAATCCCGCATTTGTCACGGCCTGCCAACCGCTCGCTATAGAACTTATCCGCCTCTTCAATCAGATCAGCAATCAACTCATCGCCAAGGCCATTGACCTTTCGTGAGAGCCGCTCACTAACGGCATCGTTGCCGACATCAACCGGACCGATTTTGATTACCTGGTACTCAAATCCAATTCGCTTCTCCACCGTTGCTAGTGGAAGGGCACCAGCGCGCAACGCTGTTGCGTACTGAGGATTTTCTCTGCACCATTCATCAATCGCGTTGTGGTACCCATTGATGAAGTCGGCCTTCAAGTTCTTGAATTCCGCCTCAACGGCATCCAATTTCAAGATCATCTCCTCACAGCGATTCTGCGGCAGCGCAAATCCGTTCATGAACGGAATGCCATATCGCAGTAGCGAGCGACGAGTATCAGACTTCAATCTGTGGAAACCTTTCAGCTTTGCAGGATCGCAAATCTTCTTGGTACCCAGTTGAGCTACTTTTTCCGGTGGGATCTCCCCTCCGGTACCTAGCTTGAAGTCATCCGGCGAGAGTCTCGTCTGACCACTCCAGATATCAAAGTCAACCTGAAACACGCAGAGTTGCTCAAGATGATTGATCTTAGAAGACATATTACACTCCATTTCCAAAAGAAAAGGGGGCGCAATATGCCCAGGGGCATATTGACACCCCCAGGGTTAATAACGTGCTCTACAGCACGACTAGAAGTAGCAGCTTTCTACCGCTAACGGCAAATCCCTGACACTTTCGAGAATTTCAGGGTCCGATATTGAACTCGGGGCCATCGCGCCGCTAAGCGACACACGACATCGAGTCTCCCTCGCACTCCGAAACTTCTCAATCTCCTCGGCACTCACCTTCCCAGGATTGTGTTCAAGGAATTTCTTCAGATCCACCCGTCCGGGAACAGCATACTTCGTGAGCTTGACCCCACAAAAATCAGCATGCTTATAGTCCCCCATCAGGCTCTTTAGAGCCGCGACACTGGAGGCTTGCTTCTCGCGAAGCTCCTCCAATCTCGCCGCCATTGCCTGAATTTCCGTTTCATAGAAACGATACTCTTGAGCGGCATACATCCAGCTCTCCGCGACATCGCCCTTCGGCAAGAAAATGTCTCGTTCCGGATCTTTCTGAGGCTCCTTTCGACTTTGAACGTAGTTCCAAAATATATCGGCTTGCGCCTCAATTTCTTGGATCATTCCATTGTCTCTAACTACCTCAAATACCTTCAGCTGCCCATCAAAATAGAACGCCAACCAACCTTTCGCTGAGCCAGTGACACAGATTTGATGCTGCACCTGAGGGTAGTAAAGTTTATAGGCTTCACTTCTCTCCCCGTGTTGCACCACGTCATTCCATGTCGTCTCTGAAGGGCACTTCAACTCTGTGGGTTCCCCCGCAGAAGTGAGTCCATCCAGAGATGCGCGAAGAGTCGGATTCGCATCCGATTCGACGCACACCGGAAGCAGAATGTCACCTAGCTTCTTTTCTAAAGCCATTCGCGCAGTGTCTTCGAGCCGTAACCCGCGAATTACATGCGGGTTATTGCTCAAATCTTCTGGGATGGCGTATCCCGTCTTCTCAGCCCAAAGACGCCAAAAGGTCTTGTAGGGGGACCGGCCAACGAGAATGATTGCGTCGGTGGCTGTCACACCACCTTGCCGCCATTTCTGCCAATCCTCACCACGCTGCGTGAGATCGAGAACTTTCATCATTCCTCCTTTCTGGGGAGGAAACCCCCTAGGGGACTCCGCCCCCTGGGTGAATTAACCAAAGTACTGCCCCGGCTCGTCTTCATCCACGAGTGGACGATCCGAGCCCTTACCTTCGTCAAGCGCCGCTCCAGCTATCGCCTTCGCCGCCCTGTCGATGGGGACAATATTTGTCTCGCTTTCAGAATCCCTTTTCAGCCGACTTGATTCCAAGAATGCAAGCGCGAATTCGAGAGTCTCTCCACTAAAACGCCCTTTCACGTACTCTTGCGCGACGGACCAAACGTTTTCACGCTTTGCCCTCTCCGCGAGCCGTGTCAGCAGTGGTTCCATTTGCTCTGGAAGCAATGCAGCGGTCTTGTCTTGGGACGGGGTCACCGCGACAGACTGCTCTTGCACCCCAGGCTTTCGGCTACCAATGGACTTTGCAATTACTTCAGCTTCGTCTAGGTCGTAGATACCTGTGAAGCCGAAGGCTATGCGTCCCCCTTGGATCATGCCCTTATGGCGTAGGCAGCGCTTTGTATGCGTCAGCCAGGCCGACACACCTGGACGGAAGACTTCATCCAAATACTCTCTCACACGCACTGGGTGCGCCCGATCTTTGCGATGGATGACGCACTCGACCCACGCGTGACACTCAACCGCCGCGCCATGAGGCAGCACCAATTGAGGCGAGTACTCGAACTGGATTCCATCAAACGCCGGATGGTCGTTCATAATCCGGCTCCAGCCATCTACTCCAACGACTGGGATAATCTCCCCGCTTATGTCAGGAAATGCGTAAATTTCCCGTGTAAACGGATTGAGCCCGTATTGGTCCGCCACAATCAAGAGAGCCATCATTTGCTCTTCCGTGAGAACGGAGCCATTCCGCTGCTTGAAGGCCGTGGCTTTCAAGGCATTGGAAAACATCGCTGGATCGACGCTGTACTTTTGCGCCATCCGTGCAGCAAGCGAACTAGATGCAATGGACATGCTTCAAACCTCCAAATGAAAGCAGAGCACGCCCCCATGGGGACGTGGGCCCCGCATGGGTTGATAACGTTACGTGCATACGCACGCATTTGGCACTAAAAGTAGCAGTCGTCTTGGTTCGATGTAAGTGCACCAAAGTTGACAATTTCTTGTGCAACTCCCAAAACAACAGCGTACCTTCTAGCCTCCTGATAATTCAAACTAAGACTCTCGAATTGAGCTTTAAGGTCATCAAATGACTTCACCGGAATGAGCGTCCCCTGACTATCTGTTATCTCAATCCATCCGGATCCGAGCCTGTTTTCAATCGCTAACGCGATGGCTGAAACAATCAACAGAGGCTTGTAGTCTTCACTCACGTCAATATCAAAAGAAGCTTCCATCTTGGAAACGACAATTTCATTGTTCGCGAGTGATACCTGGTCTCCGTAGTTGGCTATGAGAGAGAACCCATCGCACTCGATGAGTCCTCCCCCCTGACCAGCTCGGCACCCCGGGACGACATCTGCAATCCGTCTGCACATCTCGGCCAAAGCCTCGCGCGCTTCCTGGATCTCTAAAACGTCATCCCTGTGGGGCCGCATGGCCCCATAGAACCGACCCATGTTCGCCTCGGAGCGTTACTGCCACTGTTGGCCGAAAACGTCCTTGGCGATCCGCTCGATTGCCACCTTCTCCTCAGGCTTGGCACGAGCAAGCAGTGCTTGGTTAAGTGCGTAGGCCATCGCATTGGGGGCCCCACGGAACACAATGGTCAGCTTTGCCCAGCGAATGAGCGTTCGCGTGGACATCGTGATGCTCAGCGAAGTGCCGCTTTGTCCGCCTCCAACGAAGAGCTTGCGCACTTCATTGGCAACTTTCACCATCCCCGTCCGGATCACCGGAGGGATGTTCTTCGCGACCTTCTCCAGCAGAGCCTCTTCCGCATCTGGTGCCATGTAGTCCACGCGCGTGAAGCGGTAGCGGTCCATGGCGGCCATGTTCTGCATGAGAACCCCTTGGTAGAGCCCTGAATCGTCACCGGCTCCCGTGGAGTTCCCGGTGACGACCACTCGAAACATCGCATGCGGCTTGATCACCTCCCCGCCGTTCTGGCTGATCACCAAGGGGCGACCCTCCAGCACATCGTTGAGGCCCGACAGTTCACTCGGATCCATCATGTCCACCTCGTTGATGAGAAGAATGTGACCTTCCCGCATCGCGATGGCCAGCGGCCCATACATGAACTGCATGGTTGGCGTTGCCCCCGGCGTAGAACTCGCCAGGGTGTGATGCCCGACCAGATCCGCCATCTCCATCCGGCCGTGGGCCGTCTGCTGTTGCACCGGCCAGTTCAAGCGGGCCGCCACTTCGCAGATTCCACTTGTCTTGCCAGATCCAGTGGGACCAGTGATGAAGAGCGCATCCCCGCTGGGACTCTTCAGGAAGGCCAGAGCCTCCCGCAAAAAGTCGTTGCGAAATACGTAGTCATCATTTCTGGCTGGGATGTGCGGATTGGACGCATCCTCAAATCCAACTGCCTTGAATGCCTCCGGCACCTTGGGCAGCTGGAAGACATCGCGGACAGAGAATTCTTTCGTCTTACTCATGGTTGCTCCTACTTGCGGGCGACATGAGCCCCAGCGGGCCATGCACACCCACTGGGTTGATAAATGCGGAAAGGTACTCACCGCAATTCAATAAGGACTAAGTCCTTAGAAGACACGCCCCAAACGCATATAAGCTGGCTCGTTTAGAGCACGCCATTCGGTTTGAGACACTCGCGCAGTGAAGTCCTGTTGGGTAACAGGTTCGACTGCCTTTCCTACGGAATCGGAGATTTCACCCTCCGTCAGGCAATGCTCACTTTCGCAAGCCAACTGCATCGCCGCAGAACTCACCGGCGACGCCGACACAAATTGCTTTGCGTCGTTCCTCCGCTTTTCTTCTCGCACATCATCTTCAGCGTTAGTACGAGCCTCAGCTTGCTCAACCGTTTCGCCGGACGTTAAACGCATGGCGAAATAGATGAAGGCAAAGGCCGACAACAATCCGATGATGAGGGGGAGGTAGAACTTGATAACCGACATGCGTTGCTCCTTAAAAAGGGCAACGTATCCCAGAGGGCGTTGCCCGTCTGGGTTAATGGAATAAAGACTCCAATCTAACGGTGCAACTGCACCAAGACCGAGGATTTAAGAGGTCGGAAAGCCTCATCAGTGTTACCACGAGGGCAACATTGAACTGTCAATGTATGGCAACTTCGGTCCACGCCGGAGCGCTGAAGTTGACCGATTTGGGGAAAGGGTACGACGTTTCTCACGGCGGAACAAATGCCACCGCGACCACGCCGCCCGCAAGGGGGGCCGAGTTGCCCGAAATGGGCAAGTTCGGTTGCCCCGTTCCCGAGTCCTCCCCCGTAGATTTGTGGGGTACCACTCAACCGGAGAATCTTATGGCGACGACCGACGCTGGCACTGCAGGAGATGTAACCACAGCAGGCAACAGCCCTTCCACCAAAGCCAGGCAGAAGAAGCCTGTGGCCGTTCCTCAGACGGCACAGGTCGCAGCGTCCCCGCGCGCGCAGACCTCTCGGCCCGAGTACCGCGTTGAACTGCCGCTGCATAGCATCCAGGCTCAACGTGTTTTTGATCGCTCATATCAGACCATGGCCTACAGCCTCTTTGCAATCGAGGTGATTCTGCGGATCATGGGCGAGAAGCCCGAGAACGTGGCCGCCGTTCTGGCGCTGGTGGACACCCGAATTGCCAACGTCAAACAGCAGATCCTGGCTGCCAAGGCCGATCTCACGGCGAAGGCGAAGGAAGCCGGCCTGGAAAAGAATCCGGTCTACTCGCAGCCCGTCACCGTCACGGCTCCCATCAGCACCCCCCAAGCTGGTCGCGTGGCCGACATGATGTCACGCCTGGATGACGTCATGGCCACGATCGACATGCTCTGGCTGAACGGCGAGATGAGCGGGGAAGATCGCACTGCAGAGCAGCATCGCTGGGAACGCCGCTTCTATTCGCTGGCAGGCTTCCTCTTCAATCTGCAAGCACGCGCTCGTGATGAGGCCAAGCGTCGCGGCAAGGACCAGGAAGTCCATGAAGAAGCTCCCGAACCTGCCGCTGAGCAGACTGCACACGAGGTTGCGGCCGAAGCGAAGATCGCGGCCCGCGATGCTGAGGGCGCATCGGTTATTCCTGTCGCATCAGCCAGCGTCGAGAAGGCGGCAGAGTTGGCGACAGCCTGAGTTTTTCGCTTCCCGCCAATTGGCCCGCCAAGTGCGGGCCTTTTTTTGACCCACTTGGCTTGCAATTCCGCGAAGCCTACTACCATACGAGAGTACTAACAATTTGGGAGAAATGGCCTTGTCTCGAATCATTATGTCTGTTGTATTTACCGGCTTGGCTGCAATCACAGCTGGATGCTCGGTGGCACCAAAGGTGCAATACGACGGGACCAAGAGCCGCGCAATGAACATTGCAGAGGCAGGCGGGATTTACAAGGGCCTAAAGGATGCAGCGGTCCCGAAGGATACTTCCGGCGCCCTGACCGATTCGGTAATTTACAGCTCAATGTATGCTGGGATGGGACTTGCAAGCCCTGCACCTGGTCTCTCTAATCTGCAGGGCTTCGGCATTGGCATTCTCTCTGGACTTCTGGAGCCCGACTCGCCTGCGGCCCGGAACAGTTTCATTGCTTGGATGCCTGCGGAAATGGCCAAGAGCCCTGACGAAGCGCGGACTGCGATCCAGGCTATCTTTCGGACAGCCGTCGGCTCAATGCTCGATGAGCAGAGCATTAAATACAGCTTCTATTATGGGCGTGACTCTGGGGTCAAGGTGGTCAACATGGACCACATAGCCTCGTTTGTTCTAGACAAAGCCTATTGTCAAATAGAGGGACGATCCTGCAGCATAACCATGAGCGCCTATATTCCAGTTAAGCGTCCGGCCCCCGACTTTGTGGATGGCGTCCGAGAGGCCTACTTTTTCTCGGCAACGGGAGATCGGCGGTTCAACACCATCGCCATCGATGTACCCAAAACGCATCCCCTACCGCAAGCAGCAATCTATCAGAAGGTAAGCCAGCACATGCCTAGCTGGTTCTTCATCTACGCAAGCCCGCGCAAGACCATCGGGACTACAAATGGCGAGTCTCTAAAATACCCCGTAGTTTTTGAGAGCGGCAAGGCGAATCTCTTTGTGAATCGCAATTGAAAATGGCCCGTTAAGGGCCATTTTTCATTTTGGGATGATGATCGAGGTTTCCGCCCTACCCCGAATCATTCCAGCGTCAAGGCCGTCGATGCGCTGGGTCGCCCTGTCCTGCGCATTCAGTCGATTCCCCGTGGTATTCAGGATGCTCCCGCTGCCGGTGAGACTGTCGAGATTGATGCCCCCCGGCGTCGGGAAGTGGCCGGTTTCCTGCAGGATCCCCAGCCATTCATCCAGATTGATTTTGCTCCAGTCCACAGAGCCAATCTGATCAAGAGTCAGGCCCTCGCATTGAGGGTTCTCCGGCTGCCCAAAGCCCCACCCCTTTTGAGTGCGAATCTGCTCGTTCACGATCCGTGACAACGGCGAGTTGAAGCAACAATAGGCCTCGCGTTTTTCGACGCATGCGCCTAGCACCTTCGTTTTGCAGTAGCTGCCGACGTGCGTGCAGCTCTTCAACTGCCGCTTCGCATTCAGCTGGAACTCCTCCTGCTCACAGGCCCAGATGATTTGGATCATCATCATCGTCACGACGTAAACGGTGTAGACGGTCATGATCGTGCTGGCTGCACCGCCAATGTTGCTCATGATCTCCTTCGCTGCCTGAGAGGATGCCTCCGGCGCCGTGGCGTTTGCGGCGCCAGCTGCCGCCCCGGCCTCCATACCGGCACTTTGCAGGCCGCTTTCGATCGCGCTTTGGATCACATCCTGGACCGCCTTCGTCAGCTGTTCCATGACCTCGTCGTAAACCTGCTTCAGCGGCTGGACAAACTCTGTGACTGCACCACTGATGTTCTCCCCATAGGACGCAAAGGGCTTGGAAATCTCCGTCCAGCCTTGCATTACCGGGTCCCGCAAAACTTGGTACGCACCCTTGGCCACACTACCGTCTCCAAGGCTCATGATCGCGCCGTCCAACTTCGGCACGGCCATGAGCATCGTGATGTAGTCCGCGAGAGATACGTTCTCGGGCTTCTCACAGCAGTTCTGGACGCCCCCCACCGCGATCTTGCAAGTACCCGGCTCGCCGGCAAAGACACGGCATCCAAGATCAACGTTTGCATCTCCGCCTTCGCTGGTTGCGCTGGCCGAGCACATCATGTCCTGGGCCATGAACTGCGCGGCGTTCAATAGTGCAGCAGCCTGAGCAAAATCACCGTTGCTCTCTCTGCGAATATCGAGACACTCGTCTCCCATGCACTTAATGGGCCCGGCGCAGGAGTATTGAGTGTTATTGCTGTATGAAGGCAGATTCACCGAATGCCCGCAATCATAGGTTTCCTCATATACATAGCACGTGCCGCCGGGTCCCGAGGCACCGTTAACGCATTTCGATGAAACAAAACCACACTGAGGGTTTTCCTTAAATGGTTGGCATGTGCTTCCCTTCGATCCCGTATTCATCGGGCACTGCGTTTTCCCCTGAGGATCGGTCCAACAATCCATTTGCCCCACATTGAAATTGCACTGCGAGTTTCTAACTGCAACGCTCTGCGCTAGTTTAGAAACACCAGGAACTGGCGACTCTGCCAAGGCATTGAAGAATGGATCGCCGGGACAAATTTTTATGCTCGATATAGTTGTACAGCCCTGAGCGTCGAGGTTCTCGGTTTTGGATACATCGCCAGAACAGAAGCCGTCGTTCACCCCGCGAACTACAGCAAGGCAGGAATCGGGACTCCAGTAGTTCTCGATCAATTTCACGAACTTGAAAGTGAAATTGCCAGACAGAAGATATCTCAGATCATCGCTTGAGGCGGTATCCCGAATTTGAAGAACCCCAACTAACCCATTTTCACAAGTCGGGGGGGTCACCACGGTGTAATCAACAGATGAATCAACATCCCCCGGAAGGCCACTTCCTGCCCAATCCCAGGTTCCGACGTGATCGGTTTTGTAGGCCGCTCCGCCGCTGCAAATTGCTTGGTAATCCAGCGCCGGAATTTTTGCTGTCTTGGCCTCGCCATCCGACGGCTGGACCGCCTCCCAAGTACCATTCTTAAGGTCAACCCGCATTGTGACTACGTCGCGCCCCTGCGATGCAACGAACACCTCGTGCGTGCTGGACTCAATTCGAGTGGTATTAATGGCTTCACAGTCTCCGGCAGGTTTATTAATGACCTCGCAAGTTTCATACTTCGGCATGTGCGCTGGCCGGGTCGTCTGCGAAATGCTCTCCGCCACCTTGCAATCGCTGAACCCTTGAGCGATGAGATCCATGTCCCGGTAAACATCTCGGGACTGTTCAAGCATGGGGTCGTTCTCAAATTTCTCTTTCGGCTTTAGCGCCTGATTACGAAGAATCTGATAAGCGGCACCACTCAGCGAGGGGTTGTCCTTTCTTGAGTCCTCCAGCAGCGAGTTGTTGTAGCTAGTACCAGCTTTACTCATGTCACTGCCGTTGTTGTGGAGGCCAGACAGGCCCTCAACAGTCGCAGGCGTCATACCATTTTCTCCATCGGGAAAATAGTACGAGGACGGCTGAGAGTTCGATGAGCTGCTCCCCGGGAACAGATCCTGTATCCGGATGGTGTTACCGGCGCCGATGTCGAGATTTCCGTCCTTGTAGTTAGTACCCTGACTCTTTACCGATTCGGCCAGGTTATTTCCGAACGACTGAGCCTCCCGACCTGTCGCGCTCATCTGTGCCGCAGAATATGTAGGCGACAGGACCTGAGCAATCGCCAGAAAGTAGCCAACGACCGCTTTTATTTTTCTTTTCATGATCAGCCTTAATTGACGATGCGCCGATTGCAGCAGTCGTTCCACCGCCAGATCATGTAAATGGGATCTTGACCGATAGCAGGCACGGTACGCCCCAGGCCCCAGGTAAGTGTGGATTCGCCCATGACGTGTGACGAGTTAGCCTCCGCAATGGGATGGAACAGGTTGAATTTGTATTGGGTCTTGGGCAGCGTCGGATCTATTACGCCTCCACACATCGCATCACTACCCATCGTGCGCCAAGTCAGGCCGCGACGATGCAATGCAGCGAGCACTTTGCTCTTGAGCAGGCTGCTTTCTCGGATCACGCCCGATCCGCCGTTGTGCTTACCGCTGAGTGGGTACAAACTTCCCCAGGATCCGGCGCACCAAAACATCTCCTTCATGGGGCGCCCTGCCGAGGAAGCCACAGCGTCGATGGGGCACGCCGCGGATGCGATCGGGTTGGCCACGGCCGCAGCTTCTGGATTGGTGAAGAATGCCAGCTCGCTACTATTCCAGGTTGGGTCCATTTCAGAGAGATACATCAGATCCAAATCCATGTATCCGTCCGGATTACAAGGCTGATTTACGAACAGATCCAGCATTATTAGCAGCGGAAAGGCGTAATAGTGGTAGTGCATGAAAACACTATCTCCGCCATCAAAATCGCTGTCGGCATGGTGTCCTTGATTCAGCCGGTCGAAGGGAAATCTAATGCCGTTCAGTACGGAGGAACATCCCGGAACTCGCTGAAATTCAACCAGTCGAGCAGGCTCCCACATCGACATTGCAATGCCTGGTCGGGGTACCCCGAGATTGTCATTGCACGCGCAAAGCACGTTGTTCGTCGCACCGTCGGGTACCCGCCCCTGACTGCCACTGATATCGACGCCCGCAACGCGGATTGGGAAGATGCAGCTCCAGCACACGTCCGAAAACAGTTTTGGGCCAATTACGTTTGCGTTTTGGCACCCGAGTTCGGCCGCATGGGTGACGCCCAAGCACATAAGCAGCAATGCAGCGAGAAAATGTCGCAGAAGTTTTTTAGTCATTTTTTCGTCCTGCTCGTGACGGCGTGCCAACGGCAAGTATTCGATTGAAGTCAGTTCAGACTCATTCCTATTTCACGCACCACAAACTTCTTGTCTTTAGCCGTGACGATGCTTGGAACATGCGCAAGATCGAACCTAGAAGCGATGTCAGGGGTTAGCAAGAACACCGGTGCATTGAAATTGCTGGTGACCTGCTTGTATGAGTCCCAGCCCAGCTCCGCGTCGAAACGCGTGGCGATCAACATCACTCGCCTCACGCCTTTTGCACTCGCGATGCCTGGCAGCGCCTTGCGCACTGCTTCTACTTGGCGCCTGTCCAGCGGATCAAACACGACGAGCGCTTG
>JAAIGE0100866056.1_pt1 | contig 13052 bp, 12 predicted proteins | sample 6487951 | NCBI WGS metagenome assembly JAAIGE01 (sample SAMN13974128, study PRJNA590717) | phyllosphere metagenome | biome: tomato field; feature: multiple bacterial spot infested tomato fields; material: tomato leaves; isolation source: leaves from tomato fields | host: Solanum lycopersicum ... | reverse complement strand
GAGTGCCATGGCTGGCATGCGCACGGTACCGGAGTCCAAGAGGCCGCGCAGGCGTGTTCCCAGTACGCCGGACACCACCTGACTGTTGGCGATCAGGGCGGTCGAGGTGCTGCTGAGAGAGTCGCCGGACAACTGATCGGCGGCATCGCGCGCGCTGTCTGCATCCAGAATCAGCAGGTTGTTGTACAGACGCAGGGACTCGCCGCTCTGCTGCAATGCGCTGAGCGCGCCAGCGGTATTGAACTGGTTCGCGGTCACCATGACCGTCTGGAAGATGCCCGGCGCAGGAGCGGGCGTGGGCTCTGGCTCTGGTGTCGGCGTTGGCGTTGGCTCTGGAGTCGGAGTCGGGGTTGGTTCAGGCGTAGGTGTTGGAGTCGGCGTTGGCGTCGGCGTAGGTGTTGGTTCCGGCGTTGGCGTTGGCGTCGGCTCTGGAGTCGGGGTAGGCGTTGTATTTTTCTGCTCGATGGTGAGGTTCAGATCGTTGGCAGTGCGCTGCAGGCCGACATTCAGAAACGCCGAATTGGTCGCCGCCTGCGCATAGGCCGTTCCTGGCGTCGCGCCGTCGACCAGCCCACCCTGGGCGGAAAGCAGGGTGTAGGTCCTGCCGCTCTGATAACTCTGCGCCGGATCCAGCGCGGTGACGTTGACCTGAGTACCGCGCAGGGTGGCGGTGCCACTCACGTTGATCCGGTCTGACGCGCCGTTGCCAGCAATGTCTGCGGCATAACGCGAGCCCGCCGCCATGTCCAGATTGCCTTGTATGGCCAGCGCACCGATGGCATTTTCACCCGGCGACAGCGTGCCGCCTGATGCGACCTGAGTGCTGCCGACCTGACCGACACCGGCCAGAACGCCGCCTTCCAGCACCTGGGCACTGTTGGTGTAGACCCCGAACTCATTACGCCCCGCGGTGCCGTTGACCACAAGAGTACCGTTGCCGACGTTAAACCGTGAAAGGCTCTGGGTAGTGGCCGTATTGCCGCGCTGGTTGACCTGGTCTACGTTCCCCGACAGCACGAGACGTCCGCCGCGCACGACGACGCTACCGGCCAGCCCAGAGAGATCACCGCTCAAGGTGGTGTTTCCGTTGAACGCATACACCCGGCCTGTTCCGCTCAAAGTGTTGGCGAACTGGAGGTCGGCGTCCGTATGGTTGAACGCCAGGTATCCGTTACCGGTACCAAAGCGAATGGCGGTTGCCGGATCGATTCGACCCGCGGCCTGTGCCGCTCCAGCCGTCGTGGAATCGACATCGGTACGGTTGGGGTCCACTGTGACCGAACCGCCCACGGCGAGCGTGCCTTCTGTTGGCGTGTTGATATCGCTTATGGTGCTGATAAGGATGCCGTTGGTGGCACTCAGTTCGGCACCGTCGGACAGTGTCAGGTAAGTGCGGGTGTCGCTGCCGAGGGTGAGGTCTTGCGCGGAGAGGCGGGTGCCCTGGCCGGAGATGTTCACTTGATTGCTGATGCTGCTGATGGCAGATCCCAGCGTCATTGAGTTGGTCGCCAGTACTGCACCGTTCTCAAGCGTCAGATCGCCTCTGTTGCGGAAAGCCCCGCTATTGTCCCAGCGCGTGCCTGCGCCAGACAGCCTGACGGTGGATTCGATATTCACGTCCTGGCTGTTGATTTTGCCGCCATCATTGGCCGTGATGCTCGATTTATAGACAAAGACGCCATCGGCCGTGATGTTGGCTGCATCGACCAGCGAGTTCTGTCCGCTCACCAGCAGATCCGCTTGCGAGAATCTGTTGGAATTGGCCCCGAAAACGTCACCCAGGTCCAGATCCCGCACCGATACCTGGCCCCCATTGCGGACCGTCAGGTCGCCCTGACCGGCACCACCGATACGGATCGTGTTACCCAGCACGAATGAGGTACGCGGCACGATCCAGCGTGAACCCGCCCCTTCGACGATAACGCTGGCCTTGGCCATATTGACGCCCGTCGTGCTGCCCTGACCAATCATGTCGCCGCCTTCACTGGTCACTGTCGCGCCATTGTTGATCGTGAGGCTGGCCGTGTTGCCATCCGTTGACCGGACTCTGATTTCGCCATCGATCACGCGGTCGCTGCTGAATGTTTCCTGGGCATCGTTAAGAACAAAGTCCGCTGCCTGAGTCTCTGGGAGCAGTGCAAGGGTAATCGCAAAAGCAAGGGGGGATATTCTGAATAAGGGGTTCATAACGACTCCAGATACTCCATAAAAGCCACGACCGTGGCTGCCAGCCTTGAAGGCATTAGCGGTTCCGTTAGGCAGATTGCCAACGGCGGAAGTATCAGGAGGCGAAGTTTTAATGGATATAGCACACATGAACTAGTGGCTACGCGCCATGGTGCGCATAGTGCATCTGTACTATTGAGGTTTTAAAAAGTGCTGGTTAGGCTTTTTGCCGAAGTTATTGAGCCCCTTATTATTGAATGACGGATAACCGACCCCACAGAGGTTAGTTCGCCAGCGGAGTGTGTGGATGAAAAGTGTAGCGTTGTTTCCGTTGATTCTGGCCTTATCGGGGTGCGCGGGTCTTGATCAGGCCATGTCCGTGACCAACGGAGTGTTCGACCAGACCGGTGATTTGCTGAGCGGCGATTTCAGAGGGTTGACCGAGGCCAAACAGGCAACGTTGACGGAGATCTGGGGCGATTGGGAAACAAACGAAGTCACAGCGAAGGAAAAGTGGGACGCCCAGACACTGATCATTCCAGGCGTTGTGCAGCGCATCACCAAGACTGGCAGCGCCATTGGCCAGAACCAGATCGCCGTCATCTTTACGGATCCGACCAATCCCAAATGCCAGGGCCAGGGTTTGACCCGCGATGATCTATTGGTGAACAAGAAAAAGATCAGCAGTTTCAAAAAGGGTGACAGAGTGTTGATGAAAGGCGTTCTGGGGACTACCGAATCGAAGTGGACGGATAATGAATCGTGCTGGCTGTCTTTCGACAAGGCCGAGTTCACGTTGCAGAAGTAATGGCCGTTGTTGCGGCGGTGACGGATTATATCGTTCAAAAACCCGAAGAATGACTGATGGTCAGGGTAACCCGAGTTTTTTCAATTATTTTCAACAAAAATGCACAACGGATGATCGCTGCGTTACGTGCAGATATTCAGTGATTTATTTCGGGGTGATGAGAGGGTAAAGCAGAGCCGAATCAGCCAGCGTTTCCTGACGTTCGGTGAGTTTCAGAGAAGAGGTGATATGGAGCGGGTAGAGGGAACAGTACGCCGCTTCCAACCCATTGTAGTTAAAGACATTTATCCCGTGTGGGCGGCGGGATTAGACCGCATTATGTACCGCCGCGGTATCCTCGACAAGTCAGCTGTGTCCACTGAACGCCACTGACATCCACTGGTCGCTATCAGTCACCGTCTCGCTCTCGCCGGCAGCTGCTGGTACCGTCACTCGTAGCTGCGGAAGGTCACTGCAGCTGGGAGCACAGCACAGGGGAGGCCACACGCAAGCGTCCGGGAGGCGTCGATACATCCTCACGGGCCGCCGTCATGGCTTCGGCCATCTCGCCCAATGGACCTTCTGTGCGAACCATCAGGCCTTCGCCGACTTCTGTGAGCCTCAAGCCGCGAGCGCTGCGTTCGATCAGCATCACGCTTAGTTGTTCCTCCAGGTCCGATACCGACGCGCCTGCTCGAAGGTTACCGCTGCTATGTCATGACCGATGATTACGCCGGTTACAACGCACTGGGCGCGCAAGCTGGGGCCGATCGGCTAGGTTGTTGGGCGCATGCTCGTCGCAAGTTTGTTGAAGCCCAAAAAGTACAGCCGAAAGGCAAGACGGGACGTGCGGACATCGTGCTGAACTTGATCAACAAGCTCTATGGCATAGAGCGTGATCTGAAGGATGCATGCGACGGCGATCGTAAGACCGGCCGTCATTATCGGAGTCTGCCAGTGTTGGCTCAGTTAAAAAACTGGATGGAAAAGACGCAGCCACAAGTTACGTCTCAGAACGCCTTGGGCAAGGCCATCGGTTATCTGGTAAGTAACTGGAAAAAACTGGAAAAAACTGGAACGGTATGTCGATATGCGTGGCCGCGCCACGCATTAGAACGGCTGCCACTGGCGACCTCGTTTGAAGATTATGAAGCGCTGTTGCCGTGGAACTGCTCGCCGGTGTCGCCCAGCTAAGCGCGTTACCCATCTTGCAGTCGGTGGGGTTTATGGAGCGCTTACGTTTGATAGAGGAGGGTGGGGAGGCTGTTCTGGAGGTGCCCTCATTTTGATCTGTAGCGCTGGGAACTGGCGTTGAAGCTCAAAAATGCGGGAAACCGAGTTAACCCAATTACAGCGTCAGTTCGATGTGCAGGGCGTAACTCTGCAAACGCAGACCGCAGAGTTACAAGTCAGTCAGGCATCTCTACAGGCTGAGATCACCCGAAATGCCCGTATCAGCCAGAACTGCATCGATCTGGAGGTGCGCGTCCAGGAGACGGATGAGCAGATCCGTTCTCTGGAAGAAAAGCATCTGCACGCACGCGATGCGCTTGAGCACTACCGCACTGCTGTGAAAGATCAGCGAGAGCAGGAGCAGCGTCGGCACGAAGGGCATATACAGCAGATTCAAGTCGAGCTGCGCCAATTGCAACAAACGGTTGTCATCAAGCAGGACGAACTGACACGTCTTAACCGGGACAACGAGCGTATGTTGAGCGAGTCCCGCCAACAGGTCAAGGCGTTGGATTCCCATCAGGATTCGCTGGATCGACTGACTGGAGAAATTCAGCGTTTCAAGTTTGCAGCAGCGAAAGTTGAAGGGGCAAAGGAGCAGCTTCAGGAGCAAAATGCGGCAATGAGGCAAGAGGTCAAAGGACTTCGCGATGCTATAGCGGTTGCGAATAGACGAGTTGACGAACTCGAAACGCTCCTCGAGAAGTCACAAGCCCACCATGATCAAGAAACGGCGCACAAGTCCGAAGACTCTGACATCTGACTCGCAAGGCGCTGCGCCAGTATTCACACGGACTAGCACGAAACTTTTGGCGCAATCAGCCTGTTGTGTATTTTGTTATTTGGAACCAGGCTCATAAATCTTAAGCGCAGCGTTGTAACGGTAATTCCTCACGGCTTCGCTCTGGCCACCCGACGCAGGCACCGTTACTCGTAGCAGCGGCAGATCGCTGCCTTTCTGCGCAATAAACGCGAGCTTACCGGTCACGTCAATGCACGGGATTGCGCCGGCCGTGTCCGGGCCGCAGTTCGCCTCATTACTCGAACCTGCATCAAGGGTGGCCAGGTAGCGCCAACGCTTGTCATCAGTGTTTGACAGGTCGTCTGGATTGAACAACAGGATTTCGATCATTCGCATCTTCTCCCCCGACACCAGATACCAGGTTGGCAGTGCCAGCAACATGTCGCCTGATGGGGTATTCCACGTCTGCGGTTTACGCTCGGTGTCAACTTCGTTGCCCCGTTCGCTGCCGCCGAATTCACCGATGTAAGGTTCCACGCCCTGCAGCGTCCATGGCGACTTGCTGCCAGGTTGACTGGCGGTATAGGTGGCGTGCGTCAGCGTTACTTTCGTCTCCGGCGCTGGATAGTGATTCACCAGATCGGCACCGAATTTTTCCGGGGTTTCCCAGGCAAATCCTGTGTAGTAAAGCGTACCGCCCACTTCGAACTGAAAGCCGTACCAGTATGTTATCCAGCTGCCGTTAACCGACTCGTATGACAATTCACCGTTGCCGTCGACCGTGCTGATGTAATACAGGGTGCTGTCCGGGCGCGGCGGCTCAAGTTGCAACGGCGCTCCGGTGGCCGGGTCCCTCGCAATAGGCGCTGGCACATTGGCAGATGGGTCGCTGTCGGTATGTGCGAATGTTGAAGGCCCGGCAGTCATTAATGCCAGAACGATCATCACCGGGATTAGTTTGCTTAGCATCAGATGTCCCTGTTTCGAGAATGCGAAAGCGTGCTCGGGCCAGCAGGTTAGGGGGCAGAGTGCTGACGATGATTCTCTGCAACTCATCGTCAGCGCTTGCCTCGCGCGGAGTTCAACGGGTTACGGCCCCACAAGTGACTCCGGTGCCCTACGAACTTTATAAAGCCAGAGGTTTTATCGCTTGCGTGCGCCGCCAATCAGGATGAGCGAAAGCACCATGAGGAAAATCACGAATATGGGCAGTGCGAAGCTGAAAGGTGCGGCGGCGTAATAATCGATAAACTGTCTAATCATGAATCCAAACTCGACGGTCGTAATACTGAGCCCTGCGCCTATATAGGACAGTGTGTAGGACAGTGTCGCTAGAGTCGTGATGGCTGAGGCAGCACCCAGCGCGGAGACGGTTATGACCACCGATGACAGCTCTGGCCATAGATGTCGGCGTATAACATAGAGCGGACCGAGCCCCTGCTGGCGGGTTGCTGCCACGGCAGGCGATGCCAGTGCGGTTTGGCACAGCGCGCGCGTCTTATGGAAGTATTCAGTCCATAACACCAGTACGACAGCGCCATACAGCGCCAGAATATTCCCCGGAAATATCACCGCAATGAGTAGGACCAACAGCAACCCTGGCAGGACGAGAAATACCTCGGCCAGCAGAACCAGACATTTATCCGTGGCACCGCCTTTCCAGGCAGCGAGGATACCCAGCAGTATTCCAGGCACTGCCGCCGTGATGACACTGAATAGAGCAAATCCCAGCGATAGGCGTACGGCTGCGGCCAGCCGCGCGAGCATGTCGCGGCCTCGTTCGTCTGTGCCCAAGGGATGTGCATGCATGGGACCTGACAGGAGCGTTGAGCGATCCTGCTCCACAGGATCCACCCCCCAAATCAACGGTACCAAAATAGCGAACACTATCAGTGATGCGAGCATGGAGAGACCCACGATACGGGGCAGTGAACGCTTCGCGGGAAAAGCACCCTGGATATTGACTTCGTGGCTCATGAGTGACTCCGGCGCGAATCGATAGAGTGGTTTGCCAAATCAACAATGGTTTTGAGCATCACGAACATCAGCCCGAGAGCCAAAGCGGTACCCTGCACCATGCGTGCGTCTCGTTCGAAGATCGCGCGGACCAGGTCCTGGCCGACGCCAGGCCAGGCAAAAAATGCCTCAACGACAATGATGCCTTCCATCAGATACACAAGCTGAACGCCGAGACTGGTCACTATCGGACCCCTCATGTCGCGCAAGCCGTGTCGCCTGAATACTGTGAATACGCTGAGTCCTTCAAGTTGTCCGGACGCGTAATGGGGCAATGAAGTGATTGCTAACGTGGCGTCTCGCGCGACAAGTGAAGACACTGCTGCCAAACCTAAAGCGAGGGTGGCAGTTGGAAGGATTGAGTGAGCGAATGTGGCGTGCCCTTGAGCCGGAAGTAAATCCATGGCCACTGCGAATATCAGTACAAGCATTATCGCTAGGACAAATTGCGGAATTGCACGTATTGCTGTGCTCAAGAGCAGGAGGGCGCGATCCACCCATCCCCCCGTACGCAAGCCCGCGATGATCCCTAGCGGTGGCCCAATCAACAGGGAAAGTATCAGCGCACCGACGGCCAGGGGGATAGAGCTACCCAAGCTTTGAGCAACCCTGTTCAGTACGGGTTCACCCGAGACCATCGAACTGCCGAGATCAAAGGTCAGGACGTCGCCTAACCAGCCTAGAAGAAGCCACAACACTGACTGATCAGGGCTCAAAGGCGTACGCAGCTGCAGGAGTATGGATAAAAACGTCAGTGTCCCGACCAGCACTGCAACCATGAACGCCTGCAATAGACGAAAGCTCAACAGGCGAATCATGCTGCACGCTCATCGGCGGGGTTGGCGCGAGTAGTGCGTGCGACTGCCGACGGCCCTCGAGTAAACGCTGGCAGAACGGGTATCGGAAGTTGTTTTTTGATGAGCATAGGATGTCCATGGCTTGAGAATGCGAAGGTTTGCCAGAGCCTGGCACGGGCAACCTTGTTGATCGGGATCACAAATCTGCGGCGTGCAGATTCGCAGTGTTCAACACATCAAATAGTTCGGTCACAAATGGCAGATTTTCCCAGCCGCGGCTGCCGCAATATGTGCGCATCACCCGCGACTGAAAGTGTTATGAGTGTATAAAGTAAATCAATGGGGAATATTTTAAATAGTACACCTGTACTATGTTTGCTTTGCGCGCCAGGTGTTAGTTTCAAAGAATCAGCAGGTGATGGTTATTGCCCGTTATAAGTTCAGGTAGGCGGATGGATTATCGATGTTACAAGCCTGACGTTGTCATGCCATTGCTATGGAAGATTCAATGTTGGCCTGCAAGCATGCTCGTACGCCTCTGACCTCGTGGGACTGGCTGTAGCCGGGGGGGGCAGGATTTCTCACGAAGAATATTGAGCGGTTGTTCCGACATCCTCCCGGCTAAAGCCGGTCCTGCGACATTGTGCAGATCCAATGAGGGCTCGCCCGCGACACAGTCGATGCGGTACTTCCTGAGTTAGTTTAGGCAGAGCATTCTTTTTGCTACCGCGTCGTCGTCACGGGCTTAATACAGGCGCCCCGTATCCCGACCCTTGCATCTGGTTCATTTTGAAACTCAGCAATAATGAGCGCAGTTCGGCGGGCCGCACGGGTTTGGACAGTATCGGTATATCCGGGTCATTCAGCGATTGCTGCACATGTTGTAACTCATGGCCCGTGATCACGATGGCGGGTATCCGGCGACCGTGCAGTTCGCGCAGGTAAGCAATACTGTCGGCGCCGGTCGCCGTTCGGTCAAGATCAAAGTCGGTGACTACAAGGTCGCAATCCACTCGCGTTTGGGGGATGGCTGAGGCGGTCTGCACATCGCAGCCCCACTTTCGCAGCAGCATCGCGGTGGCTTGCAGAACGTTGTGATTATCCTCTATCAGTAATACACGCAGTCCGCCGAGGAGACGTTTGTTCCAGTCAATATCAGGTGTTGGCGTCACCACGCGGGCAGGCACAATGGGCAGGCCACTGATGATCACGGACGTGCCTCGTTCCGGACGCGACTTGATGCTGAGGTCCAGTTTCAATAACCGGGTAATCCGATTGACAATGCTCAGCCCCAGGCCAACGCCTTCGATGTCTTGATCGCGCTTCTCGCGAACCCTGTAGAACTCGTTGCACAAGTGCGGTAGGTGTTCCGCCGATATTCCCCGGCCAAGATCGTAAACACCAATGCTCAGCTTGCCTTTATGCTGTCGGCAACCAATAAGTACGGGTTTGTCTGGCGCATATTTGAAAGCATTCGACAGTAGATTCTGTATCAGGGTGCGCAATAGCGCCGCGTCACATCGAACATGTTGGCGGCAGGGGCGAAGGCGAATTTCGACGCCTGCCCAATTCGCCGCTTCGCTGTTCTGACTGACCAGATTGCCCAGTAACGCGTCGACATCAATGGTTTCCAGATGCGGCTTCATATCGCCCTGATTGAGGGTGTAGATATCCAGCAACGATCGGAAAAGTTGCTCAACGGCGCTCAAGGCCCGGTCGATGTTATCGACCAGTCGCCGCTCATCATTGCCCAATTGCCCGTCGCGCAGGCAGGCGGTGAACAAGCTGATGGAGTGAATCGGTTGACGCAGGTCATGACTGGCTTGTGCCAGGAAGCGTGACTTGGCCTCATTCGCGGCCTGGGTTTCCTCAAGCGCGATATGCAGACGCGAGAGCAGGAAATAAACGAATAGCGGCAGCACCAGCATCGTCAGGATCATCATCACCGCAACGGCAGGGTGTTGCTGCAGGAAAGGTGTGAACTGGATGATCAGCGCCAGGGAGGCGAGGGCAAATCCGGTGGCCAGCAACAGATACGTGCGCCCGTAGCGCATGCCGTAGCCCACCGTCATGCTCAACATTACCGAATAGACGGGCAGCATCGCTTCGCCCCCGACGGTAATGGTGACAATCCCGGCCATATTGTCGACCACAAGAGCAAACATTCTGCGCGGAGTTGAAGCGCCAGGTTTTTGTGCGATGCGTATGATCAACCCCGTGTTGACGATACCGAAGGCCAGGCAATAAGCCAGAATCACCCACATCCGCGTAGCCGTCATATCGTCCATTGCATAGGCGATGAGCGTGTATAACGAGGAGGTGGCAATCACTGCCATGCGCAATAGAGCCTGAATCATCTCCAGGTCTTTGCATTTGGTGAGTATCGATATCATTGACATCGCAGCGCCTTATCCTGGAATTGGCCGAAAGATTGCCAGGCTGGATCACATAATGTGGTTATAACACCGGACTCTTTTGTCTTCCCTGAAGGGGCGGTCCGTATGTTTTTGGTTGCCCATGCATGAACAGGGCGGGCACTGGTCGTCTGAAACGTTGAGGCCGACGTGGAGTCAGCCCTGCGTTACTTGATGACCAGGCTGGAAAACTGCGCGGCAGCGGCTGAGCGTGTTGGCACGCCCAATACCTTGAGCAGACTGGATACATGGATGCGCACAGTAAAAGGGGAAACACCCAGTTCCTTGGCGATTTCCTTATTGGTTTTTCCAGAGGCTACCAGACTCAGTACCTGTTTCTGGCGAGCCGTCAGGTGGCTGAGTATCTTCACGTCAGCATCGTTAAGGATCGAACCGCCTGGTTTGTATTTGACGACAATCTCACCTTCGCGGATAGCGAGGATGGATTCTGCAATTTCCTGGGGATCGATGTTCTTTCCGATAAAACCGTCCGCGCCATGTGACATGACGAGGGAGATGGTCTCCAGATCATCGACCATAGACACCACAATGATGGACGTGCGTTTGAATTCCGCGCGCAGTTCGGCAATGGCCTGCATCGAACTCAAACCGGGAAAATGCAGATCCAGAAACAACGTATCAACTTCAGTGCCGGACCGGGCCAATGCCAGCACCTCATCGAGATTGCTGGCCTGCTCAATGACCGACCCGGGCAGCAGTCGCTCGATGGTCCGAAACATACCTTCACGAAACAGCGGGTGGTCGTCAGCCACGATAATTCTGCACGACATTCGTCTGTCTCCGTAATTCGAGGGAGCATCATACATACGAGGACACGGTCTGTATCAAAAGTGATACGCAGTCAGAGTGTGGTTTCGTCGCAAAGTTGCACTGACAAGGGAACTTTTCAGGCGAAAGTTTGTGTGCGGTTTCCCTGACGAGGGAGAAGCGAAGGGAATCTGTTGCTTAGGAAGCAGTGGCGCGGGGACGGATTCGGCAATGCCAGGCACTTAAGGTTCGAGTACAACAGTCTCTGAGCATAGAACAGCTTGCCCGGCTGCAGACTAATATTTTTTGAAAACCGGATCAGTACACGCTGAATAAATAACGCTGCATGGCGACCCCAGTTTCTCGCAGCTCTTCATTGCCAGATCAAGTGCAATTTCCTCGCTTTCTGCGCCTTGAAAAAAGCTGTCGGTTTTCGACGAGACTACAGCGGCACATTGATTCCTGAAAACCAGATTGACTTTGCAATCCTTTGCTTCGCCTTCGGCGCATAGGCGCAGCGCAGCTTCTCTGGCTTCCCCCTCAGAAAACTTGCCGACTACGGCGCCCGACTCGCCCGTCGCATCTGATCCCGCAATAGCGCCCCAGGTTTTGATCCATTCACCTGTAGGTCGTGGAGGGGCACTCTGGTTGTACTGAGGGTCGTCTGGCAGGCATTGCATGCTGCCCGCCTGAGCGCCCATCGGGCAGCGTGTTTGTGCTTCGACATGCATGCCTAACATCATGAGTGAAATAAAGGTGATAGGGCCTATTTTCATCATGTGACACCGATCATTGATGGACAGGTAGCGCTAGAAACGCTGTGTTGTTTGGAGGAACGCCGTCACAACCTCTGTGACGGCGTTCGGTGTCGCATCTCTACTCGGCTTTCAAAGCGTAAGTCGGGCCCCATGCCGAATCGCCCCGGACTTCACGTGCCTTGATCTGGATTGGGCGATAGGTGAGCCCTTTCAGGGTTTCCGCAAGTTTTGGCATGCCCCAGTCCGCAGGGTTGTCAGCTTTTTTTACTTCTTCGAGTTCCCCAAGCAGTTGCACAAGGGCGACTTGTTTGAGCTCGCAACGCATCTGCTCCTGATCCGTCTGCTTACAGCTTTTCTCTTTGAACGTTGCGGCGGGTGGTTCTGCGAAGAAGCCATCGATCAGAATGACTTCGCCAGCGGCGATATCAAAGGCGGCAAATTCCTTGTTCAGCTCGACCTTGACCGAACGGGCTTCAAGGGTGTTCTGCTGAATGCTGGGCACCCAGCCAGCTTCAGAGGTCTGTTGCTTGACGTCATAGGATGATTTCCCCCAACTGGTGCATTCATTGTTAACAACGCGCCTTGAGGTGCAGTAATCCTCCTGAACTGTCTGATTGCGGTAGCTTGCGTCCTGCCATTTTTTGCCGTGCTCGAACTCATCGATCGTGAAGGATTTAAGCATCGCATGGCCTAGGGGCGATGGACTGATATTGCGCCCACCGGGGGTTTCGAAACCACGCGTTCGCGGCAAGTTGTAGCTCACGCCGCTGATTGAGTAATGACCAGGATCGACCAGATAAATCATGTACATCGTCCGCCCGAAAACCACCTGGAAGTAAGCGTGTTTCGGGTCGTCCTCATCGCCGCGGTTTTTGGTGTCGTACCCCACCTTGAACATCGAAGAGGGACGCGAAGTATTCGTCCACTCGGTGGTGCCTGAGCGCATCCTCAGGAAGTTGGCGATGGAGTCATTGTTCTGAAAATCAGTGTGCAGGCTATCCAGGCTTGGGCTGGGAACAACAACGATCGCTTTGCCTGCACTTTTGAACTGCGCAAGCATTTCATCTTCTGCGTTATTTTGGGCAAATCGGGAGGCAGGCTGCGCTGGAACTGCCTGAGTAGTGCCGTATGGCGAGTAAGCAGCGTAGGGCGACGATGTCGCCGGTACGCAGCCGCTCAGCGCTACGCCACATATACTGGCGCTAAACAGCAGGAGGGCGTGAGTCGATAGCGTACTCATTTCAGCACCGTCCGGCAGCTTTCAACAATGCATTACAGTTTGCGGGGGCGGCGGCCGGTGCCGGAGTCTGGTTGCCGGTCTGCTTTGCAGAACCCTCGACAGGACCAGAACACAGCGTGTCCGAATCAAGG
>JAAIGE0100648204.1_pt1 | contig 13053 bp, 9 predicted proteins | sample 6487951 | NCBI WGS metagenome assembly JAAIGE01 (sample SAMN13974128, study PRJNA590717) | phyllosphere metagenome | biome: tomato field; feature: multiple bacterial spot infested tomato fields; material: tomato leaves; isolation source: leaves from tomato fields | host: Solanum lycopersicum ... | reverse complement strand
TAATTCTGGCTCCTCTGACTGGACTCGAACCAGTGACATACGGATTAACAGTCCGCCGTTCTACCGACTGAACTACAGAGGAATCGTGTGAACGAGGCGAATAGTAGCGAGCCCGATCCCGCTTGTCAAAGCCGTACTGCACACTTTTGGTTTAAGTGCGCGCAAAAGCACCATTCTGCTGCTTTTCTGCCTGATATGGTGGCAAAGCAAACTGCCAACAGGATCTCACTTCAGAGGCATTTCCGCTGAGATGTTAGAGGCGTGTCAAATTTTTGCGGTTTGCTGATTTTAAAACAACCGTTTCAGTGCTTTTATGATGAAAATTTCATATGAAGCAAGTATGAAACAAATGAACTGCTTATCATCACGCCGGAAACTATTTTTTACCCGGCGGCGGTGACAGCAAAATTAACCTGTTGATAAGGAGCGCGTTCTTCAGAACAACATCAGCTGGCTTCAGCGCGAAAAGTGCAACTATCCAAAATCTGTACCCATAAATAACGCCAGCCGCGGTGCGCAAAGGCAAAAAATTTTTTTCATTTACCTGATGCATCATGCTGTGCGTGCGTTAACCAACAATAAGAAGGTAGAAGGTGCCCTATGAAATTTAAAAAAGCGTTAGTCACTTCCCTGTTGGCCTGCATGTTGCCCGCTGCGGTTATGGCGAAAGATCTGCAGGTTGGCGTCTCAATGGCGCTGTTTGACGACAATTTCCTGACCATTCTGCGCACGGCCATGCAGAAAGAGATGCAGAAAGATAACGTAAAAGGCCAGCTGGAAGATGCCAAAGGGGATGTGTCACAGCAGCTGCAGCAGGTACAGAACTTTATCGGACAGGGCGTGGACGCCATCATCGTCAACCCGGTGGATACCAACGCCGTGAAACCGATTATGGACGCGGCGAAAAAAGCCAACATTCCGCTGATCTTCGTTAACCGTAAACCTGCCGGTGAACTCACGGACAAGATGGCGTATGTCGGCTCAGACTCCGAGCTGGCGGGTCGCCTGCAGATGGAAGCGCTGGCTAAAGCGATGAACGGCAAAGGCAACGTGGCGATCCTGATGGGCGATTTAGCGAACGAATCAACGCGCGACCGCACCAAAGGGGTGGAAGCGGTGGTCGCGAAATATCCCGATATCAAAGTGGTGCAGAAACAGACCGCAAAATTCACCCGTAACGACGCGGTGGATGTGGTCAGCAACTGGATGACCGCCGGCGATGACATCCAGGCTATCGCCTCTAACAACGATGAAATGGCGATTGGCGCACTGCAGGCGCTGGGTAAAAACCCGAACCATATCCTGATCGCCGGCGTGGATGGCACCCCGGATGCGCTGCAGATGCTGAAAAACGGCAAAATGGTCGCCACGGTTTTCCAGGATGCCAGCGGGCAGGGTGCAGGCGCAGTGCGGGCTGCGGTGAGCCTCGCAAAAGGGGAGAAAGTTGAGAAAGTGATCAACATCCCTTACCAGCTGATCACCAAAGAGAACATGGCGCAGTTTGAGAATCGCAACCAGAAATAACCGCTCTCCCCTTAAGCCGTATGGAGGTGATGTATGACCGCTTTTGCGCTTGAAGCCGAAGGCATCAGCAAGTTCTTCCCCGGAGTGAAGGCGCTCGATAACGTCTCACTGCGAATCAGGCCGGGGTCGGTACATGCCCTGATGGGCGAGAATGGCGCAGGCAAATCCACGCTGATGAAATGCCTTATCGGGATTTACCGTCCCGATAAGGGCACTATTCGCATCAAAGGGGAACCCGTGCAGTTTCAGGACACCATGGACGCGCTGCGTTCCGGCATCTCGATGATCCATCAGGAGCTGAACCTGGTGCCGCATATGACCGTGGCGGAGAACATCTGGCTCGGGCGTGAACCGATGAAGTTTGGCTTCGTCGATCACGCCCTGCTAAACCGCCAGACGCAGGAGTTGCTCAACAAACTCAATATTCGCCTCAAAGCGGATCGCATGGTGGGCGAGCTGAGCATTGCGGCGCAGCAGATGGTGGAGATTGCCAAAGCGGTATCGTGGAACTCTGACGTGGTGATCATGGATGAACCCACCTCCGCGCTGACCGAAACTGAAGTGGCGCACCTGTTCACTATCATTCGCGACCTGCGGGCGCAGGGCAAGGCGATTATCTATATCAGCCATAAGATGGATGAGATTTTTACCATTACCGATGAGATCAGCATCTTCCGCGACGGCACCTGGGTCGGCAGCAACGATACCAGCGCGTTTACGCGGCAGTCGCTGATCACCCAGATGGTAGGGCGTGAGCTGACCCAGCTGTTCCCTAAATTCAACGGCACCATCGGCGACGATGTGCTGACGGTGCGCGGCCTGAGCAGCAAAGAGCGCTTTAGCGATATCAGCTTCAGCGTGCGCAGGGGAGAAATTCTGGGCGTGGCCGGGCTGGTGGGCGCAGGGCGCAGTGAGGTGATGGAGAGCCTGTTTGGCATGGAGAGCTACGACAGCGGTGAAGTGCTGATTGACGGCGTGCCGGTCAGCATCGATTCGCCCTCCACGGCCATCGAGAAAGGCATGGCGTTTCTGACTGAGGATCGCAAGAAGTCAGGGCTGTTTCTGGTTCTCTCAGTAATGGAGAACATGAGCATCGTTAACATGCCCGGTTACACCGGCAAAAGCGGCTTTGTCAGCCATGTGAAAATGGCGCAGGACTGTATGGAGCAGATCCGCAAGCTCAATATCAAAACCCCGACCATGGATCAGATCATCAATAACCTCAGCGGCGGTAACCAGCAGAAAGTGCTGATTGCGCGCTGGCTGCTGGCACAGCCGAAGATCCTGATTCTGGACGAACCGACCCGCGGCATCGATGTGGGAGCCAAAGCAGAGATCTACCGCCTGATCAGCGAACTCGCTAATCGCGGCGTCGCTATCATCATGGTCTCCTCTGAGCTGCCGGAAATTCTCGGCATGAGTGACCGCATCATGGTGATGCACGGCGGGCGCATAACCGGCATCCTCAGTAAAGAAGAGGCCGATCAGGAAACCATTTTGTCGCTGGCATCTGAGTGAGGCTTGAGATCCCTATGAATAATGTAAAAGCTACGGCCCCGCAGGCCACTGAACAAAGCTCCTTCTTCAGTAATCTGCGCCACAAGCTGCCGAAAGATACCGGCATTTTTGTGGTGATGTTAGGCATTGCGCTGATCTTTGAAATTGCCGGCTGGTACGTACGCGACCAGTCTTTTCTGCTCAACACCAACCGTTTAGTTCTGATTGTGCTGCAGGTCGCCATCATCGGTATTATCGCGGTCGGCGTTACGCAGGTCATTATCACCACCGGTATCGATCTCTCCTCCGGCTCCGTTATCGCCCTGACGGCGGTGGTGGCGGCAAGCCTGGCGCAAACCTCAGAAAGCCTGTCGCCGATGTTTCCCTCGCTGGTTAACCTGCCTGCGGCTATCCCTATCGGCGCCGGTATTGGCGTCGGGCTGCTGTGCGGCGTCATCAACGGCGTGCTGATCACCCGCACCGGTATTCCGCCCTTTATCGCCACGCTGGGGATGATGGTGTCCGCGCGCGGTCTGGCGCAGTACTATACGCAGGGTAATCCGATCAGCTTTCTGTCAGACAGCTTTACCTCGATTGGTCAGGGCGCCATGCCGGTTATCATCTTCCTGGTGGTGGCGTTCCTGTTCCACATCGCGCTGAAACATACCCGCTACGGCAAATATGTCTATGCGATTGGCGGCAACATGACGTCAGCTAAAGTGTCCGGCATCAACGTTAACAAGTATCTGATCATTGTCTACACCATCGCCGGCGCGCTCTCGGGCCTGGCAGGCGTCGTACTGGCAGCACGCGTCAGCAGCGGCCAGTCAAGCATGGGGATGGCGTATGAGCTGGATGCTATCGCCGCAGCGGTTATCGGCGGCAGCAGCCTGATGGGTGGCGTGGGGCGTATCACCGGCACGCTGATCGGCGCCGTGATCCTGGGACTTATCAAAAGCGGCTTTACCTTCGTGGGCGTGGACGCCTATATACAGGACATCATCAAAGGCATGATCATTGTGGCTGCGGTTTCCATTGATATGCATCGCAACCGCAAAAAACGCTGAGTCACCTCGCTCTGCGACACGGCTGACCCCGGCATAACCGGGGTCAGGCCGGAGGCGGCACGGGACGCTACCACCTCTCCGTCATCACTTTTTTGCACGTCTGCCTTGCAGGTTTTGCACCAGCAGAGTGCATGCTATCCTCCGCTTTACCCGCCCGCTGCGGCATCAGCACGCTCTGTTTCCTTTCAGGTAATCACAAAAGCTTATTTTCCAGTCTCTTAATTACCACTGCCCGCCGTTTTTTTCCGCGATGAAATAACTGGCCTGCTTATTGCAAAACTCTGTTTATCGGCCAGCAGGCTAAGCGCCCTTCAGGGGTTAACCGGATTGACGGAGGCAACATGAACTTAAGACGGCTGAAATATTTTGTGAACATCGTCGATATCGGCAGCCTGACCCGCGCCGCCGAAGTGCTGCACATTGCGCAACCGGCGCTCAGTCAGCAGGTGGCGACGCTGGAGAGCGAGCTGGATCAGCAGCTGCTGATCCGCACCAAGCGCGGCGTAACGCCCACCGACGCGGGTAAAATCCTCTATGCGCACGCCCGCACCATATTGCGCCAGTGTGAACAGGCGCAGGCCGCCGTCAGCAAAGCGGGCCAGACGCTGAGCGGACAGGTTTCTATTGGTCTCGCACCCGGCACGGCCGCCTCTTCTCTGACCATGCCGCTGCTGCAGACCGTGCGCGAGCAGTATCCGGACGTGCTGGTGTATCTGCATGAAAACAGCGGCAGTTCGCTGAATGATAAAGTGCTGAACGGTCAGCTCGATATGGCCGTGCTCTACGACCGCTCGCCTGCGGCGGGCGTAACCAGCCTGCCGCTGCTGAAAGAGGAGCTCTATCTGGTCGGCGCCACCGCCTGTCCGGGCTCGGCTGTGGATCTGGCCGACGTGGCGCAGATGAACCTGTTCCTGCCGCGCGACTACAGCGCGGTGCGCAAGCGGGTAGACGAAGCGTTTTCACTGCGCCGCCTGAGCGCGCGCATCATCGGCGAAATTGAATCGATCGCCACCCTGACCGCCGCGGTCTCCAGCGGGCTGGGCGTAACCGTGCTGCCTGAATCCGCGGCCCGGGCGCTGGTCAGCTCAACGCACGCCTGGATGGCGCGCATTACCTCACCGTCGCTGACGCTGCCGCTGTCGCTGAATATGTCTGCGCAGCTGCCGCTCTCACCTGCGGCGCAGGCGGTCAAAACCATACTGCTGTCGCTGCTGAATAAGCCAGCGGTTGCCGATCGCGAGCTGATGCTGGTGGGCTAAAAACCACAGCATCGCGATAACGCTCCTTATTACTAAACCGCATAACAGGCGGTTTTTTATTATTTGTTGTATTGACGCCTGCTCCCTACCATGGCGAAAACCGTGCCAGAAGGGAGAGAGGGTGTGAATTTCCAGCAACTTAAAATCATTCGGGAAGCCGCCCGCTGCGACTTCAATCTGACTGAAGTCGCCAACACGCTGTTTACCTCGCAGTCCGGGGTCAGTCGGCATATCCGCGATCTGGAAGATGAGCTGGGCGTAGAGATATTTATCCGGCGCGGAAAACGTTTGCTGGGCATGACGGAGCCGGGCAAAGCGCTGCTGACCATAGCCGAACGCATTCTCGATGAGGCGGGCAAGGTGCGGCGTCTGGCCGATGTGTTTACCAACGAGACCAGCGGCGTGCTGACGATTGCCACCACCCATACCCAGGCGCGTTACAGCCTGCCGCGCGTCATCAAAGCGTTCCGCCAGCTCTATCCCAACGTGCGGCTGGAGCTGAATCAGGGCTCGCCGCAGGAGATTGTCGCCATGCTCCTGGCCGGCGAGGCGGATGTCGGTATCGCCTCCGAACAGCTGGTTAACCACGCCAGCCTGGCGGCTTTCCCCTGGTTCAGCTGGCATCACTCGCTGCTGGTGCCGCCCGGTCATGAGCTGCTGCAGCAGCAGCCGGTGTCGCTTGAAAGCCTGAGCGCCTGGCCGTTGATCACCTACCGGCAGGGGATCACCGGTCGTTCACGCGTGGATCGGGCGTTTCAGGCGGCCAGCCTGCGGCCCGATATTGTGCTGAGCGCGCAGGATTCTGACGTGGTGAAAACCTATGTTGAGCTGGGGCTGGGCGTTGGCGTACTCGCCGATCAGGCGTGTGATATCTATCAGGGCGAAAACCTGGTCAAGATTGATGCCCGTCACCTGTTTGAAGCTAACACCGTCTGGCTTGGGCTGAAGCGCGGACAGCTGCAGCGCAACTATGTCTGGCAGTTTCTGGAGCTCTGCAACGCTAATTTGTCGCTGGAGGAGATCAAACGACAGGCGCTCTCCTATGAGAGTGAAGAAGAGCCGGCGCTCGATTTTCAGATCTGAGGCTGTCAGGCGCGGCAGCGGTGTGGCACTCTTCTTCTGCATTCACTAAAGGAGAACCGCATGAGCATGACGTTGCGTGATATTACGGCGGCCGACGCCGCAGCGGGCCATGCCCTGACGCAGCAGGCGGGCTGGCCACACCGTCCTGAGGACTGGCAGCAGCTGATTGCGCTGGGTGAAGGCGTGGTGATGGAGGAGGCGGGACGACTCTCCGGCTGCGCGCTTGGCTGGCGCTGGGGAAGCAGCGCAGCCACCATCGGCCTGGTGGTGGTGGATCAGCAGGCGCGCGGACGCGGTATCGGCCGCAAGTTAATGCAGGCGCTGATTACGCGCTTCGCCGGCTGCACGCTGCGCCTGCATGCAACGGAAATGGGTAAAGGGCTTTATGCACAGCTGGGATTCAGGGAGTGCGGTCAGGTATGGCAGTACCAGACGGCGGCATTAGCCGCGCCTCCCGCTATAGCGCTGCCGCCTGCGCTAAGCCTGGAGCCGGCATGCAGCGCAGCCTGTGCGGAACTCTGCACGCCCGACTGGCAGGCGACCGGCCTGCAGCGTGCGCGTCTGCTGCAGCAGTTGCTGCCCGGTAGCGTGCTGGCACGCGATGCGCAGGGGATACAGGGTTTTGCCAGCCTGCGTCGCTTTGGTCGCGGCTGGACCATCGGCCCGGTTATCGCCCGGGACGGCAGCGTGGCGCAGGCGCTCGTTGCCACGCTGCTGCAGACGCTGACCGGTCAGTTTGTCCGGCTGGATACGCCCGACGCCGGGCTGGCGGAGTGGCTGGCAACGCTGGGTCTGCAGCAGGTCGATGCGCCGCACATTATGGTGCACGGCACCCCCTGGCGCCCGACAGAGGAGATGCACTGTTTTGCGCTGGTCTCCCCGGCGCTGGGTTAGGCAGCCAGCGGGCGCAGTCAGGCCATAATCCGGCAGATCCTCTGCACGCCCGTTTCTGTCAGCTACCCTTAAAAGCTGACAACAGCCTTTAAGGGAGCAGCGGGATGAGTAAAAAAACCAGCGATTTTTTTGTCGAGCGCCTGCAGGCGTGGGGCGTCACGCGCATTTATGGCTATCCGGGCGATGGCATCAACGGCGTGCTGGGCGCTATCCAGCGCGCCAATAAAGCGGGTGCCGGCATTGAGTTTATCCAGGTGCGGCATGAAGAGATGGCAGCATTTATGGCTGCCGGCCACGCCAAATTTACCGGTGAGCTTGGCGTCTGCCTCTCCACCGGCGGGCCGGGTGCCACCCACCTGCTGACCGGTCTTTACGATGCCAAAATGGATCATGCACCGGTGCTGGCGATTGCCGGACAGGCTGAAGTGACCGCGCGCGGCGCCAGCTATCAGCAGGAGATGAACCTCGACCGCGTGTTTGCTGATGTCGCCAATTTCGTACAGGAAGCGGCCGCACCGGCGCAGATCCAGCATCTGGTCGATCGCGGCGTGCGTATCGCAAAAGCGCAGAACGGCGTGGCGGTGCTGATCCTGCCAAAAGATATTCAGGATGAAACCTGGCAGCCGCCGCAGCACGCGCACGGTTTTACCCACTCCGGTCCTGGCTATCAGCGTCCGAAAATCGTGCCGTATGAAGCAGATCTGCAGCGTGCGGCAGACGCCCTCAACGCCGGCAGCAAGGTGGCGATCCTGATCGGTGCAGGTGCGCGCGGCGCGGCAGTGGAAGTGGTGCAGGTTGCGAACCTGCTTGGCGCGGGCGTCGCCAAAGCGCTGCTGGGCAAAGATGTGCTGCCGGACGATGCGCCGTTTGTCACCGGATCAATCGGCCTGCTCGGCACTAAACCGTCGTGGGATCTGATGCAGGAGTGCGACACGCTGCTGATGATCGGCACCGGCTTCCCGTGGACCGAATTTTTACCCGCTGAAGGTAAGGTGCGTGCGGTACAGATTGATATCGATCCGGCGATGCTGGGCCTGCGCTACCCCTGTGAAGTCAACCTGCACGGGGATAGCGCCGAAACGCTGCGGGCGCTGATCCCGCTGCTGCAGCACAAAAGCGATCGCCACTGGCAGGAGCAGATTGCGCTGCAGGTACGCGACTGGTGGCAGCTGATGGAGGAGCGGGCGCTGGCGCCGGCTAATCCGGTTAATCCACAGCGGGTAGTGTGGGAGATGTCGCCGCAGCTGCCGGATAACGCTATTGTCACCTCAGATTCCGGCTCCTGTGCCAACTGGTTTGCGCGCGACTATCGCGTGAAGCAGGGGCAGCGCGCCACGCTCTCCGGCGGTCTTGCCTGTATGGGTGCCGCCGTACCGTTCGCTATCGCCGCTAAATTTGCTTATCCCGATAAACCGGTTGTGGCGCTGGTCGGAGACGGGGCGATGCAGATGAATAATATGGCTGAGCTGATCACTATTCAGAAATACTGGCAGCAGTGGGACGATCCACGGCTGATCGTCTGCGTGTTTAACAATCAGGATCTTAATCAGGTGACCTGGGAGCAGCGCGTGATGGAAGGCAATCCGCGCTTCGAGGCGTCACAGCAGCTGCCCGATGTGCCCTACGCGCGTTTTGCCGAGAGTCTTGGCCTGCAGGGGATCGTGGTGGATAATCCGGATGAGTTAGCCGCCGCGTGGCAGCAGGCGCTGAGCGCAAACCGCCCGGTGGTGCTGGAGGTGAAAACCGATCCGGAAGTCGCACCGCTGCCGCCGCATATCACCTTTAAGCAGGCGAAATCCTTTATGGCCTCCATGGTTAAAGGCGATCGCGGCGTGGCACAGATTATCGGTGACACCGCCAGTCAGCTTATCCGCCCCAAACGCTGATTCCGCCAGGTATCTGTCGGTTATCCGGGCGCCATAAATGGCGCCCCTGCGGGGTTATGTTCGGGGGCGATAAATAACGTATCCCCCGGTGCTCGCAGGGGACGCATTTATGCGTCCCTGGCGTAATTTATGCGTCCCTGACGTCGTTAATGTACCGTGTCCAATTGTTGCCAAGGCGCCATAAATGGCGCCCCTACAAAGTTGTGTTCGGGCGCAATAAATAACGTATCTCCGGTGCCGCCGTAGGGGACGCATTAATGCGTCCCTGGCGTTGTTTATGCGCTATGCCCGGTTATTACCAGGGCGCCATAAATGGCGCCCCTACAGATTATGTGCGGATGCGATAAATAACGTATCCCCCGGTGCTCGCAGGGGACGCATTTATGCGTCCCTGGCGTTGTTTATGCGCTGTGCCCGACTGTCGCCAGGGCGCCATAAATGGCGCCCCTACAAAGTTGTGTTCGGGCGCGATAAATAACGCATCCCCGTTGCCGCTGTAGGGGGCGCATTCATGCGCCCCTGACGTCATTAATGCGTCCCTGGCGTCGTTTATGCGCCCCTGACATCATCTATTCACCTCCGCATCCTTTAAATGTCTCGTCTCTCCTCGTACAAACAACCGGTCCAGCTCCCACTTCAATGGATTCTCTGCAATATAACGGCGAACTGCAGACAGCTCCTGTTCCGAGCGGATAACGCGGTCATAAAAGCCACGCTGCCAGACAGGCGTTCCGAGCTGGCGGGAAATACCCGCTTTAAAGTGATTAATAATGGCTGATAAACAACAGATATTACCCGGCTGAAGCCAGATGATGCCGTGCAGGTGATTGGGCATCACAATAAATGTATCGGTTGCCAGCGTGTTATAACGGGCAGAAAGGCGCTCCCACTCTTCGGCAACACAAAGGCCGGACGGCGAAGCGTGCATACTGCCGGACAGGATCTCACCCAGCAGCAGCGCACGCTGTCGGGTGACCAGGGTAACGAAATAAGCGCCGGGCGTACGATAATCAAATTGCGTCAGGCGCGGATTTTTTCGGTTTCGCATTGTGCCTCCTTGCGCCTTTATTCTCTCTTTTCAGCGCAGAAAGGCGAGTCAGCCACGTTAACGATGCGAGATGTCGCGAAAAAGAAAACGGTGCCGGTTGTTACCAGGGCGCCATAAATGGCGCCCCTACAAAGTTGTGTTCGGGCGCGATAAATAACGCATCTCCGGTGCCGGTAGGGGACGCATTTATGCGTCCCTGGATTCGTTTATGTGGACCTAACGTCGTTTATGTGCCGTGCCCGGTTGTTACCAGGGCGCCATAAATGGCGCCCCTACGGGGTTTTATCCTGTCGTTTCCTATACCATTTTTTCAATCTCGGTCAGCGGGACGGCGTGGCTGAACAGATAGCCCTGCAGCTGGTTACAGCCGGCGTTGGCGAGGGCGTGCATCTGTCCTTCGGTTTCTACACCTTCGGCGGTGACGGTCAGGCCCATGGCGTGCCCCAGCCGAACGACGGATTCAATAATCGCGGTTGAGTTATCTGCCACGCCGAGCGACTGGGTAAAAGAACGGTCGATTTTTATCTTATCGACCGGGAAACTGCTCAGATAGTTAAGGCTGGAGTAGCCGGTGCCAAAATCATCCAGCGCGATACGGAAGCCCGCTTCGCGCAGCGCAATGATAGAGCTGCGGGCCGCATGCTCATCCTCAATCAGCACGCCTTCGGTGATCTCCAGCTCCAGGCGCTGCGGATCGGCGCCTTCGCTCGCAACAATCTCCAGCAGCCGGGAGACAAAGCCGCTGCTGCGAAACTGCACCGGTGAAACGTTCACCGCCACCACCACCTGCGGCAGCTTCAGCGACGTCTTACACGCTTCGCGCAGCACCCACTCGCCCAGCGGCAGGATCAGCCCGGTCTCTTCGGCGATAGCGATAAAGTCAGCCGGTGAGATATCACCACGGGTCGGATGGTGCCAGCGCAGCAGCGCCTCAACGCCAACCACGCGTTCACCGTTAATCTCCATCAGCGGCTGATACCAGACGGCCAGCCCGGTAAAATTAACCAGCGCCTGACGCAGCTCTGCCGCCAGCTCCTGCCGGGTACGCAGCGACTCATCCATCGCTTTTTCGAACTGGCGAAACTGACCGCGCCCGTGATTTTTGGCGTCATACAGCGCGATATCCGCCTTACGCATCAGCTCCAGCCGGTCCACGCCATCTTTCGGTGCCAGCGCCAGGCCGATACTGACGCCAACCCACAGCTCATTGCCCAGCAGATGATAAGGAGCGCTGAGCGCGCTGATAATGCGCTGCGCCAGCGTATGCACCTGGCCGATAGTCTCCGTATCCGGCATCACGATAATAAACTCATCGCCGCCGATGCGTCCCACGGTATCGCTGGTGCGCACAATCTCGCTCAGGCGCCGCGCCACTTCGCGGATCAGTTCATCGCCGGCGTGATGGCCCCAGGTGTCATTGATATTTTTAAACCGATCAAGATCGAGCAGCAGCAGCGCCACGCGGCGATCGTGCCGCAGCGCCGCGGCCAGCGCCTGGGTCAGGCGATCTTCCACCAGCGCGCGGTTGGGCAGGCCGGTCAGCACGTCATGAAACGCAAGGTGCTGCGCCTGCGCCTCGCTGGCACCCAGCCGGACCAGCGACTGCGACAGGCTGAGCGAGGAGGTCCAGATGCGCCGTACCATAAACAGGCAGAGCAGGGTGATAATCAGCACCGACAGCAGCGTTGAGGGCACGATCGTGCGCAGCATCTGCGCGCCGGGCTTATCGGGTTGCCAGCTCAGATAGCCTACCCGCTGGCCGCTCTGCGATGAGAGGGGCCAGAAAGCCATCTCCTTATCAGTGGGTGGCGCGTTGCTAAAGTGCAGCTGCGCCAGCTGGCTGCGATCGGAAAGGTGACGCAGATAGCCGTCGTCAAGAAACGCGACGCTCACCAGGCTAAACCGGTTTGTCGTGTCAGGCGTGCTAATTTCACCCACGGCCAGCGCGGCAGCGCGACCGGCAATGCGCACAAAATCGGCCCGATCTTCTGCGCCCGCCTCGCTGGCTACCAGCGGCGTGGCGAGCAGATCGCGCAGCCACGGACCGACTGCCTGCAGGCTGACCGGCTCACCGTTGCGCCAGGCGGCAACCGGCTGCTGCCTGCTGTCCAGCAGCAGAATCAGCTGATGGGCAAACATCTCATAAAGCCAGCTGCCGACGTTCTGATCCAGCCACGCCCGGTCGGCGTCACGCAGCGTCAGGTGGCTGGCGAGCGGCGACCAGCGCGTCAGGCTGCGCAGCTGGCGCAAATGCTCGCTGAGGCTCTGGTCGAATGAGGCGGCAATCATCCGCTGCTGCTGCTCACGCGCTTCACTGTTGGTCACGGATGTCCCCCAGTAAAGTCCGCTACCGGCCCCGGCAAACGACAGCACCAGAATTGCGATCAGCGGCGCGACCACCTGACGCAAAAAACTGTGCCGGAATTGACGGGATGTTCTGATTGAATTCATTATTTTTTCTTCATATAAACAGGCGGCCGTATTGAATAAGTTAGCAGAAAGACGGGTTTGTGCCTGGCGGAGAGCGGCGCGGCGCGAGATGCACTTATTAATCATCCTGATGCGTTAGCTGCTCATTGGCCGCGGCTGATTCATCGCGCCGTCACGTCATCATCACCGCACTGTCATCTGCTGCGCGCATCCTGAGCGTTCATTAAAACGGGCGGGGCAGCCGGACACGGCGCTGAAAGCGCCCGGCTATTTATTGTTTATTCCGGTATCCGGAGAGGACCCATGACTTTACTGGCCAGTTTTCATTATTCCGTCGCGGATGCTCAGCAGGCGTCCCGCCGCGT
>JAAIGE0100744380.1_pt1 | contig 13064 bp, 6 predicted proteins | sample 6487951 | NCBI WGS metagenome assembly JAAIGE01 (sample SAMN13974128, study PRJNA590717) | phyllosphere metagenome | biome: tomato field; feature: multiple bacterial spot infested tomato fields; material: tomato leaves; isolation source: leaves from tomato fields | host: Solanum lycopersicum ... | reverse complement strand
GCGCGAGCTCCTCGACGAGATGCGCAAGGTGACTCCGGCGCACGACCTCAAGCTCCGCAAGCTGCGGGACCTGGTCCAGCAGAAGGCCGAGCACCCGCTCAACCCTGAGAACCGGAAGGTGCTGATCTTCTCCGCCTTCGCCGACACCGCGAACTACCTCTACCGGGAACTCGCGCCGGCGCTCCAGCAGGCAGGGCTGGAAAGCGCGGTGATCACCGGTGGCAGCCACGGCGCGAAGTCGACAATCGGCACCGGCTTCGACTTCCAGCAGATCATGTCGATGTTCTCGCCACGATCCAAACAGCGGCACCTCACCATGCCAAAAGAGACCCGCGACATCGACGTCCTGATCGGCACCGACGTCATCAGCGAGGGCCAGAACCTGCAGGACTGCGACTACCTCATCAACTACGACATCCACTGGAACCCCGTGCGGATCATCCAGAGATTCGGCCGGATCGACCGCATCGGGTCGACGAACGAGGTCATCCAGCTCGTCAACTTCTGGCCCGACATCTCTCTCGACGAGTACATCAACCTCAAGGAGCGGGTCGAGAATCGGATGGTGATCGCCGACCTCGCCGGATCGGCCGACGATAACGTGCTGAACCCGGAGGATTCGGATGCCGCGTTCCGCAAAGAGCAGCTACGCAGGCTGCAGAACGAGAACATCGGACTCGAGGATGTTCGAGCCGGGATTTCGATCACCGATCTCGGCCTCAACGACTTCCGCATGGACCTACTCGCGTACATGAACGAGTACGGCGACATCGCTGCTGCCCCCCGCGGCCTGCACGCCGTCATCCCCGCAGACCCTGCCGTTGGCCTCCTGCCGGGTGTGATCTTCGCCCTCAAGAACGTCAACGCCGACCCTGCTGTGAACCGGGGTAACCGCCTCCACCCCCACTACCTCGTCTACGTCGATGACAACGGCGAGGTCATCGCCGACCACACCGAAGCGAAGCGTCTTCTAGACCTCGTCCGCGCCGGCTCTCGCCCCCACGACGAACCCGTCGCTGACGTCACCCGTGTCTTCAATGAAGCCACCCACGAGGGTGCCGACATGAACAAGTACTCCGCACTCTTGACGGATGCCATCCACTCCATGATTGACGTCACCGAAGAACGCGACATCGACAGCCTGTTCAGCGGTGGCCACACCACCGCCCTCACACAGCAGATCGCTGGGCTCGAAGACTTCGAGCTGATCGCATTCATCGCCGTCGTCGATCCAGAAGGCGCCTCGTGATCGACATCTTGTACCAGTGGCCGGCTGGTGCACGATTCGGCGCACGCGTCCCCAAGGAGCGGTTCTACGAACGCACCGCATCGACCGCCGCGCTGCGTGAAAAGTTCGTCGCCGAGGTGAACCGCATCACCTGGGCCTACAAGCTCGCTACCGAGACCGTCAATCTCCCAAGCTCGTCAGAAGTGCCGGAGATTGAGGTCATCCAGTTGGACGCCAAGGCGAACGACATCAGTGTCCAGGTACTCGCATCGATCGACAAGGCGATTCCCAATCCGGTGATCTTCGAGATCCACCGCGACGATGCCCACGGCGGAGGTGTGCGGATGACTGCAGCACACAAGCCGACCGGCCCCCCTGCACCAAAGCCGAATGCCTACTTCTCAACAGGTTGGATGCCAAGCGACACACCTCGTACCTCGCTACCAACCGCGATCACGATGACAGCGCTTTACTCAGCGCTCATCGGTCCGCTCACGCCGCTCGTGCCTCGGCCTGGGGAGACTCCAGCCGTCATCGGCGAGCGGCTGGATGCCGTGCGCCGACTCGAGCGCGAGATCAGCGCCCTACAACGAAAGCTCCGATCCGAACCTCAGCTCAATCGCAAGGTGGACCTGAGGTGTGAGCTGAAAGCCAAACAAGCCGAGCTGGATCAGACGAGGTAATCCGTGGAAAGAGTACGAATGACGTCACCCGATCTCACCCGAGCCAACATCGACAAGATTGCAGCACTCTTCCCGATGGTGGTCACGGAGACTCTTGACGCCGGCGGCCAGCCGTCGCGAGCCATCGACTTTGATCTCCTGCGGCAGGAGCTCGCCGATCACGTAGTCGATGGGCCCCAGGAGCGCTACCAGCTCGACTGGCCGGGCAAGCGCGCCGCAGCACTGGTGGCCAATGCACCGATTGCGAAGACCCTGCGCCCCGTGCGCGACGAGTCCGTCGACTTCGAGACGACCAGAAACCTCTTCATTGAGGCCGACAACCTGGAAGCGTTGAAGCTCCTGCAGGAGTCCTACCTCGGCAAGATCAAGCTGATCTACATTGATCCCCCCTACAACACCGGCAATGACTTCGTGTATGCCGACGACTTCGCCGAATCGAGCGCCGAGTACCTGGAACGATCGGGACAGCGCACAGATGTCGGTGAGCGCCTGATCGCGAACGGCGAATCGAATGGCCGGTTCCACTCCGACTGGCTCAGCATGATCTATCCGAGACTTCGACTTGCCAAGACGCTCCTTCGATCCGATGGCTTCATGTTCATCTCAATCGATGACCACGAATACGCAAACCTGAAAAGAGTCTGCGACGAGGTTCTCGGATCGTCCAACTACGTCGCGACGTTCGCTTGGCAGAAGACTCTCACCCGCCGCAACGACGCGACGCTGGTGTCGACCGCCCACGAGTACGTTCTCTGCTACGCGCGCGACTTCACTGTCGGGCGGTTCAACCGAGTGGGTACCGATGAGAAGCAGCGGGCAACCTATACGAACAGAGATGGTGATCCTCGAGGTGACTGGTTGGCAGTGCCCTTCCACGCGCCCAACGTGCGTCCAAACCTCACCTACCCAATCACCACACCGAGTGGTCGGGTGCTGATGCCGCCTTCTGGGCGGTGTTGGAGCACAACGAAGGAGAAGTACGAGGCTCTACTCGCCGACGGACGTATCTACTTCGGCAAGGACGGCGACGGCATGGCGCAACGCAAGAAGTTCTGGTCAGAACGCGAGGAGGGGATGATTCCGTGGACCTGGTGGCCCCACGAGGAGGCGGGTGAGAATCGGAGCGCGACGAAGGAGATCAAGGACCTCTTTGACGGCGAGGTAGTGTTCTCGGCGCCGAAGCCCACCAAGCTGATCGAGAAGATCCTCGAGCTGATCCCCGCGGGTGACGATGACATACTGCTCGACTTCTTCGCGGGGTCCGGGACGTCGGCCGCGGCAGTGCTTCAGTGGAACGCGGTGAACCCGACGAAGTGGCGCTTCATTGAAGTTCAGCTTGCCGAGCCGCTCGACCCAGGATCTGCGGCCGCTTCGCTCGGACTGACGTCCATCGCCTCGCTATGCGCCGAGCGCATTCGACGTACCGGAGCGGCGCTCCAAAGCGGCGCTCTGGATCTACAGAACAACGCTGACTACGGCTTTCGCTACCTGCGCTCCGACTCGAGCTCCGCCCGCTCTGTACTTCGCTCGCCGGACGACCTTGTGCAGGCGTCACTGTACGAGTTCACTGACAGTCTGAGGGCCGATCGGACCGACGAAGACTTGCTCTTCCAGGTACTTGTCGACTGGGGTCTTGACCTGGCCGAGGCCATCACAGTGGACGAGATCGCGAACTCCCGCGTGCTGTCAGTGGCACACGGCGCGTTGATCGCCTGCTTCGGCCAGGATGTTCCGGATTCCATCATTCGTGAAATCGCCGAGCGTAGGCCATTGCGCGCTGTCTTCAAGAACTCAGGGTTCGCTAGCGACGCTGCACGGATCAACGCGGAGCAGATCTTCCGCGAGGTGTCGCCCGAGACCGAGGTGAAGGCGATCTGATCCGATGAAGCTCCAGTTCAAGGTCCAGCAGTACCAGACCGAGGCCGTGAATTCGGTGGTCGACGTATTTTCATCCCAGCCCTATGCCGACGGAGTGAGGTATCGCATCGACCCGGGCAAGAACGCGGCGGAATCACTTCTAGAAGATGCGGGGCTGCGCAACGCAGAGATTGCGCTCACCACGCCGCAGATCCTCGCCAACATTCACGAGGTGCAGCGGGCGCGCGGGCTGACGCTCTCGAAGGATCTTCGTGATACGGCGAAGAAGTCGGCGGCGCCGCTCAATCTCGACGTCGAAATGGAGACCGGCACCGGAAAGACGTACGTCTACATCAAGACGATCATGGAGCTGAACAAGCGGTATGGGTGGTCGAAGTACATCGTCGTCGTGCCATCGATCGCGATCCGTGAGGGCGTGAAGAAGTCCTTCGACATCACCGCCGAGCACTTCCAGCAGTTGTACGGCACCAAACCACGCACGTTCATCTACAACTCCTCGCGATTGCACGAGATCGAGCGGTTCTCATCCGACGCCGGCGTGCAGGTGATGATTATCAATGTCCAGGCGTTCAACGCCACCGGCAAGGATGCCCGACGCATCTACGAGGTGCTCGACGACTTCCAATCACGGAAGCCCATCGACGTGATCGCAGCAAACCGGCCGATCCTCATCATCGACGAGCCGCAGAAGATCGAAGGCGACGCGAAGAAGCCCTCGAAGTCACTGGAGGCCCTGGCATCGTTCAACGCATTATTCGCGCTGCGATACTCCGCGACGCACAGGACCGAACGCACCAAGGTGCACCGACTCGACGCGATCGATGCCTACAACCAGAAGCTGGTGAAGAAGATCGCGGTGCGTGGCATCACCGTCAAGCACCTGGCCGGCAGCAGCGCGTACCTGTACGTGGACGGCCTCGAGATCGGTAAGGGCGCCGACTTCCCGAAGGCACGAGTCGACCTTGAGGTGCAGACCGCTCAGGGAATCAAGCGGCAGATGAAGCGTCTCAGCCAGGGAATGAACCTGCATGACATCTCCGGAGGAATTGAGGCATACAAGGGCCTCTTCGTCCGGGATGTCGACGCTACCCGCGACATCATCGAGCTGAGTAATGGCGACGTCATCGGCGCCGGCGAGGTGACCGAGGACGTCGCCGAAGACCAGAAGCGACGCATCCAGATCCGCGAGGTCATCCGCGCCCACCTCGCCAAGGAACGCGAGCTGTTCGCGCAGGGGATCAAGACGCTGTCGTTGTTCTTCATCGACGAAGTCGCGAAGTACCGCGACTATGAGCGAGAGGACACCCTCGGCGAGTACGCCCGAGTCTTCGAGGAAGAGTACGAGGCTGTCCTCGCCGACTACCTCGCTGAACTCGACCTGGATGAAGCGGCTGAAGGCTATCGAGACCACGTCCAGGCGATCCCGGTGCGCTCCACCCACGAGGGCTACTTCTCGATCGACAAGAAGACCAAGCAGTTCGTCGACGGCAAGATCGCAGCCCGTGGCGACTTCGCAGGTCAATCGGACGACGTCGACGCCTACGACCTGATCCTGAAAGACAAAGAGCGGCTGCTTTCTTTCGAGGAGCCGGTCCGATTCATCTGGTCGCACTCCGCGCTCCGCGAGGGCTGGGACAACCCAAACGTCTTCGTCATGGGCATGCTCAAGAAAAGCGACAACACCACGACACGGCGGCAAGAGATCGGCCGCGGGCTGCGCCTGTCGGTCGACCAGCACGGCGAGCGGATGGACAACCCCGTCACGGTCCACGACATCAACGAACTGACCGTCGTCACCGACGAGTCCTACACCGACTTCGTGACCGCTCTCCAGAAGGAGATCATCGAGTCGCTGTCCGCGCGGCCACGCAAAGCGAGCGTCGAATACTTCGCGGGCAAGTCGATCACGCTGGCCGACGGATCCACAAGCGCGCTCGAGAAGACAGTCGCTCAGGCTCTCTACTTCCATCTGATCAAGAACGACTACATCGACGAGTCAGGCCTGGTCACACAGGCGTACAAGGATGGGCGCGCCGACGGAGCCCTCGCGACGCCGACCTCCGAGGTACTCAAACCCGTCATCGACTTCGTCTGGCCACTCGTCGACGCCCTCTACCTCGACGTGCCGAAGCCGACCGATGGGCGCAAGCCGAAAAGGATCCCGGTCAACGAAGCCAACTTCAACAAGCGAGAGTTCCAGGAGCTTTGGGAGCGCATCAACCACAAGGCCGTCTACCAGGTCGATTTCGACTCCAATGAGCTGATCGACAACTGCATCCGCGTGCTCGACACCTCGCTCAACGTCACTGTTATGCAGTACCTCGTCGAAAGCGGCAACCAAGTCATCGGCCTCGAAGTGGAGCAGTTGGAAGCCGGCACGGGTTTCAAAGTTTCCGAGACGAAAGTCGAGCACTCAGCCCTATCAGCGGGTTCGACCGTCAAGTACGACCTCCTGGGCGAGATCGCGGAGAAGACGCAGCTCACCCGCCGCACGTGCGCTGCGATCCTCACAGGCATCCACCCGGGCACGTTCGCGAAGTTCAAGCAGAACCCCGAACAGTTCATCACCGAAGCCGCGCGACTCATCAACGAGCAGAAGGCAACCACTATCGTCGAGCACCTCAGCTACGACCGCCTGGACAACCGATACGATTCATCGATCTTCACGGAGAACCAGACGGCACAAGACTTGTCCAAGGCCGGCGACAAGCTGAAGAAGAGCGTCTATGAGTATGTTGTCACCGACTCCAAGGTCGAGCGCTCCTTCGTCGAGAAGCTCGACGTCAGCGATGAGGTCGTCGTCTACTCGAAGCTGCCCCGCGGGTTCTTTATCCCTACACCGGTCGGCGATTACAACCCAGACTGGGCAATCGCGTTCCGCGACGACGACACGAAGATCAAGCATGTCTACTTCGTCGCCGAGACCAAGGGTTCGCTGTCCACTCTCCAGATGAAGGGCGTCGAGAACGCCAAGATCGAGTGCGCCCGCAAGTTCTTCGCCGCGCTCAACGCAAAGACCGATCGAGACGTCACCTACGACGTCGTCTCCGACTACTCCGAGCTGATGCAGCTCGTATCCGCATAGAAGGAGCACCGATGGCCAAGTACAAAGTGACCCAGTCCGCGGTAACGCAACTGCTCGAGGACGTCAAGCGAGAGCAGATTGCGATCCCAGAGCTGCAACGGCCCTTCGTCTGGGACAGCGTGAAGGTGCGAGACCTAATGGACTCGCTCTACAAGGGGTATCCCGTTGGGTATCTCATCACGTGGCAGTCGGTTGGGGCTCATCTGAAGGGTGGCCACGTCGCCGCACACCAGCAGATTCTCATCGATGGCCAGCAGCGCATCACCGCATTGCGCGCCGCGGTTGCAGGTCTTCCGGTCATCGACAAGCGATACAGGCAGGTCCGTATCAAGATCGCCTTCAATCCAGCGACAGAGGACTTCGCGACGCTGACCCCGGTCATTCGTAAGAACCCGGAGTGGATCTCTGATATCAGCGAGCTGTTCAACGCGAGCTCGAGCTACGGCTTCGTCAAGTCTTATTTCGAGGCGAACCCCACTGCGGATGCGGCGGTCGTTGAGGCGAACATTGCGCGCCTCGAGGCGATTAAGAACGCGCAAATCGGCATCATCTCCCTCAATGACGATCTTGATGTCGAGACCGTGTCAGAGATCTTCATCAGGATCAACTCCAAGGGAGTGCCTCTCAGCAGCGCGGACTTCGCAATGAGCAAGATCGCGACGTATGGCGACACAGGTCGAAACCTGCGGAAGCTCATCGACTACTTCTGCCATCTCGCTATTGCCCCGCACGCGTACGCCGATATCGAGAAGCACGACACGGAGTTCGCCAGTAGCTCGTATCTACCGCGGATCGCTTGGCTTCAACATGAAGCAGAGGACCTCTACGACCCCGGCTACAGCGACATCATCCGCGTCGCTGGACTGGTCGGGTTTAGCCGCGGTAAGGCATCATCCATCGTCAGCGAACTCTCGGGTCGAGACCCCGAGACGCGAAAGGTCGATGACTCTCGAATCCCGGCGGCATACGACCGCCTCGAATCGGCGCTGCTGGAGATCGTGAAGAAGTACCACTTCGAGAACTTCTTGATGATCGTGAAGTCCGCAGGTTTCATCAACGCGGGCATGATCGGTTCGCGGAACGCGCTGAACTTCGCATACGCGCTCTACTTGCGGATGCGAGCTGACGGGGAGATGGCGGAGGGAGAGCGCAAGCGCATCGTTCGTCGCTGGTTCGTGATGTCGATGCTCACGAGCCGCCACTCGGGCAGCTTCGAGTCCACCTGGGAGCAGGACATGCGTCGCATTGCCTCGGTTGGCCCCGCCGCCTATTTACAACAGATCGAGGACTCGGATCTCACCGATGGATTCTGGAACGTGGCTCTTCCGAGTGCGCTAGAGACCACCAGCACCGCAAGTCCCTACTTTCAGACGTTCCTCGCCGCTCAGGTCGCGAGCCAGGCTCGGGGATTCCTGTCAAGAAGCATCACGGTCGCAGCCATGCATCAGCAATCAGGTGATATCCATCACATCGTCCCGAAGGCCTACCTCCAGGAAAACGGTTTCGCGCACCGAGGCGATTACAATCAGGTCGCCAACTTCGCTCTTACTGAAACTTCGATCAACATCAGTATCGGGAAGCGTCCGCCGACGATGTACATGGCGGATGTCTGCGGGCAGATCGAGACCGGTGTTCTCCGCCTGGGCGAGATCGTCGACGGGGACTCTCTCAGGACCAACCTTAGGGAGAACGCGATCCCCGACAATATCGGAACCGTGACCGCGGCTGACTACGAGGTTTTCCTACATGAGCGCCGGCGACTGATGGCAACAACGATTCGAACGTATTTCGAGGCGCTCTGACCCTTCGGACATGCCGAAAGCGCGCGCGAGCTCTCTCCGCAGGCGCGAAGCGTGAAAGCTATCGGCGCCTATGGGGAGGGCGCAACCAGCGCAACCATCGCCCACCACGCCGAGAAGACAGCAAAGGGCGGAGCCAACGGCCGCTTCCCAGGTCGGCAACTAATTCATCGGGGCGCCGGTAGTCGTTTGAGCGGAGCGCCGTGCGTCTAGCGACCCCACTGCGGTCGGATGGCATAGGCAGATCGTCAACTTCAGGATCAGCGCTGCCTAGCGGGACTGCTCAATGTGGGCGCACCGCGTGGAGCGAGAAATTGTGTGTCGAGAGTACCCGCGACCGATACGTTATGAATGTGCCGCTGTTACCAGACTCAACGGGCGAGGTTCAAGGGCGAAATCGCGAACTGCGACGCCTCACTGAACCTGCGTCTAGTTCTACCCGCGAGATTTTCAGTGAGTTCATCGACGTTCTCGGGCAACTCCAGCTCCACGGCCAGTCCGCGTCGAAGGTTTCGCGCTACGAGGACCTACTCAGCGAGCTTCAAGTGCGAAGCCAAAATGCTTGCGCGGAGTCCGAAGCGGAGATGCAGCATCTGCTGCGCGTGACGTCTCGCCGCCGCGCGACCGAGCTTGCACGCTCGCGGTCGCTGCCAGAGGGGCCGGCGTACGCGCGAATGACTTGGGTGCTAGGCGTCGCTGGTGTTGACGATGACGGTGACTCCGGCTCGCTCGACACATACCTGCACGGCGCGTCTAAGTGGTACGCAGAGTCTCTCATCAGAATGATCGCCCACCCTTCAGAATCGAGTCTCCTCGCTATCGCGCCCGCAGCGCGTCACACCCGGATGGAATTTGGGAGCACGTCGTTTCGATGGGTGTGCGAACTCTTCGCTCGGGCAATCGATGTCTGGGCGGATTCAGAAGGCGGTGATTGCGCGAGACTCTTCGGCGGCGGCCGAACCATAGCGCTGTCCGATGCGATCGGGAGGAATTTGCCTCTGCCAGACCAGTCGGTTCTGGCGTCTGTGCATCCGTCGGTGCTCGACGCCATGACGGCTCGTCCGCGGCCAGCAACCGCTTTCGCTCAACTAATCGAAAGCAATGGCCCCGAAACTGAACCACTGTTCGGAGTTGGATCCGAAGTGTTCATCGGAAATGCGTCGGCGCTTGTGTTCCGGCTCGAAACCGTATTGATGTCGGCTGTTCAGCGTGTTCTCGGTTCGGAGGCACAGGGGGACGCATTTGAGTTCGCGTGTCACTATATTGCGGAGTCGCTACTTCCCCCGTCTGTGCACGTGTACCGCGACTCTTTCGTGTCGGACACATTAACCGCTTCTGACGGTGACGAGGTCGACCTTCACCTCCATGCAAAGGGCATGGAGGTCATCATCGAGGCGAAGTCGTACATTCCGACGGGATCCGCTGAGTCGGCCGCAGCCAGCTATGACCAACTACTCAAGGCCAACAAGCAGGTCGAGCGTCGTGTGACTCGCATTCGAAAGGGCAAGTGGATACGTCGCAAGCGTGCGAAGAATGGGGATCACGTGTCTGGACTGGTCGTTTCGCTCCACGACTATACGGGTCAAACGTGGAGGCCGGAGTCCATGCTCGAAAGCGGCGGCGAAACCTTCGTCGCAATGCCGCTGCAGGCGTTCGCCATGTCGATGGGATGCATGCGCGCTGCTGAAGACCTAGTCCAGTTTCTCGAGGTCCGTTCTGCGATTGGCAGACTCTCGATCTCGGGCGGCGACGAGCTCGAGACGCTCCTTGGCTGGATGTCCGGCTGGCGGCCCGAAACGCTGCCACACGAAGCGGGGGCGAGAGTGCAGGTGCGACCTCGTTCCATCCACACTGACGAACTTTTGGGCGCTCAGTGGGGCGGTCCGGACGGATGGCGTGAGTATCTCTTTCGAGTGAGCAAAGCGATACATGCTTGAAGAAATATGCGGCGCGGTCCCCAACGGCGGAACGGTAAGCGAGAGGCGTTCCAAACACCGTCAGCGCCCTGCGTCGTCTTCCTCGATCGACCTATCGGTGCCTCCGTCGTTGCGCTGCAATCGATTCGCGATCCGTCCGGCCAACCTCCCGGTCGACATTCGTGCGTTCTCCAATGAGTCGCTGCCGAAACGCCCGACTGTCTGCAGCCCGTCCCTGCCCGCGCCGACCACGCCGTCTCGTACGTCGGCGGCCGCCGCTGACCACCGGCGCGCTTCGAGCGTCTCGCGCCCGTCCGAGAGGCCGAGAGTGAGGTGAAGGTCAGTGACGTCGGACGCGACATCGTTGCTGGCCGTCACGACGACGCGTGCTGACCCCGGGTTGAGCAGCACCTTGGCGTTCGCGCGGGTTGCGGCCGCATCCATTCTTGCCACGAGCTGACTCGTCGCGTTCGCGATCGCGTCGAGCCGACGCTGACGTGCCGTGTGCAGGGCGAGTCGATGCCGATCGATCTCTTCGGGCGACGAATCCAGAACACGATCGAGCTCCAAGACGGACATCGATTCCTGCAACTGGAAGCACCGCGCGAGCACGGCGAGCCAGTCCACTGCCGTCGACTGCGCCTGCTTGGAGACATCGGCGAGGTCGCCCATCCTCGTCTCGCGTTCGAGCTTCTCGGCCAGCGCGTCGAATTGTCGGAGCGCATATGCCTGAGTGCGGGCAATGGTTGTCGCGGTCCCCTGAATCTTCGACCAGGTCACCTCTGAAACGCGGCCGACCTCGCTTCTGACGACCATCGCCTCGTCGAGCATGAGTTCGACACCGACCATGTCCGCAAGGACGGCGTCCTTCTGCGCCCGAAGAACATCGTCGACCTTCGCGTCGATCTTCGCGAGGTAATCGGTGATCTCTTCGAGCTGCTTCTGCATGGCGTACTGCGCCATGATGCCGCCGACTCCGGCCAGGATGGCAGGGTTGGTCAGCAGGGCACCTGGTTTCGCGACGAACTGCAGATTCTTCGCGAACTGGCCATTCGCCCCGCGGGTCGTGGCCTGGACGAATTTCCCACCCGAACGCTGCACCAGGTTCGCCGTGCTCGCAGCGCGGGCGGACTCCTCGGTGAGCTTCATCCATCGGCCAGCATTCGCAGCCACTTCTGAAGCGGTCTGCAACGCGGACCCGCCCTTCGCGGCGGCTGTGTTGAGGCGCCGGAGATCGAGCTCACGTGAGGGAACGCCCGCTGACGCGACGAAGAGCTCGACGGCCGCAGCATCCCCGATGACGGCGATCCCATCACCATCACTGATGAACTGCAGATCTTCGACCTCGGCCCCTTCGACAGTCATCTCGACTCTCCCATCGATGCGGTCATCCCCATCGCTGTCGGCTCGATCATGGTTGCCATACGTAGGTCCCCCGTCGGATGCGTCTGCGCGTACGTTCTGAACTTAGGGCCTGTGGCGGCGAAGCGCGTGTGTTCGCGGACAGGCGCGTCGGTAGGCTGCCGTGGAGCGGGATGATCCGCGCGGTCATCGATGAGGGGGACATTTCGTGACCATCGACACGCGCCAGGCTATTGGCGAGACCATAGACGACCTGGCGGGGGGCTTGCGTCCGTTCGTCGAGCGGGTGTTCGCGGACCGGCTTCCGGGCGGACCGTCCTGGGTGCAGGTTATGGCCCACAAGGATGAGCTGGTCGGGCGTTCCACCGCCCACCACCACCCCAATGACGTCGCTCTGATGCTGCGCGCGTTGACAGAGAAGCTCGGCAACCTGGGTTACCCCTTCGACGGACACCTCTCGCGACAGGCGTCGAACTGGGCGAGCGAAATGCGCGAGGTGCGCAACAAGCACGCGCACCAGGTCGAGTTCACGCCCGCCGAGACCTACCGTGCTCTCGACTCGGCCGAGCTGCTTCTGCGCGAAGCCGGTGCCGACACCGAGGCGCGACGTGTCGCGGCACGTAAGCCCGAGGTGCTCGCGATGCTCGGCGGGGGAGCGGCATCCGGCCGCACCCTACCCGCACCACCCGTCGCCCCGTTGCCGTTCGCGCCAGCCTCACATACGGATGCGCCCCCAGCAGCCCTCCCGACTGCGCCCGCAGCAGCGCTCCCGCTGCCACCGAGCGCCGCTTCCCCAACTCCCACAACCGCTTCAGGCGAGGCGAGCGAGATCGCACACGAGGCGCCGCTCACCCGTCGCCAGTTGCGCGAACAGCCCGCCGCAGACGTTCCGGTCAGCACCGCGCCGAGGGCACGCCTGTCGCTCGACGCCGTCACGGAACTCAGCTACGCCATGGCGCATGCGCGCATCGTTCCGGTGCAGGAAGTACGGGTCTCGTACGACGGTCCCGAGCTGCGCGGGGCGTCTCTCGAGATCGAAGCGTCTACGGCGCAGGGGTCACTGGGGGCACCGAAGGTCGTGATCCTCGATCTTGCTCCCGGCGACAAGATCCT